>ENA-ORIC01002015-ORIC01002015.1-human-gut-metagenome-genome-assembly--contig:-NODE-2015-length-17649-cov-3.602322_pt1 | contig 17649 bp, 18 predicted proteins | sample MGYA00243023_ERZ508732 | MGnify/ENA primary metagenome ERZ508732 (study PRJEB26277, sample SAMN04329767) | human gut metagenome | biome: human-associated habitat | host: Homo sapiens | place: USA...
CTGTACGATGTTCCGGACAATCTTTTCAAGTGGTTGTCCGTTCTTTTCGTACATAGCCAAAAGCATGAACGGCAGCAGAACGACAATCATAATGATGGATGCCGCGCTCGTGTTCATTACACTTTTGCACAGAAAGAACAGTGGAACAGCCACAGCCGCACCGGAGCCGAAGCAAATGAGCTGGCGTTTTGTGAGGTTGAACATTACCTTTGTCTTAACTGCGTTTAAGTCTTTGGGTACAGGCACATAAGCCATAGTGAATCACCTCCGTCCTTAATGTGCCGAGAAGATGGATTTTGCCATAGAGCCTGTTTTGAAAAGGGTAAAACACAGAAGAACCGTGTAGCCCATACAAGTCCAGATAGCATAGCTGATGTCTGTTCCTACAGCGATGTTCTGCACGAGAGCCGCATAGATCGCCACGCAGACAATAATGAGAAATCCCTGGAATGCCAGTGCAAGCAACGAACGCAGATAGTTTTGTCCTATATTTCCGCTTTCTCTGCTTGCCATCGTCGCCATCGGTATCGGAGCGACCGAGGTCACGAGATAGATTTCAATCATACGACCGAATGTAATAATGAAAATACAGATTGTAAGCGCCCAGGTGCATATGCCGACGAACAAGCTCTGGAACCACAGACCAAAGAGCGGTCCGAGATCCATTTCCATAAGCCGTTCGTCCAGATCAACGACGACCGTGGTAATATCAACCGAAGCATCACCCGATATTACTCCAGCGGCACTATTCACAACACTTTGTCCGACGTCGAATACGCCCATTACGATGTTCCATGTGTTTGTTACGATCAGAACGGCACACGCCGTCTTGAAAATCCACTTGAAGAACATCCATGTGTCCACATCGCCGTGCATACTGTTTTTGTCCGAGATCATCTGGATCAGTTCCATTGTCATCACGAACGCAAGTATGACTCCGGCTATCGGGAGTATGACGTTATCCGAGAGAGTGCGTATCATGCTGTAAATTGCGCCGTTCCACGCCTGCGGAGTTGCACCCACCTGACCTGCGATTGCACCGACCTGGCTGTTCACGCTGTCAAACATACCGGAGAGATTATTGACGATGCCGCCAACCAATATCTCCTTAAGCCACTCAACAAGTGATTCAAGCACTTTGTCCATAGGCGGTAAATCCCTCCTTTCCGACTCCCACCCATATTCGAGTGGGAGTCAAAGGTGTTATTTAGTTGGATTTTCTTTTGAAATCAGCCGAAAAGACCGGAGAGAAGCGGCACAAGGGTCGCACCGATGAGAGCAACGCCTCCGCCTGCCATGAGCTGCTTCATGCCCTGCGACTTTGCACCGGGGTTGTCGTTACCATAACCTTCCAGCAGGTTGATGACGCCCCAAATGCCGAGACCTGCACCGAGAGCGATAACGAGAGTCTGAAGAACACCAACAGCAGAGTTAAAAAATTCCATAGATAAATATTGCCAACCGCAAAAAGCGCAAATGCACAGACCACAGATTTTGCGTTCGGCTCTCCTTTCAAAAATTTAATTTGATTTTATTTTTGAAAGTGGTCGTTCTGTCCTTGATGTCTTATCTATGATAAAAACCGCTGTTAAGCGGTTGCTGACACATCGGATGCGTCCACCTCGTAAACCTGATAGACTTCATCCGGTTTCATTCTGAGCTGAGTGGAAAGGTACTTCTCAATATTGAAGTTATTCTTCGGGTTGGCATCGGACAGATACCTGTAGTTCGGGTGCTTGGTTATGTCGTACTTGCTCGACATGAACGGACGCACACCACGAAGCTGTAAGATGCATTTGCCGCCGTCGAGGACGGCAAGCTCATCTATCGTCGCAAGGTCTTTACCGAGCTTCTGATAATTGAGAGAGTGGGAAACCTCTCTGCCTCGGCTCTCGCCGGTATTGAACGTGTCGATTGTTTCCTTGCCGAGAGACTGATTCAGCTCTTTCAGCGTGGTCGGTTCAGCGCCGCCGAGGAAGATACGACTGTCCATGTTACCGATGATTGTGTCGGCGTTGTCCTTGTACAAAGCCTTTAGCTGTGATTGTGCCTGCAGGACAAGACAGGCGGAGATTTCACGGCTTCGGATGGTAGCCACGAGCTTTTCGAGGTTCGGAATCTGACCGATGTTCGCTGCCTCGTCGATGAGACAGCGGACATGAACGGGCAATCTGCCGCCGTACACATCATCAGCTTTCTCACAAAGCAGATTGAAAAGCTGCGTGTAAATCATGGAGATTAAGAAGTTAAAGGTCGAATCGGTATCGCTCATAATGAGGAACAGAGCTGTCTTTTGAAACCGCTTGTCCTTTTTATCCTTCTCGTTGAGAAAGATTTTGTCTCCGAGGGTATCAAGCTCCAGTTCATCATACATGGTAATTTCACGAAGCTCCGCAATGTCAAAGGGAGCAAGGCGAGCACCACAGCTCACCAAAATCGACTTAGCTGTTTTGCCCGCCGCAAGCGAATATTTTTTATATTGTCTTACGGCAAAGTGGTTGGGCTTTTCCGCTTCAAGTTCTTCAAACATACGGTCAACGGGGTTTTTGTATTCCTCGTCGTCCTCTCGGACTTCCATGGCGTTGATGAACTCAAGCAGAGTCGTGAAATTCTGTTCTTCGGGCGGTGCTTCATAGTGGATGTAGCCAATCAAGGCGCAGTACAGAAGCGTTTCCGCTTTTGTCCAGAACTCATCACCGGATTTACCGTCTCCTTTCGTGTTGGTGATGAGGGTCGTTACCAGCTTCAAAATATCTTTCTCGCTGTGAATGTAAGCAAAGGGGTTATAGTGCATAGACTTTTTGAAGTTGATAGTGTTAAAAATCTTGATTTTGTAGTTGTTGCGTTCAAGCAGCTTGCCGACCTCGCATACGACCTGTCCTTTCGGGTCGGTGACCACATATGAGCTGTGTAACTGCATTATCTGTGGCTTGACGAAAAACCTCGTCTTGCCTGAACCCGAGCCGCCGATTACAAGCACATTTTTGTTTCGGGCGTTCTTCGGGTCTTTGGGACGGTTCGACATCATCAGACTTTCCGTCTGTGTGAGGATAATGTTGTTTTCAAACACGGGGTCCATAAAGGGAGCAATATCCTCTCGTGTACCCCAGCGTGCAGAGCCGTATTCCAGATTCTTTCTGAACTTCTTGGCGTTCTTGCCTTTGACATACACAGCCAATCGGATGATAGCTGCGGCAGCGATACCGACAATCAGGTCAATCGGGTGAAAGCTCGGCAAGATGTTCTCAAACGCCATCGTCAGCCCATCCATGATGTGCAATGCCTTGGAGGAAAAATCAAAGCCCGGCGCAATGCGAACTGCCTGTCCGAGCTTCGTGGCGAGCAAGGCGATGAACACATACGGGATATTGGGAATCAGGAGCTTTTTGTAATTCACATTCTTCATCGTGCATCCAGCTCCTTCCTGCGAACCTTCGGCGTGTTGAAGTCCGCAGCCATATCCTTGAATCGACGCAGCTTTTTGAGTACGGACGGTCGTTCTTTCTTGCGATCGGTTTTTGCCGTGTACTCCTTGAACGCCGCTGTCAGAGCATCGCCGTCACGAGCTTTGAAGAAGACAAGGTACTTTGGAATTTCTCCGGTCTTATCCTTTTTCAGCGCGAAGTCAACGCCGTATTTCCTCGCGATCCGCTCAAAGTCCTTGATATTACTGTCGGTAATCTCAATATTTGAAACACCTTGGTTCTGTCCTACAAGCTGCTTCACACTCTGCTTTCCGCACGGTTTTACCGGACCATCGCGTGCTTTTTCCTTGCGGTAGTCAAGGTATTTTGAAATTGCCGCTTTCAGCACTCTGCCGGTCAACTTGAAAGTGTTTACGGTCAATGCCACTGTTCGCTGTTCAACTTCTTCCTGCAACAGAAATCCCCCCTTTCTTAAAAAATCGGAGTGCAGGATGTTGCGATACTCTACGCTAAGGCGGTTTCACCCTGTGGTAGATAAAGATTTTCAAATAAAGCCTCCTTTCATGGGCATAAAAATTGCCGTCGTGTTAATCACGAGAGCTGCCGTGTAAATCATGCTGAACCAATGCCGAATAATAATTTCCGATAGTTGTCGGCGCGTTGTACAGCGTGGTCAGCAGGTATTGCTTGATGTTGCGTATCTTGGTCGTGTTCTCCTTGAGGCAATCAAACACGAACTTGATATGTTCCATATCCAGCTTCAAAAGTCTTGAACGGACAACCTCTGCCGGATAGTCCGAGCCGGCAACCCGGATATATTTCTTTGTGGAACATACGGTTTCTACAAGCAGCTCCAGAATTTCCTCCAACCGGTCGTGGTCATACGGTAAATCGGACATGAGATAGTCGTACCCGATATTCTCCTTGATGATCTCCCTGTAAACATCCGTATCTCTGTATTCCGTTTCCTTTCGCTTCGCTTCAAGTGCGGCGAGCACAGACGGACGAGTCTCATCGGAAGGAATCGAATGAGTACTTGATAGATCCGTAATTGTTTCATCAGTACTTCTTTTATCTATATTTATTTGCGCGGGAGTTTCCGGACGTGGCAAACCCGTATCCGGTTTTACCATATCCGGCTTTTCCGTATCTGGTGAAGCCGGATGTGGTCGCTCGTAAATGATATACTCCATATCGACGATTCTGCCGCTTGTGTCCCTTATCCGATTGCGTATGAGATAGCCGTACTGTTCAAGCTCCCTGAGCTGTGCGGTTATCCCGTCCACGCCGTCCTTGCATATCTTCGCAAGTCCCCGTGTGGTGTAGTCCCAATTATCCGGAAGGGAAAGCATCGTGGAAAGAAGCCCTCGTGCCTTATTGGAAAGATTGGGGTCTCGCAGATGGTAGTTCGACATGGTGGTATAGTTCTTGGTTTTTTCAACTCTGCATACTGCCATGGTTCCTCCTGTGCGGGGTATGAAAAAAGCCGAACAAGAAAAGTACAATTCCTGCTCGGCTCGCCGCTTATATTCATTTTAACGCTGTCTGTCCTGCTGTCGTTTTCTCATCCATGTTTCAAGCAGCCTTAATATGGTTTCTTCCATTCTCTGCGGTGTGTAGGAGCGCGGGAAGAACTTTCGGATTTTCTCCATCGGCAGTTTCAAATCCCAATTTTCCGGTTTCTTCTGCTCAGTCATTATGCTGAGAACCGCATCGTCATTCAATTTGCCTTCCTGAGAAAGTCTCCTCATACGCTGTGCTTGAGAGAAGGACGGCGTTGCCTGTTCGCTGTCGATGGTTTCAACCAGAATCTTTTGCTCATCGGGCTTGAGATAGGAAATCTCGACTGCGGGGGTCATACCGATTTTGCCCTCATCGACCAAGTGCTGTAGCTCCGGTTGGAGTTCATTCAGTCGAATATACCGTCTAATCTGTTCTCGGCTCGTACCTGCATCCTCGGCAATCTGCTCCACCGACAACTTCTGCACAGGTTGTGTAGAAGTTAAATCGTGTCGTTTTCCTTGTCGCTTGATAGCTTCCAACTTCATCTTGTACGCCTTGGATCGTTCGCTCGGCAGGATGTTTTCTCGCTGTAGGTTACTGTCCACCATAACGATGGTTGCGGTGTTTCGATCTATGTCTCGGACGATAACCGGTATTGTTTTCAGCCCCGCAATTTCGCAGGCGTGTTTTCGTCTGTGTCCTGCGATTATCTCATAGCCACCATCCTCACGAGGTCGGGCTATAGCGGGAACGAGGACGCCGTATTCTTTGATGCTCTCGACCGTTTGCGCCATAGCTTCATCGTCCCGCACGCCGAAAGGATGGTCGGGGAATGGGTGAAGCTCACCCAATGGAATTTCTTTGATTTCTTCTGCCATAAGTACCTCCTGCTCTCCGAAATAGCGAAAGGCGTTCGTCGACCTGCTGAAATCAACGAACGCCTTGTCCTGCTATATTCGGTTTTCCTCCTTTTCCTCAGAAGTAGCATATCCTCGTGTAATATCGGGAAATGCCCGGTAATTGAAATAGGACTAAAGCGGCGCCCATTTGTTGAGGGTGGCTTTAGTCCTATTATAACAGCTTCATCTACGTAGAAAATCTCCTCTTCCTCGGTGCATGTGAGCCGAATCAGATCAGCTCCCTCATCCGGAAGCCGCGTTATGGCGATATAATCATCGAGGCAGTCGGACGAGGTGCCGTCAGGCGTGACGCTGACTTTGCCGGTCGCGTTATCGCTGGTATAGAACCTGAACTCATCATAGTATCCCGATGACCCGTCATCAGTCCAGAGAGTGTATCCGTTGTCGGTTTTCCTTGAATAGACGAATGATCCGTATCCGCTCGAGCGATCCTCTGTAATTGTGAGATTGTCATATATCGAGAACAGGTTCGAGAGATGGTTTGCGTCATACAGCATATCCGTCGTGAAATCCAGGTCGATGAATTCATTGCGGCTGAACTCCGAGAGGATGTAGCTGTCGTTTTCCTCTTTGAAGCCGATGTTGAATACCGTTTCCTCGACCACGTCGAAGCGCAGATGGTCGCGTATTGTGACGACGTATGAATTATTTTGGGCTTTTTCGCAATTCACCTCAGAGATGACTCCGAGGTACGAATGGAGATCATCGTTGATTTCCGTGAATTTCCAGTAGGTCTTGCCGTCCCGGGTTTCCGCCTCCGCGTTTATGTCATCCGGCGGAGTCATGACAGCTTCACCGGTCAGGATGACATTCTGGATATCCTTCAGCTGATCCTCGGACAGCGCGGCGTCGTCTGATAATTCAAGGTTCGCGATGTACGCCGCGTACCATCCCGCCGTGTTCCAGGCGAATTCGGGTGTATCGGTGTCCATGCTTCCGTTCCAGACTAGCGTGCGGTAGGAAAGAGCCGCGGATATCGCGAGGTTCTCAAGATCGTCAAATCCCGCCGTTTTGCCCCCGCACCCGGTAAAGCATGATATGATGACAGCTGTCATGATGATGAGTGCTGCTATCTTTTTCATAATGCCGATCTCCTTCTGTCAGAATTTTCCTCCTCCGCCGCCATGAGTTGTGCCGGAAGAAGAAGTGTGTGTGCTGCTGCCTCCGCTTGAACTGTCGCTTGACCGCTTCGTTCTTGTGATATTCTTGTAGAGGAACATTTCACGGCTGTCGGTTATGTTCATGCTTCCGTCCTTTATGTAGCTGTCGGCTGCCGCCTGAGAGCGGACGGTGACGAGCTTCGCTTTCATCTTGCCGACTGTGATGAAGGAGAGAATCAGGCCGAGGATAAGGCTGACGAGTATCCAGGCGGGCGACAGAGGCTTGCGCGGGAGACTGCCGATGTCATAAGGCTTATCGGTTCTTGCCTGCGTGATGAATTCGTCGCACAGAATGATGTACGTCGCGAAAGCCCCGGCAAAATCCTTGTCAGAAAGGTAAGGGACTATCTGCTCCCCTATATAATCGATTCCGGCGTCAGTGAACGCGGTGATGCCGTAGCCGCAGGTCGATATATACCAGTCGTTGTCCTCCAGGCTGATGACAAGGATCAGTCCGTCGCGATTTGCGCCGTAACCGAAGCTGCAATAGTCGTAGAGATCGTCCGCGTATTCGACGACGCTTTTTCCTTCAAGCGTATTTGTGGTCGCGATGACCACATCTATTTTCTGGCGCAGGCTGAGTTCATCCAGCCTCGCGGTCAGTGAGTTGACGTCATCGTCGGATAACAGGGACGCCATATCCAGAAGTCTGTAATATTCGTCCGCGAATCCATCCTCCGCTTCTTCGCCTTCCGCGAGTACCGGTACGACCATGAACAGGCAGAGAACGAGGGTCAGTATAGTAATGAGTAAGTTCTTTTTCATCTCTGCCTCCTCAGAATAATCCGGCAAGGTGCAGCAGCCAGACAACCGCGTATGTCGCGACGCCGTATATAGCCGTCAGAAGAAGTGTCCATTTTGCCGCAGCTGATTTGTCGACCGGAAGGTCACCCACGAATTTGCCGGTCTGCCCGTTCATCGCGAATGTGTACTTATTACCGTTCCAGGTGGTGTTCAGGAGCCAGACGGGGTAGAGCGCGTATTTCACCTTACCGCCGCTGAGGCGGACGTTTGTGTTCTCCGCCATGACAGTGGTGTATCCGGAAACAGTTGAGGCGAACGCGTCCTCGGTAGAGTGTTTCACGCGCTCGTTCGCGCGGTTGATGCTCTCCTCCGAACTCACATCGAACTTATCCGCGAGATAACCGGCGAGATAAGCTGTCTGGAAATCCACCGCGCCGGAATAATCGTATGGCTCTATGGATTCCATCAGATCGTCAGCCATCTTTGTGGAACCGTCGACCGGGATGTGCTCATAGCCGATGTTTCCTCCGCGATGAATCATGTAATAGCTCGTTTCGGTGTAGTTGTAGTCGCTTGTGGTCCATGTCCTGACTTTTGTGGCGCGGTAGCGCACCTGCGCGTCGACGTCGGTGTCGAAGAGCCAGAACGGCACATAAATTCCCTTGATCTCGTCTATATGGTTCTGATCCTTGAAAATCTTCGGCAGAAGGCGCTTTCCGGTCAGATGCTTCATCAGACCTTCTTTCGCCGCCTTTTTGTCGAGCTTGAATGGGATTACCACGTCGGGTCTGAGCGCGCCGGCGAACTGACCCATCATGACGACCGGATTTCCGCAGAAGGGACAGGACGTCGCCGCCATATTCTCGTCGCCGACTATCTCACCGCCGCAGGACTTGCAGATATAGGTGCGGAGTCCCTCGGACTCACCCTCCTGCCACTCGGTCCCCACGGAGGTTTCCCATTTCATATCGTCAGCCTGATCGCCCTGTAGCTCGGCGTCATAGCCCTTGAGCGCTTCCAGTTCGAATTCGGTGTCACAATACGGGCACTTCATCTTCTGGGATTCGCTGTCAAAGGCTATAGCACCTCCGCAGCAGGGGCATTTATACTCCTGCAATGTCTGCATCAGAATTCTCCTTCCAGATGTATGCTGTCTGAATTAACCATTGAATGCCGCCAGAGCCTCGTCGGCACGGCGTATGAGTTCGGTGCGGTCGCCATAGATAGCGGCGTCAAGCGAAGTTATCGCTTCACCGACCTTTTCAGCCGCGTCTGTGTCGCCTCTGACCGCCGCGCTTACGCCGGCAGCGGCGTTCTTGATTGCCGCGGCCTGTGCCTTCCAGATGTTCGAGGCGTTTCCGAGGGTCTTCTGAACTCCGAAGAGCTTGTCGAAATATTTCTGGAGACTCTCGAACGCCTTTATGTTGCTCATCTCGACGGAGATCTCGCTCAATCCTTCGGTGTTGATGAATGCCATACGGACGAAGGACTTCTTTTGCGGCTTGCTGTCACCGCCGGTGTTCTCTATGCGTTCCTCGTAGTTGTACGCGCGGAGGTCGGCGATGCGGTAGACGCAGGCGCGGGTTGTCTTTCCGAAAATCCAGAACTTGTAGTCGTTCTGGATGTACGCCATCAGTCCGATGTCCTCGGCGACAAACAGTGTCGAGCCGAATCTCTTGAGCTTCTGCGTCTTGTCCTTGGTCTTCCGGCGGGGAACGAAGTAGTGATCCCAAAGCTTCGTACCGCGCTCGACCTGTGCTATATGTGCCTGTACGCCGTACAGATTCGCGTGCACGTAGTCGTAGACCTTGAAGCCCTTTTTACGGCAGGTTTTGCGGCAGATGCAGTTTCCGTCCGCAAGTTTCTGGGTCTGGAACAGATTGATTTCCGCTCCGCAGATTGCACACTTGTTAGCCATGATAATTCTCCTTTTTATTTACCGACAGAGTCGGTTTATTTTTTGTTTATTCTGCCCGCAAGGGAATAGAACGCGTCTGACAGTTCACTGCCCGCGTTTATCGGGGCGTGTACTGAGCTGCCGTCCGGGAAGTCAAACGAAATCCCGTATGTTGTTTCGTCAAGAACCGAGATGCCGTCATCCGGCGGCGGCTCATACTGTCTGACCTTTGCAACCAGCTGCTGTTCTTTTATGATTTTGAGTATTTCCTCTGCGTTGTGTTCATCTATGCGTTGCTTTTCAACTTCCGTATGTACTCCGCTGCTGTCAATTACCGCGTCAAATGAGAAATACCAGTCATTTTCATTTTTCTCAAGAGTATACGAATAGGAGGATGAATAATCCATACAGTGGCTGTAGATACAGACAGACTCGAATTCAACGCTTTCTGCCGCTTCATAATGCATGTCAGCAAGAGTATAGAGATATTTTTGCAGCTTATCACTGAAAGAGGTCTCTTTTTCCAGACTGCTTCCGTCTGTGAAGGTCATTCCGGAGCTGCGCGTTGGCGCGTCGGCTATGTGGAAGAAGCGTATCGGATTGCGGTATTTCCGCAGCCGCCCGATCTCGTCTTCCTCGCGGATGATCTCAAGGAATTTCTCCGCTTCCTCGGTCGGTATCGGGAAGGAACTGAAGGATGTGTAATAGTCCTCCCGGCTCTTGACCCGGCAGCTTGCGGAGAAGAGCCAGTTATCATCCTGCTTTTGCAGCGCGAAGGCATACACCGGATTGCTTTCCATACCATAGCAGGAGGTATGGAAAGAAATGATATCATCGACCGTGTATTTCCCGCTTTCTCCACAGCCGAACAGCGCGGATACAGCAAGGACAACAGACATTATTATCACCGCCCTAAGTGTTCTCCGGCACTTCATAGCGTCAGGACAGCGGTTTGCCGCACTCCGGGCAGAACTTCGGCGGCTTTGCCTGATTCTCCGGGGTGTAGCCGCAGGACGCGCAGCGCACTGTCTTCGGAGCCGGTCTCTGGCATCCACAGTTCTCGCAGAATTTTTTCGACTGACCCTCAGTCCCGCAGGATGGGCAAACCCATGTCTCACCGGCGGAAGTCTGAGCCGCGGCAGCCTCAACAGGCGCGGGCTTCAGAGCTCCGCAGCTGTCGCAGAATTTTGCGCCGGTAGTCTTTGAGCCGCAGGATGGGCAGACCCACTCCCCGCCGCTTGGCTGAGAGGCGGGCGCGGAGTCGGGACGTTCGTCCTCAGCGCAGATCTGGTTCATCATTCCGTCGCCGTCAAAGACACGGTGACGATTGTCGCGGCGCATCAGTATATCAGCGAGTTCGTGCGTTTTCTGCTCGTATTCGCGGTAGAGGTCGGTGAATCGGCTGTCAGGACGGTTCCCGTCGCTCAGTTCAAGCTCGATCTCGTCAAACCACGGGGAATTAACGTGGATTGTGACGTTGAACTCGTAGTCGCACTCGTAGCGGCGCGGATTGTAGCTCTTCTCGTTGCCCTCGGAGTCCTTATAGAAGATCTCTTCCTTGTTCTCTCTGATGTCTGTCTCAACGTTGGTGACCTGTGAGAAGCTGATCAGATCCGGGTTGCCACCGCGCCAGTTCGAAAGTCCCGTGACGATGAAACGCTCGCCTATCGGGTCAATATAAACTTTCTTGCTTCCGTCAAAGGTGACAGTCGGCGAGAAATCATCGAGCAGCTGCCTGTTCTCTTCGCGGTAGGCGAGCTGTTCCTTTATCTCAGCGACTGTCGAGTTTCTGCGATCGCTGAAAAACGGGGAGAGCTTTCCGGCGCAGTCCTTGCAGAGATTGCCGTCCTCGAGCTTGCGGTTCCCGAGAAAACCGATTTTGGCACCGCAGACATCACAGTATTTTTTGTCAAATAATCCCATTATAAGGATCCTCCTTGTTATTTGTTGGCCGTCAGCACGACCCATTTGGCGTTATCCGCGTCGAGACTGTATCCGCAGAACGAACAGCAGTGTTTCTCGTCCGGAATGAAATTGGCTCCGCAGGACGGACAGTCCTTTTCGGTGAAAAGCGCCCCGTCCGTCTTTCTTTTATCAGGGTGTCTCGCTCTTTGCAGAGTGAGCGTTCTTCTGATTTTTTTCGTGTAAGGTTTTTTGTTTTCAGGGAGATATGTTTCGCTTCCGCAGACGTCGGCGGTTATCGTGGTTTTGTCCTCCGTGTTGACGACTTTTTTCAGAATGATCGTCCCTACGCTGTAGTCAAGCAGCTCATCGCTGCCGGCGTCCTTGTAAAGCGCCTCGTTTATGCAGGAGCGGAGGTAGTTTTCCGAATAAAGCTCAATCCGCTTCGTCAGCTTATCATGCCTTATCTTCCGGGCAAAACCCAGAGCCGTCAGCGCCGCGAGTGTCAGAATCGCCGCGCCCACGCCTGCCGCTAGTGATACCTCGGTATCCTTTATCAGGTAGAGGCAGAGAAATACGGAGAGAAACAGTATCATCGTGCATCCGAGCAGCAGCAGAAACTTTCTGAGATTGTTTCCGATGTGCTCGTAGATCTCAAAAACCTCGGTCTGCCAGTCGTAAAAATCCGTCTGAATCCTTGCGCCGCAGTATTCGCAGACTACCTGCTGACTGCTGAGCGTGACCTCGGCGCCGCAGGACGGGCAGATCACCTTGGTTTTTCCGGCGTTGTATGTTTTCTTGCCGTCACCGCGGTCAATCGTCTGGACATGCCGCGACTGAAGGATTCGCAGACAGGCGTGCTTCCGGTAGATCTCGTGTTCGACCTCAGAGTTTTTCGCGGAGATCAGACGCTCGAGCGCGCAGCACTCAAGCTCGGCTTCACGCCATTCTCTGCCGTCGTCCTCCCATGTCCGGAACTCGATTTTCTGTCCCGGACCGAGGTCAGTCACGCGGATGTCCCGGTAAAGTCTGTTCCTTGCGAGACTGTCGATCTGCCGCTCGGTATTCCTCCTGAAGGTCTTATCCATTCTCGTCGGAAGCAGTTTTTTGTCCGCTTTTCCAAGTGGAACAAGTACCTTTTCAAACGCGTTCCGGATGTTCTTTCGAAGTCCCATATCCGCAAGCGGCGTTTCGCGCTTCGCAAGAAGCCTTCTGTATTTCGCCTTTTTTCGGTTTTTCGCGAGGAAACACGAGAAATCGATATCAATGATCTTTTCGCCGATATAATACGCGCAGAGCACGGCGAAAGCCGCCGCTAGCCAGAATGCGTCTGACAGATTCATAACTACCTCTTGTTCTTGTTATTGCCGCTTCCTTCTACGGCTTCCTCTTTTTTGTCCGGGTTCACGACGCTGTGTATCATCACCACAGTCAGAAAACCGCCGATTACAATAGCCGCACAGTAAAGAAGAAAATCAACAGGATTGCGTTCAGGTGTGATCTTATACACGCCCTTTTTAGTCCGGTAGACCTCGACCGTGACCTCATCGCCTTTGCTTATTTCCCTGTAGAAAATATCCTTTCCGGTGTAGGTCTTTCCTTCGACGTCAAATGACAGCTTGGCTTCGTACTTCCAATCGGTTGTGTTGCCGTCGGAGTCCTTTATCGCGAATGGCTCGTAATCCTGAACGACTGCGCTGACCTCCCGCACGTCGTCGGAGTTCTTGTACTCATGGCTCACGATCCTGCTCGAGACAACGCCCCACACGCCAGCCGCAAACAAGGCAAAGCAGAGCAGCACCGCCAGATAAGAGTATATGTCTTTCTTCGGGGTTGTCGGTTTTTCACTCATTGTGACTCCTCCTCGGCGGAATCGGACAGAAGGGACTTGAGAAGCTCACAGAGGGCTTTTTCGCCCCTTCCGTCGTATTTCACGGACATACTGCCGCCATCCGCTGTTTTCCAGCATACAGAAAGGCTGCTGCCGGTTTCGTCGTATATCGTTTCATCGTCGTGCCGTACCGGGGGAGAACTGTGTCTGTACTCCCGCAGGCACCGCTCGATACTATGCCACTGTTCATCTGTAAGCGGGACAGCCTCACGTTCGATATGTCTGTCGTTTTCAGAGACGACATATTTTCCGGAGATGTAACAGCCGTCCTCGTCGCGCGACAGGTTGAAGACGAAGCACTCGTATTCGTTTGACGCGCTCTGTCCCCAGTTGAGACTGTGAAGCACAGCGTCATCGGGGATCTCCGGCAGTCCGGTTCTGATCGGCGGGATTTCCTTTTTCTTCCCGTGCCAATCCATGATCTGAATCCTGCCGGAATCCCGCCGGAGCAGAACACCCGCCGCTCCGGCGGCACACAGGATCAGAATCACAGACAGGATAATGATCAGAACCTTCACTGCCTTGTTCACTTACGGTCGTTTTCGTCGAACAGATCGCCGCACTCAGGGCAGAATTTCGGCGGATGAGCCGGATCCTCCGGTTCCCAGCCGCACTTGTCACAGCGATAGAGAGGAGCGCCCTCAGGCTTCTTTGAACCGCAGTTCTGGCAGAATTTGCCCTTGTTCACAGTGCCGCAGGAGCAGGTCCAGCCATCGTCAGCCGGCTTCGGAGAACCGCACTCAGGGCAGAACTTTCCGGTCGCCGTAGCGCCGCATTTGCACTTCCACGCGCCTGCCTGAACCGGTTCGGGTTTCTTCGCGCCGCACTCGGGGCAGAACTTTCCGGTGGCGGTAGCGCCGCAGGAGCACTTCCAGCCTTCAGCCGCGGGAGCCGCTGCCGGTGCCTGCTGAGCCTGCTGAGCCTGCTGCTGTTGCTGCTGTCCCATCGCGAACAGATTCTGCGCGTTCATTCCGCCGCCTCCGGCGTTCATAGCCATGCCCATTCCCATGAATCCGGTCATAGCGCCCGCGGAGTTTCCGGCGGCGGTCTTCATAGCGTCAGCCTGTGCGCCGACGAGAGTAGCCGCGGCCATGGTCGGGTCGCGCATGATAGCCGTGCGCTGAGCCTGCTTGATGAGCTCCTGATCCTCTTCGGGAAGAGTTACTGTCGACAGCGCGATGCTCACGACCTGGATACCGCGGAGTGAACCCCACTTCTCGGAGAGCGACTCATTCATCGCGTTTTCGAGGTCGGTGTTGTGCGACACGATCTGGTTCGGACGGAGTTCGAGGTCAGAGAGCTTTCCGAACGCCGGCTGGAGGGCGGAGATAAACTCACTCTTCAGTGTTGAGTCGAGCTCGCTGCGCTCATAATCGCTTTCGACGTTTCCGCATACGTTCTTGTAGAAGAGCATCGGATCGGCGATCTTATAGGAATAAACGCCGGCGCATCTGATCGAGACATCGATATCGAGTCCGATCTTGGAGTCCACTACGCGGAACGGAACGGGATTTGCCGTGCCGAACTTGTTGTCGAGTATTTCCTTCATGTTGAAGTAATAGACTCTCTGATCCTTACCGGTGTCGCCGCCGTATGTAAAGCGCTTGCCGACCACCTTAAAGGTTTCCTTTATGCTCTCGCCGAGATTGCCGGCGAAGATCGACGGCTCTGTCGAGTTGTCCCAGGTGAACTCGCCCGGCTCAGCGCAGAACTCGACGATCTTGCCCTGCTCGACGATGATCATGCACTGACCGTCGGCGACGGCGATGCCGGAACCGTTCGAGATGATATTGTCATTTCCCTTTGTGTTTGAGGAACGTCCGGTGATCCTCTTCTGTCCCTTTGTTACCAGAACTTCTTTCGGAATTGATTCGCAGTAGAAAAATTCTTTCCATTGATCAGCGAGAGTGCCTCCGAGCGCTCCGAGTCCGGCTTTGATAAGTCCCATGTTTTTTGCTCCTTTCAGATTAGCAAGAAATATATTCAAGCGCGTTACGCGCAGGTTTAACCCATGCCCAGGATATTCCAGGCGTCATTTTCCATGTCGTAGATATAAACCATGTTGTCCGAAACGGCGTACTGCCGTTCCTGTACGAAAGCGTCGTCGTGATCCGTTCCGAGCGCGAAGACCATGCACGGGCGCCCGTCGATCCGCTCTGTGATTCCCGTGTAAAGAAGTGACATACCTGATTCCATCAGATTTTTCACATCCTCAGTCTCACGCAGCAGTTCGGACGCGATCCGCACGTCATTCTCGTCGAAGAGCGTATCGTCATATATTGAGAGATCAAGACATCCCTCAGTCACGGAGAGATGACCGTCCATCATCGAGAGCGCGGGGCGGTAATCGAAGGTTTCTCCGTCTTTTGTAAGTCTGACCAGTGTGTCGGGGTATATCTCGCTGACATTGCATCTCAGGACAATCACCTCGTCAGCTTTTCCCGTGTATACCGGATCGTCGGTATGATCGTCGAACTCGCCGGAATCGGTCACGGTGACCCGGAAGATAGAAGCCGACCAGCCGGCGGCAGGCAGTATGGCGTAAAGCTCCGCGCCCCCGCAGTCGATGACTTCTCCGTATCCCTGAATAAACGGATATAAAGGCTCAATAGTGTCTTTTATCATATTGTCGATATCATCCTTCGCCGTTTCATGACCGACATAGCCGAGAAACGCCGTGCCGACAGTCATACCGCTGTCCTCCAGCGCTTTCCGCGTTGACGGCAGATCCATCGACCCGCTGTCAGAGACCGGGAGGCTCTCTTCCGGAGTACTCGTCTGATCTGTTTTTGCGGATGTTGACATTTCGGTGTCATTTGATGTGTCTCCGCCGTTTTCTGCCGGCGTTTTATTATCACAGCCGCCAAGCAGGACGGCGATGAGTACACAGGCAATGACTGTTAGTTGTTTTCGCATGACTCACTCCTGACGTTGTTTCCGGTTTATGCAATCACCGGCTTTTTTCAAAGGCTCGCTATCACTGCCGCCAGATACTTTTCGCTGACTGACGTGAAGACAATCGCGTCGGCGTGACCTTCGAGCTTTGCGTTTATGATCTGCTCGGCGAGCTTCTTGTCAGTATCGCCATCAGTAATGAAGACGATTTTGCAACCCGGAATCTTTTTTCGTACGCTGTCCGCCAGCGAGATCCTCTCGTGTATCATCCACGGCGTGTATCTGGTCACTTCCATCATGACGACAGACGGCTGGTGCGTCTGGCATATGTCGGAAGTCATTTCCGGGGATTTCGAAATGACGATCAGATAATCGTCAAGCTCCTGCAGCAAAGCGCGTTCGAGCAGCTTTGCGTAGAGTCCGCTCTGCAAGTCAAGCACGATCTTTTTCATTTTGTTTTCTTTCACCACCTTTATCTCTCCGGGCGGAAGGAATTCCGCCCGGATTATAAGTCTCACATGGAATAATTGACGCAGAACCGGGTGAGCGCGGTAGCGATCATATGCCTGATAGCGTTGTCAACCGGAGCGAGCTTTCCGTCAAGCTCCTCGATGATCTCCTTGGAGTAAGCCCATGTCATGGCGTCAAGCGCCCAGGAGTCGACCTTTGAAGCGTCAGACTGCGAAAGCTTTCCGGAAGCGCTGACGTTCAGATTGTGGCTCTTCGCGTAGCGGTGGAGGAAAGTAACGAGCTGTTCGCGGGTTATCGGGTCGTTCGGACCGAAGCGGCCGTCGCCGTAGCCGTTTGTGATGCCGTACTTGACAGCCCACGCGACCGCGTCGGAATACCACTGACCAGCGGGAACGTCATAGAACTCATCTGATGCCGCCGTCATGGGCGAGCCCTCGAGTCTGTAGAGAACCGTGACTATAGCGGCTCTGGTGAGATTGCCCTGCGGGTCGAAGGAGTCGGCGCTCACGCCGTTCATGAGCTGTGGGTTATGCTCGTATACATACTTGACGCTCTCATAGTAGGGATCAGTCACGCTGATGTCATTGAACGGAGTCTCGTTTTTCGCGGACACCTTACTTACGGTGACTTTGACGATATCCGACTTCTGGATGAGATTGCTCTTCGCGCCCATCATCTCGCAGGAGACCTCGCAGTAGTAGTACTTCGTTCCTGTCTTGTCTGTGGGGATCGTGAGAGTCAGAGAGTCAGCTCCCTTGACCGGGATGCCGGTGCCGTAGATTTTGGATGTAGTGCTGTACCACTGGATTTTGAGATCCTTTGCGAGTGTGTTGTCTATTTT
>ENA-ORIC01002021-ORIC01002021.1-human-gut-metagenome-genome-assembly--contig:-NODE-2021-length-17616-cov-3.862079_pt1 | contig 17616 bp, 15 predicted proteins | sample MGYA00243023_ERZ508732 | MGnify/ENA primary metagenome ERZ508732 (study PRJEB26277, sample SAMN04329767) | human gut metagenome | biome: human-associated habitat | host: Homo sapiens | place: USA...
AAGTACGACTTGATGAAGTCGGTGCCGTCGGCAAGGGTTATATACTTCTTGTCGATATGCTGAAGTATGTAGCGGTAGATATGTGAGAGTTTCACGACATAGTCCTCAGCCATCTTCGGGTCCTCCCCTATCATTCCGGCAAGTGAACTAAGACTGTTGAACACGAAATGTGGGTCCAACTGCAGCATAAGGTATCGCTTCTGTAAGGCGAGGTTCTCCTTGCCTTTCAGAACAATCATGTCTGAAAAGTGCATCGAAAGGTGGATGAGTGCTACAAGACTCGCTATCAGTCCGAATAGGAAAGACGTTCCCCATATATCCTGCATCATAAGCTTAGGTGCTACAAGGCTCAGCAGCAGTTCGCAGCCACCAGCAATAAGCAGGTTGAAGCCCAACAACACCAGTCCGTTCTGCACGAACACACGGTGGCCCTGCCATTCGCGCCAAAAGCGCTGCTGTTTGAACAGCCATCGGTTGAGATACAAACTCGAAAGCGAGAACAAACCGCAGAGTGCAAAGTCAACAAGCAACTCAGGATACAGTCCGCTTACAGACTGTAGGAAGTCGGGCAGGTCTACCAATATCCAAATGATGTCGTACAGGAAGAAGAAGATAAGCGAGTAGACAAGCCACTCAAGGAAAGAGTTCTTGGATCTATGCATAATTATATAATAAAATGATTATCCTTGCTCCAACAAGTTCTTATCTGTCAAGAAATCCAAGAGTCCGACAGTCAACACACCGAGTTCGTCCTCCTTGCGATGAATGTCATCACCAACAATGACAATCTTACGAAAGTGGTCATTGATTGACAATAATGGGCGACGTTCTTGCTGTTCCTTTTCTGGCGTAGGCATGTGGAAAGCCGACTGGATATACACTCTGTATGGAGGGCGGTTCACCACAAAGTCTACCTCCAACTGTTTTCTGACAAACTTACCGTTCTCATCCTTGCCACCAAGTTCAACCAATCCTACGTCCACATTATATCCTCGACTGCGAAGTTCATTATAGATAATGTTTTCCATAATGTGCGTTTCTTCCTGCTGTCGATAGTTGAGAATGGCTGCACGTATGCCGACATCAGCGAAGTAGTATTTCGTCTCGGTACCAATATATTTTCTGCCTTTCACATCATAGCGCAAGGCTTCCTCTATCAAGAAAGAGTCTTTCAGATAGTCAATGTATTGTTTTATAGTGTCTCTTTTTATGGTTACCCCTTGTGAAGATTGAAAGGTATTGGCTATTCTCGTTGGATTGGTTGACGAACCAATGCCCGAGGCAAGCACACGCACCAATTCCTTCATTCCTTCAGGATTACGCAGATGGTTGCGCTCAATTACGTCACGCAGATAGGTCGTCTCATACAAACCACGCAAATAGTCTGTTTTCTTTTCTTCCGTTTCAAGCAAAGCCACCTGTGGCAGTCCTCCAAAAGTATAGTAATCCAACCAAGCTTTGCGTATATCTCCACCAATACCACTAAAGTATTCGTCAAAGGTGAGAGGCCAGATGCGTATCTCGTCACCTCTGCCTCGAAACTCAGTCACAACATCACTTGACAGGAAACGAGAGTTTGAGCCCGACACATACACATCTACATTCCTCATGTGTGTCAAGCTAAGAATAACCTCCACAAATTCTTCTACCAACTGTACCTCGTCCAAGACTATATAATAAGGTTTGCCATCATCCACAACCTTTGAATCTATATAGTCGAGCAAGGTATCAGGCTTCCTCAACCGCCTGTTTCGGAAATCATCAAGTTGTATCTCAATGATGTGACTATCAGTCACCCCATGTTCCAACAACCAGTTATGCCAGATATCAAACAACAGGAAAGACTTTCCACATCGTCTGACACCTGTTATAATCTTCACAAGACCGTTTCCACGTCCTGCAATAAGTTCATCCAAGTATTTCTTACGTTCAAATATCATATTAGAGTATTGTTTTTGATACTGGTATCACATTTTGCACCGCAAAGATAATAGTTTTATCCCAAAAGCCAGCACAATCAATGAAAAAACTGCGTTTATCAAGTAAAAAAACTGCAAAACGTAGCTTCGTAAACTACACAAAAATGCTTTATAGAACAAAAGGGTATGACATGTAATCACACCCTTCAAGGGAGTCGTTTCAACCGTACCCCTTTATGAATTTCGTCATATAACTTCTATTCACCACATTATAGGGTCAGTTTAAAACGCCCCTCCCAACCCTTATTCCGTGATTCCTGATGTGATTGAAAGTTAAATACGTTAAATCTTCACCTTTTCGTATCTAATCAGAATCCATACGGTCACTTTTCTACCGTTTAGAGCGTATAATACTGATAATCAACTAATAATACATTCATACTTTTTATAACTTCTTTTAGTGTCATTTGTGGTTTGTTTTGTTATTTATACGAACAACTCCACAAACACACGTAGCCTACGGTGAAAAATTATTAATTTAAAAGAAAAGTAAAAAAGAGTAAGTAGTACCTCACTTCACCGAGATCTTGTCTTAACTTTTTGTAAGCTTTATTGAGGTGAGCTTCTACCGTACGTTTCGATATCCCCAACAATTCGGCGATTTCGTCATTATTGAAACCTTTACATTTCAGCATCATTACTTCCCGTTGTTGTTCCGAAAGTTTATTTATACTATCGAACATTACTTCCTGAAGATTCTTTCTGAAAAGTTCGTTTTCAACCGCCAATTGTTCCTGAATCAACGATTGAAATTTTTGATAATAACGCTGTTCCACCAATTTTTTACGAAACATATCGTAAATCAGATTTTTAGCTATAGTCGTGATATAAGTATTAAAATTCAACTCTACCTTGATTTTATCCCGGGTTTCCCACAATTTTATGAATGTCTCCTGTACAATCTCTTCTGCATCCTCCTGACGAACCAATCTAAGACAAAAATATCCCAATTGCGGAGCATACATTTTAAACAATCGGTCAAATGCCTCTCGTTCACCTGATTTAAATTGCTTTAATAATGTACACTCATCACTAACCATAAAAATCTGCTTTTGGAGGAACAAATATCGTTTTTTTTTAATTTTTCTCCTATATTCAATACCAATAAATGAAATGCAGCCTTTGTTTTTTGGGAATAATATATTACATTTGCTTCCGTATTTGAAATGTTTCTTCAGGGCAGGGTGTAAATCCCTACCGGCGGTGATAGTCCGCGACTCCCTTTGGGGACTGAACCGGTGTAATTCCGGTACCGACGGTGATAGTCCGGATGAAAGAAGAGGCAGGACAGTCGTGTGTCATTACTGTTATGATTCGTATATATGCCCTGAAGTCATTCAGGGCTTTTTTTATATGGAAACAAAGGATCAGGAATATATGAATCGTGCCAGGATATTGGCAGACAGAGGCCGGGGATGGGTGAATCCCAATCCGCTGGTGGGAGCGGTGATCGTCAAAGACGGCCGGATAATCGGTGAAGGTTGGCACGAACGTTATGGCGGCCTGCATGCTGAACGGAATGCTTTTAAGCAGTGTACCGAAGATCCGGCAGGGGCTACGCTCTATGTGACCCTGGAACCCTGTTGTCACTACGGCAAAACACCTCCTTGTACCGAGGCTGTTATTGAAAACAGGATTGCCCGTGTTGTCGTCGGGCTATTGGATCCGAATCCCTTGGTAGCCGGTAAAGGAATCGAAATGTTGAGGAAAGCCGGAATCGTCGTCGAGACTGGAGTGGAAGAAGAAAAGCTCCGGGAACAAAACCGGGTGTTTCTGAAATATATTACTACCCGTCGTCCTTGGATCGTGATGAAAACAGCCATGACCCTGGATGGGAAAATTGCAGCTTATACCGGTGATTCACACTGGGTGACCGGGGAGGAATCCCGGAAGAAAGTGCAAGAAATGCGTTCGGTGCTGATGGGAATTATGGTTGGTAGCGGTACGGTGAAAGCCGACGATCCACTGTTGAATTGCCGTTTGAAAGGCGAGGTCAGGCAACCTGTCCGGATTATTGTCGACAGTACAGCTGCAATTGCTACCGATAGTCAATTGGTGCGTACTGCCGATCGCTATCGCACATTAGTCGCTCATACCTCTCGGGCTGATGCCGGAAAATTAGTACAATTGCAACAGAAAGGCGTGGAAACAATTTTATGTCCCGGCTGTGACAACCGGGTCGATTTACAGGCATTGACAACTAAACTGGGCCAGGCCGGTATCGATTCGGTCTTGCTGGAAGGAGGCGGTGAATTGAACGAAGCTTTCTTGCGACAAGGACTGGTAGATGAGGTTTATGCTTTCATCGCCCCCAAACTGATCGGAGGTAAAGATGCCAAAACACCTGTCGAAGGAAAAGGTATCGCCTGGATGAAAGAGGCCATCGCTTTACAATCCGTTTCGATTGAAAAAGTAGGCGAGGATTTCCTTATAAAAGGTTTTCCCCAACCCAGTAACTCATCACCCAGTAACTCATCACCCAGTAACTCAACAACTCAGTAACTCAACAACTCAGTAACTCAATAACTCATCAACTCAACAACTCATCAACTCAAACTATGTTTACAGGAATAATAGAAGAAATCGGAAAGATCAAATCGGTGAAACGAGGCAGCAAGAGTGTCGTCCTTGAGGTGGAGGCCCGGAAAGTATTGGCGGACACGCGGATTGGGGATAGCATAGCCACGAACGGGGTGTGTTTGACTGTTGTTGGTAAAGGGAATGACGGGTTTTCTGCCGATGTGATGCCTGAAACCATGAATCGGAGTAATTTGGGCTTATTGAAGCCGGGTGATCCTGTGAATCTCGAGCGGGCCTTGTGTCTGAACAGCCGTTTGGGTGGTCATTTGGTAGCCGGGCATGTAGACGGTACCGGAAAGATCGTGAGCAAACAACAGGATGAAAATGCCATTTGGCTCACGGTGGGGGCTGCTCCCGAAATCCTTCGTTATATTGTAGAAAAGGGCTCTGTGGCTATCGATGGGGTGAGCCTGACGATCGCTTATGCCGACGAGCAGGTTTTCAAAGTGTCCGTCATTCCGCATACTCAGGAAGAGACGACGCTGGTGAAAAAGGAGATAGGAGATGTGGTGAATTTAGAAAACGATATGATTGTCAAATATGTAGAGAAACTGATGGGACAAGGAAAACCGAAGGGGGGACTGACCTTGGATTTCCTGGTGGCCAATGGCTTTTAAGCCGGTTAGAATGATTTTGATTATAGATAGGATAAAAAATTAAGAATATGGAAGGATTTAAATTTAGTACGATCGAGGAAGCTGTTGCTGATCTGAGGGCCGGTAAAATGATTATTGCCGTGGACGATCCGGATCGTGAAAATGAGGGCGATCTGATTTGTGCAGCTGAACATGCTACACTTGAAAATGTCAATTTTATGGCTTCGTATGCCAAGGGATTGATTTGTATGCCGATGAGCAAAGCTTTGACGACAAAATTAGGGTTGGAACAGATGGTGGCCAACAATACCGACAATCACTGTACGGCATTTACCGTTTCGATCGACCATGTGGATACGACAACCGGTATTTCGGCATTGGAACGCTCTATGACGGCCATGAAGAGTGTAAAGGACGATGCCAAACCGTCCGATTTCCGGCGTCCGGGACATATGTTTCCTTTGGAGGCGAAAGCCGGCGGGGTACTCGAACGTATGGGACATACCGAAGCCACCGTCGACCTGATGCGTATTGCCCGGCTCAAAGAATGCGGCTTGTGTTGTGAAATTATGCGGGAAGACGGTACCATGATGAGGACACCCGAATTGAAAGAATTTGCCGTACGGCATGGTTTGAAGATGATTACTGTGGCCGACCTGATCACTTACCGTCGTCGGACAGAGATTCTGGTGGAAAGAGTGACCGAGGCTGAAATGCCCACTAAATACGGGATTTTCAAGGCTTATGGTTATGTCAATAAAATCAACGGAGAACATCACATTGCCCTTGTAAAAGGGGACATCGCTGACGGCGAACCGGTATTGTGCCGGGTACATTCCGAATGTCTCACCGGGGATGCTTTCGGTTCCCTGCGTTGTGACTGTGGCGAGCAGCTGGCGGAAGCTTTGCGCCGGATCGAGAAAAAAGGCCGGGGTGTATTGCTGTATATGCGTCAGGAAGGCCGGGGCATCGGACTGATCAATAAGTTGAAAGCCTATCATCTGCAGGACGGGGGAATGGATACGGTCGAGGCGAATCTGGCACTGGGATTTAAGGCTGATTTAAGAGAATACGGTACCGGTGCGGAAATTTTGGCCGACCTGGGAGTGAAAAAAATGATTCTTATGACAAATAATCCTTTGAAGATAAAAGGATTGGATGGATTCGGACTCGAAGTGGTCGGACGTGAACCGATCGAGATGACCTGTAATGAAAAGAACGAGTTCTATATGTACACCAAGTATAAAAAGATGGGACATATATTACATGTCAGAAATGACTGGAAAAAAGAAGAATAGAAATTGAAAATAGAGATTAAAAGTGTAAAAGTTATGAATTTACTGGAAGGAAAATTATTAGCAGAAGGACAACGGATCGGAGTGGTAGCTGCCCGTTTTAATGAGTTTATCACGGCTAAATTGGTTGGAGGAGCAAAGGATGCTTTTGTACGTCACGGTGGGGATGAAAATAAGCTGGATCTGGCTTGGGTACCGGGAGCATTCGAGATTCCTTTAGTAGCTAAAAAGATGGTAGAAAGCGGCAAATACGATGCTGTGGTTTGTCTGGGGGCAGTGATCCGGGGAGCTACGCCCCATTTCGATATGGTTGCTAATGAAGCGACCAAAGGTGTAGCCCATGTCGGATTGCAGACAGGGGTGCCGGTGATTTTCGGTATCCTGACGACCGATTCGATCGAACAGGCTGTCGAAAGAGCCGGAACGAAAGCCGGTAATAAAGGTTTCGATGCCATGACCACCGCAATCGAGATGATCAATTTATTGAAACAAATCTAATCTGTTTTATCGTTGAGAATTACAAAGTAATTCTCAACGATAAAACTTAGGCCAGCGCTTTTTTTATCGCCTCCAGTGCTTTTTCGTAGTTCGGTTCGTGGGTTACTTCCGGAACATATTCTACATAGTTCACTTTATTGTCTTTACCGATAACGACCACGCCTCGGGTTAAAAGTCGTAATTCTTCGATCAGGAACCCGTATTTTTTCCCGAAATCTGTTTCTTTATAGTCCGACAAGGTTATGACCCGGTCGATACCTTCGGCGGCACAGTAGCGGTGAAGGGCGAAAGGAAGGTCGCAGGAAATAGCCAGAATAACGACATCCTGGCTTAACTCGGAGGCCATCTTATTGAAATGGTGCATCTGGGCCGAGCATACCGGGGTGTCGATAGAAGGGAAAGAAGAAATCACAACAACTTTTCCGGCAAATTCTTTCAGGGATACCGGTTGCATCTGTTGGTTTATTCCATAAAATACCGGAGCCGTTTCTCCGGTTTTAATCGGTGTCCCCACTAAAGTCAGGGGATTTCCGTGCATAGTAATTTTCATGTTTTCCATCATTTTTTCTTGTTTCTTACGTTTATGAATGATTTTGGTTTTTCGTAAAAATACAAAAAATCCTGCAAATTTCAGATTTCATCCGAATTTGCAGGATTTTTTTTTACTTTTTATCTTTAATTACTTTTTACCTCTCTTTTGCTGTTGTTGTTGCATTCTTTGCATTTCCTCCAAACGTTGCTGGAATTTCGATTTCTTGACCGGTTTACTTTTAGCTAGTTCGATTTGCTTCAGCAATTTCTGGTCATCGACAAACTTCCGGATAATCCAGGTTTGCAAAATGGTAATCAGCGTCGCGATGAAATAATAATAACTCAATCCCGAAGAATAACTGTTGAAAATAAACAGGAACATGATCGGCATGATATACATCATGGTCTGCATGCCTTTCATCTGATCGTTCTGCGGTTGGTTTTTATTATTCATAATCATATAGATGATATTGGTCGCAGTCATCAACAGACAGAATAAGCTGACATGATTACCGTAAAACGGAATGGTAAAGGGTAAGGTGGCGATAGAATCGTATGAAGCCAAATCCGTCGCCCACAGGAAGCTCTGCTGTCTCAGTTCGATCGCTCCCGGGAAGAAATAGAACAGGGCGATCAGGATAGGCATCTGGATCAACATCGGTAAACATCCACCCATCGGATTTACTCCGGCTTGCTTATAAAGCTTCATGGTAGCCTGTTGACGTTCCATCGCTTTGTCGGCCGGATATTTCTTGGCGATCTCATCTACCTGGGGTTTCAATACCCGCATACGTGCCTGTGACATATACGATTTATAAGTCAGCGGGAACAGGATGATTTTGATGATCAGGGTCAGTAATAAAATAATAATTCCGTAATTCAATGCGGTGTGGTTTTCCAGGAAATTGAAAATAGGAATAACGAAATATTTATTGAACCACGCAATCCATTTCCATCCCATATTGATGACATCGGGAAGGTCTAAATGATCTCCGTATTCTTTCAATACCTTATAGGAGTTAGGACCGAAGAAAAACTGCATGTTGTATTGCTCGTTGGCCGAACCGTTATAGGCTAAAGGAATATCAGCATAAGCATCTTTCAGATATCCTACTTTTTTACTGATGTTCGATTTCAGTTCCACATCACTCAAAGGCTGTTCGCTGATCAGGATAGAGGAAAAGAATTGTTGTTTGAAGTCTATCCATTGTACCTTGTTCGGAAGCGTCTCCTCTTCATCGGAGGTCAGGGACATGTTTTCAACGGCATCTTCGCTGAATTTGTAGTAAACACCGGTATAACGGTTTTCAAAATCTTTACTTTTTTCCAGCTGGGGCATATTGATTCCCCAGAAAAGCGTCAGAAACGAGGAATTGGATGCAATGACATCCCCCATATTGTGGGTGATGATGCTGAAATCGGTCATATAGCTGTCCGGGGCTAACTTGTAAAGGTATTCCAGGTATCTGCTGCTGTCGGCATAAAGACGCATAGAGAGCACCTGTTCATTTCCCTGGGCATAAAGCGTCGTTTCTGTCGTACTGGGTGTAAAGAAAAATTTCTCGGTATTGATCTCCTGATTCCGGGCGTAGAAATTCATGCCGAAAGCGGTTTCTCCGTTTTTCCACAACACCAAAGGCAGCGAATCGTGTGTCCGGTATTCTTTTAAGTCTACATATACGATGCGTCCCCCCAGAGTACTGATGTGCAATTTTATTTTATCATTTTCCAGGGTGATGATTTTGTTTTCCGTATCGTTTTGTACGAAAATAGAATCACTTTTGGTAGCCAGGGGATTGGCGGCAGTCGTATTGTCCGGCGTTTTTTGTGCCTGTTGTTGTGCTGCCAGTTCCTGGGCTCTGAGTCGGTCTACCCGCGCAATGGAATCCTGTTTCCGCTGCATTTCGGCCACTTGCTCCTTACTCGGACGCGTGAGATAGGAAAAGCCGATGAGAATAAGAAAAATAATGACTAATCCGGCGATGGTGTTTTTATCCATAGGTTCTTTTAACTTTATGATAAACAAGCTTTGATAAATGATACGAATAACGGATGAGGTTTAATTACAGTACTTTTATACTCCGGATGGAACTGTACTCCGACGAACCATTTGTGAGCAGGAATCTCGACGATTTCGGTCAATCCGCTTTCCGGGTTGATACCGGTGGTGATCATACCTGCTTTTTCAAAATCCTCCCGGTATTTGCTGTTGAACTCATACCGGTGGCGGTGTCTCTCCTGTATTTCTTTTTGTCCGTAAGCTTCATAAGCTTTGGAACCTTCCGTTAATTCACATTTGTAGGCTCCCAGACGCATGGTGCCTCCCTTTTCGGTTACATTCAACTGTGAATCCATCAGGTCGATCACCGGATACTGGGTTTTGGCAGCCATTTCTGTCGAATCGGCACCTTCCATGTGCAGCACGTTACGTGCAAATTCGATGACAGCCATCTGCATCCCCAGACAAATACCGAGGAAAGGAATGTTGTTCTCCCGGGCATATCGGATAGCGACCAGTTTCCCCGAAATCCCCCGGTGTCCGAACCCCGGTGCTACTAAAATACCGTGCAGATTTTTCAGGCAGTCGGCTGCATTTTGTTCATTCAGTTCTTCGCTGTGGATCCATTCGATATTTACTTTACAGTCATTGACTGCTCCGGCATGGATGAAAGCTTCGACAATCGATTTATAGGCGTCGTGTAATTCGACGTATTTCCCGACTAAACCGATCCGTACTTCTTTGCTGTAGTTTTTTAATTTATATAGGAATTTTTTCCAGGATTCCAGATCCGGTTCGCTGTTTAAAGGTAATCCCAATTGTTCGAGTACGATTTCATCCAACTTTTCTTCTCTCATCTTGATCGGTACTTCATAGATGGTAGAAACGTCGATCGACTGGATGACCGCTTTGGGTGCTACATTACAGAAAAGGGCTACTTTCCGGCGTAAATCGGAATTCAGTTCATGTTCTGTACGTAATACCAGTACATCCGGTTGCACTCCGATTTCCAGCAAGGCTTTCACCGAATGCTGGGTAGGCTTCGTTTTTAATTCACCGGAAGCCGATAAGAAGGGTACCAGTGTCAAGTGGATCAATACCGATTTTTCCCCCAACTCCCATCGTAACTGCCGGACAGCTTCAATGAAAGGCAAAGATTCGATGTCTCCGACAGTACCTCCGATTTCAGTGATCACGACATCATATTCGCCTTTGTTGCCCAATAATTTGATGTTTCGTTTAATCTCATCGGTGATATGCGGGACGATCTGTACGGTTTTACCCAGATAATCTCCCCGTCTTTCTTTGTTGATTACATTCTGGTAAATCCGTCCGGTAGTAATATTATTGGCCTGCGAAGTCGGACAACCGGTAAATCTTTCGTAATGTCCGAGATCGAGGTCTGTTTCTGCTCCGTCGTCCGTCACATAACATTCGCCATGCTCGTATGGATTTAATGTCCCCGGATCTATGTTGATGTAGGGATCCAGTTTTTGGTTCGCAACTTTATACCCCCTGGCCTGCAGTAATTTAGCAAGTGATGAAGCGATAATGCCTTTCCCTAGAGAAGAAGCGACTCCACCTGTAACGAAAACATACTTTGTTGACACTGTATCTTGAATTTTATTGATTTATCAAAGTGGCAAAGGTAATAAATTAAAAGGTTAAAAGTGAAAAGTAGAAGGTAAAAAGTTGGCGAAAGGTAAAAGCAAAGAGATGGGAGTGGTTATGAGGTATGAGGCGGGGAGGAAGAATAGGAGAGTGGGTAAAAAATTAACGCTCTGTGAACAAAGGGGGGAATTGTTCTCCTGGGGAGAGGCTTTGTCGGCAGAGCGTTAATCGGCTTTGAGGAGCCGCTGTTTAGATCAGGCTGTCGAGAGCTTTCAGTTTTTCCTGAAGTAAATTCAGCCGTTGGCGGGTATTTTCGATTTTAGAATTCAATTCTTCGATCAAGCCTTGAGATTTACTGGATTTGGCGATAAAACCGATGTTGTTTTCATAGGTGTTGACGTCGAGTTCCAATTGTCTGATTTTGGCCACCAACTTTTCTCTTTCGTTGATAATTTTGTAATCCTTATAATCACCGGCATCCAGTGAGGACAATTTTGCCCTGAATCTTTCCAGGTCACGGTCGTATTCATCCAGATTGAGCTGGTCGAACCAGCCGTCGATGAGATGTCTGAATTCTTCCTGGATAGCGTCTTTGTATTTAATAGGTACAAATCCGATTTCTGCCCAGCGGTTCTGAAAGTCTTTCAGCTTATTGATATCTTCCTCTGCATTCCCGGACAAAGTAAACTGGCGGGCTTCTTCGATAATCGCTTTTTTCAGTTCCAGATTTTTGCTCTGTTCAGAATCGATGTCTTTGAAATGGAGTTTTTTGTTATTGAAAAAAGTATCACAAGCTTCCCGGAAACGTGCCCATACTTTGTTCGAATATTTCTTGGGAGCGGGACCGATTTTCTTCCATTCTTTCTGATAAGAGATGATTCTGTCGGTCGTGATTTTCCAGTCGGTACTGTCTTTGATCGCTTCTACTTTTTCACAGAGCTTGATTTTTAATTCCAGGTTTTTATCCTGTTCGGCCGACATGTTCTTATAGAAATCCCGTTTACGCTCGAAGAAAGTATCGCAGGACGAGCGGAATTTTTTATAGATTTTATTCCGCTCCTTTTGGGGAATGGTTCCCGAATGCTTCCATTCTTCCTGTAGGTCAATAATATTCTGAGTGGCTGTATTCCATTCCGATATAGAACGGTATTCACCGGCAGCGATAGCTGCTGCTTTTCCGCAAATTTCTTCTTTGACTTTCAGGTTATCTTCCTGTTCCTGTTTCAGGGATTCGAAAAAATGATGGTATTTTTCGTTGATCTGGCTAGTGGCAGCTTTAAAGCGTTCCCAAAGCGGTTCTTTTTGTTCTTTGGGAATAGGACCGATTTCTTTCCAGCGGGAATGCAGTAGTTGTAATTGTTTGAAAGCTCCGGCGATATCGTTGTTTTCAACCAATTTTTCAGCTTCTTCACAAAGAGCGTTTTTCGCATCCAGGTTCCGTTTCAGGTCCAGGTCGCGCAACTCTTTATTGATCTTGATATAGTTATAAAAATTTTCAACGTGATGGTGATAAGTCTCCAACAGGCCGTTTAATTGCCCTTGAGGTACCATTCCGGTATTCCGCCAGCGTTCCTGTAAGTCCCGGAATTCCTGGAATGTCTTGTCCAGTGCTTCTTCTTTTTGCACCAGTGCTTTCAATTCTTCGATAATACCGAGTTTTATTTTCAGATTTTCTTCGCGTTCGGCTTCCGTTTGCCGGGCTGTAGCGTTTTTTTTATCTTTATAGAGCTTGTAGAGGGCATTGAAACGTTCCCGGTTGTCGTTTTTGTATTCGAAATCTTCCGGTTTATCTCCGTCGGCAGTGAAGATGGCCAATGCTTTTTCATACTCCTCTTTATACCGGGATTCAAAAATCTCGGGTAATCCTTCAAATATTTCTTTTAAAGATACCACCGGGTAATCATTGATCAGCTTTTGGGCTTGCCGAATGATTTCCTCTGTACTTAATATAGAAAAATCAATTTCCGGTACTTCTTTCTTTTCCTTAGCGTTTTCGACGGCCTTGCTTTCAGCGACAACGGGTTCGTCGTTTGTACTGGTTTCTAAGATTTCCGGATTCTTGATTTCCTCTTCCGGGATTAAACTGTTTTCTTGCTCCATGATTTGTCAGCAGTTAAGTGTTCGCATATCAATAGGATACATTATCATAACCTGCTTTCCCTGAAAAGGAATTTCGAAAACCTTTGAGAAATACAGCTTCTATGCTCTATTGAACTCACGAAAATACTTTATTTTTCTGAGAAAGACAAATTTTTGGATTTACCTTTGTCAGGTTTGTTGTAGATCATGATATTATTTGACTGATGTGTAAATTATTTTGTTCCTTTTCAGAATTCTTTCAGGAGATTTACTGTCTTGAATTTTAAATTTAGTAAGAAAGCTTTTATCTTTGACTTTTTAATATCGAGACAATGGGTTATTATATTTTGTATGGTTTTCTTTGGGTGGGTGGGCTGTTGCCTCTGAGGATCTTGTATTTTTTTTCGGATATTTATTTTTATCTGATTTACTATCTGTTGAAATACAGACGCCGGGTAGTACGGGCGAATTTACAGCATGCTTTCCCGGAAAAAGATCTTTCGGAAATTATAAAGATTGAAAAACGATATTACCGGCATTTGTGTGATTTTTTTGTGGAAATGTACAAGATGTGGCATATGTCGGATGAACAAATACGCAGAAGGTGTAAGTTTACGAATCCTGAAGTGATTCGGCGGTATTTCGATCAGGGTAAAAGTGTTATCGGGGTATTGGGGCATTACGGCAATTGGGAATGGATGTCTTCCTATAGCCTTTGGATGCCCCGGGAATTCGACTTCTTTACCTTATATAAACCTCTGCATAATGCGGTAGCGGATAAAATGATGATCCGGCTGAGGTCGAGGTTCGGGGCGAAACCGGTACCTAAAAACGATATTTTGCGCCGGATTGTCGAAAACAAAAGAAACGGACGCTTATTCCTGGCCGGATTTATCGGTGATCAGACACCGAATAGGGCTAACCTGAATTTTTGGATGGAATTTTTAAATCAGGATACGCCTATATTAGTAGGAACCGAGAAGATTGCCCGGAAATTCGGTTTGCCGGTAATATCCCTGAAGATGCGGAAGGTGAGGAGAGGGTATTATGAGGTGGATTTTGTCGATGTATGTAGTGATCCCGGACAATTGGAACCCGGGGAATTGACCCGGATACATACACGTCTTTTAGAGCGGTATATCCGCGAGGTTCCTGAATTATGGCTTTGGTCGCATAAACGGTGGAAACATACACGGAATACGGATGGAAGTGAAAAATAAAGAAATGGCTCGGGTTGCGGTGATCATATTGAATTGGAACGGGGAAAAATTACTCCGTGAGTTTTAGCCTTCGCACGTTAAATACACCGCTCCCGGTTTGGGCCGGATTGTCGTGGCCGATAATGCTTCCGAAGACGATTCGGTCCGGATACTGGAACAAGAGTTTCCGGAAGTGGAATTGATCCGGTTTTCGCAAAATCATGGATTTGCAGGTGGATACAACCGGGCTGTCGGTTTGGTACCGGAGGAGATCGTTGTATTGCTGAATAGTGATGTGGAGGTCGCTCCCGGATGGCTGGAACCTTTGGTCGCTCTCCTGGACGAAGAACCGGGGATTGCAGCAGTGCAACCTAAAATTTTGGCTTATACGAACCGGAATCATTTCGAGTATGCGGGGGCTTGCGGAGGGTTTATCGATTCCCTGGGTTTTCCGTTTTGCAGGGGACGGATTTTGAACGTGACCGAAGAGGACCGGGGCCAATATGATGAGGTGCGCGAAGTGTTCTGGTGTAGTGGAGCTGCCTTGTGTATCCGCCGGGAAAGCTATCTGCAGGCCGGAGGTCTGGATGAGCGTTTTTTCGCTCACATGGAAGAAATCGATTTGTGCTGGCGGATACGGAATCGCGGTTATGCATTGAAGGTACAGCCGGCTTCAGTCGTTTATCACTTGGGAGGAGGTTCTTTGCCCATGAATCATCCCCGGAAGCTATTCCTGAATTACCGTAATAATCTGCTGATGCTCTATAAAAACCTGAGCCCGCGGGAGTGGAAAAGCAAAAGCCGGAAACGGCGTGTCCTGGATTTTATGGCCTGGGTGATGTTTCTGGTGAAAGGGGAGTGGGCCAATGCACGATCGGTGGGCCGGGCTTACCGGGAATTCGGAAAAATGAAAAAAGGGTATATTTCTGCCACTATTATCCCGAAGCAGGATCCTTGTATTTATCCGGGATCTGTTATTTTTGCTTTTTATTTCAGGCATGTTCGTTCTTTTTCACAACTCTGGAAATAAACCTTTGTCTGGCAGATTTGTCTAAATGTTAAATGCTGGAAAAAATCGAACCCATGGAATTCATAGAAGATGACGAGATCATCCGGTTGTTTCACGAAAGGAAGAGAGAACAGGAAGCTTTCCGGTTGCTGGTAAATAAATATAAAGAGCGTTTGTATTGGCATATACGGAAGATTGTGATCAACCATGACGATACGGACGATTTATTGCAGAATGTGTTTGTGAAGATTTGGCAAGGATTGCAAGAGTTTCGCAACGATTCGAAACTATATACCTGGATGTACCGGATTGCAACCAACGAATCGCTGAATTTTCTGAACGAGAAGAGCCGGAAAGTGTACGGGAATAGCGATGAGATTTCTGTATATCTGGAAAATACTTTAGAAAGCGATACTTACTTTAGCGGGGATAAAATACAAAAAGAACTGCAACGGGCTATTCTGACTTTATCCGAACGCCAACGTTTGATCTTCAATATGAAGTATTTTGACGACATGCCTTACGAGGATATGGCAGATGTGCTGGGAGTGGCTGTCGGGACCCTGAAAGCGACTTATCACAATGCCGTAAAAAAAATAGAAGAAAATCTCAAAATAGTGGATACCTTAAATTGATTAAGCCATGGAAAATTTTGACGATAAATATAAAAAGAAAAATCCGTTCACTGTACCTGAGGGGTATTTTGACGAATTGACCGGCCGAATTACCGGTCGGATAGAAAAACAGAAAGAAGTGAAAAAAAGTTCTTCTCTTCGCGGGTTGAAGCCTTATATGGGCTTAGTGGCTATTTTCTTTCTTGCTTTAATGGTGGTTCAGATTCTATTTCCCGGAGCGAAGAATACTGACTTGCCGGATATCGAGGGGGAAAATGCTATTGTACAGGAAATGGAAGCAGAGGATATTTTCGACAGCCAGTTTAATCCGACAAATGAAGAAATCATCGAATACCTGGCTTCTGAAGTAGATAATTATGAGATGATTCTGGCTGGAATTTATTAAGTAAATAAGAATATGAAGAATATAATTTTGATTGTGTTGCTGTTGTGGAGTGGGGTGGGCGTATGGGCTCAGGACAAATTGACCGACGAGAAACGGAAAGAATTCGATGCGCAGAAAGTCGCTTTCTTTACACAGGAATTGGACCTTTCCCCTGCTGAAGCAGCTGTTTTCTGGCCTTTGTACAATGAGATGCAGAAGAAAAACCGGGAAATAGAAGCCGATATGCGGAAAAGCTTTCATGAAGTGAGAAATGCGAAAGGACTGAAAGAAACCGATTATAAAGAAGCGATCGGGAAAATGTTGGGCTATGAAGCCCGGCTCCATGAAGTGAAGAAAGAATATTATCAAAAAATGATACAAGTCGTTCCTGCTTCGAAAATATGGAAACTCAGTGATGCTGAGCGAAAATTTCATCGACAGTTGTTCGATAAACTCCGCCGCGAATCCTGCTCTCAGAAATAAACCTAAAAAAATAGAGTAAAAGTTTGCAGGTTTGTCAAAAAGCACTACTTTTGTGATCGCAATTCAGCGCAGAACATCGAGGAGAGATGGGTGAGTGGCTGAAACCAACAGTTTGCTAAACTGTCGTACGGGTTACTGTACCGGGGGTTCGAATCCCCCTCTCTCCGCCAAATTAATGAAAGTTGTAAAAAGATCGGATTTTTTTCCGGTCTTTTTATTTTATCGGGTTCGAGCCGATAGTGTGGATGAGGGATCAATCGGAAAACTTGGAGATAGTGTTTCAAAAAGTGTGTAAATCCCAGTTTTATTATTTTTGTATTGGGAACTTCAAAAATGAATTATTATGGAATTTACACATGAACAAATTTCGGAAATAATCTCCGAAATCACAAATGGTGAACAAGGTTTACAGGGCTTGGGCAAACAAGGTTTTGAAAGTTTAATGCTCTCAGAGCGCAGTCTTCATAACTGCTCCCATCAGGACGTGAGCAACGGCTATCGTGATCGGCGGGTGTGTCACGAAGCTCAAACACTTTCCCACCATAGCACACTCGACGATCACAATAACCGAAGACAAATAAATAACGAAATAAACCTAGGTTTATTTTTTTCTATCTATTCCGATTTCGGGTTTTATACCGTCAGACCGGTTCGCCTGGACCGGTCCGCTAAGGCTTTCCTTCACTGACCGGCGGAACTCCTCACTACGTTCGTCAGACACCAACCGTCCGGCGGTAGGAAAAACAAACCCGAAACAC
>ENA-ORIC01002023-ORIC01002023.1-human-gut-metagenome-genome-assembly--contig:-NODE-2023-length-17602-cov-6.031327_pt1 | contig 17602 bp, 10 predicted proteins | sample MGYA00243023_ERZ508732 | MGnify/ENA primary metagenome ERZ508732 (study PRJEB26277, sample SAMN04329767) | human gut metagenome | biome: human-associated habitat | host: Homo sapiens | place: USA...
TCGTTCATCGCTGCTGCTGCCTTTCGTCCGTCTCCCATGGCAAGGATTACGGTAGCACCTCCGCGGACAATGTCTCCTCCGGCAAAGATGGTCGGGATGGACGACTGCATGTTATCGTTGACGGCAATCGTTCCTTTCCGGCCCAATTCCAGTCCCTTGATGGAGCTTGGGACAATCGGGTTGGGAGATACACCTACGCTGACGATGGCAAGGTCAATGTCGATGGTTTCCGTGGCTCCGGGGATGGGTACGGGACTGCGGCGTCCGCTGGCATCCGGCTCACCCAGTTCCATTTTCTGAAGCACCACTTGTTTCACTTTTCCTTGTTCGTCGGCAATGTATTCGATTGGGTTGTGGAGGGTCAGGAATTCTACACCTTCTTCCTTGGCATGTTTCACCTCCTCGATACGTGCCGGCATTTCTTCTTCCGAACGACGGTAGATAATTAGGGCGCGCGCTGCACCGAGGCGGCGTGCAGTACGCACGGAGTCCATGGCAGTATTACCGCCGCCTATCACGGCTACACATTTGCCGAAGGGAACCGGTGTATCGGAATCTTCACTTGCCGCATCCATCAGGTTGACACGGGTCAGGTATTCATTGGACGAGAGGATATTGATGGAGTTCTCGCCGGGGATGTTCATAAAGTTGGGCAGTCCTGCACCGGAAGCTACGAATATGCCTTTGAAGCCTTCCTCTTCCAGTTGTTCCACGCTGAGCGTCTTGCCGATGATACAGTCCTTGACGAATTCTACTCCCATTTTGGCAAGGTTGTCAATTTCCACATCCACCACTTTGTTGGGCAGGCGGAACTCAGGAATGCCATATTTCAATACACCACCAATCTCGTGCAGTGCTTCGAAAACAGTCACGTCATAGCCATACTTCGCCATATCTCCGGCAAATGACAGACCGGCGGGACCCGAACCGATGACAGCTACTTTGATACCGTTCTTTTCCTTGATTTCAGGTATGGAGATTTGTCCGCTCTCCCGTTCGTAGTCAGCGGCAAAACGTTCCAGATAGCCGATGGCTACCGGCTTTTCGTTCATTTTCAGATGGATACATTTGGATTCGCACTGTTTCTCCTGCGGGCAGACGCGACCGCAGACGGCAGGCAGTGCACTGGTTTCTTTCAGTGTCTTGGCTGCTTCGAGGAATTCACCGCGCTCAATGTTCTTGATGAAGCGGGGGATGTCGATACCTACCGGACAACCTTCCGTACATCCGGGGTTGGCGCAGTCCAAGCAACGTTTGGCCTCTGTCAGCGCTTGTTCTTTCGTTAACCCTTGGTTGACTTCCTCCTTGCGGCTGTGCGAGCGGTATTCTGCATCGAGCTCGTTCATCTCCACGCGTGGAATGGCAGTCCGTTCTTTGGCTTTCATGGATTTGCGTAACTCCTGACGCCATGCAGCATTACGGCTTTTCTCATCTTCCATGTTTTCACCGGTAGCTTGGCAGGTCTGAGGTTCTTCCAGCTTGTGCATCTCCTCGCGTTCGATGTTTTTAAAAGCGCCCATACGCTTCAGCATCTCGTCGAAGTCCACTTGATGTCCGTCGAACTCAGGGCCGTCCACACATACAAATTTGGTCTTTCCTCCGATGGTGATTCGGCAGGCGCCACACATGCCGGTACCGTCAACCATAATCGTATTCAGGGATACATCCGTGGGGATTTCGTATTTCTTTGTCAGCAAACAAACAAATTTCATCATGATGGCGGGGCCGATGGCGAAACACTTGTTCACCTTCTCGCGCTTGATGACTTCTTCTACGCCTTCCGTCACCAGACCTTTTCGTCCGTAGGAACCGTCGTCGGTCATGATAATGACTTCGTCGGAGCTTTCGCGCATCTCCTTTTCAAGGATGATCAGTTCTTTGGTACGTCCTGCCAGTACGGTGATGACGCGGTTGCCGGCAGCTTTCAGCGCTTGCACGATAGGGAGCATGGGAGCTACGCCTACACCACCTCCGGCACAGACCACAGTACCGAAGTTGTCAATGTGCGTAGCTTGTCCCAACGGGCCGACAACATCCGTAATATAATCGCCTTCGTTCAGTTCGCAAAGACGGGTAGAGGAGAGCCCGACTTCCTGAACCACCAGTGTGATGGTTCCCTTTACCGGGTCGGCTTCCGCAATGGTAAGCGGCATACGTTCGCCTTTTTCGCCCACACGTACAATGACAAAGTGCCCTGCCTTACGTGATTTGGCAATCAATGGTGCTTCAATGACTAACTTAAAGACCTTTTCAGAAAAGTGTTCTTTGCTAATGATTTTATTCATTATCTAATAATTTTGTTGGTGTAATTACGCAATTACTGTCAGATTGATAGATTTTGCAAAGATAGGGGTTATTTGGTAATATCAAAAGAAGAATAGGGTAAAACTGCATGTTGTCACTGGATAACATTCCTTTGTCACTATAATTTGTTCACTTTCTACAGCCTGCCTACTTTTGAAATAAAAAATGAGGAAGAGTATGTATCGAAATGTTTTTTTAGGGGCAATTTTATTGAGTATGCCTTTGGTGGTTTGGTCGCAGCAGGATACGATTGCCGACCAGCGTTTGGAAGAAATTATGGTAACTGCTAAACTCCCGTTGGTAGAAATATCTGCCGGTAAAACAAGTTACCGGATGGATGCGTCAGTCACTCAAAGTACGGGAAGTCTTTATGATGTTCTTGCTTCCCTGCCGGGAGTCGTGATAGATTCCAATGGTAATATCTTGCTGAACGGACAAAGCGGTGCGACGATTCTGATGGATGGCAAGCCTACTTATCTTTCGGGAGATGAATTGATGAGTCTGTTGAAATCTACTCCTGCAACTAATGCTGATAAGATAGACTTGATAACCCAGCCTTCCGCACGCCACGATGCGGCGGGAAGCTCCGGGTTGATTGATATCCGTACAAGAAAAATCAGACTGCGCGGTGTGAATCTGGCCTTGAACGGCAATGGCAGTCTTGGACGGACGGGTAGCGGTTATGGAGGTGCCTCCATGAATATCCGGGAGAATAAGTTCAATCTTTATTTGAACTATTCGTATTATCAGGGGAAGGATGTCATAGACTTGTTTATCGACCGTGCGTTCGAACGGGATGGAGGAAGGATGATGCAGGACTCTTACCGGAAGCGTAGGAATTATTCGCACTATTTTCGTACCGGATGTGATTATTATCTCAATGAGCGGACAGTTTGGGGAGTCTCATTGGGTGGAAACTTTTCCCGGCAAAGGGAAAATGCAGGCATGTTTACGGAAATCCGAGAAACCGGAGTTGCGGGAAATACTTACAGCCATGCGGAGCAAAACCGGAATAATGTTTCTGCCGGAACCAGTATGGTGCACAAGCTGAAAAGAGAAGGGGGAGAACTCAGCGCTTCTTTTGATTATTTCCATTACTACCGTGTTGGAAACCAGTTGATGGATAGTTTTAAGCCCGATACATTGAAAGGGGATATGAAGGGAAATACCGACTTATATGTCGGACAGATAGATGCGGTTTATCCATTGAGTGAGGTTTGGAAGTTACAGGCCGGAGTCAAAACCTCATTTGTTACGATAGACAATACGGCAGGTTATATGCGTCCGTCGGTTTCCGGCTGGCTGCCGGACGGGGCACTTGGTTCCCGATTCGTATATGATGAGAATATCAATGCCTCTTATCTACAAGTCGGCTATGAGAAAGACCGCTTGAAAATCTCAGCGGGTCTAAGGTTGGAACATACCCATGTACACGGGGATTTTGGAGGAAATACACAACAGAAAGACTCTTCGTTTACAACGAATTACTTCCATTTGTTTCCTACTATTGCTTTGCAATACGGTTTGACTTCGGAACATCTGTTTCAGCTTTCGTATGGCAGGCGTATTACCCGCCCCAATTATGGTGATTTGAATCCTTTTACCTATATATTTGATGACTATACCCATGAAGGGGGAAATACGAAGCTGCATCCTTCTTTCTCTGATAATATAGAGTTGGGGTATGTGTATCGTGACTGGTTTCAGACAGTGCTCTTTTTCTCGCATACAGATGATGCTATCATGAAGAGCTATCGCGAACAGGAGGGGCGGCGTATCTATGTAATGCCCCAGAATCTGTCTTCCTATGTACAGACGGGTATGCGTGTACATGCCGCCAACCTCTCACCTGTTTCTTTTTGGAAGGTGAATCTGACCGCTATCGGTATTTATAATAATTATGGTTGGACGGAGCAAGGGCAGAAAATGAAAAACCGTATGTTTACCCCGATATTCGGCTGCATGAACCAGTTTGCTTTCACTTCCGTATGGTCGGCCGAACTTTCGGCAAATTATAATGGACGAATGGCCTACGGACAAGCCACAGTACATCCGGCGCTGGAAGTGAATGTCGGCATCCAAAAGAAGATGTTCCGTAACAGATGCACCGTTACCTTGTTTGCCAAGGATGTATTCAACACCAATTATCAAAAAGTAGATATTCAATCTCCCGGTGTGCAGGCGTTTGTTGACGAACGGCACAACAAACGTGTGCTGGGTATTGCTTTCGCCTGGCGTTTTCAAAAAGGCAGCGAGACAAAAGAAAGCAGAAGGAAAAAAGAAATAGATGAAACAAAAAGAGTAAATTTGTAACTGTTATGGGCAGACTGTGGAACAAGTGGCTGGTGCCGGCATTATTTGCCGTGATTCTTTTTCTGTGTATTCGTGTGGCGAATGATATTCCGAAACATGAATACTATTGGGAAAGTAATGAGTGGAATTTCATGCTGAAGGATATGCTTGTGGTACTCTTCATGTCTTATCCTATCTTTTTTCTATTGAAGTATTGGCTTCGTTTGTGCCGGAAGCGGAAGTTGGTATGGTGGCAGGAATACGGGGTAGTTGTCCTGACGGTTCCCGTCTGGTGTCTTCTGACGATGTGGGTCATCCGCTTTTTGATGGGGGTAAGTCTTGATTTATACGATGTGCCTGTTCCGGCCATAGTCAGTATGTTGCTTGGCGGCTTCTTTTATATATTCTTGCGTAATCAGATGATACAGAAGGAAAATGAAGCTCAACGCCTGCAGTTGGAGAAGATAAAAAATGACCAGCTCCAGACAGAACTGAAATTCCTTAAAGCGCAATATCATCCACACTTTCTTTTTAATGTACTCAATACGGTTTATTTTCAGATAGATGAGAATAATGAGGCTCCGCGGCATACTCTTGAGCAATTGTCCGATTTGCTTCGTTACCAATTATACAATGATGGGGAGAAAGTGCAAGTCCGTGTGGAAGTGGAATATCTGAAACAATACATCAGCCTATGTAAACTTCGTGCTACGAAGCGGCTGCAGTTGCAGGTGCATTTCGATGAAATGGAGGCGCAGGTTGAGATTTATCCATTGTTGTTTGTACCGTTGGTGGAGAATGCTTTCAAATATGTGGGAGGGAACTATTTTATAGCTATGGATATGTGTCTGAAAGAAGGCAAGTTGTGTTTTAGTATTGAAAATTCTATACCGGAACCATTAGTGCACCAGAAAGGAAAACATGGAATCGGCATAGAAAATCTGAGGCGCAGGCTGGAGCTGCTATATCCGGAGCGTCATACGCTGGACATAAATAGAGGAGATACTTTGTTTAGAGTAAAACTTGTGATAGAATTATAGGATGAAACAGGTAAAATGTGTAATAACCGATGACGAGCCTACTGCATGTGAAGGATTGCAACGCTATGTGGAAAAGGTGGATTTCCTTTCTTTAATGGGTGTATGTGAAGATACTATGCAGTTGAACACTCTTTTGCAGACTGAGCAGCCGGACTTGTTGTTTCTGGATATTGAAATGCCTTATCTTTCGGGGCTTGAACTCTTGGCATCTCTTGCCCATCCGCCTCATGTGATTATCACTTCCGCTTATGAGCAGTATGCATTGAAAGGTTATGAACTTGATGTTACGGACTATCTGTTGAAACCGATTTCGTTTGACCGGTTCCTGAAAGCGGTGAATAAAGTACATGGTCTTTTGCAGCAGGAGAAATGGCCGGATGAAGCTAATAATTTTATATTTGTCCGTTCAGACCGTCAGATGCATAAGGTGTTGTTTAAGGATATTCTGGTGGTGGAGGGGCTGGAAAATTACGTCTGTATTTATACGGAAAGCACAAAGCTGCTTGTACGTTCTACCATGAAGCGTATGATAGAGGCTCTTCCTGGTGGAGTATTTCAGCAAGTCCATAAATCATATCTGATAAATTTGGAAAAGATTGAGATGATAGATGGCAATCGGATTATAGTTGGGAGGCATACTGTTCCGGTGGCACGTAATTTCCGCGAGGAGGTGTTTGCACGTATTTTGAAGAATACTTTGTAGTTGCGCAGGAGAAGCTTGTCATGATAAAACTCCGGGCACGAATTACATGGATTTCACGTTTTTTGCTAACCGCAACTGTGAAATTCATGTAATTCGTGCCCGAAAGAAAGTGTCAAAGGCGTATTGCTGCACGTGACTATTATGGCCTTAGTCTATTATTTCAAATCCCGTATACGGAACCAATGCCTTTGGTATGCGGATTCCTTCTGGAGTCTGGTTGTTTTCCAGCAAGGCGGCAACGATGCGTGGCAGAGCGAGTGCGGAACCGTTCAGCGTATGGCAAAGCTCTGTTTTCTTTTCTGCCGTACGGTAGCGGCATTTCAGACGGTTGGCTTGATAAGTGTCAAAATTAGAGACGGAACTTACTTCCAGCCAGCGTTTCTGTGCTTCGGAATACACCTCAAAGTCAAAACAGAGGGCAGCCGTGAAGCTCATATCGCCACCGCAAAGGCGCAGGATGCGGTAGGGGAGTTCCAGCTTTTGAAGCAAACCTTCTACGTGGTCCAACATCTCCTGGTGGGATTGTTTGCTGTGTTCCGGTTTGTCGATGCGTACCAGTTCCACTTTGGAGAATTCGTGCAGGCGGTTCAAGCCACGTACGTCTTTCCCGTATGAACCGGCTTCACGGCGGAAACATTGTGTGTATGCACAGTTCTTGATGGGCAACTGCTTTTCGTCCAGAATCACATCACGGTAGATGTTGGTTACGGGGACTTCGGCGGTAGGAATCAAGTAGAGGTCGTCCACTTCGCAATGATACATTTGCCCTTCCTTGTCAGGCAGCTGTCCCGTGCCGTAGCCGGAAGCGGCGTTCACCACTGTGGGCGGCATTATTTCCGTATAGCCGGATTTGCGTGCTTCGTCCAGGAAGAAGTTGATGAGTGCGCGTTGCAGTTGTGCGCCTTTGCCTTTGTATACGGGGAAGCCGGCACCGGTAATCTTGACACCCAGGTCAAAGTCTATCAAGTCATATTTCTTGGCCAGTTCCCAGTGGGGCAGGGCGTCTTTGGGCAGCTCGGTTTCCATACCACCTATTTTCTCTACTACATTGTCGTCGGCACCTACGCCTTCAGGCACGCTGTCGTAGGGAACGTTGGGGATGGTATAAAGCAAAGTCTGCAAATCGTTGGCAGCCTGGTCCATATTGGCTTGCAAGTCCTTGTTGACTTCTTTCAGCTCGGCCACGCGGCTTTTGGCGGCTTCTGCTTCTTCTTTCTTGCCCTCCTTCATCAGTTGTCCGATGGATTTGGAGAGTGAGTTGGCTTCTGCCAGGTTTTTATCTAGGATGGTTTGATTGGCTTTTCTTTTGTCATTGAAGTCCAGCACTTGTGCAATGGTTTCTTTTGCATTCTTGAAGTGCTTCTTTTCCAGTCCGCGGAGAACCGCGTCGGTGTTTTCTGTAATTTGTTTGATGGTAAGCATATCTTATACTTGTTTTTATGTTATTCGGTTTTGTGAGTGCAAAGATATGGAAAAAACAAATAAAGTGTTGCTTTTGACATAAAAGAAAGGGATGCAACCTATTCGGATTGCATCCCTTTTCCTTATTTCTTGTTCGGAAACTTATGCTTCTGCATTTTCTGCAGGGATAACAGAAACTGAACGTCTGTCTTCCTTGCCCACTTTGAATTGTACAGTTCCGTCTACTAAAGCGAAAAGAGTGTGGTCTTTTCCCATACCGATGTTATTACCCGGGTGGAATTCAGTACCTCTTTGACGAACGATGATGTTACCTGCTTTGCAAGCTTCGCCACCAAATATCTTAACGCCTAATCTCTTGCTCTGTGATTCGCGGCCGTTCTTAGAACTACCGACACCTTTTTTATGTGCCATTTCTTCTTACTGTTTTAATTGATTAAGCTACTACTTCTGTAATTGTTAACTCTGTGAATTGTTGACGGTGACCGTTCAACTTACGATAACCTTTTCTTCTTTTCTTGTGGAAAACAAGAACTTTATCGCCTTTTACCATGTTTGATACGACCTGGCAAACAACCTTTGCACCCTCTACTGTGGGAGCACCTACGGTGATGTTGCCGTCTTTGTCTACCAAAAGAACCTTGTCAAACTCTACTGTTGCACCGTTTTCTGCATTCTGGATGTGGTGTACAAACAGCTTTTTGCCAGCTTCTGCTTTGAATTGCTGACCGTTGATTTCTACAATTGCGTACATTTCTTATATATAATGTATAAGTTAGCTCCGTCGGGTGGTCTCTAATCACTTAGAAAGCACTTGGTCGAACCCGGTGCGGAATAATCGGGCACAAAAGTACTCTTTTTATTCTAAATGGACAAATGTTCTTTTGCTTTTTTGTTCTTTTAATGCAGATTGTACTTTTAGATTATTGGAGAAAAACTGTTTCATCAAGGAGAAACAGTCCGTGTAGGGATGGTTTCTGTTACAAAATGAATTTCAGAACATAGATACCGGCCAGCATCAGCGCCATTACAAGACACGCGAATATGACGAGTAGCACAAGACTGTAAGTCAGCATGAGGATAGTGCGCCAAAAGCTTCTCCACCAGGTGCAGCGGTACAATTGTTTGTAATCCCAACAGAATAGGACGAAAATAAGCCATAAAGGCAGCTCATACAAATCGTCTACCTTTGCGTACCCGTTGAAAGGCAGCACGATGATGCTCAGCAGGAGTATCTGGCAAGCTATGTAGGCTTGTATGAACACATGCTCCGTGGTATTGTAGTTTAACTTATATTTCCGGCGTCGGAAGGCAAGTTGGGTGGCAAGTGCAAACAAAGGCAGTGTGGCAATGATGCGGAATGCCTTGTTTCCGTGTCCCCAGCTCTTCATCAGATTCCATACTTTCATTAGGAAAGGAGAGTTCTGTAAGACTTTTTCCAGTCTGTCTCCCACTTCCGAGGTGTCGTTTACAAATTCATCGATGAGGTCGCCATCATCGCTGTTCTGTTCGGACACCTGTGTGGCAGAAGTGGAGTCGTTCTTCTCTTCCAGTTTGTTCAAGCTTTTCTCCAGGCTTTTTATAGTGATGGCGAGGGCTCGCTTTTCCTCTTTGCTATAGGTTTTCTCCATCTTTTTGGTAAGCTTCTCTTTAGCGGCAATGATTTCTTCTTTGTCTGTCTGCTCTGTCTTTTCCGTCTTTTCTTTTTTGCTTAGGGCTTCCGGGTCTACCAGTTGCACAGCCATGATATAAAGGGCTGCAAGAATGAAGAGTGTCTGGAACGGGCGAAAATACTCTACACGCTTACCACCGATGAAGTCTCTAATCATGTACCCCGGACGGTAGAGGAGTTCCAGAAGGGTACGTCCAAAGCCATTATCTATATTGAAGAAGCCTCCGGCAATGTTTTTAAGCGCGTTACTCAACCGATAGCGTGGAGTGTTACGGCTTTGTCCGCAACGGTTACAGTAGTTGCCGGTATAGGTGGTGCCACAATTCAGACAGGTGCAGGTTTCGTTGCCAGCGGGAGGAGTTTTTCTCCCTTGTATCAGCTTGATGTGAAATGCGCGTAAGCGTACTGCGCAGGGGTGCCACCATGAGTCGATGAAAGTTCTTGCTTTGTTGGGTAGTATCCTTCTTTTTTGGAGGATACCCCACAATGTCAGTATGAAAACAACCGGGAAGAAGTTGCTGTCGTCGGTCATGTCCAGCTCTTCAATAGCCAGCCAGAAGAGTGTCACTAGAAGGAGGATTTGCCAGACGCTTATCCTTTTCTGTTTCCGGGGAGAAGTGGCATGCGCATTTTCCGGCCGGATGGGATTTTCAATCTTGAATATGGAAGGATGCTCCTCCTGAACTGCCAGCAGTTCTTCCAAGGTGTTCATTATTTTCCGGTGTGGGTACTTCTCCAATTCTTTGGCAGTGGTTACTCCGTGGGTGACTCCAGCAAAGTCTACTCCGGCCGCTTGGGCTGTTTCCGCATCTACCGTGCTGTCGCCTATATAGAGGGTCTCGGCTTTGCTGACATGTAGCCGCTTAATGGCAAGGAGTAGCCCTTCGGGAGATGGCTTGGCGGCTTTCACGTCTTCACCACCCACGATGATGTCCATAAAATCTTCAGGAAAATGCTGGTCGAGGAGTTCCTTGATGCGGAATCGGTATTTGGTCGAGATGATTCCGATGCGGGCGCCGGAGTCCTTCAGTGCAGTCAGTACGGACTTGGTTTCCAGGAAAAGCACCGTGTTGACAGTCATATGCGTATCGGCCTCTTTTCGGTATTCTGCCTTGAATCCTGCCAGTTGTCCGGCATCTGTCACGCCGGTGAGGATGGAAAAAGAGTCTTCCAGAGTCTTGCCGATAGTACGTTTGATGTCGTCATCCGTCACCTCTGTATATCCGTGACGGGTCAGTACGTTGTGGAAACAAGTGACGATTCCGCGGGAAGAATCAGCAAGCGTATAATCAAAGTCGAAAAGATAGGTCGTGTAATTCATTGTGACTTTTTGTGACAAAGATAGTGTAAAGTATATTTTTACAAAATAAAAAAGAGGATTAATCGGAATTTTGTATTACTTTTGTTTGCATGAATTCTGTAGAAAAGTGACAAGATGTGTAAGTGTTTTATCCGGTTAGGTTGTTATACTATACACGTTAACCCTATAATGTTATGAATTTGATAAAATCTTGTTGTTTGTTTGTGGTCTTTTCATCCTTTCTGGCATGCACCTCGCAGGTGTCGGATGTGAAGAGTGTGTCTTATACAGAGTTTGTGAATCCCTTTATCGGTACAGATTTTACTGGAAACACCTATCCGGGTGCCCAGGCGCCGTTTGGCATGGTGCAGCTCAGTCCTGACAACGGACTGCCGGGCTGGGACCGTATTTCCGGATATTTTTATCCGGACAGTACCATTGCAGGCTTCAGCCATACCCATCTCTCCGGAACCGGCGCTGGTGACTTGTATGACATCTCTTTTATGCCGGTGACATTGCCTTATAAGGAGGCGGAAGCTCCGCTCGGCATTCACTCTTTGTTCTCTCATTCGGAAGAGTCGGCAAGCGCTGGATATTATCAGGTGCGTCTGAAAGATTATAATATAAATGTAGAGTTGACGGCCACCGAGCGTTGTGGCATTCAGCGGTATACTTTCCCAAAAGCCGATGCTGCCGTTTTCCTGAATTTGCGGAAAGCCATGAATTGGGATTTTACCAATGATTCTCACATAGAAGCCGTCGATTCGGTAACGGTGCAAGGTTACCGTTACTCTGACGGTTGGGCACGCGACCAGCGCCTCTACTTCCGTACACGTTTCTCCAAACCGTTTGCTGCGATGCAGCTCGATACAGCTGCCATAGAGAAAGAAGGCAAGCGGATAGGGACATCTGTCATTGCACGATTCGACTTTCAGACTAAGGAAGGAGAACAGATTCTTGTCAGTACTGCCATCTCCGGTGTAAGTATGGAAGGGGCGGCACGTAATCTAGCAGCAGAAGTACCTGATGATGATTTCGACAAATACCTGGCTGCTGTGCAGGATGATTGGAACGAACAATTGTCCCGGATAGAAATAAAATGCGATGACCGCGATGAGAAAGTCAAGTTCTATACAGCTTTATATCATTCGATGATTGCTCCTACCATTTACAGTGATGTGGACGGCGCCTATTACGGTCCCGACAAGCAAGTGCACCGGGTAGAGGGCTGGACAAATTACAGTACTTTCTCCTTGTGGGACACTTACCGTGCGGCTCATCCTCTCTATACTTTTATTGAGCCGGAACGGGTGAATGATATGGTGAAGTCCTTCCTCGCCTTCTTCGAACAGAACGGCCGCCTTCCCGTATGGAATTTTCAGGGGGGCGAGACAGATATGATGATAGGTTACCACTCTGTGCCGGTTATTGTAGATGCCTATCTGAAAGGTATTGGGGACTTCGATGCGAAAAAGGCCTTGGAGGCTTGTGTAGCTACTGCCAATATCGATTCCTATCGTGGCATTGGGTTATATAAGAAATATGGCTATGTTCCTTATAATGTGACGGATCAGTATAATTCGGAAAACTGGTCACTTTCTAAAACACTGGAATATGCATATGATGACTATTGTATAGCCCGTATGGCAGAGAAGCTGGGCGATAAGGAGGTTGCGGACGAGTTTTATAAGCGTTCCCGTAATTACCGGAATGTCTACAATCCGGTAAGTTCTTTCATGCAGCCCCGTGATGACAAGGGAGAGTTTATCCGGAACTTCTCGCCGGACGACTATACTCCGCACATCTGCGAGAGCAACGGCTGGCAATACTTCTGGTCTGTGCAGCAGGATATTGACGGTTTGATAGTTTTGACCGGAGGTAAGGAACGGTTTGCCCAGAAGCTGGACAGTATGTTTACTTACAATCCTTCTGCAGATGATGAGTTGCCTATTTTCAGCACCGGGATGATTGGCCAGTATGCGCATGGAAATGAGCCTAGCCATCACGTCATCTATCTGTTCAATGCTGTGGATCAACCTTGGAAAACCCAGAAATATGCAGCCCGGGTGATGCGTGAACTCTACCAGAACACTCCTGCCGGTTTGTGCGGCAACGAGGATTGCGGACAGATGTCCGCCTGGTATGTGTTCAGTGCGATGGGCTTTTATCCGGTAGACCCGGTTGGTGGAAAATATGAAATCGGTACCCCCCTATATCCGGAAATGAAGATGCACCTGCCCGGTGGAAAGACCTTTACGGTACTGGCGCCGGCGGTGAGCAAGGAAAATTGCTACATTCAATCTGTCAAACTCAACGGTAAGAACTATGACAAAAGTTATATTACGCATGAACAGATAATGGATGGAAGTGTTTTCGAATTTGAAATGGGGGATAAGCCAGGTCAGGCATGGTACAGTCCCCGATAACCGGCTAACATATGAATGAACATTTCGACTTGACATATAAATCCCTTTTCCGCAGGTATTATACCAACCTGCTGTTCTATGCCACACGCATTGTGGGGGAAGAAGATGCGGAAGATGTGGTACAGGATGTTTTCGTGGAGCTGTGGAAGCGGAAAGATACCATGAAGGTGGGAGAGCAGATTCAGGCTTTTCTGTATAGGGCGGTGTATACCCGTGCCTTGAACGTTCTGAAGCATCGGGACATTGTGAGTGGCTATGAGGCTGTCATGCTCGAAATCCATAAAAAGAGGGTTGAGTTCTATCAACCTGACAGCAATGATGTGGTGAAACGGATAGAGGATGCCGAACTCAGGAGGAAGCTGTCCGATGCCATCAATGAATTGCCGGACAAGTGCCGGATGGTATTCAAACTCAGCTATCTGCATGATATGAAAAATAAGGAGATAGCTGATACGATGGGAGTGTCATTGCGTACGGTGGAGGCTCACATGTACAAAGCTTTGAAGTTGCTGCGCGATAAACTGGGGTATCTGAACCTGATGTTGGCTCTGTTTTTCATCGGGAAAGTAAGTGTTTTTGCGAGCAGCGTTGTTTTATTATCATAATGAAGGAAAGAATGAATAAGTTGAATGAGGAGATATTGGCCAAGTTCCTTATGGGTGAATGTACGGAAGATGAACTTCGTGAGGTGAACGCCTGGCTGGAAGGGTCGGGTGAGAATGCACGCGAATTGTTCAGGCTGGAGGAGATTTACCACTTGGGGAGACTGGGGGATACTTCGAATACACAAGACATAGAAAAGGCCGAAAAGCGATTGTTTAAAAGGCTGGAACAAGAGAAGACGAAACAATACAAGGTACGGAGGATGGTTGGGTGGATGCGGTATGCGGCCGTATTTGTGGGCCTCTTCCTTTTGGGAACTTTCGGCTATCTTTTTTATCAGACTTATAGCCAGCCGGAAACATTACTGGCTGTCACCACTCATGATAAGATTAAGGAACTGAAACTGCCGGATGGAACCAAAGTCTGGCTGAATAAAAACACTACCCTGAAATATCCACATGAGTTTGCAGGGAAGGGAAGAAAGGTTTATCTGGAAGGAGAAGGATATTTTGAGGTGATGAGGAATCTGGAAAAACCGTTTGTCGTACAGAGTGAGGCCATGCAGGTCAGAGTATTGGGAACTGTTTTCAACCTCAAGTCTGACAAGGCTAAGATGTCTGCAGTAGCTACCCTTTTGAAAGGCGAAGTAGAGGTGAAAGGTAATCATGGCGAGGGTATGATTATCCTTGCCCCCGGACAGAAAGCCGAGCTGAACGGAATGACTAGGCGTCTGGTGGTGAAGCAGGTGGATACGGGAATCGAAAACTGGCACAATAATGAGTTTGTCTTTGAGAAGGCTGACCTATACACCATTGCGCGTACATTGGAGAATTCGTATGGGGTGAGGGTAATTCTGGCACCGAACATAGATGTAAGCAAGACTTACTCGGGTACACTGAAGAAAAAAGAGAGTGTAGGGGCTGTGCTGAATCTGATAAAGAATGCCATTCCATTGGAGTATAAAATTGTGGGGAACAGTGTTTTCCTCTCCTCAATGAAGTAGGAAGGCCGCACAAATTCGAGATATGACGAGAAGAATTTATTTAATACTAACAACTTTCTAATATTATGCGAAAATTAATCCTATTGTTTTTTTTTGTGAGCAGTGCTTTATGGCTGCATGCCAAAGACTTTACCCGGTATGTCAGTCCTCTTGTCGGCACGCAGTCTACTTTCGAGCTTTCCACCGGTAATACCTATCCTGCGATCGCACGTCCCTGGGGTATGAACTTCTGGACTCCTCAGACAGGTAAGATGGGTGACGGCTGGCAATACGTCTATACCGCGAACAAGATCCGTGGTTTCAAGCAGACACACCAGCCCAGTCCCTGGATTAACGACTACGGGCAGTTCTCCATTATGCCGGTGGTTGGCAAACCCGAGTTTGATGAAGAGAAGCGTGCAAGCTGGTTCTCCCACAAGGGCGAAGTGGCACTTCCTCATTATTATAAGGTATATCTTGCCGAACACGATGTAGTTACCGAGTTTACCCCTACCGACCGTGCCGTGTTGTTCCGTTTCACTTTCCCTGAAAATGATCATTCATACGTTGTTGTCGATGCCTTTGACAAGGGCTCTTATGTGAAGATACTTCCGGAACAGAATCGTATTATCGGTTATACTACCCGTAACAGCGGCGGTGTTCCCGAGAACTTCAAGAACTATTTCGTGATAGAGTTCGACAAGCCCTTTACTTACAAGGCGTCTGTAGCCGATGGTGTCTTGACCGAGAATAAGGTTGAGCAGGAAGCCGGACACGCCGGTGCTGTTATCGGTTTCAAAACCCGTAAGGGTGAAGTGGTACATGCCCGTGTAGCCTCTTCTTTCATCGGTTTTGAGCAGGCTGACCGTAACTTGAAGGAGCTTGGCAATGACAATTTGGAAACATTGGTTCAGAAAGGTCAGGATGCCTGGAACAAGGTGCTGGGCCGTATTGACGTGGAAGGCGGTGACCTTGACCAGTACCGTACTTTCTACTCATGCTTGTACCGTTCCTTGTTGTTCCCGCGTGCATTCTATGAACTGGATGAGGCGGGAAATCCGATTCATTACAGTCCCTACAATGGGCAAGTGTTGCCCGGCTATATGTATACGGATACCGGTTTCTGGGACACTTTCCGCTGTCTTTTCCCATTCCTCAACCTGATGTATCCGTCGGTGAACAGGCAGATTCAGGAAGGCCTTGTCAACACCTATAAGGAAAGCGGTTTCTTTCCCGAATGGGCAAGTCCGGGTCACCGTGGCTGTATGATTGGCAACAACTCTGCTTCCGTGCTGGCAGATGCCTATCTAAAAGGCGTGAAGGTGGAGGACGTGCAGACACTGTACGAAGGTCTCATCAACGGTACAAAGAATGTCCATCCCGAGGTTTCTTCCACGGGTCGCCTCGGCTATGAGTATTACAACAAGCTTGGTTATGTTCCCTACGATGTGAAAATCAACGAGAACACTGCCCGTACTTTGGAGTATGCTTATAATGACTGGTGCATCTACCGCATGGCAAAAGAGTTGAACCGTCCGAAGAAGGAGCAGAAACTCTTTGCGGAACGTGCCATGAACTATAGGAATGTATTTGATAAGGAAAGCAAGCTGATGCGTGGTCGTAATCAAGACGGCCAGTTCCAGTCTCCTTTCTCTCCTTTGAAGTGGGGTGACGCCTTTACTGAAGGTAACAGCTGGCACTATTCCTGGTCTGTATTCCACGACCCTCAAGGTCTGATAGACCTGATGGGTGGAAAAGATTCTTTCGTGGAGATGCTCGACTCTGTATTTATTGTCCCCCCCTTGTTCGATGACAGCTACTACGGCCAGGTAATCCATGAAATCCGTGAGATGACAGTGATGAATATGGGTAACTATGCCCATGGCAACCAGCCCATCCAGCACATGATTTACCTTTATAATTATGCCGGGGAGCCTTGGAAGGCCCAATATTGGCTTCGTCAGGTTATGAACCGCATGTATACTGCCGGTCCCGACGGTTATTGCGGTGACGAGGACAACGGTCAGACTTCCGCGTGGTATGTCTTCTCTGCACTTGGCTTCTATCCGGTTTGTCCTGGTACGGACGAGTATGTACTGGGCGCCCCTCTGTTCCGTAAGGCTACCCTCCATTTCGAGAACGGCAAGTCCCTGACTATTGACGCTCCGGATAACTCACCGGGAAACATGTATATCGAGTCTCTCAAGGTGAACGGCGTGGATTATTCCAGGAATTATCTGACGCATGGCGATTTGCTGAATGGCGGTACCTTGAGGTTTGATATGGGCAGCCAGCCTAATATGAAGAGAGGTACGCAGCCGGAAGATTATCCTTATTCTTTCTCGAATGAACTGAAGAAGTAAAGAATAGTAATAATATAGTAAGAAAAGGGTTGCCTCGAAAATAAGTTGATATATCATTTTGTTATTTACTATCTGTATTATAGGTGTTTTTCTTGAATCAGGTGGAAATAATTATTTACTTCGTTAGTAATATTGAGCAAAATGATATATCAACTTATTTTCGGGGCAACTCTTTTTTTTAGGATTAATGATAAAAAAGATACTTTTTCAGTAAGTGTATTTTCATTGTCTGTTGTTTTATATAGGAATGCGAGAGAATGAATCTCTCGAAGTAATTTATTGTATAACCTATAAATTGTGTTTATGAAAGACAATTATGCTTTTCGGAGTTCGACGTTCATGCGGGCTTTATTAGTTTTGTTGTTCATGGCAGTTTCTATCCAGTGGGGCTTTGCCCAGTTAAACCTGAATGTGTCTCGCGGCACATTGGGGACAGTCATTGAACAAATCAAGTCTCAATCCAAGTATCAATTTTTTTATGACGACAAGCTGGCTGCG
>ENA-ORIC01002028-ORIC01002028.1-human-gut-metagenome-genome-assembly--contig:-NODE-2028-length-17557-cov-10.856407_pt1 | contig 17557 bp, 22 predicted proteins | sample MGYA00243023_ERZ508732 | MGnify/ENA primary metagenome ERZ508732 (study PRJEB26277, sample SAMN04329767) | human gut metagenome | biome: human-associated habitat | host: Homo sapiens | place: USA...
TCCATATCTTTGATCAGAATAACTTCCATTGTCTCTTCCTCCTTTAATTATTTCATGCAATCGGTTACGAAGGGCAGGATGGCGAGGTGACGCGCACGCTTCACGGCCTGGGCCACCTTCTTCTGGAACTTCTGCGAAGTACCCGTCAGGCGGCGGGGAAGGATCTTACCCTGCTCGTTAAGGAATTTCTTGAGGAACTCCCCGTCCTTGTAATCCACGTATTTGATGCCGAGCTTCTTGAAGCGGCAGTATTTCTTTTTCTTGACGTCGACCGATACCGGGTTGAGGTAACGGATTTCAGACTGTGCCTTGTTCTCCTGTGCCATGGTTTACTCCTCCTGTTTGTTAGAAAGTTTTGCACGACGCTTCTCCGAGTATTCCACGGCGAACTTGTCCTGCTTGAAAGTAAGGAAACGGATGATGCGCTCGTCGCGGCGGTACTGCGTTTCGAGCGTGCCTATGAGCGAGCCTTCGCCCGTGAACTCGACCAGGAAGTAAAAACCGGTGGTCTTCTTCTGAATAGGGTAGGCGAGCTTGCGAAGGCCCCACGACTCCTTGTTCACAATCTGACCGCCGTTCTCGGTGATGACACCCTGGAATTTGTCAGCGACCTCCTGCACCTGTGCATCGGACAGAACCGGCGTGACAATGAAAACGGTTTCGTAATTGTTCATAATACGTATTAAAATTAGTTAATTGCCCCTCAATGGGGTTGCAAATATACGGATTATTTGTAAAATAGCAAAGCCGCGCACCTTTTTTTCGGTTTTATCGCCGTATCTTCGAGCCGGTTCCGTTGCCGGGGCGCCGGACGGAGCAGTCCGGGGTGTACGGACGGCGGTCGCCCGGGTGGGGAAAGTGCCGGTGCGTGCCTGCCGCCGGAGGCCGGGGGGTCTGCGACAGCCCGTGCCGCGGGCAGGGGCGGGATGTGGATCCGATACCCCTGCGGCAGGGCGGGAAAGGGGACAAAAATAAAGCCCGGAACAGGATTTGCCCCGGGTTTCGGCGGTCGGCCGCCGGTGCCTATTGCAACTGGTCGATCACGTCGGTGATGCGCGAGAAGACCTCTTCCATCGAACCCGTGCCGTTGACCGAGGCGTATTTGCCCTGGGCGGCATAGTAGTCCGAGACGACGGCGGTCTGCTGGCGGTAGACGTCGAGGCGGCCGCGGATCACCTCCTCGGAGGCATCGTCGGCGCGCCCGGAATCCTTGCCGCGGAGCAGGATGCGCCGGACGAGTTCCTCTTCGGGGACGTGGATGTCGACCATGATGTCGACCTTGAGCCCGTGCCGGGCAAGGAGCTTGTCGAACTCCTCGGCCTGTACCGTGGTGCGGGGGAAGCCGTCGAAGATGCAGCCCTTGACGTGCTTGTGCTCTGAGACATAGTTGGCGACCATGCCGATGACGATTTCGTCGGGGGCCAGTTTGCCTGCCTTGATGTAGGATTCCATGCTGCGTCCGAGTTCCGTGCCGCGGCGGATCTCGTCGCGGATAACCTCGCCCGTCGAGACATGCTCGATGCCGTAGTGTGCTTTGAGCCGTTGTGCCTGCGTGCCTTTGCCGCAGCCCGGCGCACCGAATAAGACGATGTTTATCATATGTAGAAGCCGAATTTGGGATTTACCGGACAAAAATACGCTAAATTTTTGGGAAAGAGTAAAGAATCCGTAATTTTGTAAAAAAATTTATAATATGGAAAAGAAACGACGCACCGAAATCGCCGAGCTGGGTGAATTCGGCCTGATAGACCTGTTGACCAGAGGGTTCGACTCGGCGGACGCTTCGACGCTCCGCGCCGCGGGCGACGATGCGGCGGTCGTCATGCCGCCGTCGGGCGAGGCGGTGCTCTGTTCGACGGACGCACTGCTGGAGGGCATAGACTTCGACCTGACCTATTTCCCTCTCCGGCACCTGGGATACAAGGCCGTGACGGTGGCCGCAAGCGATATCCTGGCGATGAACGCACTGCCCTCGCAACTGATGGTGTCGCTCGGTGTGTCGTCCAAGCTGTCGGTGGAGGCGTTGCAGGAGCTGTACGAGGGAATTGCCTTCGCATGCAGGGAGCAGGGGATCGACCTCGTGGGGGGCGATACGAAGGCTTCGATGACCGGACTGGTGCTGGGCCTCACGGCGCTGGGACATGCCCTGAAGGAGAAGGTCGTGTCGCGCGGCGGCGCACAGCAGAACGACCTGATCTGTATTTCGGGCAACCTCGGTGCGGCGTACATGGGGCTGCGGCTGCTGGAGCGTGAGAAGCGGGTGCTTGCCGACGTGAAAGACCCCGAACCGAAGTTCGCAGGGTACGAATACCTGCTGGAGAAGTATCTCAAGCCGCGTCTGCGAAAGGACATCGTGGAAGCATTGGCCGAGGAGGGCATCGTACCGACGTCGATGATCGATCTTTCGGACGGGCTTTCCAGCGACCTGATGCAGATTTGCAAGGCGTCGAAATGCGGGGCCCGCATATACCTCGACCGGATTCCGATTGCAAAGCAGACCTATGCCTTGGCCGAAGAGATGAATGCCGACCCGGTCGTGGCGGCGCTCAACGGCGGTGAAGACCACGAATTGCTGTTCACGGTGCCGCTGGCGTTGCAGGAGCAGGTGATGCGCATGGGGTGCGTCGATGTCATCGGCCATATAACGCCCGAGTCGACGGGGGTATACCTGGTGACGCCCGACGGCGCGGATATCCGCCTCAAGGCCCAAGGCTTTCCAGAAAAGGAGTGATTCCGGGGACGGATCCGGGTTTTCCGGGAAGGAGTGAGGCTGCCGGAGGATCAGGGGGATCCCCGGGAAGGGTAGTGCCGCGCGGGGATGCCCCGGCGGAGAAAAACGGAAGCCGTCCGCAGCGATGCGGGCGGCTTTGTCGTACAAGGCGTATTCGGGAACCAGGTGCGGCGTGCGTAACGTGTGCCTTGTGTCTTGAGCCTTGTGCGGGAATGCCGATTGTCTGTATGCCGTGCCGTGCGGGCCGGCGTGGGCGTTGTTCCTGGGGATGAGCGCCGTGTGCCGTGTATGCCGGAGCGTATGTATGCGCTATGTCCGGGGCGGGACGGTGGCTGATACCGTTGTTTTGCGCAGGGGAATAAAAAAGCTGCCACAGGGGCAGCTTCTGGCTTTGCATCCGGCCGGGGTTTAGAGTGCGTTCACGTGCAGCTGGAGGGCGCTCTTCAGGTTTGCGGCCTTGTTCTTGTGCACGATATTGTGCTTGGCGAGCTTGTCCAGCATGGTGGTTACCTTGGGAAGCAGGGCTTCGGCGGCACTCTTCTCCGAGGTGTTGCGCAGTGCTTTTACGGCATTACGTGCTGTCTTGTGGTACAGACGGTTGTGGGCACGTTTGGCCGTGGTCTGGCGAATGCGTTTTTTCGATGACTTATGGTTTGCCATAATTCTGTGTTTTTTATTTTTTACTTTTTCAGTTGCTAAATCGGTTCCAGCCGTAGCTGTGTGCGGATAGGCCTGAAGCCCGCTCCTTGAAAAGTATTCACCCGTAGAGGTCTGCCGTTTTTGCTGTCCCGGTTGCCGGTCGGGAGCCCCCCCCCGGTTTCGTGCCGCTCCGCAGCCCTCCTCGTTCGTAGCCCATAGGAGAGTCGAACTCCTCTTTCAAGAATGAAAATCTTGCGTCCTAACCGATAGACGAATGGGCCAATACCACTATCGCATACCCCCGAAAGGGTGACTTTAGCGGTGCAAAGGTAAATAAAAAAGTGAGTTTAACAAAAAATTGGCGGAAAAATATTGGATATTCTACTTTTTTGCGAGCCGGATGGTCAGCGTCGCAGGGTCGAACGAGATGCCCGCGCCGGCGAAAAGCCGTTCGATATGGCCGCTCGCCGCCATGTCGGCCGCCGACATGCAGTGCAGTGCGGGGGTGTCGATGAGCGCTGTGGCGTCGCAGAGCCCGAGCGCCACGTCGAGGTCGTGCGTCGAGAAGAAGATGCATTTGCCCTCTTCGTGTGCCAGGCGGCGCAGCAGCGACGCCAGTTCGTAGCGGTTCGGAAGGTCGAGGAAGGCCGTGGGCTCGTCGAGCAGGATCACGGGGGTGTCCTGCGCCAGAGCGCGTGCGATCAGGATGCGCTGGCATTCGCCGTCGGACATGCGATCCATGGTCTTGCGGGCGAACGACGACATGCCGACCAGCGAGAGCGAGCGTGCCACGATATCGCGGTCGGCCTGCTGCATGCGCCCGATCCAGTTGGTGTAGGGCGCGCGGCCCAGGGCGACGACATCCTCGCAGGCCAGGTTGGCGATGCGTATCTTGTCGGTGGTGACGAAGCTGACGGTGGAGGCGCGTTGCAGCGCGGTGAGTGCGGTGAGGGGCTTGCCGCAGAGCCGGATCTCGCCGGCGGCGGTGCCCAGTCCGGCGATCGCCCGCAGCAGGGTGCTTTTGCCCGTCCCGTTGCGGCCTATGAGCGCCGTGATCGACCCTTGCGGGAGCACGGCGTCGGCGTCGCGCAGCAGGACGCGGCGGCCGTAGGCGAGGGTGAGGCCGTGCAGCGAGATGCCCGGTGCCCCGGGTGCGGGGCCTGTGTGCGGTCGGGGGGTATGGAGGGTGTCGGCTGCCATCTTAGAAGAGGTTACGGTTGCGGACGACGACGATGATGACCACCGGGATGCCCATCAGGGCCGTGACGGTGTTGATCGGCAGCGCCAGGGTTTTCGAAATGAGGTCGCAGACCAGCAGCAGGGCGGCGCCCGCGAGCATTGATCCCGGCATGAGGATGCGGTGGTCGGCGCTGGCGAAGAGCATGCGTGCCAGGTGCGGGACGGCCAGTCCGATGAAGCCCACGGGGCCGCAGAAAGCGGTGACGGTACCGGCCAGCAGTACGGTGGAGAGGAACAGCAGCGTACGGGTGCGTTGCACGTTGAGCCCCATCGTGCGGGCATAGTTTTCGCCCAGCAGCAGCAGGTTGAGCGGCTTGATGGCGGCGACGCTGAGCACGAGCCCCGCGGCGACGACGGGGAGCATCAGGGCGAGGTTGCCGCCCGTGACGTCGCCCAGCGACCCCATCGTCCAGATGACGAACGATTTGAGCGCCGCCTCGCTCGACAGGTATTGGAGTATCTCGACTACGGAGCTGATGCCCGAGCCGAACATCATGCCCAGGATGAGGATGACCATGATGTCCTTGATGCGGCGGCTGACCGCCATCACGACCAGCAGCACGAGTGCCGCGCCGAGCCATGCTGCGCCGGCGATGCCGAGCGACTGCACGAACGAGTGCGCCGAGACGCCCAGCAGGGGAGCCCCCAGCAGGAACAGCGCTACGCCCAGCCCGGCGCCCGAGCTGATGCCCAGCACATAGGGCCCGGCCAGCGGGTTGCGGAAAAGGGTCTGCATCTGCAGGCCGCTGGCGGCGAGCGCCGCGCCGGCCAGGAGCGCCGTGACGGCTTTGAGCAGCCGTATACGCAGGATGATGTCCCGTATGGCGGGGTCGCAGTCGCCGCCTGTGAGCGCCGCCCAGATGTCGGCGGGCGCCACGGCGACCGAGCCGACCAGGAGGTCGGCCGTGAAGAGCGCCACGGTCAGCAGCGCAAGTGCCGTGAAGAGGAATGCGGTTTTGCCGGGGGCCATTTAGCGGTACTGGAATTTGAAGGAGGTTTCGTAACGTACGTCGACGGGGACGCCGTTGGCCGTGCCGGGCGTCCACCTGGGGGATTTCTTCAGGGTGTCAATGGCGAAGACTTCATAGCCCTGTCGCACCATGGCGATGCCGTCGTTGAAAGGATAGGCCTTGGTATGCCGGCAGGGGATGGCTTCGGCGCCGTTGCGGTCGGCGAAGCCGTAGAGCGAACCCCGTTTGATGACAGCGTGGCCGTCCGAGAAGTAGCGGAACCACGGTTCCGCGCCCGAGGCCGCCGTTTGCAGCCAGAGCAGGGCCGAGAGGAGTATTGCGAGCCGCTTCATTATTCGAGCCGTTTATAATAGTAGAGTTCCGCGGTGTCGGCGGCTTGGGGATTGAATACGGCGCACAGGTCGTGCAGCACCAGGTCGGGGCGTATGACGCCCGACTCCCAGAAATCGGAGCCTCCGGCGGGGGTCTGGCGGCGGTTGTTGTTGAAGACCTGCCGGTTGCGAACGGCAGGGACGTCCGCGAACTTGGGGTTCTGGGCCGTGAGTTCGGCCAGGGTATTGCACGGGCCGACGTTGATCCACGTGTCGGCGGCCGAAGCCAGCAGGTAGGCCTCCTCGAGGTCGACGGCGACCGAGGTGTCCGAGTCGTTTTTCGTGTAGACGTATTCGCCGCCGGCGTCTTCGATCAGGCGCACCATGAAACTCCGCGACGAGGGCATGAACCAGGTGTCGCGGTAGGGCGTGTTGAGCATCACTTTCGGGCGGGGGCTCCGGGCTGCCCCGGCGATTCGGGCCTTGAGCGCGTTGTAGCGTGCGGCGATTCCGCGGAAGGTCTCGGCGCCCTTGTCACGGACGTTGCACAGTTCGGCGGCCACCATCAGCCATTCGGCCTTGCCGAGGGGCGACTCTTCCATATAGTCCCCGACATATATATAAGGAATGCCCAGTTCGCGGAGCTTGCCCGTGACGACGGTGTTTTCGCCCGTCACGCCGTAGAGCAGGACGAGGTCGGGCCGCATGGAGGCCAGCAGTTCGAAGTTGAGGTTGGTGTCGTATCCCACGTCGCGCACTTCGCCGCAGTAGCGGTGTTCGTTGACGTAGGTGTTGCTGATGTAGTCGATGCCCGAAACACCGGAGATGCGCCGCACCTCGCCCAGGGCGTCGAACATGGCCACGTGGCTCGAAGACATGCAGACGACGTGCCGCACGGGGGCTTTCACGACCTGGGCGTCGAGGCCCGCCGGGGCTTTGGCCCCCTCGCGCAGGATGAGCAGGTGCTGCTCGACGTTGCCGGCCCCCTGCCAGGGGTTACGGACGGTGACCAGGGTCGCGGCATCCTTGTCCCGGCCGCGGATGTCGAATCCCGAAGCATATTCGGGTGTGTAGACCTCGATTGTGAAATCTGCGGCAGAGCGCGTTGCGGAGCCTCCGCAGCCGCTGGCCAGGAACCCGAAGAATACCGCTATGAGAAGTGCGAATCGTTTCATTGAGGACAAAATTAGAAAAAAAATCTTGCAGAAATGTGACGATTTGTGAAAAATACACTATATTTGCACTCCGAAACGCTACGGGGTGTAGCTCAGCCCGGTTAGAGTACGCGTCTGGGGGGCGCGTGGTCGCAAGTTCGAATCTTGTCACCCCGACTGATGGAAAATCCTTGATATTCAATCGAATATCAAGGATTTTTCTTTTCTGGTATATAGTCTGAAAAGCGGCGGTGGTACACAAGTGGTACATAAATGGCCGCTATCCGAAAATTTCAATCTAAGTCGTTAAGTGTTTGGTTGTTGGGCAGTTGCTGTATTTGGGCCTATACAGTCGCTCCAAACAGGCGGATAATGAATTTTATTGGGTTCATGGCTATATGAGCTGTAATCGTGTCGCAGTATCTTCTATCGGAATTTAACAAAGCGACCTGCCAATATGTTTTTGGCAGGTCTTGCAAATTTTATTCTGCCGATGTCCCGATCAGCAACAGAATCGAGTCGGTTTCCGCCAGTTTTGCATCCGTGCCACAGCCCCAGACGATATTTACTTGTGGGGCAAATTCATGGATAACGGTTAAGAGGCTGCATAGGTCGTCGAAACTAATTTCCGAAACGGGATGATAGCTTACTTTTACAATCACGTCGAGGTCGGCTTCGATGTGTAGGGCTTCCAATTCGGTGTGGAGTTGCTCCGCCAAGACGGGCATTGCACCCTCGACCGTAATAAGGGCACAAGATGCCGCGCTATTCAAAATGCGGTCGAAATCGTTCCGAACGATTTGCACCATGTCGTCTTCCGATGCGCTGAATTGGGTGTCGAGGTAAAGCCTGATTTCTTCTTTGTTTTTCATGTGATTTTGTTTTTGGGGGTAATACATTCCGGCTGTGAATACGCAGGTCAATTCAGCCGCTATGTACTGGAGACCATCATTGCGGCTTGCTTATTTAAGCCCTATACACTGGCTTGAAACAGGCGGTTAATGAATTTTATCGAGAGCACGACTACATGAGCCGTAATCGCACCGCAGTATCTTCTGTCGGGATTTAACAAAGCGACCTGCCGGGTGGCGGCAGGTCGGGACAACTAAGAACGGTCGGGATAAAAACTCGGAAAGGATTTGGATAACAACTTACAGCTATGGGCTTTATCCTCGACCGGAATTATATACGAGCCAATATCATACTTTTCTCCATTTACTCGTGCGACTTGTTTTGCCGTTTGAATTTCGAGTCGGCTCTCCACGAGACATTATCTGTTCGATTCTTAATTCATCGGCATACTTAAATAAGTATGATCCGATTCGTTTTGTGACTTCATGAGTTATCGCTTCGGTGTCTTGCTTATAAGCGTATAACATCCGTAATCGGTCATATTGGTCATTGAAATGTGTTTCGATAATTTCGTCGATAACGTGCGAATCGAATTCCGTACCCTCGACGGCTTGTATCAAAGCCGCCAAATCCCGCATGTCGATTTCCTCCAAAATCGCTCGTGCGCTTAGCCTGCTGTTAGAGGTTACCATAATATTTCCATCGTTTCATTAAAATGATGCGATTGCTCGAACAGAATGGGTTGCTTCCCAACTGCTCTCTATGGGTTGTCCGGTAGCACTGTATCCCTTGAAACATTTAATGTACCGAGGGTATGAACCATTATTGTTCACCTCTTCGGAAGACCAGTAAGTGCCACCGGCTGAAGATGCGTATTTTAATGGCATTCCATTGTTACCAATCGAAGAGTCATTAACCTCAAAACGATAGTTAAATAAGGTCGTTAAATCGTCTATTGTTGGTAATTCCCAAGCGGTATTTGACTGCTTTTTTGTATTGATCCAATCGGAAACAGGATAAGAAGCCTTGTTATTACTACTATTCCACTTATACCATGGCAGCAAGGCTTCGTCTAATGAGAGAATTTTTCCATGTTTCCTGTCTGCATCAAGATAATAAATGATTCCTTCAAGACCGGCTTCATTGTAATAATTCATTAAGACGTGTGTCCCATCATTTTCCTTGTAGCAGGGTTTTGTTATGCTTAAATCCAAGGCACATGTAGGAATAAGTGCATGTTGTGTTTGGTTCTGAAACCAAATTTCTCTTAAATTAGGACACTCTTGACATCTTAGGATGTTGATTTCTTGGTTGTTGGATACATCTAACAAATCGATCGGATTGCTTTTTATTTCTAATGTTCGTAATCCCGGATTATTAGTCGTTTTTAGCGCAGTTAGTTGATTGTAATTGCACTTTAAATATCGCAAAAGGCTGTTTGTTTCGAGATTTAATTCTGTCAGGCGATTGACTTCGCAGTCTAATTTGGCTAATTGTCGATGCCTTGTTACATCTAATGCAGTTAAATTATTGTATGTACAATACAATTCTTGGATGTTGGGAGATTGAGAAATGTCGAGCGATTCCAATTGATTGTTTGAAACGTCTAACCTTGAATATCGGGAACTTGTAATTTTAAGTTTAGTTGAATTGTTCAAAGCATTGCGCAAATATGGATAGTCCGTTGTTTTATGACCTGCAGCATAGTTGTGAAATGTAATGGATGCAACATCTCCTAAATTGATCTCTTCGAATGGATTATTGTGCCAAATTAATTCAGATAGATTATAACAGTTGGAAATATCAAGAATCCGGATATTATTGTTATCACACGCTAATCGGGTTAAGTTTGTGTAACTTGTCACTATTAATGACGACAATTGGTTCTGTGAACAATCAAGGGCTTGTAATGTCGAAGCATCGTCTAATGTTAGTGATGTAAGTATATTGTTTTGGCAATATAATGAACTTAGCTTCGGACATATGTTTATATCCAAAGAAGAGAGATTATTGTAACCACATTCTAATTGGATTAAATTTGTGCAATTGGTCACTATTAACGACGACAGTTGGTTCCGTGAACAATTAAGGTCTCGTAATGTCGAAGCGTTGCCTAATGTCAGTGACGTGAGCTTATTGCCCTGACAATATAATAAACTTATCTTCGAACACATGCTTATGTCCAAAGATGACAGTTTATTGTTACTACAGTCGAGAAAATCTAAGATCTGACAATTACTAAGATCGAGATTTTCAAAGTTGTTGCCACCGCAAGTCAAAGTGACCATATAGGGGCACATGCTTATGTCCAAAGAAGAGAGTTTGTTGCCGTCACATTGCAAAGTGGTTAAGTTAGAACAATCTTGAACATTAAGTGATGTGAGATTGTTGTTGCCACAAGACAGGCCGATTAGTTCCGAACATCCGGTCAGGTCGAGGGCGGTAAAATTATTGGTATGACAATTCAAATTGGTAAGGTTGACCCAATTGGAGCAGTCAAGTTTGCCAGTTAGTTTATTGTCACCACAACTAAGCCAAGTCATTTTTTCAGCGTTGGGAGGTAATATGAGTTTTGAAATTTTATTGTAACCACATGTCAGTTCGGTTAGTTGTGTGTTTTTACTCAAATCCAACTCTGTCAAAGAGTTGTTGTCACATGCTAGACCTTCTAAGTTTGTAAAATGCTCAATTCCTTCCAGCGACGCGATGCCCAGACTTGATACGATTAAAGATTTCAGCTTCTCGATTTCGAATCGGGATATTTCATTGTCGCTATTTTGGTCATAATTTGCAACCAAATAAGCTTTGAAATTTGGATCGGGTATGTCTAAGACCGGTATGGCGGATTGAGTAATAGTGATAGTCTGTGAAATATTCTGTTGGGTATTGGCTATCATGATTTTGCCGATGCGTTCGGCGCCTGTCGTATTTTCAGAGATATTAAATCGAAGTTGATTTTCTTGTAGTGCACGAGTTTCTATTTGAGTTATCCACGTATCGGTTTCATTAATTTTAATTTCAAAATCAATATTATGTTGCAGTGTAACATCGACTGTTCCTCCTTCTTGGGGAACTTGATAATCCGTCTTACCAATTATAAGCGCATCTTTTTGTAATTGAGTAATTTCAACGATTTCGTCGATATTATTCTCCTTATTATAGAAGTGAATTTCGGTAGATCGGTTATCGCAAGTGGTATTGGAGGCTATCGTATAATAATGCGTATGGGTCGATATGGCCCGTGTCGGGGATTCCGTAATCCAATCGACCGAAGGCATAGCGACTTCGTAATCGACATTGCTGTTCAATTCGACTTTAATTGTCTGTCCGTCACTTGGAACGATATACTCTTTTTGAGTAAGAACAAGTGCCGGAGAAGCTCCGAATTGGTAAATTTTTATGGTTTCTTTTCCGATTTCGCTTGTGATCGTAATCGTACCTTCCCTTGTTGCGGTCTCTTCATTGGGAGATATTGAAAACAAAAGGCGCGATGTTGTCATTGCACGCGATCCGACATAAGACACCCAAGATTTGTCCGCTTGTGCGATTTCATAGTCGAACGAGATGTTTGCATTAACCTCGACTGCGATTTGTTCTCCTTGTGCGGAGACTTCAAATTTGGATTTTGTAACGGTCAGTGCATCTTTGCCTTTTTGAGTAAGAACGAATTTTGCGGACTCCGTTGCACAAGTAAACGTGTAGGTCGCATTCCGATCGTCCGATAAGTTGTTTTCGTCGATGTTGAATGTAACGACATCGTTGTTTTGTCCTGTGGTTTTAGAGGGGCGACACCATGATACGGTTTCTCCGGATAAGGCCCATGTTCCGTTGCAAGTCACGATGACGCTTTGCGTATTTGAATTGCTTGAAACAGTCGCCGATCCCGGATTCAATGAAATATTGGAATTTGGCGCGGCTTCTTGTGTTACATGAAGGGTCGCCTTTTCATTGCCAAGCGTGAATGTAAACGACGTATTTCTTGGTTGTAATTCCATGTTTTTCTCAACGGAAAAAGTTACGTTGGCTCCGTTCCCGCCTGACGTGATAGAGGGGGTGCACCAACTGTCGCCTCCGGATAGCGACCATTGACCGTTACTTGCGACAATCACATTTTGAGAATCGTCATTCGCCGGAAATTTTAGATTTTGGGGAGCAATTGATAAAACGTAGTTTCCTCCTTCCTCCTTGTCTGTTTCGCTTTTACTGCAACAAGAGAGAGACAATACAATGAACAGCAATCCGATGATCCGTTTCATGATTTTAAGACTTTAATTGTTTTTCTGCGCTTTCTCTCTACGTCGGGCCTCTCGTTTGGCCTGACGTTCGGCCTTGCGGCGTTCCTTTTTCGTCAAAGCGGGCGTTTCGGAATCAGTTTCCGTGACGATGCTATTATCTGGCTCGGTCGGTGTAGTCGAAATACCCGGCTTTTCCGTCTCAATATCATCATCGAAAATTATCTCTGTTATGGATTCGGCCGAGGCTTCTTTCTGCGGCTTGGATGCGGTGGTTGGAGTCGGTGTGGAAACACTCGGATGCGAACTTTTCGGGACATAGGGCGGTGATTGTACTTTTACTTCATCCAAACGTTGCGGTTGTTCCGTCCGGCTCTCGACGGCTTTCGGTTTTTTGTCTTCCTTGCATGATTTGAATCCGCCGCACAGTCCGATGACAAGAGCAATAATTATCGTCGCTACGATACTGCCGCAACCGAACTTAGATTCTTCCTCGACCTCCTCTATTATGAATTTTCTGCCCATATTGTTGAAGTGTTAAAGTTTAATCCATGTGTGATTTTTTGTTGGATTCCGATTGACGCTTTCTCTCGACTGAATATCGCTTTTCTGGAGTAAATCGGTTCGGGCGGAAAGATACCATCGGGCAATCCAAGTATGGATGGCTCGATAAGAGCTGCTTCTTCGCAGCGCAGTTGCATATTCATTGGGGAATAACAGCCTGAATGCTGTAATAAAATCGTTGGAATCGAACTCGCGGCCGAGCTTTCCGAGGATTTCGTGGATGTGATTATCCAAGAATGCCTGTAAGGTGTCCTTGTAATAGGTCATAGCAACAAGTTTTATGTTGCCATTCGACTCCTGTATGGCTGGGTTAGTAGTAATTAGTAGTAAAAAGAAAGTGTGGAGTCAGTTTCGTTCATCTCAAAGAAGGTTGTGGCGAACCCATAGCAAAATAAACGACGCGATACCCCACACTTGATAGATATGGGGTAACGGGCACACAGAATGCGCCCTGCCATGATCTAAACAAGAATGAGTGCTGTTCGTTGCCCTTTGCTATTGAAAATTGCCACATTTTCTTTGAAAGGCGTGCGAAAAACACTTCCAGTATGTCCGCCGCAGTCCTTGCGGACGTCGACAGTGACAAAGTTAGAAATTATTTTCACTCGAACAACACTCGAAGTGGGGTATCGCCGTATAAATTTCGGCGGAATCGGCTTCGGGATTCTCTACGTTCCGAGGCCATCATAAAAAAAGCCGGAGTCTGTTGTTAAGGCTCCGGCTTCACTCGCGGCACGATGGGGTTATTTGAAAGTTATATTATACCTTTGACAATGATAAAAGAAAGTGGCTATATCCACATCATCGTGATTTTTGATACACCAGTCAAACATTTCATCGCATTCAGTAGGATCGTAATCGGGATGCCATTTACTTACCAAGTGGAAAAGTCGTAACCCTTCTTCGGGCCCAAATTCACTGGCGAGAGCTTGTCCGATGGATTTCCAGACGGCACGTCCAACAGTGATATCAATCTGTTTTTTCTGAATTATTATTATCAGTGAATATGCCCGTTGTTTTGTGGCTACATCCATTACGGCTTTTCGAGCCTTCTTCACCCTGCGCGGCGCACTGTATTTGTTCGGCTTGTAATACAAGTACGGAGGAGCATCAGGGTTGAAATAGGGTTGAGGGTCATAGCTGGCCACACGCAGCCTTACGACATCGCTGCCACTTTCATCGACGATTAGTGGCGTCCGTCCTTGTATTTCGTCCACGAGAGCATAAAAGTGAGCTTTATGGCGTTCTGGATAAGCTATTCGAAAGATGCAGCATAAACCATCGCCTCCGACAGATAGCCCAGCATAGCATAAACTGCTGATTCTGTCTTCCAACATATTTTTGACCAAGTTCCATCGCCCTTTTACACGAGGGTTCTGTTTCCCATCAATGTCAATGCAGATATAGCCACTATGAAGATGTTGAAGCCTCTTTTTGGCGCGTGTGTCGAATACACCGGCAACGGTTACGCACGGTATCTCGAATTTCTTAATTTTGGCGCGTGTTTCCGGATCTTTAGTGCCTCGATATTCGTCTACTATATTTTGGTAGGAGGTCGTTAATAAAAATGTCCATAAATCGACCGTTGCAACAGGGATTGTGCTAACTACGTTTGTAAAGAGCGAAACTTGGGGCCCAACAATGCCTTCAGGAATCCTAACAACGGTGTTTGTCCTTGAGAATATGAGTTTATAGTTTTGGTTCATTGCGTTTGAAATTATCATTTTATCCGAAGAACGTCGGTATGATTTTGTTATTCAGTGTATTGCATATTGACTTGTTGCCTGTTTCTTGTATATTCCCAGTCCGGTTATTGCTCTGAGAAATAAGACGGGATGTTTTAAGTCCCGTCATTATCCGCTTTCTCGTCATCATCTTTCCCGCCCAATTACTCTCGACTTTTCTGTCATATTTTTGCGAGTTCACGTCCACCTGCTTCCGTCAACTGACGAAAGATTGCATAATACGTGCTGGTGTCTTTGTGGGCGGTTCCTCCCGATAGAATGCATAATCCATCAATACTCTGAATGCTCTTAAATGGAGCCGCTCCGGCATTAATTTAATAGATTCGTAGAATGAGATGAAACACACAAAAGATTCTCGGGGTTTCTGTCTCCGGTGCTTCTTGGTTACCTCCCTTTGTTGTTCAATAAATTCATTCATTTCATCTTCTGAAATGTCGGACAGCATCTTCAATGGATCAAATTCGTTATTCATAAATTTTTTAATTAGTGATTTTTTTGAATTGTTCTTTGCAATATTGCCCGACGGTGGGGATTGAATTCTCTTTCATCCAGTCTTCGATCTCATGTCGGATGAACACCAAGCGCCGTCCCCCGTGGGCGGGTCTATGAAATGGGATGAGTCGTTGATGCGTGAACTTGTAGATCGTGGCCTTGGAATAGCCTGTAAGTTTAATCACATCATCGATGCCCATAATTTCTGGTGGAGGTGATTCCGGCTTATTGGGATAAGAGTTGGGGCGGTTGCCGAAGCCGAGGCTCACGCAGAGTTCGATAAATTGCTTTACCGTGAGTCCCGCGATGGGGAAATCATCGGGGAAATTGGATATGTTGTTGTGTGCGTCCATAGCTGTTTGATATGTTTGCACACTCTCTATACGAAAAACAGGGCTTAATAAAAATAATTAAGCCCAAAAATCCCGATTTTCGGGCTTTTTTGAGGGGTTTGGAAAAAATACTTTATTAACTTATCCTTTTTGAGTGCTATTTTAGACTTGTGCTAAAAAAGGCTTAAATGCACGTAGAATTTTTACATCATCGTCATATTTATCTTTCCGTTGTGACACGGCTTTTATTTTGTGCGCTGCGCTCCAAATGGTATTATAGGAATTGATCTTTAACTCCTGCATGATCCAGCGATAGGACGTAGGATGTCGAGCATATAATGTTGCATATTAATATAAACCCATATTCTCAGATCGAGGTGGGCTTTTGCGAGAAAAGTTTCCCTTAAAATTGAAGTAGTCTTTTTACAATCTCTGCATATAACATAGTGATAATTAGAACGATACTGCTGTATGTGGCTGAATCCGCCGCAATGACCGCAGTAAGTCGTTTTTGCCTGAAATATGAGAGTGAAAACCTTTTCCTCCGTTGGAAATAATTTCAATATTTCAGCATATGGTTTGGGATAGTAGGCCATACAGGAGAAAATGGATTACAAGGCAAGATATTTTTGTAGTTTGCTTATGCTATCCTTGTGCTTCTGTGGATTCTTTTCTTTCAGCTTTCTAATGTTGAGTAGCTTCCATTGAACCGACGGATAATGCAGGAAATCCCGGTATTCCGATGCGTCCCAATCCGGCGTCCCGTCCTCGAATCCGAGTAGAAACGCCTTGTCGGTCGGTGTCAGATGGTCGTTGAAATTGGGATTGAGCGACTCCAAGATCGGGCGGTCGCTTCCCAGCAGGCAGAAAATGAACCCGCGCTTGATCGCGTCGAAGTCTTTGATATAATAGAGCACCAGGTTTACATCGAACAGGTCGCGCGGGTGCTAGCGGTCGAGTGCAGCCGTGATCTTGCCGCCGTGGAGTTGCGACAGTGGCACGATGCGGGCTTTACAGAATACACCGAAATCTTCTTGGGCGAGGTCGCATAAGGGCAATTCGACGGGCGGTGCGATGATGCCTCGCTTCACGTCGTTTACCTCCACTTTGACGAAATGCCCGTTATGAGTGCAAATCAGTTTGTCGGGAACTTCGCGTACTGCAATGCCCGGTATCGCGGCCTCGATTTTTGCCTTTACCGCTTTCAGCCGTTCTTTGATATGGGTGAGGCTTGCTTCCCGAGGCTCGACGGGAATATAGGTCAGGTCGATGTCCACCGAATATCGCGGCAGATTTTGCACGAACAGATTGATTGCCGTGCCGCCGTGAACGGCAAAACATTCTTCCGCCGAAATAATCGGGATAATGCGGAGCAACAGCCGCACGCGCTCTTTGTACTCTTGATTAATCATTTTTCAGTTCTGCCGGAATCGTGATTTGGTACTTCTTATCATAAACACCTCCTTTGGCGATTACCCGCTTGCCGCTGCCGAGGTCTATCCGGTCGAGGTCGAGGGACTCGAACCACGCATGACGGGCCTTTTCGGCCATAAAGAGGAACAGCCGTTTCACTTTGACGGAACGGCACCCCTCCAACAGTCGTTGTACATTCTTCGGCGGGAGTATCGACAGCATTTCCATCACATAATAGAGGTCGGTAATGTCATAATATTGCGGTGCGAGGTGCAGACACTCCATAAACGCCCGTTCCGGGGTAGAGATCGGCAACTCGAAAACCCCTTGTCGGGTGGTGGTGATTCCGGTGACGGAATTGAATATTTCGGTGGTAAACAGCCGGAGCGTCACACCCCAGTCATATTTTCTGAACCAAAGCGGTAAATACTCCTTTTGCGGAGCAGACAGCGAAATGGTCGGCCTGCCCATCGGGAGGTAGTACGAATATCCGTGGATTTCCAGTGCCGACATGGCTCCGATTGTCAGATGTTTGTCTGCCTGTGTATTGAGGCTGTACATGGCTCCGTATAATGTCGGCGTATCGCCCGTGCGGATCATTACACCTGTGCCTATGGGAGTCAGCCAAGCGGATTTTATGTAACGGTGCTGTAAGTCGTTGGAGATGTTTTTGAGTTTCATCCAAGACGACAAATAGACTGCTCCGGATGGGAGAGCCTGCAATAGTTGGTTTATTTTTGTTTGTGGTGTTGTACTCATAGTACAACTATACAAAAAATATTAAACCATTGTCGGCTTATTACAAAACTTTTGCCGCCTCGTTGATTACCTTGTTGTCGAAGCTGTCGAGGTAGGTGTTGGTCGTTTCGAGGTCGGCATGAC
>ENA-ORIC01002041-ORIC01002041.1-human-gut-metagenome-genome-assembly--contig:-NODE-2041-length-17470-cov-3.301903_pt1 | contig 17470 bp, 34 predicted proteins | sample MGYA00243023_ERZ508732 | MGnify/ENA primary metagenome ERZ508732 (study PRJEB26277, sample SAMN04329767) | human gut metagenome | biome: human-associated habitat | host: Homo sapiens | place: USA...
GGTGCTTTGCCATCTTAGCAATAGTACCAGGACTCATATGCAATGCGGTTCGCAAATCAGATTTTGTCATACTCTTTTTCGCTAAAGTAACGAAAAGCGGTTTATAACTTATCATATGATATACCTCCACATTTATATTGTAGCATATTACATACTAGATGTAAAATAAAATATTCAAGAAGTTGAAGATTTGCATTGACACTATCTGCAAGAAGTGGTATATTATATTCAACAAATGAAAGATAAACTTCAAGAAAATGAAGTAAAGGAGTGAGAAAATGTCAAATAAAATTTACAGATATTATCAACCAAACGATAAAGATACGAAAGACAATCATTCAGATTGCGTGATCAGAGCATTAACAAAAGTTCTTAATAAAGAATGGTTAGTGACATTTGACGACTTATTACCATACGCAAGAGACATGCAGTGTATGCCATCAGAACGAAGATGTTATGAAGAATATTTATTCGATAACGGATTTGCTTATCAAGGCATAAGCAACAGAAAAGGATCTAAACGACCAACAGTTGAAAGCTTTGCAAAAGATCATAAACAAGGCAATTACTTGGTAAATGTTGCGAATCATGTAGTTGCAATTTCAGATGGTTGTTATTACGACACATGGGATTCTGGAGATTGTTGCTTGTATGGATATTACTATAAAGAAGAAGGAGCGAAATAAATGAGAAAGAAAATTTTAGCAACAGTATTAGGAGTAACCATTTGCTTAGGATCAATGACAGGATGTGCAGGATTCAAAAGAGAAATCGTTGATATGAAAAGCGATTGGAATGGCGGTATGAAAAGAGTCATTACAATATATACAGCAGATGGTAAAAAGATTGCTGAATATAAAGGGAAAATTGACATTGATACAAATGACGGTGGGTATGTCAAGTTTGACTACAAAGGAAAGAGATACATTTACTACAACTGCTTCGTAGAAAGTATCGCAGAAATTGATTAGAGAGGAGAAGACAAATGAATTTAGAAGAAACTATCAAATGCGCAAATGATATGGCAACAAAGAAATACACAGAAGCCATGTTGTGTCATGCGAATCCAGACGATGAAGAACTTGACAGGCTTATTGGCTGCGCCTTAAATCATGAGCAGCTTGCAAAGTGGCTGGGAGAACTCAAAGAGCTAAAAGAATATAAAGAAAAGTATAGATGGCATGACTTAAGAAAGAGTCCTGATGATCTGCCAGAAGATAGCAAAGATGTTTTAGTAACCGTAAAAGGTGGTTGTGTAAACAGAACATGGCATGATTCTTGTGGATGGAGAAATGCGACAGCTAAAAGAGCAAGCTACTATAGCGACAAAAGTGTTCTGGCATGGAAAGAAATTGAAGAGTTTGAAAGCGAGGGAGAATAGAAATGAGTACAGAAAAAACAATTGACATTTCAGTATTGCCAGAGGCAGAACAGGATCTGATAAAAGCATTATTTGATAAATGCTGCGAGAGAGCAAACAAGAAAGAAGAAAAGAAATCAGAGCCTAAAATTTGGAAACCCGAATGTAGAGAATGGTATTGGTTTATCGGCACTGATGGACAAATCAAGAATTGTGAATGGGAAAATGATCGCGTAGACCAGGGAAGATATTCTATGGGAAATTGCTTCAGAACTAAAGAAGAAGCAGAATTTGCAAGAGAAAAACAGAAAATTAAGATCGAGCTTCAAAGATTTGCTGACGAACACAATGATCCTGAAAAACTAATTTGGGATGGTGAAAATGAGCATTGTTGTATTAGGTATGACATTGTAGATAGAGATTTAACAACGGCATATTTATATGCATCACAAACAATCAATGGCATTTATTTTACTTCTCCAGAAATTGCAGAGGATGCTGCCAACAAAATCGGTACAAAACGTATCATGAAATATCTATTTGATGTTGATTGTGAGGTGGATGAATAGTATGAAAGTTTTATACAAAGGTAAGCCATACAAAGTGTATGGGGTAAGCCCTAGCCCATACACACAAGGTTATTACTATGAAAAGGGTGCAGATTTCTTAATCTATATAAAAAATAGTTGGGTATGGGTATCTTCTGATTATTGTATACCATATAAGAAGAAAAAACATAAGAAGAAAGGGTGTAAACAATATTAGATATGCACTTAGAGATGTTTCGCTATTTGCACTTAGTGACGATACAACTGATGAAGAAAAAATAATATTTACAATTCAAGGGAGCAAGGCTGATATGAATTACAATCTAACATTCCCTGTCGTAGTTCTGAAAGATGAAAATGACTCAGTTCCATATATGGCATATATCCCATATTTTGATGTAATGACGCAGGGATATGATGAAGAAGGATTGCTGATGATGATCAAAGATTTGTTGAATCTCTGCTTAGAAGATAAGGAATCTTACACAATTCCAGGTTGGGCATATCATTATTTCAATGAAGACGATGTCAAAGAACGAGGTAGGAAATATTTTGAGGAACTTGATGACGTTGATGATACATATTTTCAAACGCATTTTTACACAGTATGGTGGTTTGATTTTAAGAGATAGTAGTAGATAAAAAAGGAGAAAGATAATATGGACGTTTTGTTTTACATAATTTGGGTATTGGCGTTTATGGTGATCATAGCAATTGGAATTGGAGTACCATATATGACCTATTACAATTACAAAAGAATTAAGGCAATGGACAAGAAACTTACAGGTATGTGCACAGGTCTTGGCATTATGTTAAGACCAGAAGAGGATGATGAAGAATGAAAGATATGAGAAATAATCCCATTGAAAATGGAAATCTGTGTTTTAGATCAAGAATGGTAAATGGAGAAACATTGATGGGATATGCATTAGTTATCTCAAACAAGCTGTTTTGGAAAGACGGATGGAATAACTATATTTCTAGTCACGACAAACTTAATTCTAAGCAATTAATTGTCATCGAACACCTAAATGACGATGAAAAGAAAATGAGAAAAGAGTGGTTAGAGTTCATGGCAACAACAAAATCAAAAAAGGTTAAAGACGAAGATAGAGAAATCGTAAAAGGATTACTGAGTGAAATATGAGGTGCAAGGTATTAAATGAGAAGATTAATTTGGTATATCAGGTCTTGCTTCTGCAAACATGATTGGGAGTTAATATTTGATAGCAGGTATGAAGAAGAATCTTATGGTAAATGGTACGACATTATTACAACTAAAGGTAGGCAAAAGGTTTATCGTTGTAAAAAATGTGGTTGCGAAAAAAGATATAGAACGTAAAATCTGAGTTTGATGTAAAGTGAGGTGATTAAGATGGGACCCAATATTAATTTTGCAATTGCATATGCGATAGGATGTCTGATTGTTGAAGTTATTGTGATTCTAAGATATGAAAAAAAGATAGATAAATTAAGGGAATCGAATAGAAGACTGATTCTTGATAATATATCGTACAGAGCTGTTTTAAGCGTAACGCCAAACACTACATATAATAAGGAAGAAACTCGTTCAGATGTTAAGGATGCAGTCAAGTATGCAATGAAGAAAAGTCATCCAGATAATGGTGGCAGTGCGGATGATTTTAGAAAGTTTAGAAAGCTTTATGAAGAAATGGAAGGTAAATAAATGTTAAAGGTTGGAGATAGAGTTTATATTTATAGAATGAAGCCAGCGGCTAAAGGAGGTTTAGTTAGAAATAACGACAAAGGTACAATTACTCGCATCGGAACAGATGAGATTGGTCGCAGATATGGGTATAGATATATGACCGTTAAATTTGACAAACCAGTAAATATCTCTAATCGTGATATTTACTCTTTAGAATTTTTTGAAAACAAGGATGATCGTAAGATAGGTAGAATACGAGATACTGGATTCTTACTATATGGTAGAAAATGTGAGGAGTAACTAACTATTATGAATACACAAACTTCATTGAAATATTTGCAAAGTTTGATTGATGAAGTAGAAAATGGTTGGGTGAAAGAAGATATTGAACGAGCACGAAAATTAATGGAGAAAATTGAAATTAACAAAGACGATCCGATGACTATTCAAAATGAAAAATTCAAAGGAACTCGTTTTGAGTGGGAATAGGAAATGCCAAAATGGTAAGACAACATTATGAAATCAAGACAACAACGTAAACAGGAAATAAAACGATTCTTTGATCGGCTGAGTCCTGAAGAATTGGACAAGCTATTAGCAAGAAATGGAATTAATGACAAAGAGTCCAATGAGGCTCTTTCATATAGAACTATAAAAGAAGAAATTGAGAAAGGAGAAATATAACGATGAATAAAATGTTACAGATTGCGATAATTGATACAAGTACAATGTTGGGTATACCTGCATATACAGTAGATTGGTCGGTTTTATCAGAAGCAGAATGTCGCAACATTCTTAAAGCAATGAATTTTCATCAACCAACAGAGGAGGAAGTGAGTGATGCAATTAATATTCTCCTTGCACACCTCTATTACGAAAGACAATCAGGTACATATGCTGATGTAGATATAATGAACGATAAAGCAATTGAAAAAGAACTTGGTCATAAAGTAAAAATAGTGAAGGAGAAAGAAGAATGAAAGTATTTTTAGGCGGAACAACTTCTGGATGGAAATGGAGAAATAAATTACAGAAAATGCTTGAATGCAATTATTATAATCCAATCACTCATGGTTGGAGTGAAAAAGACAGGCAAAAAGAAGTCTATGAAAGAGAAACAGCAGATTATGTCGTGTATGGTATTACAAAAGGAATTAGAGGAGTATATTCTATAGCAGAATTGGTAGATGATGTAAATAAACGTCCAGAAAAAACAATCTTCTTAAATTTATATAGCGGAGACACAATCGCACATGATCTTAAAGCCGTTGAGAATCTATGTAAAGATAATGGAATAGCTAAGGTTTTTAGTGGTAAAAATGCTATGCAAGAGTGTGCAAAATTTATTAATAATAAATTAAAGGAGGAAAAATAATGAAATGTTTTTATCACGTTGATCAAGACGGGATTGTGTCTGGTTTCTATGTCAGAAAAGCTTGCGAACAGCGAGGTTTAGAGTTTAAACCAGAAGACTTCCGAAAAATTAATTACGGCATGAAATTCCCGTTTCATGACATTGAGCAGGATGAATTTGTGTTTATTGTAGACTACAGTATTGAGCCAGAAGAGATGTGGCAGTTGCTCAGTATTACAAAGAATGTATTTTGGATCGACCATCATCAGTCTACGATTGAAGCGTATAAAGATTTCAAGTGTGATGTAAAAGGAATCAGAATTACTGGAGCGGGTATTTCAGGAGCGAATTTGACATGGTTATATTTTAAATATATGTGTGATGAAAATTGGGAGCAAATTGAGAGGACGGATGAGAAAAATGTAAAAAGATTACTCAATATATATAAATATAAAGCAGATTATCCAAAACTGGTAGAATATACAGCCATGTGGGATACATTTTATTTTGGTGAAACGTCAAAACAATTCGTAAAAGCATTTCACTATGCATTTGAATCGTATGATTTTGATGCGTTAAGTCCTTTGCTAAACACGTTAAATAAAGATCAAGGAATTTATGAAGCAGCAAAAATTATTGGTGATATGATAGCAGATGGCTTATCAATTATTGAGTATTTAGCAGCAAATGCAGAACAATATCTTAGAGCATATGGTTTTGAAACCATATTTGAAGGGCATAAAGTCTATGCAATCAATCGAGCATTAATCAATTCTGATTTCTTCGAATCTATTGACGCTTCTAAATACGATATGTTCATCGGTTTTTCATTCAATGGAAGTATGTGGGAATACCAGCTACGATCCGCAGAACAGGATAAAGTAAATGTGTATGAGCTTGCTGTGAAATATGGTGGTGGCGGTCATCCAAATGCAGCTGGGTTCAGAAGTGATAAATATGTGTTAGGAGTGTGATGTATGTCAAGGAAAAATACAAGAGAAATTGAACTTGCTTTTAGTAAACACAGAGATCCAGATTGGGAAGCCGATGTTGAAATTTATGGTAAAAGAGTTTTAAAAACAGTTCGTGGTATTTGTCTTGGAGATGAATGGACGGAAATTGATTCATTGAAAAATAAAGATTGGATTGAGCTGTCAGATATGTTTGGTAATTTTGACAATCATAATCCCTATTTCAATCATAACCCACAATATGTTTTATTGGATAAATTCTCTATAACATCTCCTGCGATATTGTGTAGCAATGAAATAGTTATGAAAAATGGCAAAGTTTTGAGTGTTAATAATATATCAGCAAATCTATCAGGCGAAAATGAGGTATACAAGATTTATTCAAATACGAAATATGATGATTATACATATTATGATGAATCAAAAAATTTAGTATTTGAATTAGCATCAAAAGATGTTGATAAGATAATCCGATTTATGAGAGATTTTATGGATGTATTGCGTGACAGTAAGTTAACAAAGTATAGAAATAGTAGTTTTTTATGGAGACTATTTAACACTCTTGATATGCCATATTTTAAACAAACATATTCCATGAATGATTTGAAAAAATATACAAACACATTTAGATCCGAGGTTTGTGGTCAACTAAAAGAAACTATTCCTAATTTTAAATATACTGGAGTTCCAATGGGCGGGTATATTGAAAGATATTTTGAATTAAGCTATGTAGAGGAAGTACAAAAATTCATTAAAGAACAGGAGGATAAAAAATGTGAAGAAATTAAATGATGAACAGCGAAAGCTGATTGAAGATAATTATTCTTTAATTTGGCATTTACATGAAAAATATTTTACAAAGTTTACAGATTTTGATACATATATGGATCTTGGTCGTATGGCAATTTGTAAAGCAGCATTAAAATGGGACGAGTCTAAAGGAACTTTTGGTACATATCTCTTCTGGGTATTACGTTCAGAAGTGAATCAATATTATACAAAATGGCACAGACCAACAGAAAAAATGAATAGGAATGCTGAATCGTTAGATACGCCATTGGCAGGATATGAACCAGAAGATGATATTACAATCGGAACAACACTGATGAGTGGGGATAACGTAGAAGATGAGGTACTTACAAAGGTACATTTTCAAAATGAGTTTGATAAATTGGCACCGAGAAATAAAAAGATTATTGTTTTAAAACAGAAAGGTTTAACACAAAGACAAATTGCAAATCAACTTGGAATCACTCATCAGTGGGTTAGTCAAAATATTGTACAGTTTAAGAAAGCATTATGTGGTTAAGAGAGGTGAGACCATGACAATTGAAGAAGTAAAGGATTACATAAACTCGTCTACAGAGTATGACTTTTTGCGAGATTATCCGCACAAAATCGCTTTTCTCACGTTAGGTGGAAGTTATGCCTACGGAACAAATACAGAGGATTCGGACATTGATTTACGTGGTGTTTTTCTTAGTGATAAAAGAGAGATTTTGTTGAATAATAGTATGAAATTAGTAGACACAAGGAAAGATACCGATACTACAATGTATGCATTGAAGAAATATGTTGGTCTATGCGCTAAAGGAAATCCTACGGCATTAGAGTTGTTGTATAATCGTCCAGAATGCTATTTATATGTATCCGATATTGGTATGGAGTTGATTAAAAATCGAGACATGTTTTTATCAAAGAAAATTTGGTATGCATTTAACGGATATTCACAGGCTTTAGAAGAACAAACAATCAGATTGTATGACGAAACTATCTTAACAGAAGATCAGATTAATTTAGCAAAGAAGAAGGTTTGTAAGGCGATGATGCATGTAATTAGAGTAATACACAATGGAACAGCGTTATTGAAAACATCTACAATGCAAACTTACAACTTCGAGCTTCTTAGGCAAAGTTTATTATTACTGAGAGACGGAGCTTATTGTAGTAGTATGGTGATCAAAGGAAGAGCGACTGATGATATAATCAAACGATTTGTTCCATCTAATGATTTTGGGGAGCTATTTGATTGCTTTTATCAAGCTTTTGAAAACGCATTTAAAACTACAACTTTACCAGATGAACCAGACTGGGATCGTATTAATGATTTTCTGGCAACAACAAATGAACGAATTGTGAGAGGAATGGTGTAAAAATGTATGTAAAGATTGGAGACGAAATTGCTTTTCATCCTGGCGAATGCTTAGAAGAATTTGTTGAATCTTGCAGGATGACTCCTTATCAGCTTGCGAGTAAAATTGGCATAGATGTTGATTATGTGCAAGGGCTGATTGACGGATTACAAAGTGTTACAAAAGAATTTGCGAAAACAATGGCAGACCATTATGGGTTTGCTGATGATGGTCAGTTCTGGTTAAATTTGCAAGAAACATTTGATAAGAAAGTAGATGATAGAGATGTTTGAATTAATAAAACAACCACGTTCTGATAACGATAAATGTACTAAATATGATGTTGTGCTTGATAAAGATTATACTGTAGAAGAATTTATTGATGCGATTGCAGATGGAAGAAATGGAACGCATGGTCAAATCACAATAAAAAATGATAAAGAAGCCATTGAATCATTTGTCTATAATATCGAGAGTATTGATTATAGACATTGTAAACTTCAAAATGCTGAAGAAAAAATTAAACAAGTATGGGCAGATGGTAGCTGGTTAAAAATTAATTATACTATCTTACTTGAAAACAAACAGGAAACACAAAAAGGTGCGCTCAGATTTATTGTTAAGAAGCCAAATGGGGAAGAATCAGTGGTGGTTATTTTTAAGAACAAATCCGATGGCACATATTCATTTGTTAATTTGACAAAAGAGCATATTTGTTCATGTAAATTTAAAACAATTGAGGAAGCCATTCAGGATATGAATGATCGCTTAAGAAAAGGATTGATTGAGTCCTATATTGTGAAAGGAGAAAGAAAATAATGGATATACATATTGGAGATTTTTGGCAGAACAAATGTAATCCAAAAGTAATTCAACATGTAGTTAATTTTTCATTTAGAATGGGTGGATTTCCAAGTAGTAAAGATATGCTACTGATCTGTGAAGAATTTCATTATACAAAGATAGGTGAGAATCCTGCCTCTGTCAAAGAAGATTCCAGATTCTTTTCACATATTACAGTGGATAATTTTAAAAAGATGAATCAATGTATTCTAAGTGCTGAGAGGATTATGAAAGATACTCAGGCATTTAAAACAGATAAAAATATTTTGGATTATTTAACAAAGAAAGTGGAGGAGAAATTAAATGCAAAATAATGTGTTTCAGATTTATCTTGCAGGCGGTATGCAGGATTTATCATTTGAAGAGCAGAATACTTGGAGAGAAAGAATTTGCAATCAAATTATTGCTATGCGTAGAATACTTAATGTTAATATGAAAGAAGTCAACATTATTAACCCCGTTGATTATTACAATTTTCAAACAGAGTTACATGATACAGAAAAAGAAGTAATGAGATTTGATACAAATTTTGTTAGAAATAGTGATCTTGTTGTGGTAAATGCGAATGATTCGAAGAGCATTGGTACATCTATGGAGATTGCAATTGCATATGAACGTCATATTCCTGTACTGATTTTGAATACAGAAAAGAAAAGATTACATGCTTGGTGGGTGCAAATGTCTGACAAGATATTTGACGATGAGAAAAAATTATGTACATATATATATGACTTTTATCTCAGGATGAATCATAGTAGTATTCGAGCATGGGTGTAAATGCAATGATATAAAATAGGAACTTGAGGCAAAATGAAAGGAGTTGAAATACTATCACAGCAGAAAAACAAGGTAAGTTTATAATTTTCCATCTGGATGATGGTAAAACTTGTAAATATGATTTATCAAATGGTGATTGTTATGGCAAAAGTGGTAAGAAAGTGAAAGCTTTAAATAATATTCTGTCTGGACATTCAGCTGATGAATTGGATAAATTATTTGTGTCCGATCCACATTATGCGGAGTTTTTAAAATATGTAAATTGGCGAAAAAATTGTGAAATGGGAAGAACTACATGGGGCTTCATTGATTATAATTTAGGAACTTTGTTTGAATATGCAAGTAAATATTCAGTATGTGAGCAGTTCTTCGCTATAGGGTTTACGCACAAACAAATTGCAGAAGATTTCAGATATTCAATTAATGAAGTACCAAAATGGTTGAGGAATTATTGTCTTGGTGTGAAGAATAGACGATTGTTAAGTAATGATTTTGTTGATTTTTATAAGATGTATCCAGATTATGTACAAACGATTTTAAAGACAGAGTATATGACATTAACTAAAGAATATTTAATAAATTTCTTCGAGGATAATCATAGATATCGTTTTACGAAAATTTTGGAGGCTTTAAATCAGGATTATGGCTATAATCTTGCAGATGTGTTTGTTTATATAGATAGAATAATTACATTTGAAGCTGCTACCAATAGTATAAATTGGTTACTCAGAGAATTGCGTGATTATGCCCGTATGATGGACGCAATCAGTCATAAATTTGATAGATATCCAAGACATTTCAAAACAACAATGGATATTGTCACAAGAAATTACAAAAGATTACAAAAAGAATTTTCGGAAGAAGTCTTCAAGAAACGTATTAATAAAGAATACGAATTTACATATAAAGGTTTGAGATTCTTGTATCCGAATTGTACTCAAGACATTAAAGACGAAGCGGTGCAGCAAAATAATTGTGTGGCAAGTTACATAGATCGAGTCATTGATGGCGAATGCCATATTATGTTCTTGAGAAGAGTAAAAGAACCAAACAAATCGTTGGTGACGATTGAAATACAAAATGGACGAATCGTACAAGCACTGCAAAGATTCAATGATCCTCTAACTGCCGATCAACAAGAAGCGGTTGATGCATGGAATAAACATTTTAGTAAGAAAGGTAAGGTGGCAGCATGATTAATATTAATGAATTGACTACAGATCATAAGATTAAATTAAAGAAGCCAATGGGATGCTTCGATAATATTGGCGAGGTATGTGAGATTGTTAAGATTGATACAGATGAAAATGTTATCAATTTTAGATTTGGTGTAGATGGAGTACATCTTGGCGTGATGTCAGGAGATGAATTGGAAAAATATTTTGATATCATTGAACCATCTGTTGTACCAGATGATTATGATTGGCATCCATATGGATTTATTGACGGATATCAGGTTGAATATCGGGCGGATGTCAATGGAGGAATTCATATGAGCATTGGTTATAATGGATCAATTATTTCAGTTGCATATAACCATCCAGAAATTGGATATCGTACAATTCAAAATGGACAGCAGGGTAAATTTTATAAAAATGATTTAAAGGTTGCATTTTTCAAATTACAGAAATCATATTATGATCAATTATATAAAGATGTTCATTATGAAGTTGAATCTGAGTATTTTGCTAAGAGAGACGAATGTGGTCTTGAGTTTAATGAATGGTAGAAGTAACTATGAAGGATGTAAAATTGATAATCCAATTAGCAAGTATTTTCATAGCATGTGTCGTTTATGTTGGAATATGGTGCTGGATTTATGACAATAGAGATGAATACTTATATATATCATATCCAAAAGGGATTCCTGGAAGATTCTTGAGTATGTTCTCTCAAATATGGTGTGTTATACATATTGTTGGTGCTATAGGTGCAATTATATGGGCTTGGTGTTAGAAAGAGGTGATGTAAAATGTGCGATTTTAAGGTTGGAGATAAGGTGTATTTTGCTTGGTATGATGAACCATATACTGTTAAGTCTGGAATCATTACGGAGATTAAATGTCTTGGCAATCTAATATATATAATGATACAAGACAGTATAACGCATGGTTTATATATGGTTCTTTTAGAAGAGATATATCGCACTGAATTAGAAATAAAAGCGGTTCTAAAACGAGAGTTTTATGGCAAGGTAAATGAGGTTAAAAAAGACATTCATACCTTAGAAGATTTGCTGAAATTTATGTATGACAATGATCTCACAAATTGGTCATCACCACATATAAATGGTTGGCAGACAGATTGGGTAAGTCGTGTTGCAGCACGAGAACTGGCAAAAGAAATTTGCGGTATTGAGTTAGGAGAGTAAATTCTTATGAATAAACTTTATTAAGACAATGGAATGTATTGTCGAGCACAAAACCAATGTGATAATAAATGGTTTGTCGGAACATATATCGGCAATGAGTGGTTGTTATTCCCAAGAACAGATAATACTGCTGTGTACGGATGTCAAATTAATCCAGAGTCTATCTGTAGATCAACAGGCAGAGAAAATGAGTTTGAATATGATGTAGTACAGTTGGTCGACGATGACGAAGACGTATATTTGATTATTTATAATGATGAAGATTTGGCGTGGCAGATGTTATCTGTTTATGGTTCTGATATGATTGACTTAGGAGAAATCAAGCCCAGTCAATATGTTAAACTTGGCAATATCAAAGAAGATGATTATTGGAGAAAGGAATGGGAAAGACAGAGTGAAGAAAGAAAATAAGCAATATACACCTGAAGAAATTTTAAATGCATTGCATGTAATTCAGGATACATGTGAGTATTATCTTCATGGCAATGATGAAGATTGCAAAAAATGCCCATTATGTACAATGACAGGGAGAGCGCCAAGTTGCACAATTAGAGATTCTGATCCTTATGTTTGGGAGATTGATGACAATCCAGATACTACGTGGCGAGCATTTAAGAAGTAGGAGATGAAGATTTATGGATGAGAAAAATTATGGAGAGTATACAAAGGAAGAAGTGGCTGTTGCACTAAAAACAATTCAAGATATTTGTGATTTTAATGGAGATAGTTGTGGTTGTAATATCACATGTCCATTTTTAGAATTACTGGATGGAGGAACTAGGCAAATATGTCATATCTCCTATAATTATCCTGATAACTGGAAATTAAACAAATTTCCATCTGAGCAATGGGAGCCTTTCTACAAGGGATAATTACATAAACACAAGTAAATAAAGGAGTAAATGTCGTTGAAATTAAATGACGAACAGAGAAAATTAGTAGAACAAAATCATAATTTGATTTACTCTGCTATGACAAAATGCGGTATCCGCAGACAAGATTTTGATGACTATTATGGATTCGCTGCCATTGGGTTGTGTAAGGCAGCAATTGATTATGATGAATCCAAAGCTAAATCATTCTCTACATATGCATATAAATGTATGCAAAAAGAAATTATAGCATATACTCGATGGAGATTTGCAGATAAAAGAGATGAACGACTTACCTTATCGTACAATCAGTTAATGAATGATTTAGATGAAGACGAAAAAGAATATTCTTTTTTGTTAGCTGATAAAAAAAATAATGAAAAAAAATTAATTTTCTTTTTGTGTTTTGATGAGCAAATGCGAATACTAAATAATAAGGACAGGTTAATTATTAATTTAAAGGCAAAAGGGTATACGAACGAAGAAATAGGAAATACCCTTGGTGTTACATATCAAGCAATTCAATATCAATTGAAAAAAATTAAAAATAAATTAATCCCATCCTTATAATTTCAAAAAAGCTTTTTGCTTTTATTATTTTTTTGACGCATTTGTTATAAACGTACTAGAACGATTATAGCAATGTAAGACGATCAGATAAAATTATTTTTTTGTTCCTGTTGGCTTTGGCAGAGTTGACAGTGGATATAAATTGATGACTTATTCACAAACTAAAAACTAACTAAACAAATTTAATAACAGAAAGAGGTAAATTTATTTGGCAGAAAACACAAAATCTAAAAGACTTTTCAACTTACCAGAAACTAAAGGTACATTCCAGTTAGAAGGATTAATCACTGATTGTGCAAAAGACGACTTTTACAAGGAAGGTAAAACACAGAAAGGTAAAGATAAACGAACATTATCTTTCGGAGTTAAAGTAGAACCTGACGTAAAAGTTGGATGTAAAATTCAGGCATTTGAAAAACCAAAAGTTTATTTCCTTAAAAGAGAAAAGAACGGTGAAAAAACTACATACAAAACTAAGGATATTCCTTGGGCTGACCGTTTCAAATCTGTCAAGGAACTTGGACTTGGAGATGATTGGTCATTAATTGGCTCAAGAGTTGGTCTTGAGAAAGAGACTAATGGCAAAGGACAGGTCGTTAACAAAAAACTGGTATTAGATCCATTTGATTTAACAAAATATGCTTCAGAACATATGGCAGACAACCAGAGTGTATTCATTAAAGGAGATATTGAATACGGAAGTTTTACTGGGGGAGACGGTACTAAACGTCAGTGGTCAAGAATGTCTCCAACACAAATTAGTTTAACAAGTAAAGAAATTGATCTTGATGATGAAGAACGTAAAGTAAGATCTGATTTCAAGCAGACAATGGTATTCACAAATATTGAACAGGAAAAAGAAAATGATGTACCAACAGGACGTTTTATCGTTTATGGAAAGATTATTGGTTATTCATCTGTTGATGATGCTGAATTCTATATGACAAATAAGAAATTAGCAAAAACTTTCGACAAGAAGGTTAAACCATATTCGTCTATTGAAGTTTGGGGACATATTAAAACAGAGATCCAGACAGAAGAAGTCGAAGTAGAAGATGATGGATGGGGAGAGGCAGATCCTACAAAGAGAGTTGTAAATTCTGCAAGAAAAGAACTTATTATCACTGGTGCAAGCAAAGATAGTATTGATTCAGAAACATATACCAGAGAAGCAATTGATGCAGCGATTGAAGCTATTAAAAAGGCAGAAGCAGCGAGAAGTGACTTTGGTGAGTCTGATGATAAACAGACAAGTAGTTCTTCTACAGATGATGAATGGGGATCTGGTTTTGATGATTCTTCAGATGATACTGAAGGCGATGTTTGGTAATAACAATTCTAAAGTATTTCACAAATAAATAACAAAAATAATATATACATAAAGGAGTTTTACATTTGGCAAAAGCAAGAAAAGCAGCAAAAACACAGAGTAAGTTGATGACTATTATTTATGGAGAATCTTTCACTGGTAAGAGTACACTGGCAATGCAATTAGCATATTTTAAACGACCAGATGGAAAGCCTTTCAGAATCTTATATTTAGATTCTGAATCAGGAAGTATTGATGATTATTTACCAGAATTAGAGGCAAATGGTGTAAATCTTGAAAATATTTATATTGTATACACTCAGAGTTTAGGAGAAGTTAGATATTATATTGATACGGTTAAAACAAATAGTGACTTCTATGAGCTTAACGAAAAAGGAGAAGAAACTGACGATGTAGTTTTAGATGCAGATGGTCTTCCATTTAGAGCTGACGCAATTGTTGTAGATGGATCAACAATCTTAAATCTGACTACAAAACAGGGATTGATTGAGTTCTCTAAAAAAAGAAACCGTGTAAAAGCGGATGCTGCAAATATGACAGGTGAAGCTAGACTTGTCAAAATTGAAGGATCAGGTATGGAACTAAAAGATTACCAGACTGTAAACTTTAAAGGTCAGGATTTAATTCTTGATTTATTAGCTTCTGGGGTACATTGTGTTGTAACAGCAAGAGAAAAAGATGAGACCGAATCTAAGATGATTGATGGTAAGAGAGAAACTGTTACTACAGGTCGCAAGATTATTGATGGGTTCAAGGGTATGGATTACAATGCAAAAACAGTAATTCGTACATTCGTTGATGATGAAACTGACATGGTTTGTGCACAGATTGTGAAAGATAGAACACACACATATAAAAAGAATGAAATTGTTGAAGATCCACAGATGTTAGCATGGCAGAAAGTTATTGACAATTCTGTTGGAAACAAAGAGTTTACACTTGGTAATGCTCTTACAAAAGCAGTAGATGTTGAACAGAAAATCTATAAGAGAGAAATTCTTGGAGAAGCAGGTAAGCCAGTTTCCGAAGAGGAAGCAGAAAAAGAAGAATCTGGTGTGTCATCCAGTGAATCATCTAGTAAAAAAGATTCTGTTCAGGATGTAAAAAAACGAATTTCTGACAGAATCAAAAAATTAGCTCCTCCAAAACGACAGGAAATGAAAGATAAGCTCGCCAAAGAAGGATTACCTACCGCCTTTAGTCGTCTTAATGATCTTGCTCAGCTAAAGAAGATTGAAGAAATCTTAGTGAAAAAAATCAAAGAAGATCAGGAAGGATAAGGTGAAATTACAAAAGGGTTTATGTGGTAGCCATTTTGGCTACCTAATCCTTTGATATTGGACGAGGAGTAACTGTAGCATGGCAGATGTTTTAACAGTAAAATGCGCTTATTGTAAAGAAGTAATTGAACTTGATTTAGATAAAGTGCAAGAGATTGTTAAATATGACAATAGTTATTATCACAAAGAATGTTTCCGCAAAATGTGTGAAGCAAAATTATTATCCAAAAATACTAAACATGACAAATGGTTATCTGCATTGTCTAAGATTGATGAATATAATCAGAAAGCACGAGTGTTACTTGAACCAAGATTGTTAGAAGACAAAGTATATCGGTTTATTCTTGATAATTATAACTACATTGGTTCTGTACCAGCATATGTTTTTACAAAATTGAAAAGTATTTATAAAGGTACATATCGTGGTCTGGCGAAACCAATTCCACCAAGTGATCTTTTAGATATGTGGAAGCGTCAAATGAAATATCTTAAGAAAAATCGAACATTTTTGATACAAAAAGGAACGATGGATGAAGATAATCCAACGCACCAGGTTAATTATGATTTGGCAGTTTTAGTAGGAAAGTATGATAGTTATTTACGATGGAAAGAGAAACAGAAATTAAATGAAGTAGACAAAAAGAATAATGAAAAATTTGCAAAATCTTTTGTTGAAACAAATAATATCACAACTCAGAAAACTGTAGTAACAGCCACACAAGACGATAACATGGACGACATTTTAAGTGATATTTTTGGTGAGGGACTTGATTGACAGAAGAAGCAGTAGAACGTAAAAGTGTAACTAACATTCAGAGTGAAATGATGTTTATCGGTGCTTTGTATAAACAGCCAGATTTATATGTTTCTTATGGTGGATATATGAGAAGTCAGTATGATTTCAGCGATGAGGCATGTAAATTCTTCTATGATATGTTTGAGATTATGTATAAAACATTTACTCAGACGATTGAGGAGGATAAGGTAAATATGTTCATGAGTCAATCAGATGAAAGACTTAGGACATACAAAAGATACAAAGGGTGGAAGACGATTTCATCATGGATGCAGGTTGCAGATTGTGATGATTTTAAAAAATATTATAATCTCGTTAAGAAATATTCTCTTGTAAGAGAGTATGACAGAAATGGATATCCTGTTCAACGAATTTTAAACCATAGGTTATTTGAAAAATGGGAAGCAAAAGATATTTATAGAGTGATTCGATCTCAGGCAGACAAAATTAACACTGTTATTAGCGCAGGCGAAGATTCTGTCTTATTGAATAGTGGTGTTGAATCACAGGTTGAATCATTTTTATCAAAACCAGATTTAGGGATTCCTTTACCTTGGGAGATTCTCAATAAGATGTTCAGAGGATGTCGCCTTGGAA
>ENA-ORIC01002043-ORIC01002043.1-human-gut-metagenome-genome-assembly--contig:-NODE-2043-length-17465-cov-3.225960_pt1 | contig 17465 bp, 21 predicted proteins | sample MGYA00243023_ERZ508732 | MGnify/ENA primary metagenome ERZ508732 (study PRJEB26277, sample SAMN04329767) | human gut metagenome | biome: human-associated habitat | host: Homo sapiens | place: USA...
GGTTTATTGAGTATTATGTAGATCGGCATCAAATGTTAATTATATGTAAATTATATCTCCGGAATCTCGATCTCGACTTCACGTCCGAGTTTGGAAGAGCGCAGAATGCCGTCGATGATCGCCTGATTGCGGATAATCTGAGATGTCGGAACCGGCGCGGAGCCGCCATTCTTCACCGCGGTGATGAAGGAACCAATCTTTCGATCCCAAAGGCTCCCCTCGTTCGGCGCGTCATGCAGAATCGGCACCTGCATTTCGACCGACTGACCTGCGCATTCGCGATATATCGTCATCGGACCGCCGACCGAACCGTTCCAGCAATCGGTCGATGGGATGCGCAGTCCGGCCTTTGTACCAAGAATGATCGTGTCGCCGGGCGTGTTGACATTCATTGCCCACGCGATGCGGAAATCGACGATAACATCGCCCTCGAGGCGGATCAAAGCCCCCGCGAAGTCGTCAACGCCGAAAAGCGACGCGATACGCTGCGGATCCGACGAATTATAGCGATAAGTTTCGGGGTCGCGTCCGAAATAAGCTGTCTTGAAACCACTTACTGTGAGCGGCTTCGGGTATCCGATCGCGTTCAGAACCATATCGAGTGAATAGCAGCCGATGTCGCCGAGCGCGCCGACGCCCGCGGTTCCGTCCTCGATGAACGAAGTCTTGGAATCGCTGACCGGAATTCCGCGCCGACGTCCGCCGCCGGTCTGAATATAGTAGATTTTTCCGAGCTCGCCGGACTCGACGATCTTCTTGATCTGCTGCATATTTTTATCGAAGCGCGGCTGAAAGCCGATCGTGAGGATCTTTCCGCTCTCCTTCTCCGCGCGGCACATCTCGACGGCCTCATCGAGAGTGACCGAAAACGGCTTCTCAAGGAGCACGTTTACCCCGTGCTTCAGTGCGCAAATGGTCGGCGCGGCGTGCTGACGGTTGTACGTGCAGACAGAAACCGCGTCGAGCTGCTCCTTTTCGAGCATTTCCTCGTGCGAAGTGTAAATGTGGACGCCCTCGACGCCGAATTCCTTGAAGAAAGCCTCCGCCTTGCCGGGGACGATGTCGCAGCCGGCGACGAATTCGATGTCATTCCGATTTTTATACGCGCCCATGTGAGCGTGCGCGATTCCGCCGGTGCCGATGATACCGAGCCTGATTTTTCTATCCATAAATATAATGCCTTTCGACAGCAAATGATACGGAACAAATCTTCTGTTCCGTATATATTATATCACAAACCGACCGAAATGTCAATAGTTCCGGCAAAATTTCCGCGAAAATTTATTCGTTCTCGGACGGCAGCGCGGCGATCTTCGCGAGATCATCGGCAAATTTCCGATCCGGCTCGAAGCGGACCTCGATAAGGTCCTTGCCGTCACGAAATATTAACACAAATGTTTCTTTTGCACCGATATTTACACAATAATTGAACCGATTGCTGGTTCGCCCGTATTTCTTCTGATAGTCCGGAAGATCGGTAAGCCGGAAGATTGCGATGACCTTCGATAGCGAAACGTAGCAGACCTTCGTCGCCTTCTTTCCCTGAATTTTGTAAATCAGGAAATCATAGCCATTATAGTTGTTATCCTGTACAACATACTTATAATCAATCAGAACAAATCGTCCAAGAAGCTGAGTTCCGACGACCATCATCAGTATAGCCGCGAGCTGCACGACCCAGTAAAACCTGCCGATGTACGCGCCGATCATCCAGACAACGATCGCTCCGAGAAGAAAAATAAACGATAATATCTTAGCCTTATTATTGTGCTTTGGCGAATATGACATAAAAATCCTTTCTATATTGTACCGTGAGACAGCAAAATATCATTTCCACGAAATTCGAGAATGCCGAAAGACGGTCGTCCGTCGCGCGGCAGCGCTATGCTTCCGGGGTTGAAAATATACAAATTATTTACATAACGCTCATATCTGATATGCGTATGACCGAAAAGCAGCACCTCCGCCCCGGCTTTACGCGCTCGGTTCTCGGCAAAATCGGTCGAATCAGTGACATAATGCCGATGCCCGTGAATAAGCATGGTTTTGTGACCTGCAAGCTCGGCGAGGACTTCTGCCGGGTCAGATTTTCCGGGCACGGATGACTGGTCACAATTGCCATGTATGCCAATAAATGGTATACCGAAATCCTTCGCGACAAGCTTCGCCCCATCGAACCCGTCGCCGCAGAACAGCATTCCGTCGAGCCCGGCGCCCGGAACGAGGTTGCGCTTGATAGCGGTCCGCATATTGCCGCTCATTCCGTGCGAGTCGGAAAAAATAATGTACCTCATACGAAAATTACAACCTCCAGAAAATAGTAATAAAGTAACAATATCTCATAATATACATATAATGCTAAAGAAATCATGGTCAAAAAGGAGAACACGAGATGAAAATAGACAGAACCGCACTTGACAGACTGCTGAGTCTGGACGATATAACACTCGCAAAGACGATACGCGCGCTCGCGATGGCTGCCGGAATCGACAGATCGACTGCTGAAGCCGCGATTTCAGATCTTCGACTGGTCCGCGCGAGCCTTTCGAACGCCAGCGACGCCGACATAAATCAGGCGATCGGAATGCTCGGCGAGCAAAAAGTCCGTGCCCTGCTCGAGGCGCTCGGCAAAATCTGACATATGCAGGAATTTCAGGAAAAATTAAACAGCGTCCTGTCCGACCCGGAGTCGATGGCACAGGTGATGAGCATGATCTCAACGCTCGCGCCACTTATGCAAAATGTGGGAAATGCCGATAATAAAGAAAAAGTTAAATCAAATAACGATATTAATAAAAATAACGACGATAAAAATGTTACAAATGGCCTTGAATCTCCGCTGCCAATTTCGAGTTCAAATACTGAAGCGTTTCCGGCGTCGAAAATGTCAGTGCCGGTGAAACTCCCGAAAGACAGGCGCTGCGAACTGCTCGAGGCACTGAAGCCGTACCTGAAGCGCTCGCGCGCCGAACGCGTCGACCAGATGATCCGCATATTGCAGATCAGCGATATTCTCGGAATTGATACGAAAAAATTGTTCAGATAGAACAAAAGAAGCAATTAAGAAAGGATATAATTAGTATGTATGCCCGAAGCAATGACGCCCGAAGGGACTGCCGGGACATCTGCCCGCCGGAAAATTATTCGGGCAGCGCTTTTCCGGAGCGTGGCTGCGACTGCGAAGCGGAAGTTAAGATTGACAATTGTCAACACGAAAATAATCCAAGTCAGCCACCGCCGCCACCGCCCGAAAAAATGTGTGGAAATTTCGGATCAGACAAATGCGAGACTGACTGCCGACGCGAAGAATTTTATCAGGAAAAGCAGCCTCCGCCCTGCCCGGAGGACCGACGTCCGCTCTGCGACGATCAAAAGAGACCCGTGCCGCCCTGCCCTCCACCGAGGAATGATGGGTTGATAAGCAGACTATTTGGCAGATTCAAGGGCTTTCGCAAGGAAGATTTGCTGCTGATCGGTCTGGTGATGTTCCTGATTCTTGGTGACAATGACGAATGTGAGAAACCGTGTGATGATGACCGACAGGACAACTCGGACCTGTTGCTGATTCTCGCGTTAATACTTCTGCTTTCGTAAATTAAAAAAAACCAACTTCAAAATATTGCAAACTTCAAAATATTGCAAAATTTCAGGTGACACTGTAGAGCGATTCCGACGAAAAGTCGTCCGGATCAAGCGAATATCTGACAGCAGTACAACTGAATAGCACCGTGTCGCCAACTGTCGTCAGCTGCCTGAGCACCACCCTGCCCTCGAGCGAGACGTAATATTCTTCGCGTGTGCCGAGAAAAGTATCGTCAAAAGCGATAAAATACACGCTGCCGAAATCGGTTTTAAGCAGACAGAGTTCACAATTTTCATAACGTCCGCCGGAATCCGCTGCAAGAGCGGGTTCAGAATTTTCCCTAGAAATATCCGGTGAAATATTGTCTGATGACGATGTGTCAATTTCCGGAAAATCGTCAAAACCGGTTGTTTCATCACTTTCTGACGTCACATCCCCGCCATTTTCGATAGTCGGAAACTGCGCTACGATCTCGAAAAGACTGTCGATCGAAGGCAGTCCAGCCTCGCTTTCGGGCGTGATGCCCGGCGAGCGCGGGATGCTGCGGAATTCGCCGCTGGCTTGATCACGGTAATATGTCGTTGACGAATCACCGATGATAACTTTCGTAAGTGTTCCGGAAATGTCAAAATCGGATATGCGGAAGCTGCTGCCATTCCGGTAAAATCTGATCGACCCGGAACTTGAGTTTATCGGTAATATGCCCGAGACAGGCGCCGAATCATTGTTAACATCAGAACTATTGACCCCAATATTGCCACCATATGTGTATTTCATCTCGACAAACACCCCATCAGGCTCAGGTTCGAGAAGAAACGCTTCGCGCAGCGATTCATAGTCAATGTCAAAATCGACCATGACCCGCTGCGTTGAGGCGCGATTTCGGACCGCGCCGTCGAGCTCCTCGAGATCGATCGATGTGTCGTTCGTGTCGTGCTGCTGACCGATGCCGATGATTTCCGCGATTGAGTCCGGGAGGATGAGCAGACGCACCGAATACATCCAATAAAGAAGCCCGCCGAAAAGCAGAATGAGAACGACCGCGATGATTACGGTGCCGACAGCGACACTGTTTTCGCGCGGTATTCCTTTGTCTGTGGACGATAACTCATCCTTATTTGCCTTTCGACGGTTGAAGATCATTGCTTTACCTCTTCAATATTATGAAGCTACTGTAAAATAATAATACCGATATGGTTAAATATTGCCGGAACTTTTCTTAACTGACGGTTGCGAATTTGCGTCTGATGGATCCTTGGTTTCAGACGTGACAACCGGGTCCGGCACATCGTCCGGATCCACCTTTTTGTCCTCGTAATCCTCTTCCCCATCGAGTCCGAGACCCATCTTTCCGCGCTCGTCGGAACGGCGCACGATCAGGAAATTGATGAGGAAAATCGCGAATCCGGCGGCGATTATCAGTATCGCGCGGGTGAAATATTCTTCGGTGAACATGATCGCGGATGTACCCAGAATTGCGCAGACCGCATAGAGAATGCGCTGGCTCTGCTTCTGGTTGCTGCCCATGTCGATCAGGTTGTGATGCAGATGCCCGCGGTCGGCTGTAAACGGACTTTTACCGTGAAGTATCCGACGTATGAACGCAAACGCCGTGTCGCAGATCGGAAATCCGAAGATCGACAGCGGAATTATGAACGAGATCACCGTGTGGAGCTTGAACACGCCGCTGACCGAAATGATCGCCATCGCGTAGCCGAGGAACAGCGCGCCCGTGTCGCCCATGAAGATGATCGCCGGGTTCGAGTTGAACGGCAGGAATCCGAGGCACGCGCCGACGATAGGCGCCGTCATCAGCGCGACGACATACTCTCCCTTCAGAATCATGACGAGCAGCAGCGACAGCGAGCAGATCGCCGAGACGCCGCACGCGAGCCCGTCGAGCCCGTCGATAAGATTTATCGCGTTGGTCAGTCCCACGATCCACAGGACCGTGATCGGAATGGAAAAAATCCCGAAATGAATATATTTACCGAAAAAATTAATGTATTCAACGACAACGCCCTGCGAGACCGCGATAAACGCGACGCCGATCTGCGCGATCAGCTTGATCCACGCGTTGATGCGGAAAATGTCGTCGATGATACCGACTACTACAAGTATCAATCCGCCGATATAGATCGCGATTATCTCGGGCGACATCCTGCAAAAAACGAGCGTAGAAATAACGAAACCCGTGAAGATAGCCAAACCACCTATTCTTGGGATGGGCTTTTTGTGCATTCTGCGGTTATCCTTTGGCACGTCGATGGCGCCAATCCGGTACGCGAGCACCCGCACCGCCGGTGTCGTCGTGAAGGCGATGAGCCCCGCGAGCGCCGCCGCGACGAGCAGGTAGATTATTTCATTGATTTGCATTTGTAAAATTCCTTTCGCTATGTGTCAGAATGGGCGTGCGGACGGCGAAAACGACCGCTTGCCTGGTCAGAAAAACCCCGTTTTTATGTCAGACGGATTTTTCCCGGAAAAGTTCCGGAAAATTCGCGGTTTTGATATGTAAAATTGCAGAAAACAATTATCGGCAAATTCCGGAACAAATCGTGAAAAAACAATCAGAGCATACTCTTTACGGTCTCGGCGAGCCTGTCGATTCCCTCGACTATCTGCTCGTCTGACGGGGTCGAGTAGTTGAGACGGAACGACTGCGACGGCGAGTTCGGATCGCTGTTGAAGGTCTGACCGGGGACGACCGCGACCTTCTTTGCCATTGCCGCCTTTACGAAATCAGGCTGAGAAATGTTGTCCGGAAGCGTGCACCAGAGGAAAAGTCCGCCCTCCGGACGCGTGTATCTGACGCATTTCGGCATTTTTTTGTCAAGCTCGGACAGCATCAGGTCGCATTTATGCTTGTAGAGCTTGCGGATGTCCGCGACGTGCTTGTCCATGTCGCACTCGGCGATGTAGCGATGGCAGAGCATCTGGAAGAAAATGTTAGTATGTACATCTTCTACCTGCTTTGCGACGACCATTTTCTGGACAATCGCCTCCGGACCGCAGATAAAGCCGATGCGCATTCCGGCGGACAGAACTTTCGAATAGGAGCCCGAGTAGACGACATATCCGTCCTCGTCGAAGGATTTTATCGTCGGGATCTCCTCGCCCGCGAAGCGCAGCTCGCCGTAAGGGTTGTCCTCGAGGATTATTATGTTGTATTTATTTGCCAAATCGTAAACTTTTTTGCGCTTTTCGAGCGACATGCAGGTTCCGGACGGGTTCTGGAAGGTCGGGATGAGGTAGAGAATCTTCGCGCGCGGGTTATTTTTCATCGCGTCCTCGAGCTTTCCGATGTCGATTCCGTCGTCTTCCATCGGAATTCCGACGAGCTTCGCGCCGTTCGAGCGGAACGCGTTGAGCGCGCCGATGAACGACGGTTCCTCGACAATCACCGTGTCGCCCTCATTGCACATCGTTTTGCACAAAAGTTCGATGCCCTGCTGTCCTCCGGATGTGATAATCGTCATGTCGAAATCTTTGCCGATGCCGAAACGCGAAGCGAGGCGCGCCTTGACGTCCTCGCGGAGCGGCGGGTAGCCCTCGGTGACGCTGTACTGGAGCGCGGCGGTCGAGCTGTCACTGAAAATTTCCGAGGAAATGCGCGCGAGGTCCTCGACCGGGAAGGATTCCGGCGACGGATTGCCCGCGGCGAGCGAGATAATTGTGGGATCGGTGAGCGCCTTGAAGATCTCACGGATCGCGGAGGGCTTCAGCGCCTGCATTTTTTCAGATATACGGTATTCCATAAAATTGATTCCTTTCCAATATATAGATGTTCCGACTTAAAACGGAACGGAATTCATACAATATTTCAATCGTGTCATTTAATTATACTTGAAATCGCGGGAAAAGTGTGCTATACTTTTTGTATATTCGTTAAAGTTTTTGTAAATCTGAGCGGAAACGGTATTTTTGCGCCGGTTTCCTACCTTATTAATATAGCGGAGGTCGCAAATGGACAACTACGACGACGATTACACGTATGAGGACAAGGACACGTTCAAGGACTCGCATCGCCCGAGGATCGGCAAATATGTAAAAAAAGTGTTAAAATTTATAGCGATATTTTTGATCATCCTTGTATATATCATGATTTTCCTGCGTTCGCTTTCGGTGAAAGTGCCGAAAAAGTTCCGCGAATTCACGTGGACCGACGTGACGCGCGAGGTATATTCGATAAACGGCGAGCTTACCGCGATGAAACAGGAGTCGGAGGACGCGATCGACAAGAACGGGCTCTATCAGATCAGTGATATATACATCTGCCCAGACGCCGATCAGGTGCAGTTCACCGTCCGCTACAACAGTCGTAATACGATAAATCAGCTGATGGAAAACTATTCGATGACAGATCGCCCGACCGGCGAGATTTTCGTCTTCCGTCTTCGCGACGGCGACGGCAATATTTACACAGAATATCACTATTCCGCCGCGAAAAAACCGCTGAACGAGTTCCGGAAGGTCGTTTTCGACAACGTTAAAGTTCCCGGCGAGGGCGGAATTCTCTACCTCGAGGTCTACTACGGCGACGACGTGCGGGATCGCGCGCCGATGAATGTCACTCTGACGGTCTACGACGCCGACCGCTACACCGAAAAGGTCAACGTGTCGCCAAAAGACTCGGAATTCGAGCTCCTGCCTGCCCCGTCTTACCTCGACAGGCATGAAAATTCGTCAAATTAAACAAACACCAATTTGTGGGAAAGGACATAGAAATTATGAAAGCATCCGAAAAAATATCACTTCTGCGCACCGAAATGAAGGCGCGCGGGGTTGACCATCTTCTCGTCCCGTCCGACGACTACCATATGTCGGAGTACGTGAGCGACTTTTTCAGAGCGCGCGCGTATTTGTCCGGTTTCACGGGCTCCGCGGGCACGCTGATCGTCTCGATGAACGAAGCGAAGCTGTTCACTGACGGACGATATTACATCCAAGCCGAGCGCCAGCTCGCAGGCAGCGGCATCGACCTGATGCGCGCCGGAAGCGAGGGGGTTCCGACCGTCGAGGAGTACGTCACATCTATTGTGAAAAATGACGAAACGCTCGCGTTCGACGGCCGCTGCGTCTCTGCCTCGACATATGAAAAGCTGAAAAAGAACCTCCCGAACGCGAAATTTGTCGTGGATGTCGACTTCCCCGCCCTCGTGTGGCCGGATCGCCCGGCGCTCCCGTGCGGCAGAATCTGGAAACTCGACCAGAAATACGCGGGCAAAACGCACGCCGAAAAGCTCGCCGACCTGCGCGCGAAGCTGAAGGAGAACGACTGCGGCGCGACCGTCCTGACGAGTCTCTGTGACATTGCGTGGCTCTACAATCTTCGCGGTTCGGACGTCGAGGACACGCCGGTGTTCATGTCGTTCTGCATCGTAACCGAAAATTCCGACGTGCTCTACATTCAGAAAACAGCACTATTCTCTGATCGCGCGGAGTACGAGGCGGACGGCGTGACGATACGCGACTACAACGATTTCTGGGAAGACCTGAAAAAGCTCGACAAAAAGACGCTCGTCGACAAGACGGCGGTCAGCGCGGCGGTCATGGAGACGCTCGGCGACAAGGCGTTCTGGGCGGCAAATCCGACGATTCTGATGAAGTCGAAGAAAAATCCGACAGAGCTTGAGAATCTCCGCAAGTGCCACGTCGCTGACGGACTCGCAGTGACAAAGTTGATGATGGGTCTGAAATACGGCGATTACAATAATATTGACGAATACGAAGTCGGAAAAATAGTATATTCGCTGAGAAAAGAATGCGCGGACGAGCTCGGCTGCACGATCATCGGCGAGTCGTTCGGGACGATCGCGGCTTTCGGCGCGAACGCGGCAATGATGCACTATTCGGCGGCGAGCGAGGGCTCGGCGAAGATCGACCCGAAGGCGGAGGTCCCGATGCTGCTCGTCGACTCCGGCGGACAGTACCTTGAGGGCACAACCGACATCACGCGCACATTCCTGCTCGGCGAGGTTTCCGACGAGATAAAACGCAACTATACTCTGACGGCGTGCGGAATGCTGCGCCTGCTGAACGCGGTGTTCCTCTCCGGCGCGACCGGATCGGCGCTCGACATCATGTGCCGCGAGCCGCTGTGGGAGGTCGGGATTGATTACCGCTGCGGAACCGGGCATGGCGTCGGCTACCTGCTGAGCGTCCACGAGGGTCCGAACCGCTTCCATTGGCAGCGCGGCGGCGCGGTGCTCGAGGAGGGCATGATCACGACCGACGAGCCGGGCGTTTACGTCGAGGGCAGCCACGGCATCCGCATCGAGAACGAGCTGATCTGCGAGAAAGGCGAGCACAACGAGTACGGTCAGTTCCTGAAATTCGAGAACCTGACCTTCTGCCCGCTCGACATCGACGCGATCGACCCGAAGTATATGGACGTCGGAGATGTCAGAAAATTCAACGCGTACCAGAAACTGGTATACGAAACGCTGGCTCCGCATCTCTGCGAGAACGGGCGTAGTAAACTTGCATATATGACTCGTCCGATTGAGTATTAAGAGTAAATAATATGTGAATATTCCGGCGGAGCGTAACTTCAGCGCCCCGTCGGAATACAAATATCATGAAAGCGCCGCGGGGAGTTGTCCCGACGCGAAAAAAATCGCGGAAATCCGGGCAAAATGCTCGCAGGCTCTTGACAAATCCGCGAGAATATTGTATAATTATAAAGGCGGTTTTTATTTTTCAGAGGGGGACTCGGAATGAAGGCATTCAAGCATGATCCGCCGCGCGAGATCAAGGATCTGCGCGACATGGTGCAGACGTCCGCCGCGTTTTTCGGCGACAAGGATCTTTACGTTTATAAAGAGGATAAGCAGGAGGTGCATTTCTCCTACAACCAGCTGCGCGACGAGGTCGAGCGGTTCGGCACGGCGCTGAACGTGCTCGGGATCGACGAGGGGCGCGTCGCGGTGATCGGCGAGACGAGCGCGAAGGTCACGGTGACATATCTCGGCACCGTCAACGCAGGCGGCGTCATCGTTCCGCTCGACCGCGAGCTGACCGAGGATCAGATTCCCGAGTTCATTGAGCGCGCGGAGTGCGACATGGTTGTCTATTCCGCAAGCTTTAACGGCATTATAACCAAAATGGCAGCGAAAATGCCGCACGTTAAGTACTACATACCGATGAAGGGCGAGGACGAGGTCGACCATTCGCTTCCCTCCGCGCCGGTCGTTATGCAGTTTGACGAAGTCCTGAAGCTCGGCGAGCAGGCGCTGAACGAGCACAACAACAGTTATTATCTGCACAAGATCGACCTCGACAAGATGTGCGCGATCATTTTCACGTCCGGCACGACCGGCACGTCGAAGGGCGTCATGCTGTCGATGCGCAATCTGGTCGCGGCGGCGGACGCGTCCTGCAAGGGCGTCCCGTACGATTCGAAGACGCGGCTCGTTTCGGTTCTCCCGCAGCACCACACGTACGAGATGACGTGCTCGCACCTGGCGGTCATAAATCTCGGCGCGTCCGAGTTCATCAACGACAGCCTGAAGTACACGATGCGCAATTTCCAGAATTATAAGCCGACCGCGCTGGTTCTCGTGCCGCTTTTTGTCGAAACTGTGTACAAAAAGATCTGGGACAACATCCGGAAGAAAGGCATGGAGAAAAAAGTCCGCGGACTGATGAAATTTTCAGACACATTGCTGAAAATGGGCATTGACCTGCGCGGCGTCTTCTTCAAGGAGATTCAGGCGGCGCTCGGCGGTGAGGTTAAGTCGATGATCTGCGGCGGCGCGCCCATCAGCCCGCAGATTCTGAAGGACTTCTACAGTTTTGGAATTGTTATTTTCGAGGGCTACGGCATCACTGAGTGTGCCCCGCTGGTCGCGGTCAACCCGAACGGCGCGGCGAGATTCGGCTCGGCTGGCAAGCCGGTTCACGACGAAAAGGTGCGGATCGACAAGGATCCGGCGGAGGATTTCGGCGAGATCGTCGTCAAGGGTCCGAACGTCATGCTCGGGTACTACAAGGATGAAGCGGCGACGAAGGCGGCTTTCACGCACGACATGAAGAATTTCGACAATAATGGCTGGTTCCGTACCGGAGATATTGGCTATATTGACAACGACGGCTACATTTTCATTACCGGTCGCAAGAAAAACGTCATCATTCTGTCGAACGGCAAGAACGTTTTTCCGGAGGAACTCGAGGAGCATCTGTCGCACGACCCGCGCATCGCGGAAAGCGTGATCATTGGCCGCGAGCAGAACGGCGAGACGATCATAACCGCGCTTGTCCACCCGGATTACGAGAAGTTTGAGGGCAAATCGGACGATGAGATAGCCGCGGAGATCAAGGAAGCGGTCAACGACGTCAACCGCACCCTTCCCTCTTTCAAGCATATGACGGCTGTCGAGGTCATGAAGGACGAGTTCGAGAAGACGACATCGAAGAAGATCAAGCGCTATCTGTATAAATAATCACCGCAAATGAATATTTATGCAACGAGTTTGCATAAATGCATGAATATACAAAAGGAGCATACGAAAAATGTTTGAACAGTTCAAAAGCATACTTGTCGACGATATGTCGATCGACCCGAATCTTGTCACTATGGACGCAGAGCTCACCGCTGACCTTGGAATCAATTCGCTCGAGCTCGCGGACCTGATCCTTCTCTGCGAGGATAAGCTCGGGGTCGAGATCGACGACAAGCAGCTCTCGAAGTTCATCAGCGTCGGCGACGTCGTGAATTACCTCCAGAGCCTCGAGTAAATCATTTATCGGGCGTATTGTAAAATTATATCGCTCGAAAAATGAATAAAAGTTCAATATTCCCTGTTTAATGACTGAAAACATCAAAATATTATTGGTTTCTGCCCTGACGCTTGTCGGAGCGCTCGCCGTTGTCATGATAGTTTTCGCGATAGTTGTCCGCCGACACATGGCGAGACAGCGAAAAAAGGTCGAGAGCTTCGGAAAAGAGAGCGAGCAGCGGGTCGACGCGATGCTGAAAAAAGCGTTCGGCGAGGAAAATGTGATGACCGGAGTCTATCTTCCCTACATCAACCTCGACTACGACAAGTTCGCGGAGATCGACCAGATAGTGATACTCCGCAGCGGTGTCTTCGTGATCGAAGTCAAGAGCCACAACGGATTCATCGACAACCCGAATCAGCACGACTGGTGGCAGACCTACAACGACAAGAAGATCCGCTTCTACAATCCGCTCAGGCAGAACAACACGCACGCGCGCATCGTCGGAGATATTCTGAAGAGCGGCGGGCAATATAATGTTCCCATCCATAATGTGGTAGTATTCACCTCAAATCGCGTCTCGTTTTCGAATAAATACGACAATTTGCTGAAAAAGCATGAGCTCATCGGCTACATAAAACGCGTCGGCAAGAAGAATTCGATGTCTGTAACGCAGACCTCGAGGGTCAGAGCGCTGATAAAGTCGAAGGCGGTGACCGGGACAAAAGTAGAGAGATCCCACCGCAACGCGATGCGGAAATATCAGGAAAAGAAGAGATAATGAATATTCCGAGTGAATATTCGTGAATATCTGAATATTCATGAATATCTGTATATTCATGAATATTCAATCGTGAATACAAGGAGGAAATCCGGCATCCAAAATGGAAAAGCAGCAGAATTCGGAACTCAGCGCAGCTGACGCAGAGTTCGTGGAGCTCGTTTCTTCGATAAGCATTGGTTCGAGGCTCGCGATCGAAGAGGGCTTCATTCAGCACGGCGACACGACTTGTCTGAAACACAGCGTCGCGGTCGCGTATTTCTCCTATCGCGCGGCGATACATTACGGATGGATGGGGTTCCGTCTGTTCGAGCTCGTCCGCGGGGCGATACTTCATGATTATTTTCTCTACGATTGGCATGACACGACGCCGAAAAACGGTCTGCACGGTTTTTCGCACCCGTACACGGCGTTCTGCAACGCGCTGGGCGATTTTGACCTGACTGAGATCGAGGTCGACGTCATCGTCAAGCATATGTTCCCTCTGACTCCGATCTTCCCACGCTTCAAAGAGAGCGCGGTCGTCTCGATAATGGACAAAATCTGCTCATTATACGAGGTGTTCGGCAGAAATACATACAAAATTCCGGCGATCCGCCTCGCTCACACGAAGATTCTCGAGCACGCGCGGGTCAAGGTGCCTGTAATAGCCGAAGGCGCCGAGTAAAAATGACAAAAAGCTGTCGTGATTTCACGACAGCTTTTTCAGTTCTGCTTCTGAACGCTTTTATATTCGTCGTAATATTTGTAAAACGGGCACCGACCGTTCGGACTTTCCATCATCCGCACGTACTCGTCCTCATCGAGGTTCGCGATGCACACGTTGTCGTCCATGTCGTCGTCCCAGTCGTAGAATTCGCAGGTATCGCAGGACGGCTTGATGTGCTTGTGCAGCTGTTTTTCTTCCATAAACTCTTCCCTGTTTTGAATAAATAACTCCTCAAAAATTCAGAATTATATAACAAAGCCCCGCAAAAGCGGGGTTTTGTCGCAATATCTGCAATACGCGAAAGCGTATCCTGCAAACGTACTTATCTCTTGGAGAACTGGCTTGCGCGGCGTGCTGCCTTGAGTCCGTACTTCTTTCTTTCCTTCATACGAGGGTCGCGAGTCAGGAAGCCTGCCTTCTTGAGCTCGGGACGATAGGTCTCGTCAGCCTGAAGAAGCGCGCGGGAAAGACCATGACGGATAGCGCCGGCCTGTCCGGAAAGTCCGCCGCCCTTAACGGTAGCGATGATATCGAACTTGCCCTCAGTTCCGGTAACGCCGAAAGGCTGGTTAATGATGAGCTTCAGGGTCTCGAGGCCGAAGTAATCGTCGACAGACTTGCCGTTGACGGTAATAACGCCGGTTCCCGGAACGATGCGGACGCGAGCGACAGATTTCTTTCTTCTGCCGGTGCCGTAGAAATACGGTTTTGCACTGGTATACATATTATTCATTCCTCTCCTTCGTTATTATTCTGCCGGATAAGCGACGGGCTTCTGAGCCTGCTGCTTGTGTTCTGCGCCGGCGTAGACCTTGAGTCTTGCGATCTGCATATCGCCGAGGGAGTTCTTAGTGAGCATTCCCTTGACTGCGAGCTGCATTGCGAGCTCCGGCTTGGTAGCCATAAGAGTACGATAATTCGTCTCCTTGAGACCGCCGATGTAACCGGAATAACGGCGATAGAACTTCTGATCGAGTTTCTTGCCGGTGAGGACAGCCTTCTCCGCGTTGATGATGATGACAAACTCGCCGCAGTCAACGTTCGGGGTGTACTCCGGTCTGTGCTTACCTCTGAGGATGGTAGCTGCGAGAACCGCAGTCTTGCCGAGCGGCTTGCCTGCCGCGTCGATCACGTACCATTTGCGCTCGAGGGTTTCCTTTTTAGCCATGTATGTGGACATAGCTGACTTCTGAGCCATGCTTTTGGACATCGCTGAATTCCTCCGTTTAACAATAGGATTATATTAGTCCGCGCAAAAACACGCGGTGTTTCTCAACGTACAATATTATACCACACCCGAAAGCATTTGTCAAGGGGTTTTTCAAAAAAAGTCCGGAATTTTTGATTTACCTATCCGAAAGCTCTCGTTTTCTTCGTTTTAGACCCGTTTTCGTCCCGATTATGAGCTCGTCCGGAACGATTTTGTCAGTCGGAAACGCCCGAAAATCCGGGAAAATCCGCGTCAATGCCACGCGTCGAGCCGAGCAGCGCCGCGTCCTCCGGCACGTGAGTGACGATCAGCATCGCGGCGTCCGGAAACACACGCAGAATCGCGTCCGCCGAGATCCGCTTACTGTCCGCGTCGAGCCCCGAAAACGGCTCGTCGAGCAGCAATATCCGCTCTGAATTCCCTTCCCGCAGGCAGCCAGCCGCGCATAGCCGCGCAATCGCGACACGCCGGCGCATACCGCCGCTCAGCTCGCCGGGCATAAGTTCAGCAGTGTCCCGGAGCCCAACCGCGTCAAGCGCCGAAATCATCTGTTCCCGCGTCGCCCCGATGAATCTGATGTTGCCCGCGGCGCTCAGATTCGGGATCAGCCGGTCCTCCTGAAACAGGCAGAATACCTCTCCGTTCACGGAAATTTCGCCCGCTGACGGCTTTTCGAGCCCGCAGATGAGCCGCAGAAGTGTGGTTTTCCCGGCGCCCGACGCGGCGGAAAGGCAGACGCGCTCGCCCGCGCGGACCTCCAGCGAGAGATCCGACAGCACTTTGCGCCCGCCATATGAAAAATCAACGTTTCTGACGCTGACAGCATAAAGAGAATTCATGCGCCCCTCCGTTTCACGCGCGCGGAAATGAGCCGCAGAAGCCGCTCGAGCCCCATTGACAGCGCGCAGACAGTTATCGTCCACGCGAAGACGTCGGGCGTCTCGAGGTAAATTTTCGCGTTCTGGAGCTGTTTGCCGATCGACAGCGCAGGCTGGCAGATGACCTCAGCGGCGACGCCGGATTTCCAGGTAAAGCCGAGCGCGTTCAGCGCCCCGGACATGAACGCCGGATAAACCGCGGGCAGAACGATCCCGAAAAGCGCCCTGCGCGGCGGCACTTTGTACACGCGCGCCATCTCGAGCAGCGACACGTCAACCTCGGAAAGCGCCGTCGACACGCTCTGCCAGACCATCGGAGCCGCCATAGCGGCGGAAATGAAGGACGGCAGCGCCTCGGTCTTTATCCAGACGAGCGCGAGAATGATGAACGACGCGACCGGCACGGCGCGGACCACCCGGATGACAGGCGTCAATAAGAGCCGCGCGAGCCCGAAATACCGCGTCAGAAACGCCAGCAGCACTCCGATGATGGTTCCCGCGGCGAACCCGATAGCCACCCGACCGAGCGAAAGCGCGGTGGAGAGCCAGAATTTCGACGTCCCGGCGAGCTCGAGCCACCTGAGCGCGACCCTCCGCGGCGACGGAACGAGCAGCTCCGCGCCGACGATGAGAGAGATCGCCTCCCAGACAGCGAGCCAGAAGAGCGCAAGGAAAACACCCCGCAGCAAACTGCGCTTCGGGTCGTATGGCGTTTTGGATTCCTGCCGGTAAATGCGCGAAAGTTCTGACATCAGGGTGTTTTACGAGTTTAATATGAGCCTCAGCCGAGGTAGTAGAAGCTGTCAGACGGCAGCTCCCCGCCGACCGATGCCGGGTTGTAATCGAACAGGATCTGGAAATATCCGGTAATTTTATCTTTCATATCCTTACCATCGACATATGTCAGATTGCAGTTCGGAATTGCCTTTTCGGCGACAGCTGCCGCGGGAATTATCTCGAATTTTTCGCAGAGCTGTGCCGCCGCTGCCGCGTCAGAGCAGTAATCGATAGATTCTTTGTATTCTTTTAAGAAATTCTTTACAGCCGCTTCATTATTATCAAGGAATTCCGACCTGACAATAACGCAGCCCATCATAAGCGAGCAGTCGAGCCCGAGCTTGTCCCACTCGGCGTTGACGTCGAGCGCGCGGCGGAGTCCCTCGACCTTCGAGAGAACGGTCGTCGCGGCGGGTTCCGGCACCATCGCGATCGTCGCCTTGCCGGAAACGAGCGCGGCGACAAGCTCGTCGTTAGCGCCGACGAACTCGATTGTGACATCCTTGTCCGGGTCAAGCCCGTTTTCAGTCAGAATCTTCCTTAATATATACTCCGGGTTCGCGCCCTGCCCTGTCGACCAGATGGTCTTACCCTTCAAATCGGCGATGGAACTGACAGATTCGCCGTTTTCGAGGATGTGGAGGACGCCGAGCGTATTGACGGCGAGCATTTTCACCTTACCCTCGGTCTTTTTTGAGAGGACGGCGGCGAGATTTGTCGGCACAGCGGCTATATCAACCTCCCCTGTCGCAACCTTCGGGACGATCTCGTCTGGTCCGGACGCGAGCGTGAACGTGTAGTTGTTG
>ENA-ORIC01002051-ORIC01002051.1-human-gut-metagenome-genome-assembly--contig:-NODE-2051-length-17405-cov-3.152932_pt1 | contig 17405 bp, 15 predicted proteins | sample MGYA00243023_ERZ508732 | MGnify/ENA primary metagenome ERZ508732 (study PRJEB26277, sample SAMN04329767) | human gut metagenome | biome: human-associated habitat | host: Homo sapiens | place: USA...
TGCTTTTGAAAAGTGGGAAAGGTTTTTAAAGCCTACACGGTAGCAAACGTCGGTCACTTTCCGTGTGCCGGACAGTATGAGCGCATGGGCTGCTTCCAGTCTGCGGCGTATCACCCATTTTTGAGGAGACAGGTCGCTTACTTTATTGAAGTCACGTTTGAACGTGGCAAGGCTCCGCCCGGTATAATTGGTCATTTCCGCCAGCGTAAGGTCGTTCATGTAGTTCTGTTCCATGAAGTCCATGATGTCGATTTTCCACGGGTCGGCGAAGTCGAAAAGCGAGGCATACAGGTTCTTGTCCGTATTCAGGAGTACGTACAATCCTTCTGTCATCTTCAATTCCAACAGTTCGTCCGTAGGTCGGATGCCGGAATTGAAGTATGGGGTCATCGACTCGAACAGGCTTACGATGTCGGGACGGTCGGACGGCAGTCTGTACAGACTGACTTTGCTTCGTCGTGCATTTTCCGGCAGACTTTCCTTGTCCAAGCGGCAGTAAAAGTTACGCAGAAATTTATCCGTGAACATTAGGAATACGGCCTTGAACTGCTCCATTTTGCGTGCTTGTTTGGTGAGTTGCACGCTGAAATCCTTACGAATAAATGCGCAATCCCCTTTGTGCAATCGGGTAATTTTCTTGTGTTCCTTTATTTCCAGTTCCCCGGAATACATATAGACCAATACGTGAGAATGGTTGCGATGCAGGCAACTGCTTCCATTGTCAGAATACATAGCCAAAAAAATATCCGAGTAGCGCAAGGTGTCAATTCCTTTCAAACAGTCTGTTTTCATCTATCGCTATTTTGAGGGCAAAGCTAGGTATTTGTGTCGATAATTTGTTTGCTGTGAGGCGCCGACTTGATATGTTATCATCAAATTTGATGTGTTTGCAAAAGAGTTTAGGTATATTTGATCGCGTCTTAGATACTCCGTCTCGGCATAATCAAGCCGACGCTTGCTTCTGCGCCCGACTTTTCGTATCCTTTGGCTTCGCCTTGGATACTTCCGCTCGGCAATGTTCAAATAAATTCGACATTGCCCTCGCTTATTCGTACTTTGGCTTCGCCGAAGATACTCCCGCTCGGCAAAATGCAAACGAGTTTGCTTTTGCTCTCGCTTATTCGTATCTTTGGACGTGTATTCGCCGACGTTTTCGATAAGCCGAGCGCAATGCCGAACTTCGTTCGGGTTTTGCCGAGGCGGGAAAACGGCTGTCGCGAACGAACGATCAAACGTAAGAAAAATGCAGACCAACGAACAGCTTCTCGACCTTCTCGAAAATTATCTCGCTCAGCGTGAGTTGCCTACCGAACCCGAACGGCTCTACGATCCGATCCGCTATTCGCTCGCGGGCGGCGGCAAGCGCCTGCGCCCGATGCTGCTGCTGCTGTCGTGCGGGCTGTTTGCCGACGACGTCGACGTCGCGCTGCCCGCCGCCGCCGCCGTCGAGATATTCCACAACTTCACGCTGCTGCACGACGACATCATGGACAACGCCGCCGTGCGCCGCGGCAAACCTTCGGTCTACGCCCGCTGGGGCGGCAACGTGGCGATTCTGTCGGGCGACGCCATGCTCATCAGCGCCTACCGGCTGCTGGCGCAGGCACCGCCGGCACTGTTGCCGCGTATTTTGGAGGTCTTCAACACGATGGCGCTGGGTGTTTGCGAAGGGCAGCAGTACGACATGGATTTCGAGAGCAAGCAGAAGGTTTCGGTCGTGGAGTACATGTCGATGATCGAATTGAAGACGTCGGTGCTGGTGGCAGGTTCGGCCATGATGGGTGCGATTCTGGGCGGTGCCGACGAGGAGCAGAGCCGCCGTCTCTACCAGTTCGCCATCGAACTGGGCATGGCCTTCCAGTTGCAGGACGACCTGCTGGACAGCTACGGCGGCGAGGAGTTGGGCAAGACCATCGGCGGCGACATTCTCGAAGGGAAGAAGAGCTACCTGATGGTCACGGCCATGAGCCGTGCCGACGAGGAGCAGCGCGAGGTGCTGCGCCACACCTACAAGGATGCAGCGCTTGCCCCTGCGGAGAAGATCGCCCGCGTGCGCGCCGTCTTCGACGCGCTGGATGTGCCGCGCCTCACGGAGCAGCAGATTTCGCTGCGTTTCGACCGAGCGCTGGCGACGCTCGACGGACTGAACGTCCCCGATGCGCGCAAGGAGCCGCTGCGCGAGTACGCCCGCAGCCTGATGGGACGCAGGAAATAGGCGATTCGATTTTCCGAAAAAACTCTCGATTCGGCCTCGGAGGTCGGAATCGGACGAGTCTTAGCGGGTTACAGTCCGTCGTGCGGGAGGGGCGAACCGCCTGCGATGCAGAACGCTGTCGGAAAAGAGCGGCGGCACGAGAAAAACATTCGAGATGAAACGAAGCGACATAGAACTGATGGCTCCGGCCGGGAGCTACGAGGCGTTGCAGGCGGCCGTGCAGGCCGGAGCCGACGCCGTCTATTTCGGTGTGGGGCAGCTCAACATGCGGTCGAAGTCGGCCGCGAATTTCACGCCGGACGATCTGGAACGCATCGTCGGGGTCGCCCGCGCGGCGGGGGTGAAGAGCTACCTGACGGTCAATACGGTGATCTACGAGGACGAATTGCGGCAGATGCACGCGCTCGTCGACCGTGCCCGCGCGGCGGGGGTCGACGCCGTGATCGCTTCCGACCTGTCGGCGATCCTCTACGCGCGCCGCATCGGGATGGAGGTGCATATCTCCACGCAGTGCAACCTCACGAACAGTGAGGCGGTGAAGTTCTTTTCGCAGTGGGCCGACGTGGTGGTGCTGGCGCGCGAACTGTCGCTCGATCAGATCGGCCGCATCGCCCGCGCGATCGACGAGCAGCAGATCTGCGGCCCTTCGGGCGATCCGGTGCGCATCGAGATGTTCGCCCACGGCGCGCTGTGCATGGCCGTTTCGGGCAAGTGCTACCTGTCGCTGCACGAGACGGGATGTTCGGCCAACCGGGGCGCCTGCCGCCAGATCTGCCGCCGCAAATATACGCTCACCGACGTGGAGACGGGCGCGCAGCTCGCCGCCGAGGGGCAATACCTCCTTTCGCCCAAAGACCTCTGCACGATCGACTTCCTCGACCGCTTCATCGGCGCCGGCGTGCGCGTGCTCAAAATCGAAGGGCGTGCCCGCGGTGCGGAGTACGTCAAACGGGTGGTGGCGTGTTACGACCGCGCCCTGCGGGCGATGGAGACGGGCGAATATACGCCCGAACTGGCTGCGGCGCTCAAAGAGGAGCTGGCGACGGTCTTCAACCGCGGCTTCTGGCAGGGTTACTATGCCGGTGCGCCGATGGCCGAACATAGCGAGCATTACGGGTCGTCGGCCACGCGCCGCAAGGTCTACGTGGGCCGGGTGACCAACTTTTTCAAGAAGCAGTCGGTGGCCGAGGTATGGGTCGAGGCGTCGCCCGTGCGGCGCGGCGACGAGCTCTTCTTCCAGGGGCCGACGACGGGCGTGGTCGAACTGACGGCCGACCCCTATGTGGGCAATGCTCCTGCCCAGGAGGCCGTGCAAGGGGTCTTCTGTTCGCTGAAAACCCCTTCGCTCGTGCGGCGCGGCGACCAGCTCTACCGCATGGTGCCGGCCGACGCCTCGAATTCGCAGCCCGACTGATTCGCCGCACGCCTTTTGCAGGGAAAACGAAAAGAAATGTCAAAATAACAAAATCATTCGACACGAAAATGGAAACAACCAAACCGACCTTCGCCGCCGCGCAGCCCGATGCCGCGCGCGCGACGCTTTTCCGCAACGTCTATCTCTGGATGACTATGGCGCTGGCACTGACGGCGCTGACGGCCTATACGGTGGCCGGCTCCGAAACGCTGTTGCAGGCGATTTTCAGCAGCCGCTTCGTCTTCCTCGGCCTCATCGTCGCCGAGTTGGTGCTCGTCTTCGTCCTGGCGGCCAACATCATGCGCATGTCGTTCCTGACGGCCACGCTGATGTTCATCGCCTATTCGGTAGTCAACGGCGCCACGCTGTCGACCATTTTCCTCGTCTACGACCTGGGATCGATCGGCCTGACGTTCCTCGTCACGGCCGGCATGTTCGGCGCGATGTCGCTCTACGGCTTCGTCACGGGGCGCGACCTCTCGTCGTGGGGCAACCTGCTGACGATGGCCCTCGTGGGCGTGATCCTCGCCTCGGTGGTCAATCTCTTCCTCCGAAGCGAGATGCTCATGTGGATCGTCACCTACGTCGGCATCCTGCTCTTCGTCGGGCTGACGGCCTACGACACGCAGACGATCAAGCGGATGATCTACTCCGGCGCCGAGGTCGACGAGCCGATGCAGAAAATGGCGCTGCTGGGTGCGCTGTCGCTCTACCTCGATTTCATCAACCTGTTTCTCTACATGCTGCGGCTGCTGGGCAACCGCCGGTAGAGAGACGACGTAAAAAAGACAACCATTTCGTCAAGCCGAGCGCAATCGAACTTGCTCGAATTGCCGAGGCGGGAAATGGAAGAAAAAAATCAACGAACATGTTTCCGGTCAAAACCTACGTTTCGCGCCGCGCCGAGTTGCGCGCGAAGACGGGCGGCGGGCTGATCCTGCTGCCGGGCAACCAGCCCTCAGCCAACAACTATCCCAACAACGCCTACTATTTCCGTCAGGATTCGACGTTCCTCTACTATTTCGGCCTCGACCGGCCGTCGCTCGCGGGCGTCATCGACGCCGATACGGGCGAGGAGGTGCTTTTCGGCGACGATTTCACCGTCGACGACATCATCTGGACGGGGCCGCAGCCCACGCTGCGCGAAGAAGGCGCCCGCGCGGGCGTCGCCGACTGCCGCCCGCTGGCGGCGCTGGCCGACTATCTGGCCGCCGCGATCCGGCTCGGCCGCCGCATACACTACCTGCCGCCCTACCGCGGCGAAACGAAGCTGCAACTCTCGGCGCTGCTGGGGATCGCTCCTGCGCTGCTGCACGACTACAAGTCGGTCGACCTGATGTTCGCCGTCGCGGAGATGCGCGAGGTCAAGAGCGCCGAGGAGGTGGCGCAGATGGAGGATGCCTTCCACATCGGTTACGCCATGCACACCACCGCCATGCGGATGTGCCGCGCGGGCGTCGTCGAGCGCGAGATCGCCGGTGCGATCGAGGGCGTCGCCAAGTCGATGGGGCTCGGCGTGTCGTTCCCGTCGATCGTCTCGCAGCACGGCGAGACGCTGCACAACCTCAACTCGGAGGGGGTGCTCGCCGACGGACGGCTGCTGCTGGTCGATGCCGGCGGCGAGAACCTGATGAACTACTGCTCCGACCACACGCGCACCTACCCTGTCAGCGGCCGTTTCACGGCGCAGCAGCGCGAGATCTACGACATCGTGCTGGCGTGCCACGACCACATCGCACGCATCGTGCGCCCGGGAATGATGTACATGCAGGAGGTACACCTCGAAGCCTACCGCAAGCTGGCCGAGGGGCTCGTCGGCGTGGGGCTGCTCAAAGGTTCGGCCGACGACGCTGTCGCCGCGGGCGCCATGTACCTCTTCATGCCTCACGGACTGGGACACGGGTTGGGCATGGACGTGCACGACTGCGAGAACATCGGCGAGCGCAGTTTCGACTATTCGCTCGTGGCCGAGCGTGCTGCGCAGTCGGCTACCTGCCTCCACCGCGCCACGTGGCGTCTGCGCCCGGGGACGATCCTGAGCGACGAACCGGGCATCTACTTCATCCCGGCGCTCGTCGACAAGTGCGAAGCCGAAGGCAAGTTCCGCGGGATCGTCGACTACGACCTGCTGCGCAGCCGCTATCTCGATTTCGGCGGCATCCGCATCGAAGACGACCTGCTGGTGACCGACACCGGCTGCCGCATCCTCGGCGACCGTACGATCCCCGTGACGGTCGAAGAGCTGGAAGACGTCGTCGGCCGGTAGACGTATGCGCACGGTCGTCCTCTTCCCCACGGCGGGCGAAGCCGAGGCTTTCCGGCGCCGCTGTCCCGGCGTCGCATACCGCATCACGGGCGTAGGCCCTGCCGCTGCTGCCGCCGCGACGGCGCGTGCGATCGTCGACGAACGTCCCGATCTGCTGCTGCTGGCGGGCATCGCCGGCGTCTATCCCGCATCGGAGGTTGCCGTCGGCGAGGTCGTCGCCGTCGCCGAGGAGCGCGTGGAGGGATTGCCGGAACGGTACGCCGACGTCTATCGTCCGACGTTCGCTGTTCCGGGGCTGCGCACGGCGGTTTCTAACAGCGTCGCACGCAGCGGGGCGGCACCTGCCGGAGCCGAGGTGGAGAACATGGAGGGGGCGGCGTTCTTCGCCGTCGCTGCGGCGCTGGGCGTACCGGCCGCCGAGGTGCGTGCCGTCTCCAACCGCGTGGGAGAACCCTTCGGCGTGTGGCGCGTAGCCGATGCCTGCGAGGCGCTGGCACGAGAGTTGGCGTTGCTCGTCGGCGAAATCGGATCCGTCTCTTCGCAGGATCGACTTCCCCTTCGCCGATCCGCCGGGGGTGTCGGAAAGGGGAGATAAACTTGAAATTCAAACCGATAGGCTTATGAAAACATCTACCAAATGGATGATCGGCATCGCCGCCGCGCTGGTGCTCTTCTTCCTCCTGATTTTCTATTCGAGCGAGATCTACGTCTGGGCCATGGGCAAGATCACGACGTTCGTCATCTGGGCCGTGATCTTCCTGGCGGGCTTCCTGATCGGCCGTTTCGGCGGCCGGAGCAGGTCGGAGAAGGCGGTCACGAAAAAACGGCTTTCGGCCGACGACGATGACTGACCGGTTGCGCCTCCGTATTTCGCCCTGCCCCAACGATACGTTCATGTTCGAGGCATTGCTCAACGGTCGTATCCCGACGCAGGGCCTCGCGTTCGAGGTCGGATTCCAGGATATCGAGGAGCTGAACGAAGGCGTCTCGTCGCCCGACGGACCCGATATTTCGAAGATCAGCTATGCCGTGCTGCCGGCCGTCGTCGACCGTTATGCGCTGCTCGACAGCGGATCGGCGCTCGGGCGGGGCAACGGGCAGTTGCTCGTGCGGCGCCGCGGCGACCGGTCGCCGATCCGGCGCGTAGCCATTCCGGGCGAACTCACGACGGCCAATGCCATGCTGCTGCGCTTTTTTCCCTCGATCGTCGACCGTACGCCGGTGCTCTTTTCCGAGATCGCCGCAGCGGTCGAACGAGGTGCGTTCGACGCGGGCGTACTCATTCACGAAGGGCGTTTTACCTACGAGCGGCACAATCTGGAACTGGTGGCCGATCTGGGAGCGTTGTGGGAGCAGCAGACGGGGCTGCCGCTGCCGTTGGGCGGCATCGTGGCGAGTCGGGAATTGCCGGCGGAGGTGCGTCGCACCTTCGATCGGGTATTGCACGACAGCATCGCCTACGCGCTCGAACACCCGACGGTTTCGCGGCCGTTCGTCAGGGAACACGCTCGTGAGTTGGACGACGAGGTGATCGACCGTCATATCGCGCTCTTTGTCAATCGCTATTCGCTTGCATTGGGCGAGGAGGGGCGTCGGGCGGTGCGCGAACTGACCGGACTTCCCGATCTGCGGTTGGGCTGGGAACCCCTGCACGGGAGTTGACCGACGCGGGCTTTCCGCCGCCGGAAACGGTTTTCACCCCTGCTGCGATACATTGCAGCAGGGGTGATTTCGTGTGCGCCCGGTCCGGGTGCGTATGTTGCCGTCGATTTCCGGATCGGTCGCTGCATAGAGAAGGCGGTGCGGCGGATGTCGCTGCGGATCAAAGGGTGTGGACGACGATCAGCCCTTCGCGCAGTTCCAGCCGCATCGGGATCGGTTCGCCGCCGCGGATGCGGCCGACGACCTCGCCCGCCGCGAAGTCGATCCGTTCGATCGCGAGGTCGCGCAGCAGGTCGAGTCCGCGACGGCGGGCCAGCTTGTAGAGCGTCTCCTTGGCGCACCAGACCACGCCCGCCACGCGCGGATCGTCGCCGAGTGCGGCCTCGGCCGGAGTAAGGAAATGCGCCGCCGCGCGGGTGAAACGACGTGTCTCGGACTCGATGTCTACCGCACAGGGGCGGTCGGAGATCACGACGGCCGCGTGCCCGCCCCCGTGCGAGACGCCGATATGGCGCGGATCGCCGATCAGCACGGGGCCGCCCGCGGCGTCGTAGCCGATCGGCACGGCACCCAGTTCGCGGTATACGACGGCGCGCCATGTGAGGTATTCGGCCCGTCGGCGGGGCGGAAATGCGGCCGCAGCGGCCCAATCGGCATCGGTCACCTGCCCGCGAAGCGTGTCGGGCGAAGCCAGCGGGGCGAGGATGCAGCGGAGGGTCATCTTTTCGGGATTGAGCGGGTTGGGGAATCCGGTGCGCGGCCGTCTATTCGGGCAGCGTCACCTGTACCTTGTCGATGCGTCGGCCTTCGATCGTGTGGGCCGTGAAACGGAGGTCGTGCGTGGTCACGACATCGCCCTTTTTCAGAAAATCGCGCTTGATTTCGAGCATCAGCCCCGCCAGCGTCTCGGCCTCGCCCTTGACGTCGGCGAAGGTGTTTTCGGGCAGTTGCAGGATGCGTTCGAAGTCGCCGATGTGGGTCTTGCCGTCGAAGAGGTAGTTGCGGTCGTCGAGCTTGGTGTAGGCGCTTTCGACGGCGTCGCTCTCGTCCGAAATCTCGCCGACGATCTCTTCGAGAATATCTTCGAGCGAGACGATGCCCAGCGTCGAACCGTATTCGTCGACCACGACGGCCATGTGTACCTTGTTCGACTGAAACTCTTCCAGCAGGTCGTTGATCTTCTTGTGTTCGGGCACGAAATAGGCTTTTCGCAACAGTTGTTGCCAGCCGAATTCGTCGCCGTTGTTGATGTAGGGCAGCAGATCCTTGACGTAGAGGATTCCCTTGATATTGTCCAGATCTTCGTCGTAGACCGGAATGCGCGAGAAGCCCGAAGCGATGATGCGTTCCTTGACGCTCAGGTAGTTGTCGCCTATTCCGACGGCGACGACATCCACGCGGGGACGCATGATCTCCTGCACCTCGGTGTTGGCGAACTTGACGATGCCCGAGAGCATGTTGTGCTCCTCGGCCGAGGCGGTGGCGGTCATGTCGACGGCGTCGGCCAGCTCGTCGAGCGAAATCTCGTTGCGACGCGCGGCGTGTTCGCTGATCGTGCTGCTCGTGCGGATCAGGATGTAGGCGAAGGGGCGCATCAGCCAGCGCATCAGCAGGATGGGGCGCGCTACCGTACGGGCGAACCGCAGGGGGCGGCTCTGGGCGAATACCTTGGGGATGATCTCGCCGAAAAGCAGCAGCAGGAAGGTGGCGATGACCGATTCGAAGAGAAAGCGCATGCCGGCCGAGCCGAACGTGAAGAGCAGGTTGATGATGCGTGCGGCCAGGATGACGATGCAGATGTTCACCAGATTGTTGACCACCAGAATCGTAGCGAGCAGTTGATCGACGTCGCCGAGCAGCCGCAGAATGGCGTCGTTCGAAGATTTTTCGGGATGTGCCTTGATGTCCCGTATGTCGTGCGGCGTGAGCGAGAAGAACGACGTCTCGGCGCCCGAAACGAGGGCCGAGACCGCCAGCAGGCACACCGCGACCGCTCCCGGCAGGAGCAGACCGATGTCTACGGGGTTGAGTGTGACCAGACTGCCTTCCAAATTCGTCTATTTTCGTTTTGCACTGCCTGCCGACGGATCAGTCGAAGAGCGAGCCGCCCTTCTCCTGCGGAGGTTTCGCCGCGGCGTCGCCCTCCTCCTTGAGCACCTCCTTGCGGCTGGTCGAGGTCTCGACGATCAGCTCGGCCTTGCGCGTCCGGTAGGCCGGTACGGCCAGTTGCGCCTCGATGTTCTTATAACGTGTCGGCCGTTCGCCCAGCATCACCTGCGTCATGGGCCGCAGCGTCGGCACGGGGCGCGGTTTGATCGGTTCGAGCACCGTGTTCTCTTCGCGGGGCTGCGCGGCGAGGACGTCGGCGGGCGGGACGACCGGTTTCGCGGCGCGCTCGATCGCCGCGCTGTCGAATCCCGTCGCCACGACGACCAGCTCGATGCGCCGCCCCAGCTGCGGTTTGACGCTCGTGCCCCAGATGATGTTGGCGTCGTGCACCGTGCCGTCGGGGGCCTGTACGCTGGCGTGCGACTGGATGTATTTCAGGATCTCCATCACCTCGTCCAGCGCCAGCGAATCGGCGTCGGAGGTCGAGATGTTCAGCAGGATGTTTTTCGCGCCGGATATGAGCGTATGGTCGAGCAGCGGCGATTCGAGCGACGCGCGGGCCACCTCTGCGGCGCGGTGCTCGCCTTCGGCCGTAGCCACCGACATGTGGGCGCGGCCGCTGTCGCGCATCCCCTTCCACACGTCGGCGAAGACGACGTTGCCCAAGTCGCATTCGACGGGGATGATCTCGGCGATGCCCTTGGCCGCCGATGCGAGGATGTCGTCGGCCTTGCCGAAGGCCTGTTTGAGCGAGAGGCGGCCGTACATCTCGACGATGTTCTCGTTGTTGATGACCAATAGCGAATCGACGTTGCGGCTCAGCTCCTCGATGCCCCGAAAGGCCTGTTCGTAGCGGATCTTGCCCTCGACGGCCAGCGGCGAGGTGACGATACCGACGGTGAGGATGCCCATTTCATGCGCCAGTTTGGCGATTACGGGCGATGCGCCCGTGCCCGTGCCGCCGCCCATACCGGCCGTCACGAAGAGCATCCGCGTGCCGGCCGCTTCGAGCCTGCGGCGGATGTCGTCGAGCGATTCGATGGCCGCCTTGCGACCGTTTTCGGGATCGTTGCCCGCACCGAGACCTTCACGCCCCAGCTGCACCTTCTCCTCGACGGGACTGTTGTCCAACGCCTGTGCGTCGGTGTTGCAGACCATGAACCCGACATCCTTGATGCCGAGGTTCCACATGTGGTTCACGGCGTTGCCGCCGGCACCGCCGACGCCCACCACCATGATTATCGAAGATTTATCTTTTGCCGCAGCAATTTCGTTCATCAGATCGTCACTCATAATTCCTTAACCTCTTTTTCGTCGGGCGTTCGTTCCGGTTGCCGGCCGGTTTTGCGTTTTCTCGTTCGTATTGTTTCGGCTTCCCGCCGCCTTGCCCGGTCGGGCGACTCAGATCTCTTCGTCTTCCGATCCGGTGAAGAAGTCGTCCAGGCGGGTTCCCAACTTCTGTTTGAGCTTGTCGAGCAGGCCCCGTTTCGGACGATGCGGCGTCTCGGCGGTTTCGGCTGCGGCCCCTTGCGCCGCCCCTTCCGTTGCGGCGTTCGCCGCGGGAGTCGTCGGCGGGGGAGTCGGTGCGGCCGCGGGCCGCGGTGTGTAGGGCGCTGCCGAAACGCCTGTCGCGGGCTTCCCGGCAGAGTAGGGGGTCGCGCGCGGGATCGTCGGCCCGGCGGACTGTGCCGCACCTCCCTGACGCGGGATATCGGTCACGGCGCAGTCGCCGTGGGCGGCGCCGCGGAGCAGCAGTCCGACGGCCGTCGAGTAGGCCGGCGAAGCGACCTTTTCCCGCGACGTCTCGTCGACGGCCTCTTCGGCCGTGCCGATGCGGACCTCCATGCCCGTTACGCGGCGGAACAGTTCGTCGATATGTTGCAACTGCGCCGAGCCGCCCGTCAGCACGATGCCGTAGGCCAGCTTGTCGCCGAATCCCGAATCCCGGATCTCCTGCGCGACGTATTCGGCGATATCGCGGGCGCGCGATTCGATCACCACGGCCAGGTTGTGCAGCAGGATATCCTTGGTCTCCTTGGCGGTGCGTCCCTTGACGCTCACCATCTTGTTTTCGGGTGCCAGCTCGGCGACCGCCGAACCGAATTTGCGTTTGAGGCTGTCCACGTGGCGTTCGAGGATGCCCAGCGTGCGGATGTCGTTGTTGATCGCCCCCGCCCCCATGGGGATGGTGGCGATGTAGCGCGGCACGTTGCGGTAGTAGACCGCCACGTCGGTCACGCCGCCGCCGATGTTGACCACGGCCGCACCCTCCTCCTTCTCGTCCGCCGAGAGGACGGCGGCGCCCGTCACCAGCGCGTTGGCGTACATCCCCAGCGAGCGGATGCCCAGCCGGCGCAGCGCCAGGTTGAGCCGTTCGATCGGGGTTTTGGCGCAAAGGATGAAGTTGAAGGTCGATGCGAGCCGCTTGCCGAACGATCCGACGGGGTCGGCCACCTCCTGGTTTTCGTCCACGAGGTAGTTTTGCGGGATGCGCTCCATGATCGTCTCGTCGTCGGGGGCTTGCACGTTGCGCATACGGTCGAACAGCGCCTCCACGTCGGTGCGGTTGACGCCGTTCTGCGGATCGGAGGTGAAGACGTGGTCGGTGTGGCGGGCGCAGCGTACGAAATCGCCCGAAATGCCGGTGTAGGCTTCGGTGATACGGATGCCCAGCTCCTCGCCAACGGCCTCGACGGCCGCCTTGATGGAATTGCTCACCTGCTCGATATTCGTAATCATGCCCGCCTTCACTCCCTGCGAAGGTTTCGAGACGATGCTGCGGACGACCCGACGACCCTCGGCCTCGCGTACGGCGACGGCCACCAAGACGATCGACGATCCCAGGTCGATTGCGACGATGTAATTCTTCTTCTCCACGTTTGTCAGCTTTGTTTCATCGGGCGTTTGCCTTGCGGACGGTCTTTCGGCCGCCGCTCCGGTGCAGACGCTCTATTTTGTGCACACCACTTGTTCTTTGTATTTGACGTTGATCGTGCGGTACTCTTCCCATCCGATGTTCCGCAATCCGCGGCGGTAGAACGTCAGCAGTTTCGCGAGTTTCTCCTCCGCGTCGTCGGGGCTGCCGAAGATCACCGTATGGCTGCCCGTGCGGGGTACCAGTTCGATCTCGGGCGCTCCGTCCGGGCCTTTCGCCACGACGATCTGGACGATCTCCGATCGCCAGAAATCGTCCTTTTCGACGAGCACCACAAAGTTAAGCAGTTTCAGGAAATCTTCGTAGCTTTTCCGCAACTTTTTTTGTTTTTCCCGTTCGGCCGCCTGCCGGGCGGAGATTTTATCGATGCGCTCCTGCAAGACCCGCGCCGTATAGCGGTATTCGCGGCGCAGCCGCGCCTTTTTTTCACGCAGCTCCTTCACGCGGCGCTCGAAATTTTCGCGGCGTTCGAACAGCCCTTTCTTGATCGTCATGCGCCGCAGCGCCTTGATGTTTTCGTCGTTCTCGCGCTCGGCGCGGTAGAGCGGATATTTTTCGCGTTCGATCTCGGCGATGCGGCCCTCCGATTCGGCGATCCGCGCGGCGGTGTAATCCGCTATCGATCCCGTGTAGGAGGCCGGAGCGGGCGGGGCGTAGGAACCGGTCATCACCGGAACGTAGAGCGCCGACGACTGCGGCGCCGCGAAGAGATACCCTTCGTCGGTGGCGTAGGCGTTGTAGCCGTCGAACAGCAGCCGCACGACGGGACGGCGCTGGCGCACGGCGATGCGCAGCACGCCGCCGTAGTCGATTGAGGCGGTGGCGTCGGCCACGAACCCGTTGCGCAGGATCAGTCCTTCGATGCTCCGCAGGTCGACCTCGCGCGCCGCCGCACCGACGGTTTTCACGCCGCTGCGCGCCAGCCACTGCCGTACTGCGCCGCCCGTGACGAGCTGCCCGTGCGACGAACTGTCGGCGATCTCGATATCGAGCCGCTGCACGACGAGCTGTCGCCGGTGAGTCCGCACCCGTGCGGCCGAGTAGACGATGTACCCGGCCACGGCGGCCCACAGCAGCCCGATGAGCGTGTATCGCAGCGGTCTGGGCATCCGTCAGGCTTTTTTACGCAATACGTCCGCCACGGCATCGCAGCAGGCGTCGATGTTGCCCGCCCCGAAGCTGACGACCACGTCGGTCGCGGCTGCGCCGAGCGTCGCCGCCAGCGCTTCGCGGCCGACGATGCGGCACGGTACGGTGACCCGTTCGGCGATGATCTCGGAGGCGATGCCCTCGATCGGCTCCTCGCGTGCGGGATAGATCGGCAGCAGCAGCACTTCGTCGGCCTGCGACAGCGCCTCGGCGAACTCGCGGTAGAAGTCGCGCGTGCGGGTGTAGAGGTGCGGCTGGAAGACCGCCGTCACGCGCCGGCCGGGAAACATCCGCCGCACCGAGGTGAGCGCGGCGGCCAGTTCGCGCGGATGGTGGGCATAGTCGTCCATGTAGACCTGCCGCGGGGTATTGACGTAGAATTCGAAGCGGCGTTTGACCCCCTCGAAGGCCGCCAGCGCACGCCGCAGTCGCTCTGTGTCGAGCGTCCCTCCTTCGGCGCGGGCGGCGCACCATATCGCCGCGACGGCCGCCACAGCGTTTTCGACGTTGACCCAGCCGGGGATCCCCAACGTGCAGTCGGCGATCACACCCGACGGCGTGACCAGATCGTAGCGGTAGTGCCCGCCCTCGATGAGCCGCACGTCGCGGGCGTAGAAGTCGCAGGGGGTGTCGTAGGCGTAGCGGTAGACCGTGACGGCGTCGTTGCGCAGCGCCACGTCGACGCCTGCTTTGAGTACCAGCGCGCCACCCGGCCGGATGCGCTCGATGAACTGTGCGAAGGCCTCCTTCACGGCTTCGTGGGTGCCGTAGATGTCGAGATGGTCGGCGTCTACGGCCGTGACGACCGCCACGTCGGGCCGCAGGCGGAGGAACGAGCGGTCGAACTCGTCGGCCTCGACCGCCAGCCGCGGCCCGTCGCCCAGCACCAGATTGCTGCCGAAGTTTTTCGAGATGCCGCCCAGAAAGGCGCTTCCGGTCCCTTCGACCTCGCGGTTGAGCCATGCGACGAGCGTCGAGGTGGTGGTCTTGCCGTGCGTACCGGCCACGGCCATCACGTATTTGCCGGCCGAGAGGTGGCCCAGCATCTGCGACCGTTTCTCGACGGTGAAGCCGTGGTCTCGGAACCAGCTCAGTTCGGCGTGGTCGTCCGGCACGGCGGGGGTGTAGACCACCACGGTGCCCTCCCGCTCGCGGAACGGGGCGGGAATGGCCGCCGTGTCGTCCGTGTAGTGAATGGCGGCTCCCTCGGCTGCGAGCGCCTCGGTGAGTGCCGACTGCGTGCGGTCGTAGCCGGCCACCTCGCGGCCTTCGTGGAGGAAATAGCGGGCCAGCGCGCTCATGCCGATACCGCCGATGCCGATGAAATAGATGCGTTGTATCTCCATCTTACCAGATTTTTTCGATTTCGTCGACGATCCGCTCCGCCGCGTCGGGCACGGCCAGCGCCGCGATGTTGCGGGCGAGCAGCGCCCGCCGTGCGGGGTCGGCGAGCAGTTCGCCCGCCGTCTCCATGGCCCGTGCGGGCGCTTCGGCGTCGGCGACCAGAACGGCAGCCTGCCGGTCGACGAGTGCCTGCGCGTTCTTGGTCTGGTGATCTTCGGCCACGTTGGGCGAGGGGACGAAGAGCGTGGGTTTGCCCACCAGACACAGCTCCGAGACGGAGCAGGCGCCGCTGCGCGACACCACGACGTCGGCCGCGGCATAGGCGCGGTCCATACGGTCGATGAAGGCTCCCTGCCAGACGCCCGGCGCGGGATGTTCTTCGAGAAAGCGCCGCATCTCGGCCTCGTAATATTTGCCCGTCTGCCAGATCACTTGGAACGGCGGCCGGAACTCCTGTCGCGCGAGCCACGCCTTCATCGTCTCGTTGAGCGTGCGGCAGCCCAGCGAGCCGCCCACGACGAGCACCGTGGGGCGTGCGGCGTCCAATCCGAAAGCGGCCGCTCCTTCCAGCCGGTCGGCCTCGGTCGGCACGGCGAAGCGTCCGCGCAGGGGATTTCCCGTGTGCACGATCCGCTCGGCGGGGAAGAAGCGCTCCATGCCGTCGTAGGCCACGCAGATACGCCGCGCACCGCGTGCGAGGATCTTGTTCGTCAGACCGGCGTAGGAGTTTTGCTCCTGAATGAGCGTCGGGATTCCCGATCGCTGCGCGGCCCACAGCACGGGCCCCGAGGCGTAGCCGCCGAATCCCACCACGACGTCGGCGCCGAACTCGCGGATCGTGCGCCGCGCACGGCCGACGCTTTTGAGTACCTTGAAGGGCAGCGCCAGATTCGACAGCGCGAACCGCCGTTGCAGTCCCGCCGTCGGCAGCCCTACGATGCGGTAGCCCAGCGCCGGAATCTTCTCCATCTCCATTTTGCCTTCGGCGCCGACGAAGAGCAGTTCCACCCCGTCGCCGCAGCGGCGTTGAAGTGCTTCGGCCACTGCGACGGCCGGATAGATGTGGCCGCCCGTGCCGCCGCCCGAAAGAATGATGCGTTTTATCATATCGTTTTTGTCAGTCAAGATAGTATTTTTTCTTTTCATCCTGCGTCAGCGGTCGGTTTTCGACCCGTTCGCGGGTTCTGTCCATCAGCTCCTGCAAAGGTTCGAATTCCCAGATTACGACATTATTGTCATCGCCGGAAACGAGCTGTTTTGCGTTGGGGCTGAATGATACGGCATTCCAAGATAATCCCGATTTTTGAAACACGGCTCCGGATTCTACATCAAAGATGCGCACGCTAAAATCGGCGTCGGCCGTAACGACCAGCTTCCCGTCGGGACTGAAAGCGGCGGATCTGACATCATTGCTATATTCTTCAAACCGGTGAATCTCTTCGCCCGTTTCTGCATTCCAGATGCGCACGGTTTTGTCGTCGGAAGCCGAAACGATCCGCTTCCCGTCGGGACTGAATGCGGCGGAATTTACCTGATCGGTATGCTTCTCGAATTTGCGGATCTCCTTTCCTGTTTCGACGTCCCAGATACGCACGGTATTATCGGCAGATGCGGAAACGATCCGTTTCCCGTCGGGGCTGAACGCTGCGGAAAACACACGATTGGTATGTCCTTCGAGTTTACGGATCTCTTTGCCTGTTTCGACGTTCCAGATACGCACGGTATTATCCCAGGATGCGGAAACGATCTGTTTTCCGTCGGGACTGAATGTCGTAAAATAAACCTCGGAAGTATGCCCTTTTAACCTTCGGAGTTTCTTAATTTCGGGATGAAGGCGGACGCCCCAGATACGCACGGTATTATCGTCGGAAGCAGATATGATCCGCTTCCCGTCGGGGCTGAATGCGACGGATTTTACATAAACTGGATGTACTTCTAGTAGGCGGATATCCTTGCCTGTTTCAGTATCCCAAATACACACGGGGTTATTTTCTGAGTACATGAAAGCTGAAACAATTTGCTTTCCGTCGGGACTGAATGTTGCGAAGTTTACAGAATCACCCGTATCGAGTTTGCGGATCTCCTTTCCGGATAACGTATTCCAGATGCGCACGGTATGATCGGAGGAGGCCGAAACGATCCGTTACCCGTCGGGGCTGAACGCTGCGGAGTATACAGAGCCGGTATGTCCCACAAGACAGGACACCTCCTTGCCTGTTTCAGCATCCCAGATGCGCGCGGTATCATCCGTAGATGCCGTAACGATTTGTTTCCCATCGGGACTGAATGCGGCGGAATTTACACGATCGGT
>ENA-ORIC01002053-ORIC01002053.1-human-gut-metagenome-genome-assembly--contig:-NODE-2053-length-17400-cov-17.341165_pt1 | contig 17400 bp, 16 predicted proteins | sample MGYA00243023_ERZ508732 | MGnify/ENA primary metagenome ERZ508732 (study PRJEB26277, sample SAMN04329767) | human gut metagenome | biome: human-associated habitat | host: Homo sapiens | place: USA...
GAGTAGATAATGCTCTTTTTCAATGCCAATTTTATATGTTATTATTTTTATCCCACAAAAAAGCGTGAAGAACCTAATAAATGCTAAGATCAATCTTATTCAGGAACTGAACAAAATGAAATGTTTTGGGAGATGATGAGGGGAATTTATAAAAAGCTATTCGCAGAATTTTTCCCTCGAAATCTTCCAATGGAAGATTTTGCTGTCCCGAGCCGAAGGCTTGCAGTCTCGAATCCCCAACGGGATTTGCAGTCTCAGAAATGGCAATGCCATTTTTGCGGTCCATGAGTTTCATCTCATCTTCTCCTGCACAGAGTCTTACTTTTATGCTAAAATATATAAATGTATATGAGGAGAAAAATGCAGAAGAAACGTGAATTTTTCATCATGACGGCTTCTATTGGAGAGGGGCATTCTCAGGCGGCTCGGGCTATTGCGGAGACCATCAAACAGGTTCATCCCGATGATGCGGTTCGCGTGCTGGATTTTCTGTCCAGGGATGTTCTTTCCATTGATCACGTCTTAAAAGAATCTTACCTGAAAATGATTCGTATATTCCCTGAAATGTACGATAGTCTATATAGCAATTCACAGAACAGGCATTTAGGAGCAACGTTTCAGAGTCTTCTTTCCTGGAGTTTCCGAAAGCGGATGAAGAGGCTGATTACCGTCTTGAAACCGGATGCCCTGTTGTTTACCCATCCGTTTCCGGCCTGTGCAGCCAATCTGCTGAAGAAGGAAGGGGACATTAATACCCCTCTTCTCGGAGTTATTACCGACTTTGATATTCATCAGCTCTGGGTGTACAAACATCTGGATGTGTACTGCGTCCCTTCCGAGGATTTGGCGCGTAAACTGGAAGCCCATAATGTGCCGAGAAATATTATTCACACCACGGGAATCCCAGTTCGCAAATCCTTCTATGAAGAACTGAAAAATCCAAGTCCTAAAGAAAAAGGGACCGTACTCATCATGGGTGGGTGCCTGGGACTCGGAAATATTACAGATACTCTTCTACGTCTGGACAAGATTGATTCCGTGAGCCAGTTTATTATTGCTACGGGACAGAATATCAATCTATATGAAGAAGTGGCATCTATCCGGTCAAGCCTCCGGCATCCGGTGGATCTGCACAGCTATACCAATAAAGTGGCAGAAATGATGAGTAAGAGTGAACTCATCGTCACCAAACCTGGTGCGCTCACCTGTACAGAAGCGCTGACCATGAATCTGCCTATGGTTTTGGTCAACGCCCTTCCCGGACAGGAACGGGCCAATGCACAGCACCTGGAAGAACAGGGATGTGCTGTCTGGATTAGGAAAAATGAACTGGCGGACACAGTCGACGGTCTGCTAAAAAATGAAGATAAGCTCAAGCAAATGGCACTTGCCTGTGGCAATGATAAAAAGGACAGCGCACTCGAAATCGTCCAGATACTCGACCATATGCTGGAAAGCAATACGAACTGAAATAGGTATCTCCAATTTAAAGAAAGGGGATACCTATTTGACTATAACGAGAATGTCGAAATTTGTATATCTAGTTAACAACGGAGAAAAACATGCAGCAGTGGATTAACCATGCAGAAAGAAAACAGAAAAAGAAGCCTCGCGGTGCTTCTCTGATTCGCCTTATAAGCAAAGCCATATATCTTTGCGGAGATTATGTGGGGATTTTACTGGCCGAATGGATAGCCTTCCATATCAGAAATTTCCTGATGGGCAATATATTTCAGGTAAACGCCATATACATCTATATAGTGACACCTGCTGTATTCCTTCTGGCGCTGGCATTTGCCGGAATATATTCCAAACATTATACCAGTGCACAGATGTTGGAAAAACTGTTTAAAGCCTGCCTGGGGGCTATTGCATTTTCCATCATCCTCATGTTCCTTACCCAGGTATCCGGTCAGGTATCACGCCTTTATGTGGGATTATTTGCCATCATCGTCTATATTCTTTTAGTGGTAGAAAAATATATTACGGCATTGATTATCCGACGGATTCCAGGACTTCAGATTCCTGTTCTGGTAGTAGGTGCCGGAAAGACAGCTGATGCAGCGATTGATGAAGGAAAAAACAACGTATTCATTAACTATAGGGTAGCCGGATTCCTTGAGGATTTTGAACCATCTTCCCGCTATGCCGATGTATATCCGATTCTTGGAGGTTTTAATGATCTGGAAAAGGTAATTGCTGAAACCGGAATTCAGGATGTAATCATTGCGGCACCAGGACTTCCACAGGACCAGCTGAATCATCTCCTCTATCGGGCACAGACACTGGTTCCCTATGTGAGCGTAGTTCCAAATCTGGTAGGCGTACCGATGTCAAATGTGGAAGTGGAATCTTTCTTTGACACCCGGATTATGCTCTTAAATATTAAAAATAATCTGGCGTTTCGGCTGAATCAGATTATTAAGCGGATATTTGATGTTGTTCTGACGCTTAGTGGAGGTTTATTCCTGCTCCCATTATTTCTTGGAATTTGTGTATGGATAAAAACGGATTCGCAAGGACCGGCAATCTATAAACAGCGCCGGGTGGGCAAGGATGGAAAAGAATTCGACTGCTACAAATTCCGCTCTATGGTCGTAGATTCGAAAGAACGACTGGAAAAACTTCTGGCCACAGATCCAAAGGCAAAAGAAGAATGGGAACGGGATTTTAAACTGAAAAATGATCCACGTATTACGAAAAGTGGTGCTTTTCTTCGAAAGACCAGTCTTGATGAACTTCCGCAGCTTCTCAATGTACTGAAGGGGGAAATGTCCCTGGTAGGTCCCCGTCCGATTGTACAGAAAGAAGTGCCTAGGTATGAACAGTATATTAAAGAATACTACATGGTACTCCCTGGAATCACAGGCCTCTGGCAGGTGAGTGGTCGAAGTGATACCACATATCCTGAGCGCGTGGCCATGGATATGTGGTACGTTCATAACTGGAGTGTATGGCTTGATATCATTCTCATCTGGCGCACATTGTTCGCAGTAATTCACAGCCGTGGTGCTTATTAATCAGATATAAGGATGGATAAAAATCGAAAATTCGTAAAGCAGTCATTCCAGCGGCAGGATTTGGAACTCGATTCCTTCCAGAAATTAAAGCCATGCCAAAGGAAATGCTTCCTATTGTTGATAAACCAACTATTCAATATATTGTGGAAGAAATACTGGACAGTGGAATAGATGAAATTCTGATTGTGAGTGGTCATGCGAAGCGGGCTATTGAAGATCATTTTGACTCAGCTCCAGAACTGGAACAACATTTATTTGAACATAATAAGTTGGAATTACTGGACGAAGTACGTAAAGTAGCAAGTATTAAAGTTCATTACATCCGGCAGCAGCATATGCGAGGATTGGGAGATGCTATTCTCTGTGCCAAAGATTTTATTGATGGGGAACCTTTTGGCGTTATTCTTGGGGATGACCTGGTGTATAACGGAGATGATACACCGGCCCTGGGACAGCTGCTTGAACAATATGAAAAAACTGGAAGTACTATTGTGGGCTGTCAGATGGTAGCCAGAGAACAGGTTTCTTCCTATGGGATCATAAAAGGAAATCCCACGGAAGATCCCGATCTCGTTCATGTAGAAGATATGGTGGAAAAGCCTAAAATAGAAGAGGCACCGAGCCGGCTGGCAGCTCTGGGAAGATATGTCATTACCCCGGATGTATTTGAAATACTGGAACATACGAAACCGGGGAAAGGGGGAGAAATCCAGCTTACCGATGCACTCAAAGTTATGGCTCACAACGGCAATGTATATGCTTACAATTTCAAGGGCAAGCGTTATGATACAGGTAATAAGCTGGGGTTCCTTAAAGCTACCGTAGAATATGCACTCCGCAGGGATGATCTGGGCCCGGCATTTAAAAATTATCTGTCTGATGTGGTAAGAAATCTGTCTTGATATTATTCCAATATGGGTAATAAGATAGTGTGATTTTGAGTAAAGGAGTATGAACATAATGAATGTATTACTTGCCGGTGGTGCGGGATATATTGGTTCACATACCGCAGTGGAACTGCTCAATGCCGGTCACCAGGTGGTGATTGTAGATGACTACAGCAACAGTAGCCCTGAAGCGGTTCACAGAGTAGAAAAAATCACAGGAAAATCAATAAATTCCTATGAAGCCGATGTGAAGGATAAGGAAAAGATGCGTCATATCTTTTCAAAAAATCACATTGACTGTGTAATTCACTTTGCAGGACTCAAGGCCGTAGGGGAATCAGTTCGACTTCCTTTGAAGTATTATCGCAATAATATAGATACCACACTGACACTTCTGGAGTGTATGGAAGAAGCAGGAGTTAATCAGTTTGTATTCTCGTCCTCAGCCACGGTGTACGGGGAAGAAAATACACCACCTTATGTGGAAACCATGCATCGAGGGAGCTGCTCCAACCCATATGGGTGGACTAAGGTCATGATGGAGCAAATCTTGGAAGATGCCGCTAAAGCGAATCCAAAATTATCCGTCATTTTGCTCCGTTATTTCAATCCAATTGGGGCCCATGAAAGTGGTCTGATCGGGGAAGATCCACAGGGAATTCCTAATAATCTGATGCCTTATATTGCTCAGGTGGCAGTTGGTAGAAGAGATCATCTCACAGTGTTTGGAGGGGATTATCCCACACCGGATGGAACCTGCCTTCGCGACTACATTCATGTAATGGACCTGGCGAACGGCCATGTGAAGGCGGTAGAATATGCAGCTAACCACAAGGGCGTTGAAGTGTTTAACCTGGGAACAGGAACTCCCTACAGCGTTCTCGATATCATTCATGCATTTGAAAAGGCTACCGGAGTCAAAGTGAAGTACGAAATCGGACCGCGTAGAGCGGGAGATCTTCCGAAATTCTGGGCAGATTCGACGAAAGCGCAGAAAGTACTTGACTGGCATGCGGAACGAACTCTGGAAGACATGTGCCGGGATACATGGAACTGGCAGTCAAAGAATCCTGAGGGATATAAAAAATAATAGTAGGAATAATGTTGTACATAGAGAGGATATAATCCGTGAAATACGATTATCTGATTGTTGGAGCAGGACTTTTTGGAGCTGTATTTGCCCATGAAGCAGTAAAAGCTGGGAAAACCGTTCTTGTGGTAGACAAACGGCCTCATATTGCCGGTAATGTATATACAGAAGATGTGGAAGGAATCCATGTGCATAAATATGGTGCCCATATTTTTCATACCAACAATAGAACAGTATGGAATTATGTAAATCAGTTCGCAGAATTCAATCGATTCACTAACTCGCCGGTAGCTAATTATCATGGCGAATTATATTCTCTTCCTTTCAATATGTACACCTTCAATAAAATGTGGGGCGTAGTCACTCCGGACGAAGCAGCGGCTAAGATTGAAGAGCAGAGAAAAGCTGCTGGAATCACAAATCCAAAGAATCTGGAAGAACAGGCTATTTCCCTGGTGGGAACCGATATTTATGAAAAACTGATTAAAGGATATACAGAAAAACAGTGGGGGCGGCCCTGTACCGAACTTCCGGCTTTTATTATCAAGCGGATCCCTGTACGTCTGACTTTTGATAATAATTACTTCAATGCCCTTTATCAGGGGATTCCTGTGGGCGGATATACCAATATGGTCGCTAATATGCTTAAGGGGATTGAAGTAAGACTTAGCTGTGATTATCTTAAAAACAAGAAAGAACTGGATAAGCTGGCAGATAAGGTCATTTATACTGGACCGGTGGATGCCTATTTCAATTATGATTTGGGACTGTTGGAATACAGAAGTGTTCGCTTTGAGACCGAGGTGTTAGATAAGCCAAATTTCCAGGGAAATGCGGCCGTTAATTATACAGACAGAGAAACATCCTGGACCCGAATTATCGAACATAAATGGTTTGAATTTGGCAAGGATGCTAATGGTAATAATCTGCCTAAAACAGTTATCAGCCGGGAATACTCCTCTGAATGGAAAGTGGGAGACGAACCATATTATCCAGTCAATGATGAAAAGAATAGCAAACTTTATAAGGAATATAAAGCATTGGCAGATAAGGAATATAAAGTTATCTTTGGTGGGCGCCTGGGTGAATATAGGTATTACGATATGGATGCGGCAATTGCCAGCGCATTAAATAGAGTGGATGTTGAACTCAAATAAGAGATTATTTATGAATGTATTTTGTTTAATGTCGGAATACGTTTTTTTGAGAGGAAAAACATGAATAGTTTTATTTCAGAAATATACAAATACAGATTTCTGATTCATGAACTGGTTATTCGTGATATTAAGAAGAAATATAGAAGGTCTGTACTTGGAATCTTATGGAGTGTTTTAAATCCATTGCTTATGATGGCTGTTACAGCTATGGTTTTTTCAACCATTTTTAGATTTTCTATTGTTAATTATCCATTGTATCTGCTTGTAGGACAGATTATGTTTACATTCTTTTCTGAAAGCACTACTTTTGCAATGACATCTATTATAGAAAATGGTTCATTATTGAAGAAAATCTACATTCCAAAGTACCTGTTTCCGTTATCAAGAGTAATATCCAGTTGCGTTAATTTATTATTTACTTTGCCAGCACTGATTATCATTATTTTGTTTACGGGGGCTCCTTTATCTTGGGGAATGATTACATTCGTTATACCATTGGTACTGTTATTTTTCTTTTGTCTGGGACTTGGCCTTTTGCTTTCTACCATGGTCGTGTATTTCAGGGATGTGTTTCATTTATATGGAGTAGTAATCAGTCTGCTTAGCTATGCAACTCCTATATTTTATCCAGAGCAAATTGTTCCTGCTGAATACAGTTGGCTGTTAGGCTACAATCCGCTGTATTATTATTGCAAAGCTTTTCGTGCATCCTTGTATAGTGGTATGATGCCCGACAGTTCCGTATTGCTTCCGTGTATTGGTTTTGCTGTTGTTGCATTTTTGGTGGGATTTTGGGCTTTCAAAAAGTATGAGAACCATTTTATTCTTTACGTTTGATTTGAGGATACTAAAATAAATGAGAGAAACCGTAATAGAAGTTAAAAATGTATCTATGCATTTTAATCTTATGGTAGAACGCGTAGACTCAATTAAAGAGTATGTCATTAAATTGCTTAAGGGCAAACTTTTATATAATGATTTTGTAGCACTTTCCCATGTAAGCTTTAATGTAAAAAAAGGTGAAATTATCGGCCTGATTGGTTTAAATGGAGCGGGCAAATCAACACTTCTCAAAATTATTGCTGGGGTATTGAAACCCACTTCAGGGGAAGTTACGGTAAAAGGGAGTATTGCACCACTGATAGAAGTAGGGGCAGGTTTTGATCCGGAATTAACGGCCAGAGAAAACATATATTTGAATGGAGCCATTCTTGGCCATGATAGGAAATTCATGGATTCCAAGTTTGATGAAATTATTGATTTTGCGGAACTTCGGAATTTTGTGGATGTTCCTGTTAAAAACTTTTCAAGTGGTATGTATGCCAGACTTGGATTCGCTATAGCCACTATGGTTCAACCAGATATTCTTATTGTAGATGAAGTATTGTCGGTAGGTGACTATAAGTTTCAAAAAAAGTGCGAAGACCGGATTCAAGCCATGCTTGATAAAGGTGTCACAGTGGTACTGGTATCTCATGATATCGATATGATAAAGAAACTATGCACCAAAGTAGTATGGTTGGAGCATGGAAATTTAAAGGACATTGGAAAAACAGAAACTGTCTGTAAGAAATATGAAGGATAAACTCTTACTATATGCAAATATGATATAGTGAATTTAATAAACACTTTGATTTTATTCTTGAGGGACTATTATGTGTAAAATTCAAATATATGTAGCTTGTCACAAAAAAACTGCATTGCCATCTAATTCATTATTTGTACCTACACAAAGTGGCTCTGCATTAGCAACTGAGATTTTGCCGGGCATGCAGAGAGATGATGTTGGGGATAATATTTCGAATAAGAATCCACATTATAATGAATTGGATATTCAGTATTGGGCATGGAAACATTCAGAAGCTGATTATGTGGGATTATGTCATTATAGACGTTATTTATATTTGGGAAAGCAAAAATTTTCAAATTTAACGAAAGATCATCGAGACCAAATTGAGGTTCCAGTGCTTTCTCCATACACAGAAAAAAAATATGGCTTGCTTGATTTTGATCATATGAAAAAAGAAATTACTTCATATGACTTACTCATACCTAAAGCGTATGATATAAGCAAGGTATATACTCCCCATGGAGAACAGAAGACTGTACTGCAGCACTGGCTTGCACATGATGGGGCTTTGATAAAGAAAAAAGATATCTTTTTATTAATGAAATTGGTTCAGAATAAGTTTCCTGATATTTATCCATATATGAAAGAGTTTATGAATAATAAATATTTTTATGGATATAATATGTTTATTATGAAAAAGAATCTTTTTCATGAGATGTGCAATTTTGAATTCACAGTGTTTGAAGATATGGAAAAAAATATTGATTTTGCAACATATAACGAGCAAGAATCAAGGATTTTTGGCTTTATGGGAGAAATTTTATCAAGTTCTTTTTTCTATTACATCGCAAAGTCAAGGAAAAAATTGAAAATAAAAGAATGCCAGATTCTATATTTTGATGATACCGATGCACTCAATCAGATTCAACCTATAGAATCACGTATTCCTGTTGTGGTAAATGCTAATGATATTCCTGGTTATTTGCTCTATCCACTGGTAAATTCTATTATTTCCCATAAAGATAAAAATCAGAAATTTGATGTAATTGTTATTAATAATCATTTTAGTGAATTTTTTAAAAAATATTATACTGAGATATGCCCAAATGATATCAATTTTAGGTTTATTAGCTTGGAAGCTTATGCAAGACGTTTAGATTATCCAACATGGAACATTCCTAAAAACCATTTATTTGCATTACTACCATGGATATTAGCTAATTATGATTGTTGCTATTATTTGAATTGGAATTTAATTGTTGAGTCTCCGGAAGCGTTTCAGTTGTCTTTCCAAAAGGAAGATTTACCTATTAAAGGAGTTAAGGATCCCTTTATTGAAGGAAAATTAAATTCTTATTTGGTTTCTGATATTAAGTGGGGAAAAAAAATAAAACAAGAATGCTCTCAATTAAATACATACAATCTATTTAATGATGGATATCTCTATTTAAATTTATCGGCATTAAGGAAATTTGATTTTATTGATATATGTAACCGCTTATCAAAAATTGACTCAAGTATGCGTGAATTGCCATATATTTACATATTCAATATCTTATTTCAAGATAATATATCCGAAATTTCTCAAAAGTTTAACTATTTTGTTTATGCCAATAAGAAAATTGATTTTTATATTCATTTAGCCTCCAAAGTACTTTTATCGAAATATAAATCTGCTAAAAACCATGCTGTTGTAAAAAGATATGATTTGTCAGCACCTGTCGATAGTATAGATAATGAACAGTTTTATATAGAGTATTGGAGTATTGTTAATCAATCCGTATTTGTGAATGCATTTAATATGTTTTATCAGAATTGTGTCGCTATGGGATATACACCTTATATAAGATATTTTGCGCTAATAGATAGAATGTTACCTAGGGGGAGCCGGCGCCGTGAGTTCGTCAAAAAATTGGTTAATGGGCTATTATCTTTATAAGTGGTATATATCATGGAGGCTACATGGACAATATTAAAATTTTCGTATCTCGTCGGATAGATACGAATAGCACTTTCATACATAACTCACTATATGTTCCGGTCCGATGCGGTGCGATTTTTGATACAAACGACAGTTGTGCATACTTGGGGGACAACAGTGGCGATAATATATCTGGCAGAAGAAATTCGTTTTGTGAGTTTACAGTTCAATATTGGGCCTGGAAGAATGTGAAGGCGGACTATTACGGGCTTTGTCATTACCGAAGGTATCTGACTTTCAGTAAAAAAGAATTCCGGGCCAATGCACAGGAGCAAGTTATGGAGGGAATACTGGATGATCATGCCATTGCTAAGTATGACCTTCTGAATGAAAAGCGTATGAGGAGTATCATAGAAGGCTGTGACGCAGTAGTGAATGAAGCGGCCGATGTGAATCGGATTCCGACGCCACGGGGCTTTCAGCATTCGGTGTATGATCACTGGGCGGCTCACGATGGTATGTTTTTTGATAAAAGAGTCCTGCCTCTTTTTATGGACACAATTCACGAAATTGAGCCGCAGTACTATGAGGCAGCTGTAGAATATATGCATGGTAAGTGGCACAGGGGCTACAACTGCTATGTGATGAAGAATACCTTATTTAATGAAATGTGCTCTTTCCAGTTTACGGTCATGTTTTCTATGGAAAAGAAGCTTTCAGAAAACGGCATGGGTAAAGATTTCGGACGACTCCTTGGCTATCTGGGAGAGATGATGTATGGCATATTTATCTATTATCTGGAGAAACAGCATAAATATAAGATAAAGTCGGTGCAGCTTGTTTACTTTGAACAGACTGTCCCGCCGAATAGCATCTTACAGCGTTTAATTGATCGATTTTTGTTCTGGGCTAAATTCCGTTTTGAGAATATAGGCTATCGACTACTTCCCAAAAATACCAGAAGAAGAAATTTTGTAAAGAAAATTTATTTTTCCATTGTTAAACGTTGAAACAGTTATCAATAGATAATATCTTCTAAGCTGTTTAATCTGGGCCGATAACCCGCAGTCAGAGCATATACTCTAGGGGGTCTATAAACAATAAATTTTTAATTAATTTAGGAGGATTGCACATGAAAGTTGTATTATTAGCAGGTGGTTTGGGCACCCGTATTTCTGAAGAAAGTCAGTATAAGCCAAAGCCTATGATTGAAATCGGTGGGATGCCTATTTTGTGGCATATCATGAAAATTTACAGCAATTATGGATTCAATGATTTTATTATCTGCGCTGGATATAAGCAGCACATGATAAAAGAATGGTTTGCTGACTATTTCCTCCATACATCAGATATAACTTTTGATTTTACTAATGGTAAAAAAGTTGAAATTGTTCACAATACTCATTCAGAACCGTGGAAAGTAACAGTAGTAGATACTGGATTACACACAATGACCGGTGGACGTATTAAGAGAATTCAGCCATATGTTGGAAATGAAGCATTTATGATGACTTATGGAGATGGTGTTTGTGACGTAGACATCAGAAAACTGGTGGAATTTCATAAACAGCATCATAAACTGGCTACTTTAACAGCAGTGGAGTTGGAACAAAGCAAGGGGATTCTGGATATTGCACCTGACAATGCAGTGCATGCATTTCGCGAGAAATCCGCGTTGGATAGTGCCCCAATCAATGCTGGGTTTATGGTATTAGAACCGCAGGTATTCAATCTATTAGATGGAGATCAGTGTATTTTTGAAAGGAAACCGCTGGAAACTTTGGCTAAAGATGGGCAGTTAATGAGTTACAAACATAAAGGTTTCTGGCAGTGCATGGATACAAAGAGAGAGAAAGATATGCTGGAAAATCTTTGGGATTCAGGCAAAGCACCTTGGAAAGTGTGGGCAGACTAATGAATTATTTTGACAATGAATTTTACAGAGGGAAACGTGTTCTTGTAACAGGACATACAGGATTTAAGGGCAGCTGGCTTTGTCGTATTCTTATTAATGCTGGAGCTATCGTTACTGGCTATTCCCAGAATCCACCAACTAATCCAAATCTTTTTTCTCTTGCAGGTTTGGAAGAAAACATGAATTCAATAATTGGAGATATTCGGGATATGGAGCATTTATCAAAGGTGTTTGATGAAACTCAGCCTGAAATTGTTTTTCATCTTGCTGCACAGCCTATCGTGAGAGATTCATATAAGGATCCTCGTTATACTTATGAAACCAATGTAATGGGGACGGTAAATATACTGGAATGTGTAAGACTTCATCCCTGCGTGAGAAGTTTCCTTAATGTGACAACAGATAAGGTGTACCATAACAATGAATGGGTTTGGGGTTATCGGGAAAATGAGCCATTGGATGGGTTTGATCCTTATTCCAATTCTAAATCATGTTCAGAATTGGTAACACATTCTTATAAAAACAGCTTCTTTGCTGATGGACATACGGCCATTTCCACAGCCCGTGCCGGAAATGTGATCGGAGGCGGCGATTTTGCCAATGATCGCATCATTCCTGACTGTGTCCGTGCCGTAGAGGCAGGAAAGCCCATCGGTGTCCGCAATCCTTATTCCACTCGTCCATACCAGCATGCGCTGGAGCCACTCTTTGCTTATCTTATGATTGCTCAGAAGCAGTATGAAGATGGAAAATATGCAGGTTGGTATAACGTAGGACCGGATGAATGTGATTGTGTAACTACCGGTGAGTTGGTCGACTTGTTCTGTTATTCCTGGGGAAATAACCTTACCTGGGATAATCAGGCAGAAACGCATGCACTTCATGAAGCTAATTTTCTTAAGCTGGATTGTTCCAAGATTAAATCCGTTTTTTGGTGGAAACCACGCTGGCATATTGACGAGGCTATAAAAATGACGGTGGATTGGACTAAAGTTTGGCTGGCAAAAGGGAATGTACCTGCTGAAATGGATCGGGAAATTCGGAATTATTTGGGAGAAAAACATTGAAAAAGGTTATTGTCTCTGGAGCTAATGGCTTTGTAGGAACTGCACTTATTAAAGAATTAGTTGCACATGATTATGAAGTGTATGCGTTAGCACGGAAAAATCATCATGATAATATTCCGTACAGCCAGTGTGTTCATCTTGTAGAGTTTGATTTAGCTGAGGCTGGTAAATTACTTGATCTTATTCCCGTGGATAGTTATGAGGCTTTTTATCATCTCGCATGGAAAGGGGTCGCTGGCAGTGATAGGGCAAATCCCGATGTCCAAATTATAAACCTGCAGTCAACTCTGGATTGCTTGAAAGTGGCAAAAGATTTAGGCTGTAAAAGATTTATTCCGACAGGATCAATTATGGAATATGAATCAATTGAGGAAACATATACCCAAGGATGTCAGCCAGGGTTAGGATATATCTATGGTGCAGGTAAGGTAGCGGCTCATATTATGTGTATGTCTCTTGCTGCTCATGCAGGAATAGATTTAATCTGGCCTATGATTACTAACACATATGGCCCTGGTGAAAAAAGTCCACGGTTGGTGAACTCAACTATTCGAAAATGCCTGGCAGGAATAAGCCCTCAGTTTACAGCTGGTAAGCAACGTTATGACTTCGTTTATATCGATGATGTTGCGCGGGCGTTTCGTTTGATAGCAGAGCATGGGAAGCCTTTTCATCATTATCTGATAGGGAGTGGGCATGCAAAGCCGCTGAAAGAGTTTTTGTTGGAAATGAAAGCCGCCATTGCACCAAATCTGGACTTTCTTTTCGGAGAGGTACCGTTTACAGGAGTAGATGTTCCTCTTAGATATTTTGACTGCTCTGATACGGAGAAAGATACTGGGTTTAAGGCAGCTATTTCTTTCGGGGAAGGGTGTAAAAGAACCATGAATTGGTGGAAAATGCAGAAAGACTGTTTATAGTTCTTAATCCTGAAATATATTAATAATTAGACGGTCGGACTAGTCCCACTTACTTAAGCTTTCTAAGTACAATTTCATCTTTGAAATTGTTTGTTGGGGGTATCTGGTGTTAGCTAGGATGTTAAAGGAGTATTTTATGGCGGGAAATGTTGTAGTTGTTGGCGCTGGACTTTCTGGTGCAGTTGTAGCAAGGTATCTGGCTGAAAAAAATTATCAGGTTAAAGTTTTGGAAAAAAGAGCGCACATTGCAGGAAACATGTATGATTATGAAGATGATCATGGTTTCCTTGTCCAAAAATATGGTCCCCATACATTCCATACTGTAAAAAAAGATTTGTATGAGTATATGTGTCATTATGAAGACTGGCAGGACTATAAGCTGACCTGCGGAGCGGTGTGGGGCGGTAAGTATACACCGACGCCTTTCAATTTTACTACCATAGATACCTTTTATCCTGAGAAAGAGGCCGAGGAGCTGAAGAAGCATCTTCGGGAGGCTTTTAAAGGGAGAAGTACTGCTACGGTTGTAGAGGTACTTGGAAATGAGGATCCTCTGGTGCGTGAGTATGCGGAGTTTCTTTTCCGGAATGACTATGCTCCCTATACGGCAAAACAGTGGGGGGTATCTCCGGAGGAGATTGATCCCAGCGTTTTGGCCAGGGTGCCGCTTCGTTTCTCCTATGATACCGGCTATTTCGATGATCCCTATCAGGTAATGCCGGTTCATTCCTTCACCAGGTTCTTTGAGAATCTTCTTCATCATCCGAATATTCATGTAAAGCTGGGTCAGGATGCACTGAAAAGACTGGAAATCAAAGATAATCAGGTGATGGTGGATTGCAGACCTTTTGATGGTCTGGTAGTCTATACCGGTCCTATTGATGAATTGTTCTACTTACAGTATGGCAAACTGCCCTATCGGTCGCTCAAGTTTGAGTGGAAGTATTCTGATAAAGACAGTGTCCAGAACGCTCCGGTGGTAGCTTACCCACAGGAGAAAGGCTTTACCCGAATTACAGAGTATAAGAAACTTCCAATGCAGGATAAACTGGGAAGCAGCTATGCTTTGGAATATCCACTGCCCTATGAAGAAGGAAAGGACATGGAGCCTTACTATCCGGTGCTGACAAAGGAAAGCCAGGAACAGTATGCAAAATACAAAGAACTGGCGGATCAGGTTCCTCATCTCATCTGCTGTGGACGATTAGCAGATTTCAAATATTATAATATGGATCAGGCTCTGGAGAGAGCTTTAGAAATTTGCAAAAAGTTATAAGATTATATGAAAACAGTGGACTGATCTTTGTATTTGGCCTGCTGTTTTTATGTTATGCTAGTAAATATATTATTAGTGCCTGACAATAATGAGAATTATCTATTATCACCCATAGAATTATCTATGTAAAGCAGGTAATTTTGTTGCTTGGAGTTATTTGTATGACAATTAGCAATGAACTTTTTATCGATATAAAGAATTTTCTGAACCACTCCTGGAGTGTGACTCCAGAAAATATGGTCAAACATGCGGACGAGATAAATCAGGCAGCGAATGCTGTAACAGAACTTAGGGATACTGGTAAAGGGCCTGATGGAAGTCTTGTCCTTTTTCCACACCTTCCTTATTTGCTGGAAGAAAATGTGCTGATTTCTGAAGAGGAAAAGAATGCTCTTCTTTCCTTAAAAGAGAGAGCCAAATCCTATGATGCTGTAATTTCTATTGGCATCGGTGGTTCTTATTTGGGGAATCAGGTGCTTTTTGATTTGTTCTGCGGGCCTTACTGGAATCAGCTTACTAAAGAAGAGAGAAATGGCTATCCTCAGTTTTATTTCGCTGGGCAGAATGTAGATCCTGTCAGCCTGACAGAACTTTCTTCCTGTATTTCCAGGGAGGCAAAGCGACTGAAGGACCGTCGGATGCGAGTACTGTTTCTGGTAATTTCCAAATCCGGCACGACTATCGAACCGGTTGCTGCGGTAAGGGGATTAAAGAAACTGCTTGCCGACGTTTGTGATATTCATCTCATGGCGATTACCGATAAGGAAAAAGGAAGAATCCGACCGTTAGCAGAAGAACGACATTTCCCTTGTTTCACTGTCCCCGATGGAATCGGTGGCCGGTTCAGTATTTTTTCTCAGGTAGGCCTGGTGTTTGCCAGCCTGGCCGGGATAGATATAGAAAGTTTCCTTAAAGGTGCGCAGATGGTAGAGGAAACTTGCCGTTCTGAAGAAATAAACGAAAATCCAGCTCTTTTACTGGCCGCTCTTAAGTATATTGCCACAAAAGAATATGGTATTACTGCAGAAGTTATTATGCCCTATAGGGATAAGCTTCGATCCTTTGGTTGGTGGTATGCACAGCTTTTGGGGGAATCCCTGGGAAAGAAATATGATATGCAGGGGAACGAAGTGTATAATGGGCGTATTCCGGTAGCTTCTGTGGGAACCACAGATATGCATTCTCTTACACAGGAACATCAGCAGGGACAGAAGAATAAGTTGATCCAGTTCATTTCTGTAGAACACCTGCCTTCTGATCTTTCTGTCCTCTGTGATGAAAAGGGCGTAAGTGGCATGGTTCCTATGAGCCGTATGTTGGACGCAGCAAGAAAAGCGAATGAAGAAGCGCTAGCAAACGAAGGCCGGATGAGCTGTCACATTTCCATCAGCGAACTGACACCATTCCACATTGGGGCACTCATGTATTTCTTCTTCCTCACCATTGCCTATGAAGGAGCCATGGAACATGTAAATGCGTTTGATCAGCCTGGGGTAGAGGACTACAAGAAAATACTCCATGAGGACTTGAGAAAGTATATCGTAAGAAATCAGGAGAATGCTATCAGCCTTAATTAAAAAGGTCGGGCTAACTAAGTTAAACAAAGAAGTCTCAAAGTCCTACCATGTCATCGTCTGATGTCTGACTGTCTGATGCTACACGAAAGGAACACATACACTGATGGACATAAAAATACTGGTGGCGGCGCACAAAAAATACTGGATGCCCAAGGATTCAGTTTACTTACCGATTCAGGTAGGGGCCGCCCTGCATCCGGCATTAGGATATGTTCCGGATAATACAGGATATAATATTTCCGATAAAAATCCGAATTACTGTGAATTAACCGCTTTATACTGGGCCTGGAAAAATCTGGACTGCGAATATATCGGTCTTTGCCACTATCGCCGGTACTTTGGGCACAAGGTTCATTCAAAAGATATAGAAAAGAAGAAGGGAGCCATATTTACCAAGACCGATTATGAAAAACTGCTGACAAAATATGATGTCATTCTTCCAAAGACGAGAAACTACTACATAGAAACCGTACGCAGCCAGTACGAACACGCACACTTTAAGAAGGATTTGGACGAAACAGAGAAAATTATCGCAGAAAAATATCCAGGCTATTCTGATGCATTCACCAAAGTAATGAATCAGAGAAAACTGCACATACTCAATATGTTCGTCATGAAGAAATCCCTTTTTGACGAATATTGCACCTGGCTGTTCGACATCCTCTTCGAACTGGAAAAGCGAACAGACCTGACCAGCTACGATACCTACGAAGCCCGCCTCTTCGGCTTCATCTCCGAACGCCTTTTTAACGTATGGCTTGAAAGACAGAACCTGAAAACATTCGAAGTCCCAGTGGTATTCCTAGAAAATATTGACTGGCCGAAGAAGATCGCTGATTTTTTGAAGAGGAAAGTAACAGGAAAGAGATAGCATAAAGATTATATAAAGTGTTGACAGTATAGGTAAAGATAATTATGCTTTTGACAGACAGACAGACAGACAGACAGACAGACAGACAGACAGACAGACAGACAGACAGACAGACAGACAGACAGACAG
>ENA-ORIC01002059-ORIC01002059.1-human-gut-metagenome-genome-assembly--contig:-NODE-2059-length-17369-cov-2.854326_pt1 | contig 17369 bp, 13 predicted proteins | sample MGYA00243023_ERZ508732 | MGnify/ENA primary metagenome ERZ508732 (study PRJEB26277, sample SAMN04329767) | human gut metagenome | biome: human-associated habitat | host: Homo sapiens | place: USA...
GCCGATGCAGTTTTCCGGGTGTGCGGCCACCACAAAGGGGTAGCCCTTGGAGTTGACCTCGTGTCCCACGGCCAGCACGCCCTTGGGACAGAACTTCACGCAGTAGCCGCAGCTCTTGCAGCTCTCCGCGCGGATGGTGACTTGCGCCATTTCAATGCCTCCTTATCCTTCATCAAGTCCCGTCTCCGGGACGGTCATTCGCGGTGTGATGGGCAGCAGCGGCAGCTCCGTCCGGCCCTCGACCTCCGGCAGCAGCGTCTCCGACACCGCCGCCGCCTCCACCTTTACATAGGGCGTCAGCAGCCGGAGCCCCTGCTCCACGCCCACTAAGAATTCCTCCGCCGTGGTGCCGATGCCCAGCGTGGGGTTCAGCAAAAAACGCGGCAGGCCCAGCCGCGCCGCCTTCAGCACGGCGCTCAGGGTCCCGTCGATGTGCTCCACCGTCCCCGACCAAGGCCGGTACGGGTTTACCACGAACCATGCATCCGCACTCTTCAGCAGGTGTGCGTATCCGCCGATGAGCCTTGCCCCCGTGTCGTTGCCGCCCACGTCCAGAATGACGCTCTTGCTCTTGTCCAGCAGCAGCGGCACCAGTCCGCCCACCTGCGTGGGCGCGTCGGCACACTGCTGCTCGAAGTGCACCGTCACCCCCGCGCCCTCCAAAAGGGCCGCCGCGTCCCTTGACCGCAACAGTGGCTTTGTCTGGTCCAGATCGAAGAAATGCACATCCCGTCTACGCTCCGCCGCCGTCAGCGCCCACTGCACCGCCAGCTCAGATTTGCCGCACCCGGCCTCGCCCAGAAATACCGTCACCCGCTGCGCCGGGTCCGGCGCATACCGTGCCATACCATCCCTCCTTTAGCCCTTCAAAGTGCTGTATAGTTACGAATACCATTATACCCGCCCGCTTTGCCCCTGCGAAGCGTAAATGCCCGTTATCCTATAAAGTTTTCTTATATCTGACGGCGTAAAAAAAGACCGGCACCCGCCGGTCTTTTTTCATATGCTTATCCGCCCAGATACGCCTTCTTGATGGCGTCGCTCTCCAGCAGCGCCGCGCCGGTGCCCTCCGTGACGATGCGCCCCGTTTCCAGCACATAGCGCCGGTCGGCCACCGCCAGCGCCGCCTGTGCGTTCTGCTCCACCAGAAGAATAGTGGTGCCGTCGGCGTGCAGCTGTCGAATGATGTCGAATATCTGCTCCACCAGCAGCGGCGCCAGACCCATAGACGGCTCGTCCAGCATCAGCAGCTTGGGATGGCTCATCAGCGCCCGGCCCATGGCCAGCATCTGCTGCTCGCCGCCGGACAGCGTCCCGGCCACCTGCTTCCGCCGTTCCTTCAGCCGCGGGAAGCGCTCGTACACGCTCTCGATGTCCGCGTTCAGGTCACCGCTCCGGCAATAGCCGCCCATGTCCAGGTTTTCCTGCACCGTCATGTGCTGGAAAATGCGCCGCCCCTCCGGCACCAGGGCCATACCGCGCCCCACCAGCTTGTGGCTGGGCACGTGCCGCAGCTCCTCGTCCATGAAGCGCACGCTTCCCGTGCGGCTGCGGAGCAGCCCTGCCACGGTGTTCAGCGTGGTGGATTTGCCCGCGCCGTTGGCGCCGATCAGCGTCACCACCTCGCCCTGCTCCACGTGGAAGGACACGTCCTTCACCGCGTGGATGCTGCCGTAGTACACATTGATGTTCTCCACCTGCAGCACGCTGCTCATGCGCTCGCCTCCTTCTTCCGTCCCAGATACGCTTCAATGACCGCCGGGTCCGCCTGGATGTCCGCCGGAGTGCCCTTGGCGATGATCTGCCCGAAGTTCAGCACGCAGATACCCTCGCAGATGTTCATCACCAGGTTCATGTCGTGCTCGATCAGCAGCACCGCGATCTGGAACGTATCCCGTATCTTTCGGATGTTCTCCATCAGCTCCGCCGTCTCCGACGGGTTCATGCCCGCCGCCGGCTCGTCCAGCAGCAGCAGGCACGGGTTCGACGCCAGCGCCCGCAGGATCTCCAGCCGCCGCTGCGCGCCGTAGGGCAGCGAGCCCGCCCGTTCATCGGCATGACTCTCCATGTGGAAGATGCTCAGCAGCTCCTCCGTCCGTTCCCGGGCGATGTGCTCCTCCCGCGCATACCTGGGGAAATGCAGGATACTGCCCGCCAGCCCGTAGCGCACCGAGTCGTTCATGGCCACCATCAGGTTCTCCGCCACCGTCAGATCATTGAACAGCCGGATGTTCTGGAACGTCCGGGCGATACCGGCCTTGTTTACCTGTGCGGTGGTCATGCTGTGGGTGTCCTTGCCATCCAGCAGGATAGCGCCCGCTGTGGGCTGATACACCTTCGTCAGCAGGTTGAACACCGTGGTCTTGCCCGCGCCGTTGGGGCCGATCAGCCCCGCGATCTCCGTCCGGCCGATGGTCAGATCGAAGTCCTCCACCGCCTTCAGCCCGCCGAAGGTCACGCCCAGCCCCACGCACTCCAGCACCGGGGACTTGTCGATGTCTCGTTCCGGCAGCAGCACGGAGGACTGGCGCTTCACCAATTTCGTTTTCGTCGTCACAGCGCCGCACGCTCCTTTCGCCCGGGGGTCAGTTTTTCCTTAGCAGAGGCAAAAAACCGCTTCATCGTTGGGTTGTTCGTGGCCTGCATCACCAGGATCAGCACGATGGCATACACCAGCATACGGTAGTCCGCCACCTCGCGCAGCGCCTCCGGCAGCACCGTCAGCACGATGGCCGAGATCACGGAGCCCGGTACGCTGCCCATGCCGCCCAGCACCACGATGACCAGGATCTCGATGGACATATTGTAATCAAAGGCAGCCGCCTTGATGTTGGCCAGTGAGTGGCCGTACAGTACGCCGGCACAGCCTGCGAAGAAAGCTGCGATGACGAACACCGCCAGCTTGTACCATGTGACGTTCAATCCCACGGACTCCGCCGCGATGCGGTTGTCCCGGATGGCCATGATGGCCCGACCGTACTTGGACCGCTTCAGGTTCAGCATCACCGCCACCGTCAGCAGCACCAGCACCGCGCCGTAGGGGAGAAGGTCCTTCGCCCCGGCGTAGATGGAGGAGGTGTCCAGACCCAGCGCGCCGCCGGTGATGTTCAGGTTTGTGATGATGTTCTTGATGATCTCGCCGCAGGCCAGCGTCACGATAGCCAGATAGTCGCCCCGCAGCCGCAGGGCCGGCAGTCCCACCAGCAGTCCGAAGACCGCCGCCATCAGGCCGCCCGCCAGCATACTCACCGGCAGGCGCACGCCCAGCGGCAGGGCGGTGGTGTGCAGCGCGATCGCCACCAGACACCCGGAGAACAGTCCCACGGACATGAAGCCCGCGTGGCCCAGGCTCAGCTCGCCCAGCAGGCCCACCACTAGGTTCAGCGACACCGCCATCACGATGTACACCGCAACGGGCACCAGCATATTCGTTACCTGCCGGGTCAGGTGCCCGGTATACAGCAGCGCCGCCATTACCACAAACAGTGCGGCCACCGCCGCCACGGTCAGCAGGCCCGTGCGCTGTCTTTTTTTCTGTGTCAGCTGCATTTCCTTCACCTCACACCTTCTCCTGCATGGGCTTGCCCAGCAGGCCCGTGGGCTTGACCACCAGCACGACCACCAGCACGGCGAACACGATGGCGTCCGCCCACAGGGTGGAGATATACGTCTTGGACATCTGCTCGATCAGGCCCAGCAGTATGCCGCCCAGCATGGCGCCGGGGATGGAGCCGATACCGCCGAAAACCGCCGCCGTAAAGGCCTTGATGCCGGGCATGGCGCCGGTGGTGGGCTTGATGTACACATAGGTCATGCCGTAGAACATACTGGCGAAGGCCGCCAGCGCCGAGCCGATGGCAAACGTCAGCGTGATGGTCCTGTCCACGCTGATGCCCATCAGCGTGGCGGCGTCCTTGTCCTCGGACACGGCCCGCATGGCTTTGCCCAGCTTCGTTTTGTCGATGAACAGCGTCAGCGCTGCCATCAGCACCGCTGTCACCGCCAGCGTCAGCACGGTGATGCCGTCCACCTGCACGCCGCCCACGGAGAAGCTGCCCAGCTTTACCAATGTGGGGTAGGCCATCTGCTGCGAGCCGAAGAGCAGCAGCGCCGCGTTCTGCAAAAGATAGCTGACGCCGATGGCCGTGATGAGCACACTCAGCGGTGCCGCCTGCCGCAGGGGCTTATAGGCGCAGAACTCAATGACCACGCCCAACACCGCGCATACCACGATGCTGACGATCACCGTCACCCACGGGGACAGTCCCAGCTGCGCCACCGCCACAATGCCGCTGTATGCGCCCACCATGATCACGTCGCCGTGGGCGAAGTTCAGCATTTTGGCGATACCGTAGACCATGGTGTAGCCCAGCGCGATCAGCGCGTAGATGCTCCCCAGGCTCAGCCCGCTTATCAATGTTTGTATCAAATTCGTCATAGTCGTCATTCCTTTGCATGGCGCCCGTTCCGCCCTCCCGGCGCTGCGCCGGGAGGGCGTATGGGCTTATTGTGAGGAAGATAGGTAGCTTACTTGCTTACGCCTCCGCGTCGGCCGCGGTATCCGCGCCGGCGGCGTCATTGGCGTTGTCCTGACCGAACAGGGTGCCCACGCCGTTCTTGTAGAGGATGGCGCTGGCGGCCTTGTTGGTGTTGCCGTCGGCACTCCAGGTCATAGTGCCGGTCACGCCCTCCACGATGATGGTGGGCATCACAGCGGCCAGGTCAGCGCCGGAGGTGCTGCCGTTGGCGGCCTCCACAGCGGCCTTGACGGCGTACACCGCGTCATAGGCATCCGCGGCGAACTGGTCGGGGGTGGCGTTGTAGGCGTCCTGGTATGCCTTCACAAAGGCCTGGACTTTGGGGTCGGCGGAATCCGCCGCGAAGGGGGTCATCATCAGCACGTTATCCGCGATGGTCACATCCTGGCTCACCTTGCCCAGGATGCCGTCCAGACCGTCAGCGCCGAAGAAGTACACATCGTCGGCAAACTTACCCTTGGCCTGGGTCAGGAAGGTGGAGGCCTCCTCTGCGTAGATGGGGATGAACACGACCTTCACGCCGGAGGAAGCAAGGGCGTTCACCTGGGTGGAGAAGTCGGTGCTGGTGGCGGTGGTGAAGGTCTGCGTCTCCTTGATGGTCACGCCGTTGTTCTGCACTCGGCCACGAAGGCATTGTACAGACCCACAGAGTAGTCGTTGTCGCTCTGATAGAACACGCCTACTTCGGTGGCCAGGGCGTTGTCGGTGAGGTAGTCTGCTGCCGCGGTGCCCTGATAGGAATCGTAGAAGCAGATACGGAACGCCTTGTCGTTGCCGTCGATGCACTTGTCGGCGGAGCCGGTGGTCTCCATGATGAACATGTCGTCGGCCTTGGCCGCCGCCACCACGGAGGCCGTCTCACCGGACAGCACACCGCCCAGGCACACATTCATGCCCCAGTCCATCAGCTTGCCGTAGGCCGCCACAGCGCTCTCCGGGTCGCCCTGAGAATCCTGGAAGTTGACCTCCAGCTGCTTGCCGTTCACGCCGCCGGCGGCGTTGATCTCCTTGACGGCCAGCTCCGCGCCGTGCTGTACGGACAGACCATAGTTGGCATAGCCGCCGGTCAGGGGGCCGACGCCGCCCAGCTTAATGGTCTCGGTGCCGCTGGCGTCGCCGCTGCCGCCGTTATCGCTCTTGCTGCCGCAGGCCACCAGGCTCAACGCCATCACAGCGGCTAAAAACATTGCAACTACTTTCTTTTTCATGGTTTTGTTCTCCTTTACGTTGGTTTTCTTAGGAACTATGCACCGGCGGCGTCTGCCGCAGGTATACAAAAAAGCGGCTCCGCCAATGGCGGAGCCGCTTCGCTGTATCAGGTATCAGCGCGTCATGCGGTTATCCGTGCCAATGGCGTATGTGCAGAGGCGGCCAGTACCAGCAGTACCAGCACCAGAGCGCAAATAATAATGGACGCCATAATAATGGCGCCCAGCACGGACAGGATGACAGTATGAGAAGCGGCGCAGGCGCAGCAGAAAGCAGCACCGGCGCAGGCGGCGGTCATCATGGTATTCATGGCTTTCTTCGTGGTCTTGGTCATCACGGCCGCCTCCTTTCGCTTCGGAAATGTTGGGCCTATTGTAGCAAAGCAAAATTCCAAAGTCAACGATGTTTTCACAAAAAACGTCATCATAACGCACAAACTGTCACTATATGAATTATGCAAAATATACAAAAACGAACCACTTTCTCCCAGAAACTGGAAATTCCACAGCCGCAGCCGGTCTGCCGCTCCGAACACAAAAAACGATATAGACGGACAAACATACGACAATACCGAACAATACCCCTTGCATTTTCTGCGTTATCCTGTAAAATAGACAGCGAACCTCCGCGCGGTACGCGCGGAAACGGAACAGACTGAAAAGGGAGGCCCGTCCATGCATACGCCCCGGCACCCCACACGCAGCATAACGATCATGGCGTCAGCGCTGCTGGCGCTGTTTCTGCTGTCCTTCGTGCTGGGCCGCTACGGCGTCCCTCTGGGCGAGGTGGTAAAGATACTCCTCTCCCGCGTCTTTTCTATTGAACAGACCTGGACGGACAACATGGCTATCGCCGTGTGGAACGTCCGCCTGCCCCGTATCCTGCTGGCCTGTCTGGTGGGCTGCGGCCTCTCCGCCGCCGGCACCGCCTACCAGACCGTGTTCCAGAACCCCATGGCCGCACCGGATATCCTGGGCGCGTCCTCCGGTGCCTGCTTCGGTGCGGCGCTGGCGATCCTGACGGGCCAGAGCACCGTGATGGTCACCGTTTTTGCCTTCCTGGCCAGCCTGCTGTCCGTGGCCCTGGTCTATCTGGTGGGCCGCCGATCCCGGGGCAGCCGTGTGGTGAGCCTCCTGCTGGCCGGTATCATGGTAGGCTCGCTGTTCTCGGCCTGTACCTCCTATATCAAGCTGGTGGCCGATCCCACCAACCAACTGCCCCAGATCACCTACTGGCTCATGGGCAGCCTCTCCGGCACCCGTATGCACACCGTCGCCTTTGCCGCCGTCTGTATGGCGGCAGGGCTGACGCCCCTGCTGCTGCTCCGCTGGCGCATGAACCTGCTGACCCTCTCGCCGGATGAAGCCCGCGCCATGGGCGTCCACACGGACCGCCTGCGTCTGGCGGTGATCCTCTGCGCCACGGTGCTGACGGCCTCCGCCGTCTCCGTCTCCGGCATGATCGGCTGGGTGGGTCTGGTGATCCCCCATCTCAGCCGCCGCCTCGTGGGTAACGACTGCCGCAGGCTCCTGCCCATGGCCTGCCTGTTCGGCGCGGCCTTTCTGCTGCTGGTGGACGACCTGGCCCGCACCCTTGCGGCGACGGAGATCCCCATCGGTATCCTGACGGCCTTCGTGGGCGCGCCGTTCTTTATCTACCTCATGGTGAAGGGAGGCGACCGCCTGTGACCCTCACGGTATCGCACCTGACCTTCGCTTATCCCAAGGCCCCGCCGGTGCTGGAGGATGTCTCCTTCACCGTGCCCGCCGGTGATTTCCTCTCCGTGCTGGGTGCCAACGGTGCCGGCAAGAGCACCCTCTTCCGCTGCCTGCTGGGCGGCCTGGAGGGCTACACCGGCGCCATCTCGCTGGACGGCCGCGACGTGCGGACCTTCTCCCGCCGGGAGCTGGCGGCCCGCATCGCCTACATCCCGCAGATACACCGTCCCACCTTCGGCTATTCCGTGCTGGACACCGCCCTCATGGGCCTGACCCGGCACTTGTCCCCGTTCCAGAGCCCCTCCAAGGCCCTGGAGCAGCAGGCTCTGACCGCCCTGGAGCAGCTGGGTGTGGCCCACCTGGCGCAGCGGAACTTCGCCGCCCTCTCCGGCGGCGAGCAGCAGCTGGTGCTCATCGCCCGCGCTCTGTGCCAGCAGTCGGAGCTCCTCATCATGGACGAGCCCACCGCCTCTCTGGATTACGGCAACCAGCTCCGTGTGCTGGAGCAGGTGCGTTCCCTGTCGGAGCAGGGCTACACCGTCCTGCTCTCCACCCACGATCCCCAGCACGCCCTGCGCTTTTCCCGCCGCGTCCTGGCCCTGCAAGGGGGCCGCGTGGCGGCGGAGGGCGATACCCGGAGCGTGCTGACGCCGGACCTGATCCGGCAGCTCTACGGTGTGGAGTCCGTGCTGCTGGATACGCCCGACGGCGCGGCCCTGCTGCCGGTGCGGGGAGGTGACCGCCATGTTTAGCTGGTCGGCGGACACTGTCCGCTTCATGGCCGATGCCTGCCGCCGCACCGACTTCCACGAAAAGCTGACGGCGCTGCTGCTGCCGTACCTGAAGCCCACGGATCATATCTGCGACGCCGGCTGCGGCCTGGGATACCTGTCTCTGGCCCTGTCGCCCCATGCGGCCCATATCACGGCGGCGGAGCGCGACGCTGCGGCCCTGTCCGTCCTGCGGCAGGAGCTGGACGCCCGCGGCATTACGAATGTGACGCCCCTGTGCACCGATGTGCTGGCCTATACGCCGCCGGTGCCCTTCGACGCCATGGTCTTCTGCTTTTTAGGCAGCTTGGAGGAGATACTGGCCGCTGCCCTCCGCCAATGCCGTGGCACGGTGCTGGCCGTGGTGCGTGACGACGTGTGCCACCGCTTTTCCGGGGCACCCCGTGCGCCGGGCCGCCATAGCTTCGATGCCGCCTGCGGTGTGCTGGACGCCCACGGTATCCCCTATACGGCGCAGCGTGCGGCGCTGGACTTTCCCCAGCCCTTCCGCACCCTGGAGGATGCCCGGACGTTCCTGGCCCTCTACGGCGGGGGAGCGCCTGCGGAGGACGATCTCCGCGCCAAACTTATTTCCACCGGCGATCCGGACTTCCCGTGGCAGCTGCCCGGTGTCCGCCGCTTTGGAATAATTGCATTTTCAACAGAAGAAGGAGAACACATATGAACAAGACAAAACGATCGCTGGCGCTGGTCCTGGCGCTGGTGATGAGCCTGACCCTGTTTGCCTGCGGCCGGAAGGCCCAGGACGACAAGACCGACGACAGCACCCGGACGGAGGACACCACCCGCGTGTTCACCGACTCCTGCGGCCGCGAGGTCACCGTCCCCACCGATATCCAGAAGGTCGCCGTCTCCGGCCCTCTGGCCCAGATGGTGGTCTTTGCCATCGCCCCGGACAAGATGGTGGGTGTGGCCAATGCCTGGGACAAGACCGCCGAGAATTACTTTGACCAGAAGTATCTGGACCTGCCCCTGCTGGGCCAGCTGTACGGCGGCAAGGGCGAACTAAACCTGGAGACGCTGCTGGCGGCCGATCCCGACGTGGTCATCGATGTGGGCGAGCCCAAGAGCACCATGGCGGAGGACCTGGACGGCCTGCAGGAACAGACCGGCATCCCCTTTGTCCACATTGACGCCTACCTGGCCTCCATGGACGATACCTATGCCATGCTCAGCGACCTGCTGGCTATGCCCAACGAGGGTCAGGCCCTGGCCGACTACTGCCGCAATGCCTATGACACCGTCAAGGCCATCGTGGACGGCGTGGAGAAGGCCGATGTCCTGTATATCACCGGTGAAGAGGGCCTGAACGTCATCGCCAGGGACTCCTATCACGCCGAGGTCGTCGATATGCTGTGCAATAATCTGGCTGTGGTGGACGAGCCCTCCTCCAAGGGTACCGGCAACGAGGTGGACATGGAGCAGATCCTGAACTGGGACCCCTCTATCGTGTTCTTCGCCCCCGGCAGCATTTACAACACCGTGGCCGATAACGAGAACTGGCAGACCATACCTGCCATCAAGGACGGCAGGTATTACGAGGTGCCCTTCGGCCCCTACAACTGGATGGGCTTCCCCCCCAGCGTCCAGCGCATCCTGGGTATGCAGTGGATGGCCAAGGTCCTGTACCCCGAGGCTGCCGATTACGATATGTACGAGGTCACCCAGACCTATTTCCAACTGTTCTACCACTGCGACCTGACCATCGACCAGTACAACGCGCTGGTGGACAATTCTCTCCCCGCTGTGGAGGCCGCCGGCTGAATAAACGAACAGGGAGCGGCACCGCCGCTCCCTATGGCCCTTGAAAGGAGAAGCGTATGAACAACATCTTCCAGACCCTGCTCTATCAGCGGGAAAAGCAGAAGGACACCGTGCTGGCCACCATCGTGTGGGATGACGGCTCTGCCCCCCGCGGCGCGGGCAGCCAGATGCTGGTGGGGGCGGAGGGTCTGCTCTCCGGCACCATCGGCGGCGGCGCGGTGGAGCTGCGGTCCATTCAGGTGGCCCGGGCGCTGCTGGCCGGTCAGCACATGGATGCCCTGTATGACTTCAAACTCTCCCGTGACGGTGAGCTGGGCATGGCCTGCGGCGGCGATGTGACGGTGCTGTTCACCCCCGCCCGACTGTCCGAACCCGGCTGGGATGCGCTGGCGGCGGAGGTGCTGCGCTGTGTGCGTGACCGTGTGCCCGGCTGGCTGGTGCTGCCGCTGGACGGCGCCGCACCCCATATCGCCGAGACGGCGGAGACAGGCGAGGGCGTGTTCTCCCTGCCGCTGCCGGTGGGGGAGCGCGCGGTCATTTTCGGCGCGGGACATATCGCTCGTGCGCTGACGCCTCTGCTGCGGACGATTGGCTTCCGTCCCGTGGTGGTGGATGATCGGCCGGGCTTTGCCACGGCGGAGCATTTTCCCCAGGCGGACCGGACCATCTGCGGCGACTTTGACCGCATCAGCGACTATCTGACGCTGACGCCGGAGGACTATGTGGTCATCATGACCAACGGCCATGAGCACGACTTTCAGGCGGAGGTGCAGGTGCTGCGGGGCGAGACGGCCTATGTGGGCGTCATCGGCTCCCGGAAGAAAACGGCCTTTGTGAACCAGCGCCTGCGGGAGGCGGGCATTCCCGAGGAGAAGATCGCCTTTGTCCACACGCCGGTGGGCACACCCATCAAGGCCGTGACGCCGGAGGAGATCGCCGTGTCCATCGCCGGTGAGATGATCTGCGTCCGTGCCGCACGGCGCGAAGCGGCAGGGGAGGTACACCATGGCTGCCCCATGCACTGACCATCTGTTCCTCACCGGTGACAAGGGCGTGGGCAAGTCCACGCTGGCGCGCTGCCTGCTGGCCGGGCATACACCCTGCGGCTTCCGCACGGTGCGGGTAACAGGCGTGCTGGACCGGCCCTCTGTGCACCTGCTGCCCGCGGTGGGCGGAGTACCGTCGGCGGAGAATTTGCTGTTCTACTGCGGCGCTTATTCCTGCGAGAGGTTCGACACGCTGGGCACGGCGGCCCTGCGTGACCGTGACGGGGACGTCCTGCTGATGGACGAGCTGGGCCCGGCGGAGTCCGGTGCCAAAAAATTCTGCGAAGCGGTGCTCGCGGCCCTGGACGGTGACCTTCCCGTTCTGGGTGTTCTGCAAAAAGCAGATACGGAATTTCTCCGGGCGGTGGCCGGTCATCCCCGGGTGCGTCTGGTGACCGTCACCGTGGAAAACCGGGACGAGCTGCGCCGTACCATGACCCTTTAACAAACGTTGCGCTATGGTGTACCACAGGTGACAAAAAGGTATAAATAAGAGCGCAGGAGAGCGCCAACAAAAGCAGCCTAAAGTAAACAAAAGTAACATACACCGTCAAAGGACGCGGGAAGATCCCGCGTCCTTTTTTCGACTTTTACTTCCCATAAGGGACGGTTTGCGGTATACTATGGGGGAGAAAACAGGGGAGGTGACGCGGTGAAGCTGCGTATCATCACCGGCCGTGCCGGTGCGGGAAAAAGTAAGCTGGTGCTCGAAACCATTGCGGCACAACGGTTTGAGCGCCCGCAGATTTTACTGGTACCGGAGCACGCCACCCACGAGGCGGAGCTGGATCTCTGCCGCGCGCTGGGGGATACCGCCAGCCGTGACGGGGAGGTGCTGAGCTTCCAGAGCCTTGCCACCCGCGTACTGTCACAAACCGGAGGCATATCCGATATAACGTTAGATAATGGTGGTAAAATACTGATAATGCGCCGCGCCTTGCAGGAAGTTTCATCATATTTGACGGTGTTTTCCAAGCCGTCACAGCGCCCGGCCTTTCTGCGGGAGCTGGTGGCCCTGGCCGATGAGTTGTACGCCTATAAAATCGCGCCGTCCCTTCTGCTGCAACAGGTTCAGGATATTCCGGGCGCCGCCGGAGATAAGCTGCGTTCTACGGCGCTGCTGTTCGGCGCTTATGACGCGCGACTCCACGGCGGCGACTTTGATGCCCGGTCAAAAGTGCAGAAACTCTGCGATAAACTGCCGAATTCGGACTATTTATGCGGAAAAGATATCTACATTGATGGGTTTTCCTATTTCAACCGAACGGAGGAGGATATCATTGCCGCCGCGCTGAAACAGGCCAACTCTGTTACAGTGACTCTGCTGGGCGATGACAGTGACCCGCAGCTCTTCCGCAACGGCATACAGCAGCGGGAACGCCTGCGCAGACTGGCGAAGGACGCCTGTTGTAGTTGTGAAGTAGAAAACCTTGTCAGGAACAGCGACACAGCGTTTTCACACCTGGAGCGATACTTCCTCGGCGCGGAAAAAGCGTGGACAGGCAGCACGCCGTCCATCACCTTGTACCAGGCCAACACCGACTATTCCGAGGTGGAGTATGTGTCTGCGCAGCTGCGGGCGCTGGCACAAAAGGGCGTTCGCTGGCGTGAGATGGCCGTGGCGGCGCGGAATATGGAGGTATATGGCCCGTTGCTGGAGGCCGTGTTCCGCCGGGACGATGTTCCCGCCTATATCAGCCGCCGGAGCGACATTTTGGAGCAGCCGGTCCTGACGCTGCTGCTGTCCGCCGTCGACGCAGTGACAGGCGGCTTCGAGTATGAGGACGTGTTCCGGTGCCTGAAGACCGGCATGACAGACCTGACGGCGGCGGAATGCGATCTTCTGGAAAACTACGTGATCCGTTGGGAAATTCGGGGCAATATGTGGCTGCGGGACGCCGACTGGACGGCGGATCCGGATGGATACAGCGGAGAGATAACTGATTATCGCCGGGAACAGCTGGCCGAGATAAACGCGGTCAGAAGAAAAGTCAGAAAACTGTTTCTTACCCTGAGTGATGGGATGAAAGTCAATAAAACGGTAAGAGGTAAAGCTGAAGCACTTTACAGATTTGCGGAGGACGCCGGTACACCGGCCGTGTTGGAACAGCGGGAGAAAGAATTGCTGGAGCAGGGGCAGATGCAGGCGGCAGAGGAGTATGCCCAGCTGTGGCGGATATTCTGTGATGTGCTGGATCAGTTCGTGGCGCTTTTGGGTGACACGGAGGTGGACGGCGATGAGTTTGCGCGGCTGCTGCGGCTGACGCTGAGCCAGTATGCCGTGGCCACCATACCCGCTGCGCTGGACCAGGTAAAGGTAAGCCCCTTGACGCGCAATGACCGCCATACAGTGCGGCATCTTTTCCTGCTGGGCGCCAATGACCATGTGCTGCCCACGGTGGAGAAGGGCGGCGGTATATTGGACGAACAGGAGCGTGAGCTTTTGCAGCAGCAGGGGATACTGCTGTCCGACGCCACGTTCGACCCGCTGAGCAATGAGCTGCAGAATATCTATGCCGCCCTGGCCCAGCCAACGGAGACACTGACCGTGTCCTGGTGCGCCGGCGATGAGTCGGGGGCGAAACTGCTGCCGTCCTTTGTGGTAGAGCGTATCCGCAAGCTGTTCCCTCAAGTGGAAATACAACGGGAAGACGGCGCGTACCGCTGCGGACTGCCTGCGGCAGCGCTGGCACTGGCGGGACAGCGGCCCGGCGGTGCGCTGTGGCGTTATTTTGAGATGCATGGACAGGGCGGTACGTTGGAGAAGATGGCAGCGGCCCGGGCTATGGGCCGGGGAAGGCTGTCACCCGGGGCGGTACGCAGCCTGTACGGCAGTACGCTGGCCATGTCCGCCTCGCGGCTGGACCAGGTGAAGAGCTGTCACTTCGGCTATTTCATGGAGTACGGCCTGCGGGCCAGGGAACGGACAAAGGCGGATTTCCAGGCGCCGGAGGTGGGGACGTTTATCCACTATCTGCTGGAGAATGTTCTGCGGGAGGTGGAGCAGCAGGGGAAGCGGCCGGAAAGACCGGCGCTGGCGGCGTTGGTGCGGCGGTATACGGATGAGTATGTCCGGACGGTCATCGACGGCTACGGCGAGAAGAGCGCACGGTTCCGGTATCTGTTTTCCCGGCTGCGGGAGACGGCGTTGGTCATTGTTGAGAACGTGCTGGATGAGCTGGAGCATTCGGATTTCCGGCCTGTGGCCTTTGAATTGGGCTTTGGCGGCAAAAACGGACAGCTGCCTGCCGTCACGGTGACGGCGGGAGATACCACGCTGTCCGTCACCGGTAAGGTGGATCGGGTGGACGGCTGGCTGAAGAACGGGAAGCTATATCTGCGAGTAGTGGACTACAAAACCGGGAAAAAGGCTTTTGATCTGGCGGATGTGCGCTACGGCCTGGGTATTCAGATGCTGCTGTATCTTTTCGCACTGCAGCGGTACGGCGGGGACTATTTTGGGGCGGCGGTGGAGCCGGCGGGAGTGCTGTACCTGCCGGCGAGGGACGTCGTTAAAAAGGCGGATCGGGCCATCGCGCCGGACAAGCTGGCCGCGCTGCTGCGGGGCGAGCTGCGTCGGACGGGCATGGTGCTGTCCGACCCAGAGGTGCTGACAGCCATGGAGCACAGCGCGCTGGAGTCACCCTGCTATTTGCCTATTGCAGTGAAAAAGGACGGTTCGGTCAGCGGTTTGGCGGCCAGTGTGTTGGCGGATGCGGCCCAGATGGGCAAAATGGGTCGGTATGTGGACGAGCTGCTGCGGAAGGTAGCCCGGGAACTGGGCGATGGCAATATTGACGCAGATCCATGCCGCAGGGGGCCTCAGGAAAGTGCCTGCGACTGGTGTCCCTTCGCGTCGGCCTGCTGGTTTGACGAGAAACGGGACAAGCCCCATTATCTGCAAAAGACCACGCCGGAAGAATTCTGGCAGCTGGTGGACGAGGAGGTGACGCGCCGTGGCTGATATCCAACTGACGGCACAGCAGCGTGGGGCAGTGGAGGACCGGGGCGGCAGCCTGCTGGTGTCCGCCGCCGCCGGATCCGGCAAGACGAAGGTGCTGGTAGAGCGTGTGTTCGCTTATCTGACGGAGGAACACTGCCACATAGACGATTTCCTTATTATCACATTTACCCGCGCCGCTGCCGCCGAACTGCGGACAAAGCTGGCCGCAGAGCTGGCGAAGCGGGTGGCACAGGACCCGGAGAACAGTCACCTGCGGCAGCAGATGTTCCGGGTGTATCAGGCGGACATCAAGACGGTGGATGGTTTCTGTGCAGGGCTGCTGCGGGAGCATATCCATCTGCTGGAGCCGGTGGATGGGCGGAGTCTGACGCCGGACTTCCGTATCCTGGATGAGACGGAGGCCGGCGTGCTGAAGCAGCGGGCACTGGAGGATGCACTGGAGGCGTTCTATCAGCGGATCGAGCAGGGGGACGAGGGCTGCCGGGCGTTGGCGGAGACGCTGGGCTTCGGCCGGGATGACCGGGCGTTGGCGGCGCTGGTGCCGGAGCTGCACGGAAAATTGCAGAGCCATCCCTACCCGGACAAGTGGTTAGAGAAGGCTGCGGAGAGCTGGGCGAATCTGCCGGAACGGCTGGGCGACAGCGTGTACGGCCGGACGATCATGGAGGACACGGTGCGCCGCGCCAGTTACTGGGTGGGGCGGCTGGAACGCGCCGTGAAGGATATGGAAGACTGCGAGAGCGTGTATAACGCCTATGGAGATCGGTTTTTGGAAACGGCGGCGCAGCTGCGGGAATACGCGGCCGCGGCCCGGGAAGGCTGGGATGCCATGGGCTGTGTGCAGCCGGCCTTCCGGCGGATGGGCGTGGTGAAGGGAGACGAATGTGCCGGGGCGAAGGACGCGGCGCGGGCGGTGCTGGAAAAGTGCCGTGACGCATTGAAGAAGCTGTCCGCGCCGTATCAGACGGCGGAGACGGAGTTGCTGGGCGATCTGCAGGTCATCGCGCCCGCTATGCGGGCGCTGCTGGCACTGACAGGGGACTTCGACAAGCGGTTCCGGGCAGAGAAGGTGCGGCGGAACGCTATGGATTTCTCTGACCAGGAACACTACGCTGTGCAGATGCTGTGCCGCCAGGACGGAACGCCCACGGAGCTTGGCGAGCAGGTGTCCCGGCGGTACCGGGAGATCATGGTGGACGAGTATCAGGACACTATTGAAGTGCAGAACTGTATCTTCCGGGCGGTATCGCGGCAGGGAGAGAATATCTTTGCCGTGGGCGATGTGAAGCAGAGCATCTACCGATTCCGGCTGGCGGAACCGGGGATATTCCTGGAAAAATACAGGACCTATGCCGATGCGGACCACGCTGCGCCGGGTGCGCCGCGGCGGCGGGTACTGAGCCGGAACTTCCGGTCACGCCGGGAGGTGCTGGCGGCTGCGAACTTTGTGTTAGATTATACAGAGGAGCAGCATCTTCACTTTGGGGCGGAATACTATCCGGAGGTGCCGCGGGAGACGGAGTTCCACTATCTGGCTGTGGAGGACACACCGGAGCAGCGGTTCGACCGGGCGGAGGCCGAGGCGCGGTTCGTGGCAAAGCGTATTCGCCGTATGCTGGACGAAGGGTTCACTGTCCGGGGTGAGGACGGCACCATGCGTCCGGCAGCACCGGAGGATATCGTGATACTGATGCGCTCACCCAGCGCCCGGCAGACGGTATTCGCCGCCGCCTTGGCACGGGAGGGGATCCCCTGCGACGGCGGGGAAAGTGAGGATTTCTTCTCGGCGATGGAGGTCGCAGTGGTATTGTCACTGCTGGAGGTGGTGGATAACCCACGGCAGGATGTGCCGCTGATCGCGGTGCTGCGTTCGCCACTGGTAGGCATGAGCGCCGACCGGCTGGCGGAGATACGGGCCGTACAGCGTGAGGGGGATTATTACGAGGCGCTGCGGCAGGATGAGGGTGAGGACGCGCAGGCGTTCCTGTCGCTGCTGCATGAGCTGCGGCAGGTGGCGCGGGAACTGTCCGCCGATAAGCTGCTGTGGTATATCTATGACCGCTGCCGGGTGCAGGCGATCTTCGGTGCCATGGAGGACGGTACAGCCCGCCAGGCGCGTCTGAGGGCACTGTATGACTATATACGGCGGCTTGTGCAGGGCGGCAGAACGAGCCTGTTCGACTGTGTGCGGCAGGTACGGCAGCTGCTGGAAAGCGGCGATGCGCCGGCCATTACCGCTGCAGGTGCGGCGGGCGGTGTGCGCTTGATGAGCGTGCATAAGTCCAAGGGACTGGAGTTTCCGGTGGTGTTCCTGGCTGACTTGAACAGGAGCTTCAACC
>ENA-ORIC01002064-ORIC01002064.1-human-gut-metagenome-genome-assembly--contig:-NODE-2064-length-17337-cov-3.818424_pt1 | contig 17337 bp, 21 predicted proteins | sample MGYA00243023_ERZ508732 | MGnify/ENA primary metagenome ERZ508732 (study PRJEB26277, sample SAMN04329767) | human gut metagenome | biome: human-associated habitat | host: Homo sapiens | place: USA...
CGAACCGTTATCTGAATATCTTTGTGGCAAAATATGCTGACGGCTGGACATCAACGGGAGCCTATACTTACATAGCAGTTCCTCCGACCGTCATTCAGAAAGGACAGGAAGCTATTCCGGGAATTACAGCAACGGAAGTCGAAAGTTTTACAGCAGCCGATGTAACGGATTACAAAGATGTAGCTATCTTGTTGAACTACGAAGGAGTATTGAATGTCAATTCGATGGAGAAAAATGATGCAACGGAATTGGCTACTATTTTCGGCTATTATCTGGGACTGAAGACAATGCAGTATTCTGAAAGTTATAACTGGGAAACCGGAGAAAATGAAAATAATCTGATCGACGGAGATACGGACTTTTGTCCGGATACTTATTTCTATGACCCACTTAATAACTTCACGATTTTCAAAACAGAAAAAGCAGAAGGGAAACGCTATACCTCTTTTAATATAATGGAAGGAAACAGTCGTAAAAATTCCATTACGGTCGATCAGGCCCGGAGAATGAGGATGGTGACCGATCGTTGTCCCTCCCGTTGGAGTTACAAATCCAATTGGGCATTTAATGGGAAACACGATTAACTATAAAAAGGTTGTCTCTGCAAAGGGACAACCTTCTTTTATCGCCTATCAGACTTTATTTCGTTTAACAAGACTACTTTATATTCACCTCAATGGCTGCCGGATATATTCTTGCCGGATCATAAAAAGTGGCACAACTATTTACCATATGTTCGAGTCCAAGCTTTACTTTTCCCTGAAATGCTTTTTTACCATTGACAATCAGAGTGATTTTCTTATTCAGATCGACTAGCTCCGGACATAAATAAATCACGACCTTTCCCTTGGTTGCCGGCCGATAATCTTTTTCGAATTTCAGCTCTATTCCCCAATTAGGGTCGGTCTCGACCGTTTTATAAGTAACCAGATCGACTTTCAATGAGATTTCGTTTTCTTTTATCGCCAATTCATAATAAGTTCGGGAAGAATAGTCATCATTCGAACGTTCTTTAACGGCCAGATTATAAAATCCCTTCCGGTACACTCCGTCCATCTCGAAATTTTCCCAATTTACATTTTTAGGATAAGGGTTGCGGGTATATTGTTTCAACCAGGGAGTCGTAAGCGTATAATCGATAGCATGTCCTCTCCCTGGAATCAGTTCTATCCGATGGATATAATCTTCCGGATATAATTTCTTTAATCTTTCAAATTCATTTTTGGTATATGTCGTCAGTTTATTCCGGTAGAAACCGGCATCTGCGGCTCCGGTCAGAAAAGAAAAGGCAATATTCCGGCAGTTTTCGACAGGTGCATTTTTCAAAGGTTCTCCCCCGGCCATAGGTCCTGCTCCGGCCAGATAATCGGCATAATAAGAGGCGAGACGCTGGCTACCGTATCCCCCTTCGGATATACCGAAAAAATAGACTTTATCGGGGTTGATATTTCCGGAAACAAAAGCCAGGCGTAACAACTTTTCCCAGGCAAACTGTTTTGATTTTTGCCACCAGCGGTAATAATTACCCATATTGGGAATCTGGGGTATAAAATAGGCCGAAGGAACATCGTCGAATTTTTGGCAAAGTAAGATCCCGGTTGCCCATTCCTGAGCCTTATCACCGGAACCATGCATATAGAGGTAAAGCGGGTATCCCCCTTCAGGCCCGGGCTCTCCCTTACATCCCCAATAATAGGGCATAACAGCATGCGGTTCGAGCTCTGCCGGTAAATCCCAATTACCGGAGTTTTCCTGCTCCAATTTACCGAGTCCGAACAATTTTTGCTCGTCAAACCGATTGTTCGCTTCTACCCACGCTTCCCAAACCAACTGGCGCTGACGGGCAATATCGACCAAAGATACCGGTTTATTGTCTTGATATAAGGTTTCATCGCCCGCCAGGTAATTTAAAAAGAACCGAACCATTTTCTCTTTCAACGCTTTATTTTCGCCGGCAACAGCTTCGTTTTCATTTCCGGAACCGACGGCCAGAGCCGGACAAGCATACGATAATATCGGAAGTACTAAAAAGCAAAAAATTTTTAAATAGTGGGCAGTAGTTTTCATTTTATTCAGACCAGAAAATTTATAAATAGAAAAGAGGCATCACAAACGACACCTCTTTCCGAAATCTAACCACTCCTGAAAGGGTGTGAAGACAAAATTTATTGAATGACATTCAATTTTTTACCGATTTTGATAAAGGCTGCGATTGCACGATCGAGTTGTTCACGGGTATGGGCAGCCGACAACTGGATACGGATACGTGCCTGTCCTTTCGGAACAACCGGATAATAGAAACCGGTAACGTAAATATGTTCTTTCTGCAGCTCGGCAGCAAACTGCTGTGACAATACGGCATCATAAAGCATCAGTGCAGCGATAGCCGATTCAGAAGGTTTGATATCGAATCCGGCCTCTTTCAGTTTACCCCGGAAATATTCGGCATTGCTCATCACACGGTCACGCAATTCGGTACTTTCCGTCAACATATCGAATACAGCGATAGAAGCCCCGCAAATAGCCGGAGACAGAGAGTTGGAGAACAGGTAAGGTCTGGACCGCTGACGTAACAATTCAATCACTTCTTATTTACCTGTCGTATAGCCTCCCATAGCTCCTCCCAGTGCTTTTCCCAGCGTACCGGTGAAAATGTCGATACGATCCATCACGCCGTTGTATTCGGCAGAACCACGACCTGTTTTACCGATAAAGCCGGCAGCATGGCTATCGTCTACCATGACGAGGGCATTGTATTTTTCTGCCAGATCACAGATTTCTTTCAATCGGGCAATATCGCCGTCCATAGAGAATACTCCGTCGGTAACGATAATCCGGAAACGCTGAGCCTGAGAAATTTTGAGCTGTTCTTCCAGATCTTCCATATTGGCATGTTTGTATCTGTAACGAACCGCTTTACATAAACGAACACCGTCGATGATAGAAGCATGATTCAACTCATCGGAGATGATAGCGTCTTCCTGACCGAACAAAGGTTCGAAAACACCTCCGTTGGCATCGAAACAAGCAGCATATAAAATAGTATCTTCGGTCCCGAAGAATTTAGAGATTTTAGCTTCCAGCTCTTTGTGAATATCCTGGGTACCGCAAATGAAACGAACAGACGACATGCCGTATCCCCGGGCATCCAATGCTTTCTTGGCTCCTTCGATTACTCGCGGGTGGGAAGAAAGACCCAAATAGTTGTTCGCACAAAAGTTCAATACGGTTTCGCCCGTAGTCAGTTTGATTTCTGCATCCTGAGGTGTTGCGATCAGGCGCTCGGTTTTATATAAACCGGCATCTTTTATAGACTGAATTTCAGCCTTTAAGAAATCTTGAAATTTTCCGTACATAGCAGTAAAGATTATTTATATAATTTCTTCAAACTTAGAAAATATTTCAGGAAATCCCATAAAAATATCACTTAAAGATTTTTTAAAGTTACAATCCGAACCCAAATCCCCCGATTTTCTAAGAATTCGTTAGTTTCGAAAGATGCCGGTAAATATTATTTTTTACTGAGTTTTTTCAATATCGGCTCGATGATCTCTTTTTGTGAAGGACGGGGAGCATCGGCCGAAATGATATTGAAGTGTTCGTCGATCAACAAGAAACGCGGAATGCCCGTAATATCCCAACCGGATTTAGTGCGGGAGTCCTGACAGTTCAGTTCGTTGACAGCGCCATGACTACCCCGCCCGATAAAGTTTTTCCAGGCTTTCTCACTTTCATCCACCGAGATTCCGATAAACTGTACATTCGGGTATTTACTGCTCAATTCATTGAAATAGGGCATTTCTCCCATACAAGGGCCACACCAGGTCGCCCAAAAATCGACATACATCGGTTTACCTTTATAATCACTCAGTTTTCCTTTCTTACCCTCGGAAGTCACAAAATCGAGATCGATAGCCGGACGTCCTTCCATCAACTTCGCCCGGCGCTCCAAACGCCCCAGATAAGCTTCGCTGAAATCTTTATATTTCAGTTTACCGGCAAAATTTTTCAATTCCCGGTATTTTTCCGGCGTCAGTTCCCCTTCCAGTTCTTCTCCTTTTTCCAGTACTTCGACCAGTTCTGCCAAGCGGGCGGACTTCGGATAATCGAAAACTTTCAAGTTATAGCAACTGACCAGGACATCTCTCACAACGGCCACATCCAGATAATCGTCCGAACCGGCAATTTCCTGCAGAATCGGGTTCATATCCCCTTGTATAGAAGTGTAAAATTTCCCAAGTACCTGTTTGAATTCTTCCTCCGACTTACAATCGCTCAACATCGCGTCCGAATAACCGGCAAAAGACATATAGCTATTCGCCACATCAGCTTTAATCCGTTCTTTTTCGAGCAGCCTAAATTCTTTACTGACATTTTTCAACTCCTCCAACTCTTTCATACGCAGGGCAGCTAAACTATCCACCGTTTTTTTAGTCGCTTCAAAAGTCGGTCTCAGATTTCTTCCGGCCGAAAGAAAGGACCCTGCTTTCGGAAACAAGCGTCCTTTCAGATAGGTATTGGCTTCCATACCTTTCCCCTCGAATGTACTTTGCGGCTGGGAAGTACCCAAATATACTTTCAGTTCATCTCCGGGAGTCAGATACAAGGTATTTCGTCCGATACGGAAATAAGCAGGTTTGCTCAAAGGCAACACCAAATCGAAATTTCCATCTGCGTCCACGGGTATTTTTATCACTCCGGCATCCGAAATCTCGCCGGCAGCTCCATCCGGAGCCATATTCACTTCTGCCGCTTTAAATTCTTTCAACGAACCATACAAATGCACCGTGTTATTTTTTTCCCCATACACGAGCAGCCCCCACATACAGAGACAAACGATCAAAATACTTTTCATTATTTTCAATTTTATCCTTATTCCTGAAACAATTTCGCTAATTTTTCATTCAACCATCCTCCACGGGCATTGGTGCTGACTACCCGGCCTTCGGCATCGACCAAAACACAGGAAGGCACACCATTGGTTCCGAAGAGTTTCATACATTCCTTGTCATAACTCTTCCCGTTCGCCCCGCAAACCTGTGTCCAAGCCATTCCTTCTTCCTTTACCGCCTTCAGCCAGGCATCTGTATCGTCGTCTATCGAAATACTGACCATATCGAATCCCTTTCCATGGTAACGTTCATAGGTCTCTTTCAAATGGGGGATATCTGCCCGGCAAGGGCCACACCAGGATGCCCATAATTCTACCAAAGTATAATGACCTTTACGTAATATCCCGGACAATTTCACCTTTTTCAAACCGGTGGTCAATACCTCGAAATCAGGCAATACATCTCCAACGTATAAAGGCTGGCCCAGGACAGCCTTCTCCAGCTTCTGTCCTTCCGGGGTTTTCCGAAACTCTTCCGGGAAAAGTCCGGCAACCTCCCGGGCAACCCGTCTTTCATGTGCCCGTACATTCAACCCTTTAGCCACATATACGGCTACCGGAGAGGAAATATGCCGACGAATAAAACCGACCCCGGTATAAAAGATACTGTCGCGTACGGCATCCATTTCCCGGACACAGCGAAATACGTCTTCTTCCGTTCCTTTTTTATAATAATACACATGCCGGTAAGCATCGAACAAACTATCGTTCTGCAAAACAAACGGAGTCACCCGTCGCTTATAAGCCATATACAGATCATGAGATTCCGACCCTTTCACCTGTAAACCGGCAGGAAGTTCTTTTTGCAGCTTCGAAGGCATTTCAGCAAAAGGTAAAGTGACCTGAATAGCAGCATTCTCAACATAAACCGGAATATTCAGAATTTTATCCCACCCAAAAACCCGTTGTGAGGGATCTTTAAAATAAGTAATACAACGCAATTCCGGACCGTCAACTTTCCCTTTGAACTCAAACCGTCCGTTTTTTAACCGGGTACTATCGTAATAATGAGTTTGTCCGGTATTTGTCAGAAATACCCAATGATCATCCGGAGCTCCCTTCAATTCACCCTTCAGTACAAAGCCTTCCGGCTTGCCGGTACAAGCTCCTAACATCAATAAACCAGCTAGTATAATAAATACCTTCATACGCTCTATTTTTAAATAAATACAAAATCAGTAATTTCCCCAAAATCAGTATACACTTGCTTGGCCGGATAATGCTCACTATCCCCACCGACACTTCCGGTAGACGATAAATTCAGAATGACAAAATCTCCTTTACCGTTTCCCATATCGAAACCGATACCCAAACTATATTGCACATCAAATTCATAAGTATCGAAAGCATTACTGCTGGAAAGATAGCGCTTAGCGAATTTCATCTTCACCGCCTTTCCTCCGGCATGGGTATAAATAGCTGTCGCCTTTCCTCCTGCCTGCTTAAAATCCAAACGATAAACCGTATTGCCGGAAGCGTAAAAAAGAAGCCCACTGTACGGAGGGGTAGAGGCAAACACTGCACTTTCGTCCAAACCTTGGGGGATATTTATGGTATAATAGCCATTAAACGAAGCATTGTCCGAATAATTAAATCCTCTCGGATTGAACTCATAGACGAAACATCTGGTATCGTTTTTCGCCAAAGCATAGGCATACACACTGGTCCAGGCAGAAGCATACTGATAACCGGTTCCCAGATACAAGACTTTCTGGTCTTCAGGCAGTTTATTAGGATTTACAGCCGACACATTTCCATCCCGGGTCGGTATAGCCTTGATCAGATTCGTATTTTCCTCGCTTTCAATAAAATACAAGGGATCGTATTTCTTTACACCCAAACCGTCACTCGTATTATAATAGAAAGCGAAACGATGTCCTGCTTCATCGTACAACAGCGCATTATTACTAATTTTAGAAGCAAGCGTGATATTTACCTCTCCTTCCAGATCAGCAGCCGGCTTATAAATTTTCCCGGCACGGGGCGACTGATAAAGCATGCCGCCGGACAGCAACAAAGCACTGGCAGCGCCATCACCATCTGCTAAAGTGACATGCTGAAAATCAAAACTACTCTGAGCTAACGGAGCTACCATCCGTATCAGGCTGTCTTTCTTTTCAAAATGTTTCCACTGACAATATACGCCCGCTTCTGCCGGATCGTCCGTAATGACAGTAAACATATTCCAGCCCGATCCTGTACCATAATACTTGCAGGAAGTCGTATACGACATCAAAGCCTGCGGTTTTCCGGTAAATCTTTTTCCGGTTTCTTCATAATAAGCATCTTCCTGTACGACGATGTCTCCCCCGATATATTCGACAGAACCTAATTCAGTCTGTCCGTTTTTACGGTGTAATATCATCCACGAACCGACATAAGGTTTGATCAATTCGATGGTCGTATTGACCGGATATTCTATATCCGTTATTCTATCGTATACATTCAAACGAAAATAATGGGCATAGGCCAGATTTTTAGCTTCAGGATCGATATGAAAACTTAAATTCTTTTCCAATCCAACCGTGTCGAACTTGCCATGTCCGTAAAAATTATGATTGGTTGTCGAATGCAGCCACGTATATTCCAGATTATCCTCATTTTCTTGTAAGGACTGAGACAATTGCGGTATAATTGTAACCGTCGTATCTTTATCCAGACGCACCGAATATACTTTATTCAAAGAGACATCCAGTGTATTTACCTCCTGATAAGTATAATTTCCCTTATCATCGTAGCACGAAGCCACGAGTAATCCTAATATAAAATAGATCAATCTTTTCATACTGTTCAAATTTTAAAGTAATTCCGAAATATCCGGGATCTCGATCCATTCCCCGGTATTCTCATCAATCAAAGGCTGATTGGCCGGATCTGCTTTATAGGCTTCAAAATCCGTATAAAATCCGTTCGACAAGAGTATATCGTAAAACTGATTGGTCATCATCCATTCATTCAGGGAAGTCCCTCCGTATTTTGTAATCAGATACCGGGCTTTCGTCTCACTATAATCGCCGAAATACATGGCATAGTAACCGTCCCATTCTTCCTCATTGGATCCCCATAAACCGAGATTTACCGTATCTTCGGCTTTTAATCTGAAAAATTGTCTTTCTAAAGTACCCGCTTCAAAATCAGATTGGGCATAATCGAAAGTCAGATTAGCCGAATATGTAGCATTACGTGTTGCCGGACGTTTTAAAAGTATTTTAGATTATTAACGGTTTAACACAACCGTTTGAAGAATAAACATTTAACGGAGTATCTGAAAAGTAATGGTAACGACTTGGCAACCGTACGATTTTCAGCGTTTTGCTATGTTTTACTGTCAAATAACTCTTTATGCAAAAGTAGTCAAAATCCTTGAACAGGCAAAGAGATTAACTCCTTTTAGTCGTAATTGGTTCTATTTAGTCGTAAATAGTCGTAATTCTCTTGGTTTAGTCAAAAACACAGGTATAACAACTACTCCATATACCATATTCGGCCTTTCAAAATGATTATACCAACTTCTTTCATTTCTACAAGAATATTTCCGACCATTCGTTCCTGTTGTTCAATAGTCTTGGTTTTAGGAAGCACATCTTTGAGATAATCAAATATAGCATCGCGTTTGGCTCCAGCAGAACCAGCATTTTGAAGATACTGCAAAATCATTTGTTGGAGTTTTGCTTTATCCAAACCTCTGTTGCGGGTATAATCCGGCAACTGCTTTGTTTTTTTAGCAAGATCCAATGATATGCTATACTCGGATGTATCCCCCTCTAATAGTCCTCTGTTCAATAAAGCGAGTACATTCTCCTCGGAAATGCGATGTCCTTTCTGCACCGCATCCAAAAGGATACAATCTTCTAATGTCAATGTATCGTTATCCTTGAGCAACTGAGTATATTTTTCATTGATGGTATTTCCATATATCGTTACGCCAACCTCTTTGTTCAACATGTCAATTTCATAGTCAGGCATCGGGAAATGACGACGCCTTTGCTCGTTGAACATCTTCTTGATACCACGACTTACGGTGTCTATCATATTGAAGTTTACCATTGCACGGCAAAGACATTCATTTCGGAAATGCCGTTGCGGACCTTTGGTCTCCAATGCCTTTTGCAAAGTGCCTGGAATGAAACTACCTCCGTTGGCATAATACAGCCATCCGGGATTCTCCACAAAATTGATGCGTTGCTGTAATGTATAATCCTGATGAGCGATTGCATTGTGCAGTGCCTCACGAATGGTGTAGTCATCGTATTGCTTCATTGTCTCAGGAAACAATGTTCCTCCGGGCAATTCTCTCATTGTAAGATTGTGTATCTTACTCAATATCTTATCAACTGTATTTTTTAGTTAAAACCTTCCCTCTATCTTATTCCGTACTCCTCGATCTTACGGTAAAGGGTTGTCAGGCCGATGTGCATCAAACGGGCAGCCTCGGTCTTGTTTCCTCCGGTATATTGCAATACTTTCCGTATATGTGCTTTTTCCACCTGGGCCAGGTCGAATTCAGAGTATCCTTTTCCGCCTTCACTTTCCAAAACCGACTGCTGAATATCGAAGGGCAAATCGCTTACGGTCAATACCGCACCGTCGGCAATGATCATACTTCGTTCGATCACATTACGTAATTCCCTGACATTTCCTTTCCAGACATGTTTTTTCAAGGTTCCCAAATATTCAGGTGTAATCTCTTCTATCTTTTTCCCCACACCCGGTCCGAACATTTTCACGAAAGCCCGGACATACAATTCGATATCTTCTATCCGTTCACGCAGAGGAGGGAGTTGAATCCGAAAAACAGACAAGCGGTAATACAAATCTTCACGGAAATGCCCGGCCTCGATCTCTTTCTGAAGGTCTCGGTTCGTAGCGGCTATAATTCTGACATTTACTTTAATAGGACGGGTATCCCCCACTTTTATGAACTCGCCACTTTCCAGTACCCGTAGTAGTTTCGCCTGCAAATCGAAAGCCATTTCACCGATCTCATCCAGAAAGATCGTTCCCTGATCGGCTTCCTCGAACAGTCCTTTCTTTTCCTTCAAAGCCCCGGTAAAGGCCCCCGCTTTATGGCCGAAGATCTCACTCTCGAGCAGTTCTTTGCTAAAAGCCGAACAATTGACCGCCACAAACGCCTTGCCCGCCCGGCTACTATGCTGATGTATGGCCTGAGCAAGGACTTCTTTGCCGGTTCCTGTCTCACCGGTCAATAATACAGGTACATCCGTCACAGAAACTTTTCTGGCCAACTCTACAGCCATCCGGATAGGCTTCGATTTCCCGAGAATCGACTCAAAGGAATACTTTTGTCCGACCTGTTTCTCCAATTGTTGCAAACGCCTGGCCATCTCTACTTTTTCCATAGCACGGCTGAGCAAAGGAATAATTTTGTTATTGTCGTCTCCTTTGGTTATATAATCGAATGCACCGTTTTTTATCGCTTGTACTCCATCCGGGATATTCCCATGGGCGGTCAGCAGGATAATCTCGGTCAAAGGTCCGAGCCGCTTCATTTCTGTTATAAGATCGACACCGCTTCCATCCGGTAAGCGGACATCACAGATGATCACATCGGGATTTTGCTGTTCCACTTGTTTCAACCCAGCCTTACAACTGTCGGCCTGAATGACTTCATAACCTTCCAATCCAATAATACGGGCCAATAGTCCCCGTAACTGATTTTCATCATCGATGATTAACACCTTACCCATTATACCCAGAATTAAATCGGTCTACAAACTTTATGAACTTAAATTAATTATACCTACTTCTGTTCGTAAAAGTAAAAGACAAATGCCCAAAGGTTTGACCGGAAAATCCTAAATTTGCCGCATGGATTCATTGATCGATTTAGGATATTGGGGATTATTTATCGGTTCTTTTCTGGCTTCTACCCTCATTCCGATGAGTGCGGATGTATTACTGGTGGGTATCCTGGCTCTAGGCGGAAATGTATGGGCCTGCCTGGTTATCGCCACAACCGGTAATTGGCTGGGAGGACTCACTTCATACTGGATCGGTTGGCTGGGCCGCTGGGAATGGATCGAACGCTGGCTGAAGGTGAAGGAAGAAAAGCTCCTCCGTCAGAAAAAAAACATAGACCGTTATGGAGTATGGCTGGCCCTGTTTACCTGGCTTCCGCTTATCGGTGACTTATTGGCCGTCGCCCTGGGATTTTACAAAATCAAACCTTATGCCTCGGCCATCTACATGTTAATCGGCCGTTTCGCCCGCTTCCTGCTTTGGACCTGGCTCTACCTGCAATACGGAGAACGATTTTTTTAAACTTTCTCTCTTTACCGCCCCCTCTCACCATTTCCACTATTTTTTTCTGTTCTCTTGCCTCTCGCCGTTTTATCTGTCGTCACCGTTTTATCCGTTTCCACCGTCCCAACAACTTTCCTTCCCCCTTTACGTATTTGTAAGAGCACGATCAAACCTCTGCAAATGGGACATGACTTTATCATATTAGCGACCACCGAATTTTGGGAGCATTATGGCTATTTAGGATTGTTTGCCGGTTCGTTTTTGTCTGCACTTTTTATTCCTTTAGGTGCAGACCTATTATATGTAAGTATGTTAGCTATGGGATTCAACCCCTGGCTCTGTCTTTTCGTAGCGACAACCGGTGGTTGGATCGGAGGATTGGTGATTTATGGAGTCGGTTATGCCGGCAATGCCACCCGGATACGGAAATTATTCCATATCAAAGAAGAACAATTGCTGAAACAGAAAAATAAAATCGAAAAATACGGGGGCCTGATGGCACTCCTGGTCTGGATTCCCGTTATCGGCGATATTTCGAATGTAGCACTCGGCTTCTATAAGACGAAACGAACCCATACTTTTATCCTGATGTTTATCGGCAGAATGTGCCGCTTTCTGCTATGGACGCTATTGTTCCTGATCTTTTCAAGCCGTTTTATCAAATTTTTCGATAAACTCTGATTTCCAATCAAAAACTACCGATCAAAGAAGTCAGATTAGAGGTAAATAAGCGAACGGCTATTGCCAACAAGATAATACCGAATAATTTACGCATTACGTACACTCCGCTTTTACCGAACAGACGTTCTACATAATACACATAGCGCAATACCAGATACACCAATGCCATATTCATCGCGACAGCGATGATGATATTGAGAATATTATATTCCGCCCGCAACGACAACAAAGTGGTAAACGAAGCCGCCCCGGCAATCAAAGGAAATACCAGCGGAACGATCGTAGCCGACCCGCAAGGACTATCGTTTTTAAATATCTCGACACCGAAGATCATCTCTACCGCTAAAACCAGCAACACCAAAGCACCGGCAACGGCAAAAGAAGAAATATCGACATTGAATAATCCCAATAATGCCTGCCCGATAAACAAAAAGGCTACTAATATAACAAAAGAAATAATAGCTGCCTTTCCAGCCTCTATTTTCTGATTCTTTTCACGCAAACTAATGATAATCGGAATGGCTCCCAGAATATCGATTACAGCAAACAGTACCATAAAAGCACTGATAATTTCTTTAAAGTTAAAATAAATGCCCATTGTGTATATTTTTATCAGCAAAGAGCTGTTTTGTTTAAAACAAAACAACCAAACCCCTTGTAGTTAAATTTGAGACAACAAAAATACTACTTTCTAAAGAAAAAACAGGTACTTTTTCCGATAAATTTTAATTCCGGATTCCGGGACGGACCTTTCATTCCGTTTTCGGTCCGTTTCTCTTTTTTCTTCCTACAGCAAGTTAATTTTTATCCGCTGCAACAGCCTCCATTTCAGCTTTACTCCGGCTACCGGTTACCAAATAGACCCCTCCGAATATCAAAGCTACTGAAATGATTTTCACAAAATTAAAAGTATCCATCCCCCAACACACAGCAACAATACTAGCCACCAAAGGCTGAACATAATTATACATACCGGCAACAGTCGGGCGTAGATTTTTTTGCCCGATGACTATCAACACATAACTAATAAAAGTACTCCCCACCACGATAAATACCAATGCTCCGATTTCAGTGTTTTGTAAACTCTTCCACTCCGTATGGAGCAAATCATTATAAGAGAAGGGTAAAGCACAAATAAAAGCATAGGTAAACATCCATTTCATAATGGTAATCAAGGAATATTTATTCACAAAATTTTTAAACAACACAAAATAAAGAGCATAACTAAATTGTGCCAACAGCACCAATAAATCTCCCCAGATATAATGATTTCCAGCCGCTTTAGCCTCCGAAACCTGATGGCTCCCTAAAATCAGCAACAACGCCCCGGTAGCTCCGACTGCAATCCCCAGTACTTTTTTTCCTGTTATCGGTTCTTTCAAATAAATCGCCGCTAAAACCATGGCGAGCAAAGGCATACTGGTGGTGATGATGGAAGCATCCACCGGAGAAGTCAGTCCTACCCCGAAAATAAAACATCCCTGATTAAAAACAATAGCCAGGAGAGATGCCCCCAACAATTTTAATAAATCTTTAGGAGCCACCCGTTCAGGTTTCTGAAAGAATGAAGCGATCCAAAACAGCACCATAGCCCCCGTAATCCTTAGATCAGTTACAACGAGAGGAGTAACCGCACCTCCTACCATCACAAATTTTGCCACGGGAGACATCAATCCCCACATCACATTAGCCCCCAACATCGAGCTATGGCCTTTCAATTTCATCAGATTCATATCGGAATAAATTAAATACAAAAAAGAACCGACTTCAGTCAGTTCTTTTGAGCGTAGCGCTAAGGGGAATCGAACCCCTGTTTTAAGAATGAGAATCTTACGTCCTAACCCCTAGACGATAGCGCCATTTCGAGTATTTTAAAAAAGCCTGCTTTTGCAGACTTTCCCCAGAGCTGTTAGTGAGATTTGAACTCACGACCTCTTCCTTACCAAGGACAATTCCATCACGCCAGACACCCACTAATATGCTATATAACAACACATTAGTTTCAGAACAAACAATAATGGTTACAAATTGGTAACAAAATTAGTATTTATGCCAATATGTCAGTGCAAATTAAACAAATTAATTATCTAAAAATCTATGTCGCACTTCACCCTATTTATTTCTTAATATAAATTCCCTGAAATGCGATTGGTAAAATTCTCTTCTAAAGAGGACTTTTCCGATGGTTTTAGCTGGTGTCCATAATGATTGATTTAAATTGAAAACTCCCGGTACTGAGCCGGGAGTGTAAGGTTAAACTTTTTATTCATAAAAAGGTATCTCCTCTGCCAGATTAGGGGAAGTTATCATATCCTTCAACAAGTACATAATATTTTAATAATTCATTAGTTTATAATTCTTTAATTAATTATATTTTATCAATATATATTAATATTTACTTATTATTTCACAAACATCCTATTTCAAAAGTAATTATTAATAATATTCATTAGAAACTGTCCAGCCTTTTACTTTAGCAAGTGTAGTATCCCATTTATCAGTATCTATCCAGAGATTTCCATAGGTATCGGGTAAACTAGAGCAAAGAATATTAACAGATTCTTGAGTAAATTTATTTCCTCGACAATCCAATTCTTGTAAACTTGTACATCCTTGTATATAAAGAGCTGTTAGCTGATTGTAAGAACAATCTAATGTATTCAAATTCGAACATCCACTAACTTCAAGAGAAGTTAACTGACTACCACTACAGTTTAATGTTTTCAGATTTACAAATTCTTTAACATTAAGAGAAGTTAATTTTCTTCTTTCACATGATAAAACCTGCAAATTTGGACAAGCAAAGATATTCAAAGTTAACTGAGGACAAGCATTAGCCCCCCAATCGCTGACATTACCACAATAGATAATCTCCAAATTCGGACAACTACTAATTCTGATATTTTCAACAATATAACTACCTAGCTGCAACTTCCTTAAACTAGTACATTTATCAACATTTATAGATTTTACCCCACCCATTTGTACAACATTCAATGAGTAACATCCTGTTTCCCTTATAGTTATTACATAATCACCATCCTGCGGATATGAATGAGATTTCGAAACCATATCAAATTTTTCTGGTATGGATCCGTCTCCCCAATCAATAATCCCAGTCCCAATACCGTGGGTTTCAAGCTCAACAGCCAAGCTAGACCCATTTTCAGTTGAAAAACACATCGTGATGCTTCCTTCTAATTCAGGATCATCTGTATCATCCTTTGAACATGCAGTAAAAGCAATAGCGCACATAGCTATCAATAAAATGTAAATCTGTTTCATATCAATATTATTTATAATAATTCATTTTCTATTTTTAATTCTGTTTTTCGTTCTTGGTTTTCTTCATTAGGTTCAGCATAGACAATTAATCGTAATTTCCTTTTCCTCCCCTTTTGATTTGAATATCAATTCAGTAAGAGAAGATAAAATGTAATCGGGTTCAGAGTTGTCTGATTTATCATCACTACAACTTAATGTAAGGAAAGTAATAGAAATGATTACTAGATATGTAAAAATCTTTTTCATGTTTTTTGATCTGAATTGTTTGTAAAGTATCTATGATGATCATTTGATTTCCCAGCTTAACACACAGAAATCTGGTTGAATAGCCCTTTTTCTATTGTGTAAATATATCATTTGGCCCATGTAATCCAGTTTGAATATTTTATTTAATCCGACTGATAAGTTCATAAAATTTTCCATTCTTTCAATTTTAGCGTCTTCAATATAAGACGAAGTACTGACCAGTACAAAATAAGTTTTGCAGGAAGAGTGTGTTTGATGTGCTTTATGCAATTTGCCAAAATCTTTCCGTATTTCTGCAATATCAGATTTCCTGATCGGTTTAAAATATTTTTTAAACTCGTATATGAGATAAGGTTTCCCTTTATGGTACACGATTAGATCACTTCTGTTTTCATGTTCTTTATCACTGGTGTAATCTCTTTGTCTCTTACTATTGAATTTTTCAATAATTCGATCTCTAATATCGGTTTCTTGAATATTTCCTTGTTTTTGTAATAACTCTTGGGTAGCCTCGACAGCCCAATCTATGATTTGTCTATGTTCCATAATATGTATTTTATTATAAATGAGTTATCTTCCCATTATCAATATTGACCTTAAATTGTCTTTTTTTCTCTCCACTATAATAAGTAATCTCAATAATATAAGTCCAAAAACACTCTTCCTTATAATTAAAAAAACTCAATAAAATATACTAAAAACTGCATTATAGTATCTATACCACTCGGAGTAGGACAAGTTATTTGAGCAATGACGCATCCTGATATATCAGCTATAATCGTATTCAGAGTACCTTTTCCTTGAGTATCATCCAGTAAAGTAAATGAGTAAACCTGCTTCTAAAAGAAATAAATTTTAACAACTCAGAACTTTTCATTTCATATTGTATTAGGATTCTATATATTTTAGTAAGTGCCATTCTTTTTCATTATATCCATGCCCTAATTCATGCAAGATATCTATAAATTCTCTCTTACTTTCCTTCAGATTCATGTCACGGATTTCTAAATTTCCAATATCAACGCATTGAATCATTTGCAGTAATAACTCTTTTATTACCTCAAAATTTTTAATAGGGTAATTCACGTTTCCGATGCAAAATATCAATTCCAACTTGGTCCATTATCTGTTGATTCACTTTGGGATTCCAGTTTAAATTGATGATATGGTCTCCGACCTGAGGTGTTGTACAAATAGGATCTGTCATAATTCTGTATTTATAAAATGTTCTATAATTAATGTGTACAATGATGATCAATATTTAGCGTTCCATCTCCCCAGTCTATTTCAAATTGGATAGGTTTCGAACTTCTTGTTTCTGAAAATCTGAACTCAATTTCTTGAGTTGGTTTAGTAGTTTTTACTTTCAATGTAATTGTATCCATGTCTATAAGTTTTTAAAATTCCTACTCCCAACATTTAAAGTATAGGAGTAGAAATGATGAATTATTCTTGCGGAATTTGTGAACATTCTCCGTTTAAAAGTTGGTATTTTGTCGGGTTGTAGCCATTGTCATTTACATAAAAAGTGCCACTCATATTTTGTACTACATTTTTGAGAACACAGAAATCATATAATTTGGAGCACGTTGTAATTGATATATCATTAAGTGATTCAATATTTTTAAGGGCATCTATATTATTTAATGAACTACAACCTTTTATAGTTAATTTATCTCCTATGTTTGTGAGATTCTCTAATCCTTCAAAAGATTCTAAAACCCTTGCCTTCACCTCAAAATCTCCTCCGATACTTTTTAAACTACTTAAGCCTTTAAAAGAGGATAAAACATTGAAAGAGTAAGAATAAGAAAAAGATTCAGCAATTACTCTAAAATTCCCTCCTATTGTCTCCAGACTCTCTAATCCTTCAAAAGATTCCAAAGCATTTAAAGAAGAATTAGTATTAAAAGAATATTAATAGACGTTTATATATAAAATATATCCGAATATTAAAAATAAAAAAAATT
>ENA-ORIC01002066-ORIC01002066.1-human-gut-metagenome-genome-assembly--contig:-NODE-2066-length-17332-cov-2.065720_pt1 | contig 17332 bp, 14 predicted proteins | sample MGYA00243023_ERZ508732 | MGnify/ENA primary metagenome ERZ508732 (study PRJEB26277, sample SAMN04329767) | human gut metagenome | biome: human-associated habitat | host: Homo sapiens | place: USA...
CCCCTTCCAATACGTTGCGGGAGATGCTCCAAGGAAGGCCTTGGAAATTAGGATGCTGCTGTGTCCAAATGAAAATCAATGCCTCTTGATAAGAGATGGGTATGTGGTTATAGCCCAGATCTTTTCCCAGCGGATAATATTTCATGAAACGTTCCAGATCCTTCTTTTGCAAGACATAGGCTAACATATACTCGAAAGCCATCCGGTTACTTTTGTTATGTTGCAGCAATAAGCCTAGCATGACATCCATTTCCGTGTCGCTAAACAAGAAATCTTCCGTATATCGGGCTTTTCTCAACCATCCCCATTCGGGATGCTTCTCTATCTTTTCATCGTTATTTAGGTAGCTCATGGCATGGGTCGCCCATTTCTTATAGAACAAGGTATGCTGCAAAGCCCGCAGGTATTTGGCGGCGACAGCGTATTGTCCATTGATCAAGTTGGTCTCGGCCAGACGCATATAGGCACGTCCGCTTTTCTTATAGTCGGGGATAGCCTCCATCGCCTCGAACATATAGCGCTGTGAGGAGTTGATCATTCCCAGATGATAGAATATCTCGCTGGTTGGGAGCGGTGAGGTAAAATCTCTTTGGAAGGTCGGGATCAATCCTTCCGTTCCATTCTGGTAGAAATGGAACATGCGATCCCCTAATTGTCCGGTCTTGGCGAGAGCCAGATTTAAGCAGGTCACGGAGAAGGGGGAATTAGGCTCTTTGTTTTCTGCCGCCTTGATGATCTGGTTCCATTGTTTCATGCGGGTGAGGTAGTCGTATTTCATAGCCTCCTCCTTATCCGAATTGCTGGCGGCGTGAATCCATGTGCCACCACCGATAAGGAGCAGGGTGGAGATAATACCCATCCATGCCTTAGTGCTCTTTACGGGTGGGGGAAGTAAAGCAAGTGCCCCGGGGGTTATGGCAACGGTAGCAATAACAACTAACAGGGTGTTGGGAACGATCATGGGGAAACGATAATAATCGATGCCGGTCATGAGGCTAAGCAATGGATATTGCGTAAGGCTTTGTGCCAATAGGGGGCATAGGATTCCAAGCAAGATGTAGATAGGAATCCAAATATAGGATTTGTTGTATGTGGCTGGCACGGATTTGATGCAATGCCCGATTATTACTCCGATCACGAAGATGAAATAGGCCCCACCACCTACCACCCAGTAGAGCACCGGCATCATTAGGAGCGTATAGATAATTCGTCCCCATGAATGAGCGGTTTTTCGCTGGATGACTAGAGCGAAGAGGGCGAGAGTTATGGAGACGGGGAATGCCAGCAGGGCATTCTCATCACATAAAAATACCCAGAGCAGGATGGAAGGGAGAAAGCTGAGCGGATACCAAAAGTCGGAAGCCCCCATTTGTTTGGCCAGCCAGTTTATTTGCCGTTGGATAAGCACGATAACGATCGCCAAGATCGTAGCCCCTGCCCAAGCGAAATAATAGAACTGCGTCAGGAACTCCGCTATATATTCAGCGATGCCTCCGGGATGGAGACATTTGTCGATTCCATATTCCGGCGTGAATAGGAATAACTGGAATTGCTCGTGGTAATGTAAATGATGAGGATAATAAAGTCCCCAAAACAGGCAAATCGCACAGCCGAATAATAAGGAGGCGATTCCTCTTATGTATCTATATTTACGTGTATTTTCCATGATTCTATTATTTAAAAGTCTCAGCTTCCTCGTCGTAGTAGATCTCTTGTACATCTTCAGCGTCGAAAGGAAGCTCGCTAGTGGATAATTCAGGTATATTATAAGATTTTAACGTGATATCGTAATGTTCCGGATCCTCTTGCGGGAGTACGAACGGTTTATAGGCTTTTCCCGTACTATCCACGTAAGAGAAATAAGGCTTTCCGTATAGTCCGTCATCCCGCTTACTGGCAAAGACAAACCAATGGCTGTTAGAGGACCAGCTATGGTAGGTATCCGATTTATCGGAGTTGACGGCAGGTAAGGTATCTATCTTCCCGGTCTGGAGGTTCATCATATGCAGGTCTGTTTCTCGGTGCCAGATCGGGAAGGTTCCATAATCGGCTACCGTGAAAAGCAGGTATTTACCGTCGGGCGATATCTTGGGATGGCAGGCGGAGCCATTATGCTTCTGGGCATCCCATACGGTCTCGATCCGTTGGCCCCATTCCTTGGTATCTTTATGGAAAGATATGCGGCATAGGGAATATTTTAGGTTATGGATACTATCGGGCAACGGCTGGATGGGAGCGGAGCAATAATAGATCCAGTTCCCATCGGGCGAGAAAGTTGGGAAAGTCTCTAACTCATCCTTCCGGCTAGTCAATGGGGAGGTGATGAGTTGTTTCTTTCTGAAATCTGCGACCATTAGGTCGGAGGTCGTATCATAGACTTCCAACCGCTTACTCCCTAACGAATGAAAAGCAGGGATGATAATATTCGTGGAAAAAACAGCGAACTGCCCCGATGGATGGAAATCGCCATAAACAGCCCCGTTTGGCAGATTGTCGTTGCTCAGTTTCAACTTCCTCAAATGTCCGTTACGGTTCAGCAGGGTGCCTCCTTGCTTTCCCCGTAAATGGAACATGGATAAACTTCCTTTCTTATTTCCGTAAATATGGCAGTTCATGCAAGAACCGTCGGTATCTTTGTTGTCGGCGATAATCCGTTCTTCAAAAGAATTAATCTCCCGTTCGCATAATTGGATTTTGTTCCATACCTCGTAACCCGGTTCGATAAGCCGGTAGCTTATATAACTATCCAGTTTCTCCGGAACTACTTGCCAGTAGAAAGAGGGGTAACGGAGCCATTTACCCTTGATACGGGCGACTACGGTTATTTGCAGGCGGTTGCCCACTTCCTGCTCTAAAAGGCTTTCCCATAGGTTTAAAGGGAAAATAGCTTTCTTTCCGAAAGATAATTGTATCTCTTTTGATTCCCCTTTCAAAGTTACTTGCATAGCGTCCGCATCGTTTCTCAATAAGAAGTTGAGAGGGGCGATATTCGTGGGAATCATGATATCCGTATAATCGGGATACATAGGGATTGGGTCTGTGGTATCCTCTATTTGCTTCGGGGTAGGGGCACATCCTGCCAGCAAGCAGATTATCCAGACGAGGTAATAGGTTATGTTCTCTTTCATGATTCTTACTTCTTTCATGGCTTACTCTCCTTTCCGGGCTCTGTGGTCGCAAAATGATAATAGAACCAATAGGTCTTGCCGTATTTCTCTTTCAAACTCGTGTCCTTTGCCTCATAAAGCCGGGTATAATCGGCGAATTCTTTCGCTATCTCTACCGGGATTTGGTATTTTATAAGCTCTTCCGCACGGATATTACCTTGGCGGGCGAGATGGATCAGCAGGGCCTCGGCGAAAATGGGACTAGAGACCTTACCCGGTACATAATCTTCTACAAAAGAACGGAGATCTTTGGAGAGTAAATGATAGCAGAGTAAATATTCGTAAGCACGGAGATTGCCGGCGTTCGAGGCGACTAAGTTCTGTAAGGAAGTCACGGCATCGTTACCGGAACGTAGTTGGTCTTGGGTCGGGATGTCTCTGCGTTTCTTCTCCAGCCACTCCTTTACTTGCGGGGTTTGCTGACCGGGTATTCTCTTTTCGGCCCAGCTTTTATGAAGGAGTGTCTTGTCTAATATACGTAGATATTTAAGAGCTGCCTCATCATCCCCATTGACCAGATTGATCTCAGCCAGCCGTTTGATCATACGGCTACCCGAATTGCGAGGAGAGAAGATCATACTTAGCATGGCGCAATGCTCGGCCATAGTCATATCTCCTAACGTGAACCATAACTCGTTGGCGAATAGGATAGAGAGAAAAGAAGCGGATGGGTTCACGGGAAGGATCAACCCATTCGTACCCGGTTGATTCCACGCTAGGAGGTTCCGGGAGAGAGATACGGGTGAGTTGATCTCGGATGGATGCGTGGCATTGTACAGGTTCCGGTAATAGGTCACCCAAAGGATTTGGCGGTCTGTCTCGAGATGTTTCCTCATCTTTTGTATATTTCCGAAATAATGTTCCACATCGAGGCTGAGTACATACTCCCGGTCGAGATCCGGCTTACTCCACCAAGTGGTAGCGGGATATTGGGTCGCTGGAAGAAGCAATATACCAACTGCGAGCAGGGCACTTAGCTTTTGATGGTGCGCTATGATTCCGGCGGCCAGCATAAGGGCCAGACAGAGCCATGCCCCGTACCCGAAGCACCAATAGCAAAGAAGCATGGCGGGAATGCAGGTAAGAAGACGTTGCCCCTCAGTTTGGCTCCGGCTATATAACAGGAAAACACCTTCTGCTCCGATCAAGGAGAGAGTTGCGGATAACGGATAGGCGAGTCCGCAAGACCTTCCGGCCTCCCATAATACAAGTAGTATCATAAGAGGAAGGGCGTATCTCTTGCTGACGAATTGCCGGAATGTCCGATAGGTAAGCAGGGCAAATAAAGTTAAGACAACGCTTAGGATGAACGGGCCTCCCCCGATATAATAAAAGAATTGCGTGAGGAAATCGCCGGTGAGACAAGCCAGCCACGCTTCCTCCTGAAAATATCCAAGTAGAAACTCACCGCTGTACAAGAACAGCATCATTTGCTCTTTGTGGAACAAATGATAGGGGTACATCCAGAAGAAGAAAGCGAAGATCGCTATCGCCAGTACCGCTAGCGTGATCGACAGATCCTGTTTAATGATTCGCTTCATCCAGTTCCTTTCGTTGCTCTTCGGTCAAGGAGGTTTTTATCATCTTATAGAGGAATTTCCCGACCGATTGGTTGATATGTTCTTTCATGAACGCATAATTAAAAGCTTGCGTCTCTACTCTCAAGGAATCCCATGTCTGCTTGATGCGGGTGGAATCTTCCGGCGAGCAAGTCTTAAGCGCTGTCCATAGGGCATAGGATTCGCTATTGGTCTTTTGCTTCCGGTCTTTCCAATGCTGCAAGGCGTCGTTTTGCGGTGTACCGGAGGCCGAGCTGATGGAGTCTATCCGTACTGAGGTCACACCCGGTTCCGTTACGACCAGTAGCTCTTGGAACTTGAGACGCAAAAGGATGCGCATACGGAGGACTTTCATCTCTTCTCCCGTTCCTTGGAAAGTAAACCGTGCGTTCTCTATTCTCGTAGAATCGATATTTTCGATTGAGGCGTTTTCCATGGGTGCCAGATAAATCCATTCCCCATCCTGCTGCGCAGTGGGTAAGGTGCCTTCTATGATGTATTGGGAGTCGTTAGATTGACAGGCAAATAGGCACAACAAAGTGAATACTCCTATAAATAGATATTTCATCGATCGTGTTCATTAGTAATTAGAGACTCAAAGTTTAGACTGCGTAAAGTTAGTGTTTTTTCGGAAAAAGGAATGATGTTTTTTTGACAAAGGGTGATACTTAATTTACGTAGCTGTTGGGGAGGAATGAAAAAAGGAGAACGCTGATTAAGACATCCTCCCTTTTTATGAAATAAAGAACAATTAAGCGTTTAGGACTTTCTTGAAGCGATGGATAAATTCCTTGGCCTCATCCATCGTCAAACAAAGCGGAGGAAGCAGACGGATCGTATTCGTTCCGGCTACGCCCGTGAACACTTTCTCCTCAAAGAGAAGTTTGCTACGCACTTCCTTGATAGATTCCTCGAACTCGATACCGATCATCAAACCACGGCCCCGAATTTCCTTGATACCCGGAAGTTTATGAAGCTCTTCCAATAAATAGGCACCCACTTTCGCTGCGTTATCAATCAAACGCTCGTCTTCCATTATATCAAGAACGGCGATAGCGGCTGCACAAGCCAAATGGTTACCGCCGAAAGTAGTGCCGAGCATACCATAAACCGGCTTGAATTTCGGACTGATCAATAACCCACCCATCGGGAAGCCATTGGCGATACCTTTCGCTACCGAGATCAAATCTGGCTTGATACCGGCATATTGATGCGCGAAGAATTTACCGCTTCTTCCAAATCCGGATTGAATCTCATCCAAGATCAGACAGGCATCATAAGTCGTACACAGGTTGCGTAACTCACGCATAAAATCATCCGTTGGCAATTGGATGCCACCTACACCTTGGATACCTTCGATGATCACGGACGATACATCCCCCTTCTTCAACTCTTCCTCTACGGCGGAAGCGTCGTTCAATGGAAGATAAGTAACCGCTAGATCCTCATTTACCGGAGCGATGATCTTCGGGTTATCCGTGACACGTACGGCGGCGGAGGTACGCCCATGAAAGGCGTGCTTGAATGCGATCACCCGCTTCTTCCCGTTATGGAAAGAGGCGAGCTTTAACGCATTCTCGTTCGCCTCCGCTCCGGAGTTGATCAAGAACAACGAATAATCATCGTAGCCGGAAGCCTTCCCTAGCTTATCCGCTAATTTTTGTTGCAAGCTATTGATAACCGAGTTCGAGTAAAAGCCTAATTTATTTACCTGCTCGGTAATCGCCTTTACGTAAGTAGGGTGGCTGTGCCCCACCGAGATCACGGCATGGCCGCCATATAAGTCGAGGTACTCGTTTCCCTCGCTATCCCATACATGGCATCCTTTGCCTTGTACGATCTCTATATTAAATAATGGATATACGTCGAATAAATTCATCTTTGTCGTATTTTTTAAAACGCTGAGGGTTTTAAGTGTAAGCCAACCGTCTCCTCCAACCCGAACAATAAGTTCATGTTGTGGACCGCTTGGCCGCTAGCACCCTTCAATAAGTTATCGATCATAGAGATGATAAGAAGCTTATCATCTATTTTCTGTAAGTGGATCAAGCATTTATTCGTATTTACGACTTGTTTCATATCCGGGTTCTTATCAGTGATAAACGTGAAGCTGTGATCATCATAGTATTCCTCATAAATACGTCGGATCTCTACCAAGTCGATCTTGCAATCGATGTATGTCGTGGCGAATATACCACGGGAGAAATTACCGCGTACGGGGATGAAGTTGATCCGGCTTGAATAGCTCTTCTGCAACTGGCTCAAGCTTTGGTTGATCTCGGCCAAGTGCTGATGCGTAAAAGGCTTATAGATCGATATGTTGTCGTTGCGCCAGCTAAAGTGAGAGGTGGAAGAAGGCTTCACGCCCGCTCCCGTCGATCCCGTGATGGCATTGACATGCAAGTCGGAATTCAGCATCAAGTGCTTCGCCAACGGCAATACGCCCAATTGGATGCAAGTAGCGAAACAACCGGGGTTCGCTATATGCCGGGCGTTGCAAATCCGGCGGCGGTTCAATTCCGGCAGGCCGTACACGAAATCGTGCTCCGGGCCTTCGATCCGGTAGTCCATGCTCAGGTCGATAATCTTCACGTTCTCGGGGACCGTGTGGCTCTCCATGAACTTTTTCGTATCGCCATGAGCGGTACAGAAGAACAGAAGGTCGATGCTATCTAACGGCAACTCGCTGGTGAACACCAAATCCGTCTCGCCATAAAGACCGCCATGCACGTCCGTGATCTTGTTACCGGCGTTACTGCTACTGTTTATAAATGTAAGCTCGGCATCAGGGTGGTTTAGGAGCAGGCGGATCAATTCACCCGCCGTGTAACCCGCTCCGCCTATAATTCCGCATTTAATCATATCTCTTCGTCTTTATGGTTCGTATAATAAACACGCAACGGAGTGGAAAGAACCTTGATGAAGCCTTTAGCGTCCTCGGCGGTCCAACCTTTCTGCATCTCTCCGTACTCACCGAATTTCGTCTTCACCAAGTCATCCTCAGATTCTACGCCAACGGTAGAGAAGGACAACGGACGAAGCTCCAGAATAGCCGTACCGTTCACGTTACGCTGAGACTCTTGCAACATCGCCTCGATATCGCGCATCACCGGTTCCAGATATTGGCTCTCGTGCAAGAACATGCCGTACCAGTTCGCTACCTGATCCTTCCAGTATTGTTGCCATTTGCTCAACGTATATTTCTCTAGGAAGCGGTGCGCCCCGATAATCAACATAGGAGCGGCAGCCTCGAAACCGACCCGTCCCTTGATACCGATGATCGTATCGCCCACGTGCATATCACGGCCGATACCGTAAGCGGCCCCGATCTCCTCGATCTTCTGGATAGCGGCGATCTTATCCTCGAACACCTCACCATTCACGGCATGAACCTCACCGTTCTTGAACTCGATGCGCAATTGCTCGCTGCCGGTCTTCTCCACTTGTTTCAGATAAGCGCTCTCGGGCAGTCCTTGCGCGGAATCAAGAATCTCGCCACCGCAGATAGAGGTTCCCCAAAGACCTACGTTATAGGAATATTTCAACTTCGTGAAATCGGCCTCGAAACCGTGCTCCTTCAAGTAGTTGATCTCAAAATCACGGCTCAAGGCCATATCGCGGGTCAACGTGATAATCTCCACGTTCGGAGCCAATACCAAGAAAGTCATATCGAAACGGATCTGGTCGTTACCGGCTCCGGTAGAACCATGGGCGATAGCGTCGGCGCCAATCTCGTTCGCGTAGCGGGCGATCGCCAAGGCTTGGAAGATACGCTCGGAGCTTACGGAGATCGGATACGTACCAATACTCTTTCGTAACGTCGATCGTCACGTATTTCGTGGCGCCTAGCTTATAGGCGTTCTCCTCGTTTTGTTTCAATTGTTCCTCGCTGAAACCACCTGTGTTAGCGCAAGCGGCGTATACCTCGTATCCTTTTTCTTTAGCCAGATACATGACCGTGAATGAGGTATCCAAACCTCCGCTGAACGCTACTACTACTTTCTTCTTCATCGTTTCTTTATTTTATGTTGTTTTTCTATCGTATTAATTTAGTCCTTTTTAGTCTGATTACGGGCCTCCCGCTCTCGTTGCGCACGATGCGGATCGGCCGGGTCGAACAGCATGGCCGTGCAGATGCAATACTTACGTTCGGTGCGTTCCAAGATATCGTGGTTCACGCAACCGTTGCAACCTCGCCAGAAAGCCTCATCGTCCGTCAAGTCGGAGAACGTAACCGGTACATATCCCAGCTCGGTATTCATCTTCATCACGGCAGCGCCGGAGGTAAGGCTGAATATCTTCGCTTTCGGCCAGCGCATGCGGGCAAGTTGGAAAGTCATGTCTTTGATGCGTTTCGCGATACCCAAGCCCCGGAAATTCGGATGTACGATCAAGCCGGAGGTAGTCACGTACTGCTTGTTTCCCCATGACTCGATATAACTAAACCCGGCGAACTCGTTTCCCGCCAAGGCGATCACCGCTTTGCCCTCTTTCATCTTCTGGGCCACATACTCGTGCGTACGTTTGGCGATACCCGTGCCCCGGACTTTAGCGGCAGACTCGATCGTATCTAGGATCGTATCCACATATACCTCGTGAGAGGCATCAGCGATCATAACATCAATTTCTATTTCTTGTTCCATTTTATTGTTTGTTCTTAGTTTTTTCCTTTTATATAAAATGTGATAAAGCGGCAATCACCTTCTCTTGGCTCACACCGTTGCGGGGGATTACCAAGATCGTATCGTCTCCGGCTATGGTGGCCAGTATCTCGCTGGGGGCATGGGAGTCTATGTCCGAGGCAATTCCCATGGCGTAACCCGGTCACCACCGCCAAGTTTCCGGAAAACTCGATATTCGGCTTTTTCTTGCCTTCAGGCTGTGCTTGTTTGCTTATACTCTCTTCGGGAAGGCGATATACATAATCTCCGGTTCCGTCGTGTACCTTGGCTACTTTCAGTTGCTTGATGTCGCGGGAAAGCGTAGCTTGCGTAACCGAGAATCCGCTATCTTCCAGTTCTTTAAGCAGTTCTTCTTGATTACTTATCACTTTCGTCTGTATAATACCGCAAATGGCATCCAATCGTTCCTTCTTTGTACTCATGTTGTATATTTATGCAAAACAGGCTGCAAATATAAAGAGTATTGTTGAATAAATATACAATCAAGGGCTTTTTTTTCTGATATAAGTAGGGGGTAAGGGATTTTCCTGCTTAGCTTAGGTTTAATCACTGTAAGTGTTAGGCATTTCATCTATTTATATTCATCTTTTATCAGCCGTTGGAGGATCATGCAACAGCTGTTAGAAGATCATGTACCAATTGGTGGATGATCATGCAATGGATGGTAGATGATGAATGTCATTCAAAGAAAAGGCTAATACTCCCTATAGAAAGAACGAAAGGGGGTGCTCGTTTTGAACAAAATGGTAGTATCTTTGCGTTATTAAAAAGAGAGTATCAGGTTTAATTTCAAGTAAAAGGATATGAGAAAAATAGCAAGTTTATTCGTGGCCTTGCTTTTATTGGCAGGCTGTTCCAGCGTACCGTTGACAGGACGTAAGCAAGTGTTGTTGGTTTCGGACCAAGAGGTGTTATCGTCCAGCCTTACCCAGTACAACGATTATATAAAGACGGCGAAGAAGTCGACGAACGCGAACAAGAGCGCTATGGTAACCCGGGTCGGAAAGAGGATAGCCGCCGCTACGGAGGACTATTTGCGGGCGAACGGGATGGCGGATGAGGTAAAAAACTTCTCTTGGGAGTTTAATTTGGTGAATGATCCGCAGGTGAACGCCTTCTGTATGCCGGGAGGCAAGATCGTGGTGTACGAGGGATTGCTGCCTTTAGTTTCCTCGGACGATGAATTGGCGGTGGTCATCGGGCATGAGGTCGCCCATGCCGTAGCTAAACACAGCAATGAGCGTATGAGCCAGCAACTAATGGCCCAATACGGGGCGGCTATTTTAGGTGCGGCTGTAAGCAATAAGAGCGCGGCGGTACAGCAAGCGGCCAATACAGTATATGGTGTGGGAGCGCAGTATGGCGTAATGCTTCCTTTCTCCCGTAAGCACGAGTCGGAAGCGGATTATATGGGATTGGTATTCATGACTATGGCGGGATACAATCCGGACGTGGCAGTCAACTTCTGGCAAAAGATGTCCGCCGGAAAGAGTGGCTCTACGCCGGAATTTATGAGTACGCACCCCAGTGATGCCACTCGTATAGCGGAAATCCAAAAAGTCCTACCCGCAATCAAAACCAAATACAAAAAGTAGTTGACAGTTGACAAGTGACAGCTATTTTACCACTTGTCTCAATTTTCAATTCTCAATTTTCAATTAAACAAGATTCCCATCTTGTTCATTAAGAAACAAGCATTCATATTCTGGGCTATCCCTTCTCTTAGTTGATAAGAGAAGGATAGCTCCTCGTCTTTTATATCCGCTTCGAAGCGGTAATTCTTTATTTGTTCCGGGAACTCTTCCTCCAAAGTACCCAACACTAAATCGTGGGTGGCGATGATGCCGCAAGCCTTATAAGCGACCAGCTGTTTCATAAGGGCAAGAGAGCCTTTCTGCTTGTCGATAGAATTTGTTCCCTTCAAGATCTCGTCCAAGATGATAAATAGCTTCTCCCCGTTTTGCAGCCTGTCGATAATCATTTTCAGCCGTTTCAACTCCGCGAAGAAATAAGACTCGTTGCTAGCCAAGGAATCCGAGGTACGCAAGCTGGTAACCATGTGGGCGGGATAAACCGTCAAGGAGGCGGCACAGACCGGAGCGCCTACGCAAGCCAATAAGTAATTGACACCGATCGTCCGGAGGTATGTACTTTTTCCGGCCATATTCGCTCCGGTGATAATCAGGAACCAAGGACTTTTGCGGATATCGATATCGTTCTTTACGCAGACATCCCGGTTCAAAAGAGGATGTCCCAAAGCCTTGCCTTCCATCTGGAAATAAGTGTCGGCGATCTCCGGATAGATGTATTCCGGATGGTTGAAAGCGAAACCACCCAACGAGTTCAGCGCGTCGAAACGAGCCAGCGCGTCGAACCAAAGCGGAAGTTTATCGGAGTAAGTCTGAATCCAGCGTTCCAAAAGGATGGCATGGCGTGTATCCCGCAAGTAGAAGAGATTGAAAATGATACCCGCCAAACTGAATCGTTGGTCTAATCCTCCGATATACGACGACAAGCGTTTGATAGCATGCGAGGCCAATTCCTTCTCATTCGCTAATTGCCCGCTGATCTCTTTCAGCTCTTCCGACTGGAAATTATCTTCTTCCACACATTGCATCAGCTTTGAGTACCGATTGAAAATAGACTCCATCTTATTGACGGTCGCGTAAAGCGCATTGATTTCCTTGGCTCGTCCGTAAGCGATCACTAACGTGATTAAGAAATAAATATTCAATAAACTCCCGCTGATCCAATCCAGCGAGTAAGCGATACCCAATACGATCCACAACACTGGGACCGCCCAGATCAATAGTTTCCACGGTAGGCTATCAACGAATTTATGCTTACGCCGAGTGAGTCGGTCCATAAAGTTGATATCGTTGTCTCTCGTATCTTGCGTGTCCTGCCGGATGATTCCCGTCACATAGAAATGCTGCCGTAAGGCGGATAAAGCCGCTAATTCCTTGACAGCCTCTTGCCGTTTGACGATCTCCTTCTTATCCGTCAAGGGATTCGAGAGCCAACTGGCCAGTCGTTCCCGCCCGAACCCGGTTACGGTACGATTGAGCGATTGAAATAAGGAGCGGTCTCCAAACACATCCAGATCCAAGCAGAAAGAGTGCTCGCCCGAGATCTTATCGGCCGCCCCATCGAACGCGCTGAAATCATAGTCCAGTCCTTTTAGCTCATCCTCGTTTAGTTTAATCAAGGTCTCGGCGTATACTTTTCGTGCGTACATTTTATTATGGTACCACATCAGGAGCGCAAACGGGATGATATAAGCGAAGGTGATCCCCGTCAGCCATTGCCAACTCTCATCCCTGAATATCCATAAGGAGAGGATCGCTCCCACCACTAAAGCCAACCGGATACTCCCCATCAAATGGATCTTCTTTTTCAAATTACCCAAGCGCCGTGTATAAGCGTCGATATTTTCTTTGTAATAACTATAGATTTCTTCCATAGCCGCGAATATAGGAAAAATGAACTAACCTCTTGAATTTTGGTTTATATATTATATTCATAGGTGAAATGACCATTATTCATGTAATTTGGGCGATAAAGCCAACTGCCGTTTCCCCTATATTCGCGGACATATTTATAATTTAAGATCATTTATGAAAAAAACGATTATATCCTTTCTCTTCCTTCTTGTTTGCGGTATGGCACATTCGCAAGTTTTAGCGAAAGGGCCGGAAGAGAGTTATAATGCGGATAGTATTCGTGCGATTTTGGATAAGTCACCTTATTTTACCTTATTCAAGGACAATTATTTTATTGGCGGTATCCCTATCGGCAACAAGCCTACGGCGAGAAACTCCGACGTTAAATTCCAGTTGAGCATCGCCCTGCGTCTTACGAAAAGTAAACTCCCCTTCGATACCTATCTTTTCTTGCAATACACGCAAAAGGCTTTTTGGAATGTCTTTCAAGAGTCCTTGCCGATGCGCGACTTGAATTTTAATCCGGGTATCGGTTTGGGGCACCTTATCGTGCATAAGAATAAATATATCGGGAAAGGCTATTTGATGGTCGAGCACGAGTCGAACGGTAAAGATAGCATCTTCTCCCGAAGTTGGAACAAGATCACCCTAGCGGCGGCTGTCCTGTTGAATAAGAACTGGGAAGTTCAATTCAAGGGCTGGATACCGATCGTGGACGGTAAGGAAAATAAAGACATCCTTAAATATAATGGTATATTCCAAGTAGCCGCCAATTACCGGACAGACAACAGGCGCTTTAACTGCGGGGTTATCTTGACCAAACGAAAGACTTGGTTCAGCTTTAACACTCAGATCGAGTTGAGCTATAAGTTTAATAATAACGAGAACCAATATTTCTTCCTGCAATATTATAATGGTTACGGTGAGAACCTTTTGGAATACAATCAATACAAAAGCATGCTGCGGATCGGTTTCGTGATCAAGCCGCAAGATTTCAGTATTTACTAAAAAATATCCTTCTTGATAGATCTCATTGATCGGGCGATAGATGTAATATATGATACATTTCGTTTCTTTAGGAAACAATACATTTACAGACTTTGTTTTCTAATATATTGAACGTTTCCCGGATAATTAAAGAGATACGCCATGAAGGAAAAAATTGAAAAATTAAAAGCTCTCAACCACAAAGCTGAGTTAGGGGGCGGAGAAGACCGCATTGCGAAGCAACATGCGGCAGGTAAACTAACCGCTAGAGAAAGAATCGAACTACTATTGGAAAAAGGTAGTTTCGTGGAAATCGACAAGTTCGTGACACATACGTGCCATGAGTTCGGTTTAGAAAAACAGCGTCCATTAGGGGATGGCGTGGTCACCGGTTACGGAATGATCGGGCAACGCACGGTATTTGTTTTCGCTCAGGACTTCACGGTATTCGGTGGAGCCTTGTCCGAGACGTATGCCCGTAAGATCTGTAAGATCATGGACATGGCAACGGAACTAGGCGCTCCGGTGATCGGGTTGAACGATTCGGGAGGCGCACGTATTCAAGAAGGAGTTCGTTCCTTGGCGGGATACGCCGAGATATTCCTCCGGAACTCGTTGGCTTCGGGCGTGATCCCGCAGATTAGCGCCATTATGGGCCCGTGTGCGGGTGGAGCGGTTTACTCGCCGGCGTTGACGGACTTTATCTTTATGGTAAAACAAACGAGCTATATGTTTATCACCGGCCCGGAGGTCGTGAAAAGCGTGACGCAAGAAGAGGTTACGATGGAGAATCTGGGAGGCTCGGAAGTGCATAGCACCCGTTCCGGAGTGGCTCATTGCACGGCGGATAACGATATGGATTGTATCTTGAAGATACGTGAGTTGATGTCGTTCTTGCCGAATAATAATATGGAAGAGCCGCCATTCGTTCCTACTACCGATAGCCCGAACCGCATCGATCCGCAATTGGATCTGCTGGTTCCTACTAATCCCAACCAGCCGTACGACATGAAAGAGTTGATCCTTTCCGTGGCTGATGATCAAAACTTCTTCGAGATACAAGAGGAATATGCCAAGAACATCATTATCGGTTATATCCGTTTGAATGGAAAGACGATCGGTGTCGTGGCGAATCAACCTGCCGCGTTGGCCGGTACGCTGGATATCAATGCGTCCGTAAAGGCCGCCCGTTTCGTCCGTTTCTGCGATGCGTTTAATATACCGTTGTTGACGCTGGTGGATGTACCGGGTTTCTTGCCGGGCGTGAACCAAGAGTACGAGGGAATTATCCGTCATGGCGCTAAGTTATTGTATGCGTATTGCGAGGCTACCGTGCCGAAAGTGACCGTCTTTACCCGAAAGGCTTACGGTGGCGCTTACGACGTGATGAGCTCCAAGCATATCCGGGGCGATATCAACTTCGCTTATCCAACCGCCGAGATCGCTGTCATGGGACCGGATGGTGCCGTGAATATCTTGTTCCGTAAGGATTTGAAGACCGCGGAAGATCCCGAAGGCAAACGGAAGGAATTGCAAGCCGATTACCGGGAGAAGTTCGCTAACCCGTACCGGGCCGCTGAGTTAGGCTATGTAGACGAGATCATCGAGCCGTCTATCACACGCAGCCGCTTGATCCGTAGTTTTGAGTTGCTGGCCAACAAACGGCAATCCAATCCTCCGAAGAAGCATTCCAATATTCCTCTTTAAAAACGAATCCTTATGATAAAGAAAGTATTAGTAGCCAATCGTGGCGAGATAGCGATGCGGATATTCCGCACCTGCCGGGTGATGAACATCCCGACCGTAGCGATCTATACGCATGTGGATCGCGGAGCATTACATGTACGTTATGCGGAGGAAGCCTACTGCATCTCGGAAGATGAAGCGGATACCTCTTACTTGAAGCCGGACTTGATCCTTGAGATCGCCAAGAAGACAGGAGCCGCCATTCATCCGGGTTACGGCTTTTTGTCGGAGAACGCCGACTTCGCTCGTCGTTGCGAGGAGGAGGGCGTGATCTTTATCGGCCCGAGCGCCGACGTGATTGCGAAGATGGGTATCAAGACCGAGGCCCGTAAGATCATGAAAGAAGCCGGTGTGCCGGTTGTACCCGGAACGGAAAAGCCGGTGACGGACATAGAGGATGCCAAGAAAGTAGCCGCCGAGGTGGGTTATCCGATTATGCTAAAGGCGCTTGCCGGAGGCGGTGGAAAGGGTATGCGTTTGGTACATAGCGAGGATGAGATGGAAGCGGCTTTCCGTATGTCTCGTTCCGAGGCTGCCAACTCATTCGGAAACGACGCCATCTATATCGAGAAGTATATCGAGAACCCCCATCATATCGAGGTGCAGGTACTCGGGGATAAATATGGGAACGTGATCCATCTGTATGAGCGTGAGTGCTCTATCCAGCGCCGTAACCAGAAAGTGATCGAGGAAGCGCCCTCTCCATTCGTGAAGGAGGCCGCTCGCCAGAAGATGTTGGCCGTAGCGGTGGAGGCTTGCAAGAAAATCGGTTACTACAGTGCCGGGACGTTGGAGTTCATGATGGATAAGGACCAGAACTTCTATTTCCTCGAGATGAATACCCGCCTTCAAGTGGAGCATCTGGTGACGGAGGAGACAACGGGCGTGGACTTGGTGCGCGATATGGTCTTGGTGGCCGCAGGAAATCGTCTGCCTTATAAGCAGGAAGATGTGGCTTGCCGGGGGCATGCCTTGGAATGCCGTATCTACGCGGAGGACCCGGAAAATAACTTTATGCCCTCTCCGGGCGTGATCAAGGTGCGTGAGGCTCCCGAGGGACGTAACGTACGTCTGGATAGCGCCGCTTACGCCGGTTTCGAGGTGTCCTTGCATTACGATCCGATGATCGCCAAGCTTTGCACATGGGGCCGGACCCGTGAGTCCGCCATCTCGAATATGATACGTGCCTTGCGGGAATACAAGATCTTGGGAATCAAGACAACGATTCCGTTCCACCTGCGTGTGTTGCATAACGCGACCTTCTTGAAGGGGAATTACGATACGACCTTTATCGACACCAAGTTCGATAAGGAAGACTTGAAGCGTCGCCAGAACAGCGACCCGACCGTCGCCGTGATCGCCGCCGCCTTGAAGCATTACGAGGAGGAGAAAGAGGCGGCCGCCCGTGCGACGACCGTTCCGCTGGTAGGGGAGTCCCTGTGGAAGCACTACGGGAAGTTACAAATGTTGGCCAATAACTTTTAATGAGAGGAGGAATGATTATGTCAAAGGCTTTAGCGACTTATTTTGCCACGGTTAACGATATTCCCGACACAGAGTTCAAGGTAGAGATTCTGGAAGACGGGCCTATCAAGAAAGTATCCGTAAACGGTACCGTTTATGATGTAGATTACAATCTGGGCGGAGATACGATCCACTCGATCATCATGAACCATAAATCTCATGGCGTACAAATATCCAGTGTTGGAGATTCCACCTATGAGGTAAAGAATAAAGGTGATTATTTC
>ENA-ORIC01002086-ORIC01002086.1-human-gut-metagenome-genome-assembly--contig:-NODE-2086-length-17189-cov-3.085963_pt1 | contig 17189 bp, 19 predicted proteins | sample MGYA00243023_ERZ508732 | MGnify/ENA primary metagenome ERZ508732 (study PRJEB26277, sample SAMN04329767) | human gut metagenome | biome: human-associated habitat | host: Homo sapiens | place: USA...
CCGCCACGGGCGACGAGTCCAGCAGCGCACCGCCCTGAAAGATCATGCCGATGTCCTTGCGGATCGCCTTGCGCTCCTTGAATCCGAGCGCCGTATAGCGGATGTCGTCGTAGAAGATCTCCCCCGAATCGACGGCGTGCAACCCCACCAGACATTTCAGCAGCACGGTTTTGCCCGAACCGCTCTGCCCGATGATGAGATTCGTCTTTCCGGTCTCGAACTCCACCGAGATGTCGTCGAGCACCGTGCGCCCGTCGAACGACTTGAAGATATGTTCCGCGCGTATCATGTCAGCAGGATTTGCGTGAGGATCAGGTTGAAGATCATGATGACGATCGACGAAGCGACCACCGCCCGCGTCGAAGCCTTGCCTACTTCCAGCGAATTGCCCTTGGCGTAGTAGCCGTAGAAGGCCGACACGGAGGTGATGATGAAGGCGAAGAAGCAGGTTTTGATGAGCGAATAGACGATCGAATAGAGTTTGAAAGCAGTCCCGTGACGTAGTCGTCGGGGATCATGATGCCCGTGAAGACGGCGATCATCCAGCCGCCGGCGATGCCGATCAGAATGCTCAGGATCGTCAGGAACGGAAAGAAGAGCACCGTAGCCACAATCTTGGGCAGGATGAGGTACGACGCCGAGTTGACGCCCATGATTTCCAGCGCGTCGATCTGCTCGGTAATGCGCATCGTACCGATCTCGGAGGCGATGTTCGACCCCACCTTGCCGGCCAGTATGAGCGCCACGACCGTCGAGGAGAATTCCAGGATCATCGTCTCGCGCGTGGCGTAGCCGATGATGTACTTCGGAATGAACGGCGATTCGAGGTTGATCGACATCTGCAACGTGATGACTGCGCCGATGAAGACCGAAATGATCGCCGTCAGCCCGATCGAGTTCAGGCCGAGCGCATCCATTTCGTAAATGATCCGGCGACGGTAGATCGGAAGCTTCTCAGGACGCGAGAAGACCTTTCCCATCAGGATGAAATATTGCCCGACGAGGGCGAAGAGTTTCGACAACATAGCAATCTATCCCGGCGACCGGACTGCATTCGGCCGCCGCAGGTTTATTTTTTCGGGTTCTGCTCCTCCACCTCCTCGAACTCGACGTATTCGCCCACCGAGTCGTTGATCCGCTTTTCGGGCGTGTCGGAGGTCTTGTAGACCTTCACGTCGCCTTCGTCGCGGCGCGAGTACCACGTATAGGTGCGGCGGCGCGGGCCTTCCTGCGAGAAGCCTCCCTGCTGCCCCATTTCACGGCGCAGCTTGTTGACACGGTATCGGAACAGAAGGACGAAAACGACGCCCAGCAACAAAATCGTCAGCATAACGTAAAAGATAAAGTTGGCGATACCGACCAGCACCGACGGCGCGGCGACGGCCAGTATCAGGATAACGAGGCACGTCACGGGGTTGCGGCGGACGAACTCCGTGAGGCCGTATAGAATCCGAGTGAAAAATTCCATAACAACATTCACCATTATTCGGACAAAGATACGAAAAGTCGAGTGCAGAAGCAAACATTCATGTTTGATTATGCCGAGACGGAGTATCTTCGGCGTCAGCCAAAGATACGAATAAGCGAGGGCAATGTCAAATTTATTTGAACATTGCCGAACGGGAGCATCTAAGGCATCAGCCAAAGGTACAAAAATCAAACGATAAAAACGCAATCCGGACCGGATTCCTCCGGAACCGATGAAAAAACGCTAATTTGTCCTGATTATTTTCCGAATCCGCCATGAATCTCCCTGCCTCGCCCCGTTCGCTTTCGCGCTCGGCCGATTTCGGACTGCTGCGCATCGACCGGGGACTCGACCGCATGGCCGACGGGATCGAACGCTGCCGGCTCGCCGCGGGCAAACGCATCCCGTTCGGAGAGATGTCGTGACAAGCACCTCTTTCGACAGCCGGCCGCTCCGTGCGAAAACAGACAAAAAGATTGAAAAATACGGCGATCGAACAGGTATTTCCGAAAAAAAGCTTATCTTTGAAAACCTTTTCGACAAGCCGAGCGCAGAGCCGAACCCAGTTCGAACTATGCCGAGGCGGGAAAAGGATTGCGAAAGCGGCGGAATCCCATCCGACGAACAGAGACCGCACCCACAACAAAAGCGGCGCTCGTCCATTCGATGTTATCTCCGTGTAAATTTTAGCGAATCGGCAAATTTTCGAAATCAGATGAAAAAACGACTTATCCTCTCGATCCTTCTGCTCGCCGCTTTCGGCTTGCAGGCCCGCGCGCAACGCAAAATCGCAGGGACGCGCACGGCGGACTTCACGATCGTCTACTGCTCCGCACTCGAAGACGAGGAGGGCATCGATGCCGCGCGGACGCTCCGACAGGAGCTCGCCGGCGCCGAACAGCCCGAATTGCGGATACTGCTCGACACGGCGTTCCGCCGGGGCCGGGCCATCCGGCTCGTCCGGTCGGAGGATCGGGCGCCCTTCGACTACGCCGTCCGCGTCTCGCGCGGCGATCTTCTGATCGACGGCGGCGGCAGCTGGGCCCTGACGAAGGCCGCGCAGCATGTCGCGCAAATGCTCCGGGAGGGCGACATTCCGCGCGACGCGCATATCGAAGGCTCGGTCGAGGGCGAATGCCTCTTCGCACGCGCTGCGGGTTCGAACCTGCGCATCCTGGCCGACAACATCTGGGATTACAGCCGCGACGACATTCCCGAAGCATGGCGCCTCATCGGCGAAGATCCCCGCGACGACGTGCGTGCTCCGCAATTCGCCCAGCTCGTGCGCGCCTTCATGCCCGACGTGCTCGATTTGCAGGAATACAGCCTCCACATGCACCAGCGGTTCTACCCGCTGATCCGCCGATACGGCTATCGGATCGCCTACGAGGGCGAGGAGCCGTGGAACAACACGCCGATCTTCTATAACCCCGAAACCGTGGAGCTGGTGGACGTCAACTACGTCCTCTACGCCCCGTCGTGCTGGAGCAACATCGGCAGCAAATCCTACACCTCGGCGGTCTTCCGCAAGAAGGACACGGGCCGGCTCTTCGCCGTGGTCAACACCCACCTGTGGTGGAAGAGCGAAGCCGCGCAGCCGGGCAGTACCTACGCGCGTGCGGCACAGGTACGTCTGATGATGGCCGAAGCCGAAGTGCTGAAAAACAAGTACGGCTGCACGATTTTCGTCACGGGCGACATGAACGCCTACGAAGATTCGCTGCCCATACGCCAGTTCATCGAAGGGGGTTACACGCCCTGCTACAAGGCGGCGACGGACGCGACCGACAACGGCAACGGCCATCACATCTGCGGCCCGAAAGACGGCTATTCGCGCACGAGCCGGCGCCGCAGCCCCGACCGCGAAAAGGGCGCTATCGACCACTGCTTCATCTACAACGCCCAAGAAGGCGTGGCGGTCAAAGTCTTCGACTGCATCACGGCCCGCTTCACCGTCAAACTCACCGACCACTACCCCTACCTGATCGATGCGGCCCTGTAAGCGGACTTCTCCGGCCTGCGGAGGCGGCGGCTCGCCGGACGAGCCGGACGATGGAAAATACCGGCGGCCGGTTTTCATCGGTGCGCTCACGCTCGGATTCGGGCTGAGCGTCGCCCTCTTTTTCAGCACGGGAGCACCGCTTCCCTGCAAGGTCTGCTATCCGGCCTCCTGGCTCTCGCTCGTGCTGTTCGCCCTGCTGCTCTCGGCGGCGGGCGATGCCGCCGGAGCAGTGCACGACTTTCTGCTCCAAATGTTCCTCTTCGCGCTGGCGCACGTCGCCTACATCCGCTATTTCCTGCCGTCGGCCGAATTCTCCCGCAGACGCATCGCCGCCGCGGCAGTCGTCGGTGCCGGCCTGCTCCTGTTCCTCTTCGCCGGCATCGTCCCCCGCGTGGCGTCGTCCGTCGAACGGACGGGTGTCGCACTCTACGGCACGGTGATCGCAGCCATGCTCCTCAGCGTGCTCTTCTACCGGGGACGCTACGCCCCGGGCTTCCGCGTCGCGGCGCTGCTCTTCGTCTTCTCCGACGCGACGATCGCATGGAACAAATTCGTGGAACCGCTCCCCGACGCCACCCTCCGCATCATGTCCACCTACTACGCCGCACAGTACCTCTTCGCCCTGCTGGCCCTCGCGGCAAGCAGCCGCAAAGCAGCGGCGGCCAGGCCGTGAGCGACACTTCCTCCCGCAACCTCCGTACGCCGGAAATCCCACTCTCCAAATTTCCGAATCCCCGCTTTTTTGCCTACCTTTGCCGCATCAAAATCCGACACGATATGTTATTGAGCAACCTGACCGCCATTTCGCCCGTCGACGGACGTTACCGCAAGGTAACGGAGCGACTGGCCGACTACTTTTCGGAATACGCCCTGATCCGCTACCGCGTCCGCGTCGAAGTGGAGTATTTCATCGCCCTGTGCGAACTGCCGCTGCCCGAATTGAAAGGGATCGACACGACCGCATTCGAGCGACTGCGCGGACTTTACCGCGACTTCTCGACGGCCGACGCCGAGCGCGTCAAGGAGATCGAGCGCACGACCAACCACGACGTGAAAGCCGTCGAGTACCTGCTCAAAGAGAAGATGGATGCGCTGGGGCTGGGCGCCTGCAAGGAGTTCGTCCACTTCGGCCTCACGTCGCAGGACATCAACAACACGGCCATTCCGCTCTCGATCAAGGAGGCGCTGGCGGAGGTCTGCTACCCTGCACTGGCCGAACTGCGCGAGAAGCTCGCCGCGCTGGCCGCCGAGTGGCACGCCGTCCCGATGCTGGCCCACACGCACGGCCAGCCCGCCTCGCCCACGCGGCTGGGCAAGGAGCTGATGGTCTTCGTCGAACGGCTCGACCGGCAGATCGACCAATTGAAAGCCGTCGCCGTCACGGCCAAATTCGGCGGCGCGACGGGCAATTTCAACGCCCACCACGTCGCCTACCCCGCCGTCGACTGGATCGCGTTCGCCAACCGTTTCGTCGGGAATACACTGGGGCTGACCCGCTCGCAGTACACCACCCAGATCGAGCATTACGACAATCTGGCGGCGCTGTTCGACGCGCTCAAACGCATCGACACCATTCTCATCGACCTCTGCCGCGACATGTGGACCTATATTTCGATGGAGTATTTCAAGCAGCGCATCAAGGCCGGCGAGATCGGTTCGAGCGCCATGCCCCATAAGGTCAACCCGATCGACTTCGAAAATGCCGAAGGCAATCTGGGCATCGCCAACGCGCTCTACGAGCATCTGGCGGGCAAGCTGCCCGTTTCGCGTATGCAGCGCGACCTGACCGACTCGACCGTGCTGCGCAATGTCGGCGTTCCGGTGGCCCACACGCTGCTGGCCGTCGCTTCGCTGATGAAGGGGCTGGGCAAGGTGATTCTCAACGAGGAGGCGCTGCGCCGCGATCTGGACGACAACTGGGCCGTCGTGGCCGAAGGCATCCAGACCGTCCTGCGCCGTGCGGGCTATCCCTCGCCCTACGAAGCGCTCAAAGCGCTCACGCGCACCAACACCCACATCACCGCCGAGGCGATCGCCGCATTCATCGCCGGGCTCGACGTCTCGGAAGAGGTCAAGGCCGAGTTGCGCGCCATCACCCCCGCCAGCTACACGGGCATCGACTTCTGACGGATAGATTCCCCGTTCATGCTAAAAGGGAGAGGCCAAAGCCTCTCTCTTTCCCGTTGTACCCCGCACCCCGCGGCATTCGCGGTATTCCGGCCGACGCGGTGCGTTCCACCCCTCCCGAACGGACATCGCCGCCGATCCGCGAAAAGCATAGCGTCCGTAATGGTCAAAACGAGCCGTTTTGAAAAAGGATATTGTTTATTCTGAAAAAGGCACTACCTTTGCAGCAGTTATCCAAAACATTATCAACCATGACAAAAGCAGAACTGGTAAAAGCAATCGCCGCACAGACCGGCGTCGAAGCCGTGACGGTCGCCACCGTAGTAGAACAGATGATGGAAGAGATCCGCCAGTCGATGATCGGCGGGGAGAACGTCTACCTGCGCGGTTTCGGGAGTTTCATCCTCAAACACCGTGCACAGAAGGTGGCGCGGAACATCGCCAAGAACACGTCGATCACGATCCCCGCACACAACATTCCGGCTTTCAAGCCGTCGAAGGAGTTCATGGACAAAGTGAAGTAGGCGGATGTCACGAATCCTGCGATTCCTCTTCCCGACGACGCGCTATACCGCACGGGCTTCGCTCTTCCTGCTGGCCCTGCGGGTGCTCTTCGGCGTGCTGCTGCTGTCGCACGGCATCGCGAAAGTCGACGATTTCGCCGCGCTGTCCGAAGTCTTCCCCGACCCGTTGGGGCTGGGCAGCCGGATTTCGCTGACGCTGGCCATTTTCGGGGAGTTGTTCTGTTCGGTCGGGTTCATCGTCGGCGCCTTCTACCGGCTGGCGCTCATCCCGATGATCTTCACCATGTGCGTCGCGCTGTTCGTCGTCCACGGCAACGATCCCTTCGCCGTGAAGGAACTCGCCGCGATCTACCTCTCGGTCTTCGTACTGATGTATATTTCGGGACCCGGCAACTATGCGCTCGACCGCCTGATCGCCGAGCGGCTCCGCAATTAGCGAATGCTACGCAAGTAAACGCCGACCGGCCCGTCGAACGACGGGCCGGTCGCGTATCTCCGAGGCCGGTGGACCCTACGCCCGAAACGGCTTCCCGTCGTTGCGGAGTTTGATTTCGAGCGACGCGCCCGACCACTGGTTGATTCTGTAATGCATGTCGCCGAACGGAACGCCCCCGTAACCGACGCGCAAACGCACGTCGAAAGGCGCGACATCGCCGATCTCGCGGGTTTCGGGCAGCGTGTGCGGCACGATGTAGACATACATGACGATGTGGTCGCACGCAATGCTGCGAATTCCGATCCTGCGCTCCGCAGCCGCTCCCTCCGGCGGAGCCGAAAGATCGCTTCCCACAGGCGCCACGACGCTCTCGGCCGAGGCGAACCCGATCCGGTTGCCGTCCGCGTCGAAACAACCGCACAGAATCGTTACATTGTAACGCCACCACCCCTCGTAACGGCTCTCCACTTCCACCGAGAATCCTTCGTCCTTTTTCATATCCGTACCCCCTGAACAAACCGGAACGGGAATTTCCATTAAATCCGGCCTGTCTCCTAATTTACGACTTATTACGTTTTCCGACAAGTTAACACCGAAGGTCTGCCCACATGCCTCCGCCGACCTCTGGTCGAGCCGATGCGAAGGCGCAATCGTCCGACCGAAATACCGTTCCTGTCTCACGGCAAAACCGGCTGCAACCGTCCGCCATTTCCGGATTATGCCTGCAATCGGCAATTCCCTCGCCTTCTCATTTCCTACTGTTTGCCGCACTCTTTTTTAGAGAAAATGGCTATTCCTATTATCAATGGCTATCCCTATTATCGTATTCGGTGTCATGTCCAAAAATTTCTTTTCCCAATCCCTCCGATAATACAGATTAATCTCTGTGCTCTCTATGTCGACCCCCAAAACCTGTTGTACATACAGTTCGAACGTATTGCGCTTGATTTCCGAGAACTGAGCGTCTTTCGAATAGACGACGACATATTTCAGAGTATAGGGAGACTCTTTTTCCGAATAGCTTATCGAACCGTTCTTCGGCACGCTTCTCTTCGGCAACCATTCGTCTTTGGCATCTATGTAGAACGATTCGGAATTTGTAATTAACCCTCTCCCGTCTCTCCCATCTCTCTTTTCTTCCGTTAAATTGGCAGTAGCCATAGGAGGAACGGTCAGTATCCGGTTCTGGGCGTAGGTGGTACTTGCCGATTTGCTACTGCCCGTCCCCACAGCAAGCCCGTTGGCGAGAGTGCCTGCGATTCCACCGACGTCGAATGCATTTGCAACAGCGCCCAATCCCAATGAAACCCCGCTGCCGGTACCGCTTGAGATCGTAGTCTGTTTGGTATCATAGTAGCAGCGATAACTCCCGTCCGGATAGATTTTGAAACAATTGGCCAAATCTATGTAAATAAAGCCATCGGTCTTGTTACGGATTTTTATTAGATAAGGGGCATTGTACCAGCTACCATTGCCGTTACCGTTCAATACGATGCTTATATCCAAATCTTCCGACGACAGCACGGAATTCGAGGACATCCCGAACTTATAAGTATAACGAGCCGCGAATTTGCCAGGAGTTTCATTTTTTCGGGATCGAATGCTGTTGTTATACAGGGCTATTCGCATCGCATTGTCTTCTGCTGGGGAAACGTCGACAACAGGCAGCTCTTCCGGACGCGGGTTATCCGACGGACAGGCGAAGCGGTCGACTTCCCCGTTTTGATAATTGACGGACAGCACCTGATCCTTTGCGATCTTGTAAACAGGTCCGTCCTGACTATTCCACTTTTTGTATGCGATCTCCTGCGTGCCTATTTCCAGAACCTTGGATAAGATCGTCCCTCCGTCCTGCTTGACAATGACATCTTGCGCCAACGCATATCGGCCAGCAAACAGCATGATTAGTAGACAAAACCGGATTCTCATCATTTCTGCTTTTTATGATCGGCTCCGTTTCTCCGTTCGCAATGGCAATGTTCCCTCAGGCATTCGGTATACGACGATAAACGGAAATCTCCTCTCTTTTCAGCAAAGATACAAATAAGCGAGGACAATCTCAAATCTATTTGGCCATTTGGCCATTGCCGAGCGGGAGTATCTAAGGCGAAGTCAAAGATACGAATAAGCGAGCGCAGAAGCAAAGCCGGGGCGCAGCCTGCCTGAGCGGGACTTGCCTCCCGCAACGCCTGCCGGACGCACCGCAAGGCGGGCCTCCGCTCACGGCGGTTTGCGCCCGCGCGGTTCCTTCAATCCGTTCACGATGAGACACAGCGCCCCTGAATACAAAAAGACGAAAATCTTTGTGATTTACTGGAAATATTGTAACTTTGCACGATAAATCTGCACACCGATGGATGTGACGAAACAATACGCAATCGCCTGGAAAGGGCTGAAAAACGGCACCTACCGCTTTGATTTCAAGGTGGATAATGCGCTGTTCGAGGCCTATGGGTCGACCGACATCAAGGACGGCGACCTCTCGGTCGGGGTCACGCTCGAACGGGGCGAGTCGATGCTCTCGTTGCAAACCGTCATCCGCGGTACGGTGACCGTCGCCTGCGACCGCTGCCTGGAAGATTGCCGCCTGCCCGTCGCTTTCGACGGAACGCTGCTCGTCCGCTTCTCGGACGAAGTCGCCGACTACGACGGCGAGGTGATGTGGATTTCGCCGGCCGAGGGGGAAGTGTCGCTCGCACAATATATTTATGAGAGCATCGTACTCTCGCTGCCCTACCAGCGGGTGCATCCCGAAGGCGAATGCGACGCCGACATGCTGCACCGTTTCCGGATCGTCTCGCAGGAGGAGTTTTCGCAGATCGAACACGACGCCGAAACCCGCGCCGAAGTCTCGCAACCGCTCGACGGCGACGCGCTGGCACAACTTGCCTCGCTCAAAGAGAAGTTGGAAGGCGAAAAGAAGTAGAAATTAAGATGTTGAACTTAAATAACTTATAACAATGGCACATCCTAAACACAAAATCTCGTCTACCCGACGCGATAAGAGAAGAACCCACTACAAGGCTGTCGTTCCGACCGTCGTAACCTGCTCGAACTGCGGCGCAGCGGTGCTCTACCACCGTGTCTGCCCGGAGTGCGGTTTCTACCGCGGCAAGCTGGCGATCGAGAAGAAGGCCGCCGAATAATTCCGGCCCCCGAGCGGGCGCGCTGCTGGATCGCGGCGCGCTCTTTTGTACCGCAGACCATTACAAACCAAAGACTGAAGCTATGTTGAAGATTGGTTTAGACGCTATGGGCGGCGACTTCGCACCGGAAGCCGCCGTAAAGGGAGCTGTCATGGCATCCGCAGAGATCGGCGCCGACAGCAAGATCGTACTCTTCGGCGACAAGGAACGTATCGAGGCGATCCTCGCCGGAGAGAATTGTCCGGCTGACCGTTTCGAAATCGTTCCCACGACCGAAGTCATCGAGATGGGCGACCACCCCGCCAAGGCATTCCAGCAAAAGGCGGATTCGAGCATCACGGTCGGATTCGCACACCTGGCCAAGGGTGCCATTCAGGGCTTCGCATCGGCCGGCAGCACGGGAGCGATGATGGTCGGTTCGATGCAGGTCATCAAACCGATCGACGGAATCATCCGTCCCACCATTTCGTCGCTCGTACCGACGGTAGCGGGACGTCCCGCCCTATTGCTGGACGTGGGTCTGAACGTCGACTGCAAGCCCGAAGTGCTGAACCAGTACGGCCTGATCGGCTCGATCTATGCCGAGAGCGTGCTGGGGATCCCCAATCCCCGCGTGGCGATTCTCAACATCGGGGAGGAGGAGACCAAAGGCAACGCCCAATCCAAGGCGGCCCACGAAATGATGAAGGCTTCGGGCCGTTTCAATTTCGTCGGCAACGTCGAAAGTTCGCATATCTTCTCCGGCAAGGTCGCCGACGTGATCGTCTGCGACGGTTTTACGGGCAACGTCATCCTGAAAATGGCCGAAGGACTCTACCGCATCAACAACGCGCTGGGCGGTAACAACAACAAATTCTGGGAAGCGATGAACTACGAACACGTCGGCGGTACGCCGGTGCTGGGCGTCGGTGCTCCGGTCATCATCGGGCACGGCTGTTCCTCGCCCCTCGCGATCCGGAGCATGATTCTCTCCACGGAACATACCGCGAAGGCCGGTCTGACGGAGAAACTCCGGCTTGCGTTCAACGATTAAATTTACAACAAACTTTACTTCATTAGATGGGAAAAATCAGAGCTGCAATCACAGGCGTCGGCGCTTACCTCCCGGATTACATCCTTACCAACGACGAGCTGAGCCGTATGGTGGATACCTCCGACGAGTGGATCATGACACGCATCGGCATCAAAACCCGCCATATCCTCAAAGGCGAAGCGCTCGGCACCTCGTGCATGGGCGTCAAAGCGGTACGGGATCTGCTCGAAAAGAAAAACATGAACCCCGAAGAGATCGATCTCGTCATCTGCGCGACGGTCACGCCCGACATGTTCTTCCCTTCGACGGGAAACCTCATCGCAGGCGAAGCAGGCTGTAAAAAGGCATTCGCCTACGACGTATCCGCCGCTTGCAGCGGATTTCTCTTCGCACTGACCACCGCTTCGAAATTCATCGAAACGGGAACCTGCAAGAAGGTGATCGTCGTGGGTGCGGACAAGATGTCGTCGATCGTCGACTACACCGACCGCAAAACCTGCCCCATTTTCGGCGACGGCGCTGCGGCCGTACTGCTCGAACCCGACGAAGAAGGTTACGGCGTCATCGATCATATTCTCCATTCGGACGGTACGGGAGCTCCCCACCTCTATATGAAAGCCGGAGGTTCGCGCTATCCCGCCTCCGAAGAGACCATCCGCAACAACTGGCACACCATCACGCAAGACGGGCAGGCCGTCTTCAAGGCCGCCGTCTCGAACATGGCCGACGTTTCGGTCGAGATGATGGAGCGCTACAACCTCACTTCGGACGACATCCGCTACCTCGTACCCCACCAGGCCAACCTGCGCATCATCGACGCTACGGCCAACCGCATGGGGCTGACCCGCAACAAATGTATGATCAACATCGACCGCTACGGCAACACCACCGCAGCGACGATTCCGCTGTGTCTCTACGACTACGAAAAGGAATTGAAGCGGGGCGACAAACTCATCCTCGCTTCGTTCGGCGGCGGCTACACCTGGGGATCGGTCTATGTGAAATGGGCCTACGACGGCGAATCCGCGAAATAGGTTTCAATTCCAAGCCGAAAAAAGAAATGGACGTCTTTTATAAAAAAGACGTCCATTTCTTTTTTTTCGGAATCACCGTATCTCCGATCAGAAAGCGAGAATGGGACGAGCGGCGCAATCGGCATCATACCAATTGATATACAACTCGATCATACCCTTCGTACCGATCTCGACGATACAGACCGCTTCGGAATCGAACGGTGTCGAAGCCCAGATCGAGCAGAAGGGATGTCCCGCATCGTCGACGACCAACTCCTCTTTCGCAGCGGCCGGAATCTTCTCCATCGTGGAATTGAAACGTGCCAGCACATCGTAACCGACCGTTGCACTGCAATATCCATAATCCACGCGATAGGTCGACGTCTGCCACTCTTTCATGGTCGAAGCCACATCGCCTCCGCAGAGATTGGCGATCATATCCCACAACTGGCCGGTACTGGGCAGGAACCAACCGCTGGTCGTCGCAGGTGCAGTCAAGCCGAAACCGTTGATCGTCCAATCGAAAGCCGGCATCATCGTAATATTGGAACCGTAGGTATCTCGAACCGTCATCGTTTCGACATATCCGTTGACATTTTCATACCACGTCGACGGCAGCTTCGCACCTTTCAGACAATCGAAATTCACATCCGACGACCACCATGTCGTCACCTTGTCCGTCCCATGGGCACTGCGCACGGCTACGGCATATCCGTGCGTGTAACCTGCATCTTTCTCACTCTGCGCAATACGATCCGACGCTGTCTGGCAGACGATCGCTACGACGCTTTTCCCTTCGACGGGAGCCGGTTTCTCCTCCGCCCACACGGGATTGAGTCCATCGGATCCGATACTGATCAGACCGCCGTCGCTCCATGTCCCATCGGAGTAGAGATAATCGCCGATCTTCGGAGCCTCCAATACGGCTACGCGCAACGTCGTGATCGAACCGGCATTATCGGGACCGAAATAGACGATAGACACCTCGCCCTCCGAATCGGCGCAAGAAGCGTGCTCGGCAGTCGGAGCGGTCACCGTCAGTTTGCCGTCGGCATAGGCGACCTTCCACTCGTCGGGTTTGGTGATCGTATACTTGATCACGCCCTTCGACTCGACCTCGAAACTCTTGGTCTGGCCGTAGGAGAAATCGGCCAGTGCCGCAGCGCCTTTGATGCTCAGATAGAAATCCGCACCCTTAGCCAGCTTGATCATCGTCCCGGCTTCGTCGTTGAGCGTGATGTAGACATAGGAGTCGTCATACGTGACGCTTTCGAAAAAAGAGGTATCCTGCAATGCCGCCACCGGATTCCCTTCGCTGTCCACCACACGCGAAGAGGTCGTCCCGCCGTCATAGCTAATCGTCCAATAACCCTCGGCATCCACGCCCATCACCGGCGTAACTCCCGATACCGGCATTTTTTCATTCTCCTCGTTCAGCAACCATTCGGTCTTTCCATCGATCGTGCGCGTCCAATAATAGAGACCGTCGGTATCTTTGTCGATTCCGATCACCGGAGCTGCAGCTCCGGCGGCTCCGTTCTTGATTTCGGCAGTCGTTCCGTCCGAGAAGGTGATCCGGTAACCGTCGGCGATGGGATCGACCTTCGAAACGTAAACTTTGCCCTCCAACGCATCGACGATTCCAGACAATGCGGTATAATCGCCGTTGAGCTTCGCCACCGATTGTTCCAATTTCTCGACACGACCAGACAGTTCGCTCAAATCGCCGCGCAATTGCGAATCGTCATAATCATCGCTGCATCCCGCAACGGTCGAAAGCGACACGATCACCGCACAGCAGATCGCAGATTTAGCGAGCGAGCGGAGAAATCCCCCCCCCCTCCGAATCTCTGTAAAACTTCTCATAGCTTAACTAATTTAATTATAAGGAACTAATGTTTTACAAAGATAAGCATGTTCCGAACAAATTGTACTCTCACTGCCAAAAATCGATTCGAACGAAAAAGCCGGAGGCTTCACAGCGTCCGGCTTCCCATCAATTAATCCAAACAAAACTATTAAAGAAAACTCATAAGTGATTATGAATTTTATCGTCTCCTCCGGCTCCTGTCGAAGCCGTATTCCGGCCGTCGATCCGTCGCAGCCGGAGAGGAGGCAGCGTGCTACTCTACTTCCCAGATGCCGCCCTTGCCGAACAGCCGTTCGAGCCACTCGTCCATGAATCCGCAGCGATAGGCGATGTCGATATTCGAGAAACGGCTGCGCATGTAGGGAATCTTGGCGAACGTGTCGCGGAAGCGGGCGCGCGAAACACCCAGCTGCTCCGGCTCGTAGGGAGCGCCGACCAGTTTCAGGCGACGGCGAACCTCTTCGAAGGGAATGATCTGCTTGCGGATGCGCTCTTTCAGCTCGGGCCATGCGGCCTTGAAGGCCGTAAGTTCCCGACGCAGCCCCTCCTTGTCGACATATTTGTTCTTGGTCTCGGTCAGGGCGCGGTCGATGAAGCCGGGTTTCCCGTCGAAAATACGCAGGATCTCCTTCTCGGTCTCCTCCCACGACTTCCACTTGGCCACGCAGGCATCGATGTCGAGCGACTCGATCGGTGCGGCGAGCAGCAGTTCGAGCGAAGCGGTCGAAGCCAGCGTACCGATGCCGACCTTGAAGCCGTGCGACACGTGCTTGCCTTCGAACTCCAAATCCTCCATATCCCAGAAGTGGCTGAACTGGTGCTCCATGCCCGACGCCGGACGGCTCGATTTGGCGGCCTGCATGGCAAAACCGCTCAGCAGCAGTCCTTCGGCCAGTTGCTCCACCTTCTTCACGTCGCCGTTGTAGACCCCTTCGGGATCGCTCAACGCCTCCTGCAAACCGTCCTGCACCAGATCGAACGCAAAGCGGTCGATCGCCTCCGATCCCACGACATCGGCGATCATCCAGTCGGCGCCGGCAGGAATCTTGGCGATCAGATCGGCATACCCCGACGCCGACATCGCCTTGGGGGCCTTGGCCGCGATCCGCGGATCGAGGGCCATGCCGTAGGGCGCCGGACAGTCGAACGTCTGCTTGTTGCCCTGATAGGTGATCGAAGCGCCGTAGGCCGTATAACCGTCCATCGAGGCGGCCGTGCCGACGCACATGTAACGACGGCCGCAACGGTGCGCCGTCAGCTTCGTCAGGTCGTTGATGACGCCCGAGCCCACCGCCACGGGAATAGCGTCGGTCTTTTTCAGCACGTTCTCCAACTCCTCGACATACGTCCACTCGGCGAACGAATCGTCGTAACCGTATACGTGCGGTTCGTCCTGCGCGATACCGGCCGCGTCGAAATAGTTCTTCACGGCTTCGCCGGCCAGCGGATAGGTGATCTTGTCGGCCACGATAATGGCCCGTTTCCCGGGAAACAACTCCTTGAACATCTCGGCCGAACGGGGCAGGGCGTCGCTGCCGATAACCAGCGCTTTGGTGTCCGTCGTCCGTTGCAAGGCACTTTCAACTTTGTTCATTTCTATAATGTATTATATTAACGATCGTATCGGATTGTGTTCACAAAGTTAGAAAATTAATTTCATATCCGCAACGGCCTTCTTTATTTTTCATCCCCATATTCAGGTATTTTGTTTTCTTTCACCTCTCAATCCGTTGCTTTTGTCACCGAACAGTATAGAAAAGGAAAAACAATCGGTCGGAGGTTCGGAAGAGACGAACCTCCGACCGTTCGACCGGAATACCCGTGCCGCACGGAGCATCGCAGGGAAGGCGCACCTTAAATTATATATATGACAGGCAACGTCCCGACCCGACGGCCCTCGTCTCGCCGACCGGCTCGAAATCGTCCCGCCGGCAATCGTACAAGGCGGTTTTCGAGGGAATCACCGACTTCACCGACACCGAAGCGGCGGCACTGCGGCTGTCGGCCGGAATCGACAGGACGGTATGGACGCCGGAAAGCGGCCCCGATCAGGACGAGGCACCCACATGGGAGGAGATCGCAGCCGAAATGCGCAGCAACTACCTGAGCCGGCTGCAATGGCCGGACGGCGAAATCGCCAGGTGGCAGGGATACGGAGGACAACAAAAAAGTACGGCAGGGAATCTCACGATTGCCTGCCGCCTTCGAGAAGAATTGCTCTTCTCCAAAACTACTAACCCAAACTTAAATAAATGAAGAAACCTCACTACATCAGGTAGTTATTCCGATGCAGTTGTCTATTATGATCGCAACTCCCGTGCCAAAGCGGAGTCCGCTCGGGAAATCGGACGGTTCCGCGGAGAGAGGGAGCCGGACGGAACATTTCGCGCTCCGTCCCCGATCCACCTCCCCGCGGCAGCCGTACACGGGCGCCGCCGGTCTCGAAACCGGTTCCGGAAACCGCTCTCCGAAAACAGACGCTCGCGCCGCCCCTTTCGGGGTGGCGCGAGCGTCTGGCAAAAAATATCCCGAATTACATCTCGCGCAGCGTATCGTAAAAACTCTGCTGCGCACCGACCAGCATGTCGAGCATACGGGGAACCATCACGGAAGGTTCGGGCGTCTCGTCCAGCAGCACCTCGGTCATCAGAAAAACGCCTTCGCCCATCACGACGGCCTTGACGATCTTCTTCGACAGGTTGATCTTGTTGCAGGCTTCGAGCGCCGCGACACGATTCTCGGCCGTCACGTCGAAGATGAACGGCATCATGATTTGCAGGAACTGCCTGTCATCGGGATAGTTGGAGACAACGAAATTACGCATCTGGTATTTGAACCGGATGTCCTTGTCCTCATCGTATTCGGGCACGAGTCCCTGCACTTTGAGGTAGTCGAAAATCATCTCTTGTGTGGTCATGAGCAATAGGTTTAATGGGTTTGTCGTTTAAATCCGATCGGAGTACGTGCGGCCCGCCGCTCCATGCCGGTCATCTTGTCGCGCAGCTTGTCGTACTCGGCCAGCATCTCCTCCGTGACCGACGGCCGCATACAGTCGAGCGTTTCGCAGAGAATCTTCTGAGAAATGGGCACATTGGCGAATGCCGCCGTGATGGCCGCGTCGTTGACGGCATAGGCGATGTCGCTCGCCACGAAATTGACCGTCCGCTCCGCCAGCGCGGCACAATCGACATCTTCCGTGGGACGATCCTTGAGGTTGATCTCGAAGAGCACCCGACGGGCGTCCTTGTCGGGAACCGGCACATAGATCATCCGGTCGATACGCCCCGTGCGCAGGACGGCAGGGTCGATCATGTCGGGACGGTTCGAGGTGGCGATCACGAAGACCCCCTTCTTGCCGCAGTTGTTGAGCTGCGACAGGAACTCGTTGACTTCGCCCGCCATACTCGCATGCGTCGACTCCTTGCGGCTGGGTACCAGCGCGTCGAACTCATCGAAACAGAGCACGGTCGGCGCCTTGGCACGCGCCTCGTCGAAAAGTTTCCCGATCATCTGCTGCGAACCGTGGATGTAGATGCTCGCCAGGTCCGACGACTTGACTACCGTATAGTT
>ENA-ORIC01002091-ORIC01002091.1-human-gut-metagenome-genome-assembly--contig:-NODE-2091-length-17162-cov-3.912906_pt1 | contig 17162 bp, 6 predicted proteins | sample MGYA00243023_ERZ508732 | MGnify/ENA primary metagenome ERZ508732 (study PRJEB26277, sample SAMN04329767) | human gut metagenome | biome: human-associated habitat | host: Homo sapiens | place: USA...
GCCTCCCCCTTTATAGCAGTCATAGAACACTGCGCCGACACCACCGGAACCACCGCCGTTATAGCCACCGGAACCACCGGAACCACTGCCGGTAGAACCGCCACCGGAACCACCACCGGAACCGCCACCGCCTGCACCGCCAGCGACAAAGTAGAGGGTCGTGCCTTCCTTAATGTCTGCTGTGATAATGGTGTGGCTGCCGGAGTTGCCGCTGATACCATCTGTCATACTTGCATTGCCGCCGCCAGCACCCCACAGGTCAATCTGATAGGTTGCATCGAACGGAGCGGTCCAAGAAGAAGTGGGATTGTTTCCGTCATTGGCTTTGAAGGACTTGTCGGCCGCACGAACATTCTTTTCATCGATGTAGAAGAAAACCTGTTCGTTGGTGCCGTCAAACTCTTCCATGTCGTAGCAATGATACTGGATAGCATTGCGCCAGAACCATTGCCAGATTTCCTTCGGGTAAGAATAATCGGACCATAATGCATAGCCGTGGTCCAGATAAGGCGCATAGTCCTCGTTGTTCTTGTCCAGATATCCGCGTTCGTCGAGGGAAATGCCAAGTTCAGCCATCGTCTTGCCCTGAACATCAATCTGAGAAGGATTGCCGTTCATGTCATAACGAGTAACGGTTGTCATTTGTCCACGATACTGAGTACCGAGATTGACGCTCAGATGGTCACTCTGGTTAAACACAGTACGAGAAGTGTCTCTGTGCTTGCCATACGGGAACTCATTCACAATCTGATAGCGGGACATAATGTACCGAAGTCCATTAGGCGCTTCAATTGTCAGTTCGGGATACATGAAAATAGAGTGCTTATCAACGCCGCAACTAACAAGATTGCGCTCGTTTGCATGGATACTGATATTGTAATCCAGCCACAACTCTGCACCAGTGTCGGTGTTATCTTCATCGATACCGCCGTTCACATAGTCAAAGTTATGAGCAAGGGTATTTGTGATGGTCTGACTCTTCAGTTTCGTGCTGTTGTAGCCGCGAATGTATTCCAGATACGGCTTGCACTGGAAATAGAAGTGCTCAGTACCGAAGTCCATCGGGTTCGTTGCGGATTCAATGTGCAGGCTCGTGGTAATGCTCCACTTAGCATATGCACTGTTGATGTCAAACGGCTGACCATTCAACATCGTATCCTCAACAGGTTTGATATCATCAATGGTGATGTAGGCGGTGAACTTGCCGAACGGAGAACCGGAATGCTCAGTTTCGATTGCGTCCACGACCTGCTTCATCACAGAACTGTCATCTGTATTGATGTCGTATCTGGTTTTGACGATATTTGCCCAGTCTTTGTAGTTTTCGGTAGTCAAACCGTTACCGTTGTTAGCGTACCCGTTGATATTGATGGGGTTGATGACGGGCTTATAATCGGTAGATTCCGAATTCAAGTCGTCTTGGAAGCCCCACTGCAATACAGGGATAAGGATACGGTTTCCGGATTCTGTCAATTTGCTGGGAGAGAATGTGATAGTCGTTGTATAAACGGCCACGTTCTTATCAGAAATCAACGGGTTATTGGAATCGCCTCTGCTGGCATTCCAGTTATCCACTTGGTCTTGCGTTGTCTCAACAGACCAGTAATTCTGACCAAAATCGCCAGTCGCATCGCCCTCGCTGTTATGCTCTTGCATCATCAATGCACGAGCTTCCAGCATAGTTGCGGAAACGAAAGGCGCATCGACCTGCAACAGGCCATAACGGGAAGTATCGAATCCTGCGTTGTCAGCATCGCCGATTGCGCTGTAGGAGTTCTCGACCTTGGTTCTCTTTTCGTTAAAACGATAGCTTGCAACGATACGGAAATAATATCCGGACCAGTTGTAATCTGCCGCGTGCAGGGTAAGGGTGATAGTAGTGTGTTTCTGAGCACACTGCTGGTCAGTGAAACCATCAGGACGCCAGAAATCAGCAGGCAGCCATTTGTTGTCATGAATCATGCTTGCGGTCTCTTTCCCCTTTGCGAGGGTATCGACCGTATGTGCTTCGATGTCAACCTTGTTTACCTGACTATTATCTACGGTATTCAGTGTATAAGTACCGCCGAATGTAACGGATGTGGCAAGAGTCTGCCAATCGTCATCATAGGGGTCTTTGTACTGAACATCGTAGCTGTAGCCCTTATCATCAAGGCCCTTCCAGTAATCTGTTTCAAATACGAAGGTTGCTTCGTCCTGAGTCATAACACGCTGATTCGGTGCCTGCGTCATGGACATGGGGCGTTCTTCGATTTGAATGATACCGGAAGCTTCCGGAGTGATTACGCCGGGGTCGATGGTGGAATAAGTCTTACCCTCAACCTCGTAGTCTGTACGAAGCTGAATAGCGTTTCCTGTATATGCCAGCATTTGCAGCTGTACATCCACGGAACTGTGCGGGTAATTGTATACACCATCATTGCCGTCGTGGAATACCGGCGTTTTGATGATACCTGTTACGGCACCGTCTTCGGTAGTGAACTGACCGTAATGACCAATCTTGACCCAGTCACTCAGAGCATTATTGGTATTACGCAGGTCAACCACGCGGTAATACCATGTTACAGATTCATTGCTGATGGGCTGATTGTAGATGATACCGGAACCTTCGAGAACCTTAGTGGTCTCGCCTTCCCAGTAACGGTAGTTCTCAATAGGTGTTGCTTCGATTGTCAGCAGTTCCAGAGGAACCGTTTCGCAGTCGTTCCAGAAATGAGGAGGAACCTTTGCAACGATAGGACCGTATTTGGTGACCTCATTGCCAGCCTTGTCATATACGCGGGCACGAAGAATCGTTTTACCGCCTACATAGATACAGGGCAGGTTAGAAATACAATACTGGTCTACGTTGTTGACTACACAGCTGAAATCGTCGCCCGGCTGTAATAGTGCCGTGTTATCCTCGTACCGGATATGAACGGTATATCCCTCGTGAACCTGACCATCGTTGAACAACTTTGCGTCGCTCAGCTTGCCGTAGATACGAGCGATACCGGTGGTACGAACAGACGGAGAGCTGTTACCGCTGTCCTTAAAGACAGTGTCCCAACCTTTCAGTCTGTCAGTACCAAGGTTCCAGTCGTTGCCGTCTCCGGTACGGTATGCACCCAAATCACCGGTGGTGTTATCGAACAGAGCACCGTCTTTGGGAACTTTTACATCGAAGTATTTGCTGTTCCAGTGACCTGTGAAGTTCTTGATGGGCTTCCAAGTCGTGGAATCAAAGCCCAGCTTCGTCAGGTCGAGGTCTTCCATCAGTTCGTAGCAATCGCTCAGAGGATACCAGTAGCTGCCGCCGTTGGCGAGAGCCGTCAGAATCTTCTTGGCGTTTGCCGCATTGACACGATGAACGAAGTGCGTCATCTGCTGGTCGGCTTGGTCAGCGGCACAGACTTCACACTGTTTGCGCTGAGAAATCCACATCAGAGTGTTGACACAAAGCTGCATCTCCTCAGAAGAAGCGTGGTTGATTTGACGACCACCTACTTCAATCGGCAAGTGACCAATCTGGTTCATAACAAAGTTGCCGGAACCAGCCAGATAGAAGTTGTTGGTACCATTGCGTCCATCGACGGTAGGCTCATACAACTTGCCGAGTCCAGCATTTGTAAACACGCTAGAGCATCCATTGTATTGAACCCAGATATCATCGAATGCGACCTGACCATTACTGTGCGTCAGAGCAGCAGGAATCGTCTGCCCTACACTGAACTTATAAGGCCAGTTGGTTGGTGTACGATGCTTGATGTCGGGGTTGACCATCGCCTCTTCGTATGTAAAACCGCCGTTAGAACGGATACGTAAGGAGGTGTTGCCGTATATAGTAGTCTTCAAGAACGGTCCATGGGAACCACCGGAAGACATGATAGCGGAAGGCACAGTCAGCGGGTCAACAATCCAACCGAAATATGCTTCATCGCTTGCGGAGTAGTAGCCGGAACCAACGAGGGTGTTGGAATTGTTTTCGCCCATCAGGGCATTCATGTTCCAGTGACCACCGCTAACAGTCCAGCTGTTTACATTGTAATAACGGGTAGCAGTATCGTTCGGGTCAATCTTTCTTTCGTCGTAGACGTTGTTCGGATAACCTGCGCCACCACCGTATGCATCGAACCAAGCACCAGCATAGGCGTACATAGTATCGTGGCCGATACCAAAACCGTAACCATTGCCGATATAGTTCTTTAAAGCATAATATGCTTTACCAGACAAATCTGGTTCAGAGTAGTAGCAAGTGCCATAATATACCGAATCTACGCGATAATTTCCCTCTGCATCCTTTAAATAACGGTCAGGGTCAGTGTTAAAAACGTTGCACGAAACCGTATTCAAAGTGATGTGAGCCATACCGTTCTGAGCGTAGCCGTTACTCGTAGCTTGTCGCACATATTCTTTTATCGTCAGAGGCAGCGTCACGCCATTCTCTTCAACGGTATAGCAGAACAGAACCTGAACAGCATCCTTATAGGAAGTACCGCGTCCAGATGCAGGGATAGAAACCGCTGCACCAGTGGCAGTGTTACCTACGATATTGCTGTTGTGATAACGGAAGTAAACTGTTTTGCCGTACCATTCGGAATTGATTTCAAGTTTTCCGTCAGTTAATGTGAACGAATTATATTTTCTTGTTGCACCTGTAGGAAGGCCATTAGAATCCAATTCGTTTGCGGTAAAATACGAGCGAAAACCGTTGCTCCTAATGCCAGACCAATACATATCAGCCTGCTGAGGAGTAACTTTTCCCTCTGCGAGCCAACCGCCTTTGCCATCTTGGCCATATAGCTTTGCATACATATCGGCGGTCAGGTATTCCATGCCAGCAGACAAACCGGTCACCCACTGGGGGTTAGTCTGGCTGTCAAGCTGCACACCTGCCGCATATGTAGCAATGCCAGAGAGAGCAAGACGCTGTTTTAACTTGTCTTCTACAGACAAATCATCATACGGGTCGCCCTCTGCTTCTTCCATGGACGGAATATTGACAGTGATTTCTGTCGTGATGGTGTTGTCAAGTGTATCATCGGTGAGTTTACTTTCATCTGCACCGTTTGCAATCAGTTCTTCTTTGGCGGCAGCAATATAGTTGTCGTCATCGATAGTGATTACACAGCGGTAGGTGGTGTAAGCGTCATACTCATCGACAGTATGAGTGTAGGTATCAGAAATTGCTCCCTCAATAGCTTCCCAGCCATTGGCCGTAAGAGTATCCTGACTCTCCTCGCTTTGTTCGGTTTCTGCCGACTGTACGGCGACATTGTTTGTCGTGCTTTCGGTAAAAACAAATTCATTGTTTTCATTCAGCGTTGCAGAAGCATGTTCGTTACCCTTGTCAGCAGAAATAACGATATTGCCGTCCACGTTTCCTGCGGCGATTTCGAATCCTTCCAGCGCATAGTTGCGGGTATTGAATTCGATGTTGATGTTGCTGGCGTCTGCTCCGATTGCAGCCATCGCATCGGCAACTGCACGATATAACTCGATACCGGACCAAGTAGCATCCGGATTGTCTGCCAATGTCTCGGCAGGAGTTTTATCCTCGTTCAGATAACCGTATGTGGTGGGCTCTGCATCGCTGTAATCGTATTCCATCACATCCATATCGTAATCGGTATCCTGAGGTTCAATGAACCTCTTGTACCACTGATAATGGAAATTGACGTCATTACGATTTACATGAGCATTGAAAGTGACCTCATCGCCAATCTCGGCCTCGACTTGACCTTCGGTCGCATCATCAGCCAAACTAACAGCCACGAAATCACTTTCATCAACGTCAGGAGTTTCCGTTGCTTCCGGAACTTCTGTAGGCTCAGGCGTAGCCGTAGCATCAGGAGCTTCGGTGGGTTCCGGAGTGGATGTTGGAACCTCGGTGGGCTCCGGAGTCGCCTCCGGCTCTGAGGAATCCGTTTCATCAGGCATTTCTGTGGGGACGGGTGTCCCTACAGGTTCGGTAATCTCTTCTTCGGACGAAGAAGAGCTGGCAGAGTCTAACGCTTCAACAGTCTCAGTAGAAGTGCTCTCGGATACGGCATCCGTAACAAGACTACTGTCAGTCGTGATGGGTTCTGCTGCATAAGCGATTGTGGAGCTAAATGTAGACATCGTCATCATGACTGCCAAAACTGCTGAAGCGACACGCTGCCATGTTTTGCCTTTTTGCATAGCGTTCTCCTTTCAAAATATTGCCAAGTTATACTTTTACGCAATCTTGTTCACATATCTGCACATACATTTGCAAAATCGCATAATCAGCACACTTGGCGGTATCTATATTATGCCACAAATAGACGCAATAGTCAATCAAAAATGTAAAAAATAATAATATAAAAAACAAAGGGGCGCATGCGTTAACATGCGCCCCAAGTGGGGAAATAGTGGAAATGGCAAACACTATATACCCCATAATTATATTATACCACGACTTGACGATGCAGTCAATCACCACTCTCCGGCAATATCATCTGTACCGCAAGAATTATATAGCAATAGGTAATACTTTATTAAAACATCCGCATTTTCAGATGTCAATGCTATATTTTCCCCTGCTCCGCACCGTGCATGCGACTTTCACCGCACACGGCGCTCCCTCGGTGACTTATCACCGACTTGAGGCCATTGCTCCGGTACTCATTACAAGTACCATCATAACTTCGACCTCTACTTTTCTGCACCGATTCAACTGCTTATTGTTCTTCGTCAGTTTACATCTATTGATGCTCGATACATTTCCCCGTTCCAACAATCCTATCCGTCACATATACCTTTAGGTGCCTGCTATGGGACCGATGACTTCTTTGGTAGCCTTTCGTACGCAAGTCCTTACTTGGCTGCATCATCGACATGCATCGCTGCATGGACTGTATCCCTTTATTTCGCAGGTTCGTCAGACCGAAACGGCCATGCTCACCATGGGTATTTTATGGACCACCGGCATATCAGTTGGCTTCATGAGTCAACCTTCTGCCGCCTTTACCGAGCTTCATACGATTTGACTTTCGTCATATATCGCATGTCGGAGTTTATGGTAGATATCCCTATCTATCGGATTGTCAGTTCTCCCGCAATTTCTTGCGGTGCGTAATCTTTTCAATTACGAACGAGTCGCACCCTGCGTCCAGTCAATACCGGAGCCCTCAGACCAACTACCAAGATTGGCGTCAAATCCACTGGAGCCGCTATAATCAGGTGAGCTACCACCGCTCGGCTGAGAAGGTTCAGCAGGAGCAGGTGCGGGGTCGGGAGCAGGTGCCGGTGCCGGTGCCGGTGCAGGCTCAGGCACATAAGTGGGTGTGGAAGCGGAAGGAGCGGACGGTGCAGTGTAACTCGGCGTGGTTGCTGCACCTGCGGAACTGGTAGTTCCGCTATAACGGGTTGCAGGCTTAGCTGCAGCCTTATTTACCGTGAGCGCATAATCGGCACTCACATCCCCATCAGACTCGCTGGTTGCCTTGATTGTGGCATTCCCAACAGCCACTGCAGTTACCTTCCCATTGCTGTCTACCGTGGCAACCTTCTCGTCACTGGATGTCCAGTTGACGGTAGCGTTGGTTGCGTTGTCGGGAGTAACAGTAGCGGTAATGGTAACGCTGTTGCCAACGGTCAGGACACCTTCGGTCTTGCTCAAAGCAATCTGCTCGACCTTAGTAGTAACAGTGACCTTGGTCTCAGCACTCAGACCATCAGGCACAACACCGAACGAAGAATCGGTAGTGTCTTCCGGCTTAGAGGCAGCTGCGTTGTCAGGGGCTTCGGAATCTGCTGCGGAATCGGCAACCTCTGCTTCGGAGGAAGCAACTTCATCCACAACAGGCTTTGCTTCTGCATTCTCTGCAGTAGCGGGGATATCAGCAGTCACATAAGTGGTGATTACACACTCGCCATCGGCAACTGCGGTTACGACGCCGTTTTCATCGACGGTTGCGACGTTCTCATCGCTGGACTCGTATGCCAGCTTGACTTCGGTTGCATCCTCGGGCGTCATTTTGGCTCCAAGAGCCTTGCTGTTCTCGCCGTTCGTGACGAGCTCAATGGAATCGGGAGCCTCGACTCCGGTAGGGGTAATCACGACCTTTACATGGGTCGTGGAAGAAATATTGGCATCTGCAACGGATACCGTGACATCAGCCTCACCGGCACCAACTGCGGTTACCAGACCGGTCTCATCGACGGTTGCAACCGTTTCGTCGGAGGAAGTCCAAGTAAGATTCAGCTTGGATGCTGCCTCTGCAATCTTTTCCTGCTCAGCCTTGTCGTCGGTGCCGTACTCAATATTCAGCTGCTGGGTCTCACCCTTTTCCAGCACAATGTCGGTGGGCAGCCCCACTGAGGTGATATCGACGCCGCAGCCAACCAGACTGACGGCCATCGCGACTGCCATAATCAGGCACGCGATACGGGTGAATACCTTAACGGACATAGTCTTCATAGAGTTTCTCCTTTTTATATAAATTGTATTTTTGGTTTCGAACATTTTTTGCCATGCGCGAACCTCCTTTGTGTTTATGGAGGGCCTATCTCTTACCCTCTATCCATATTATACCACATTTATACAAGATAGTCAACACATATACAATATGCCGGATGTAGTATACCCTTATTATACATTTTTAATTTTTATATGTCCATTGCTTACGGTTACAATAGTTCTACAAAATGTTTTTTCTTGAATGGTGCGATTGTATCCGGAAAAAGACTGACACATGATATCGTACATTATGATTGATGTTTTCAATAAACTCAGATATAATAATACAAGAAAACGTTAGAATAAGCTTGTTGCAAATCATATGCTACTGAGGAGGTGTTGTTATGGCGACCACATCTATCACAAAAGAGTTTTTTGTAAAAGACCAAAAGGCGTTTGAACGCATGAGGCGAGATTTGGACAAGGAAGTACCCGTTCACAAAATGGTTGCTGAATCTGCCTCTCTGAAAAAGAGCAAAGAAAAATTAGCTACCTTTGTATTTCGCTAAGAGCACCCCTTGCGAGGACATCTGAACATGGTCAGGTAGACCGGTTGAGATGTTCTCGCTTCTTTTTGGTGAGATAGATGAGGATACTGAAGCATTCTCGCATTGTTCTACAATTTTCTTTTTCCCCAAATGGTATGATTATGCTCAGAAAAGGGGTTGATGATATATGCCGCGAGGAAAACGCACTATTGTATCCGTGGAAGACCGCATCCAGTCCACCTGTGCTGAGATTGAATCTTTACAGGAGAGAATCCGCAGCAAGAAGGAAGAACTCAAAAATCTAAAGGCCGAAAAAGAAAAGTCAGATGCCGCCCGCATTATTGCAGCTGTTCAGGAAAGCGGGAAAAGTGTGGATGAGGTTCTGACGCTTCTCTCCCCCACCGAAACATCCTGAAAAACAAAAGCCTCCTCATACAAAGAGGAGGCAATTTTTTTGTTGGCTTCGTAGATTGACTGAAACGAATAAAGCTGATATAATATAAGAAATTCGTATTTGCCTGATGAAAGCATCATTCGAGAGCCGATGCCTTTATCGATTTCATTTCTTGCAAAAGAAATGACCATCAAGCGCTGTAACACTTGATGGTCGATGATTTTGAGAGATTTGAGATAAAGCATTTCAATCTAACACAACCCACACGGGTTGCAACTGTGCAAAGACTGCCATTTCAATCTAACTCAATCTAACGCAACCCATGCGGGTTGCAACAACAAACTTGTACAAACGAAGCAATAAGTTGTCATGCATTTTGTACAATATTTGTCTGCTTTTTCCGTTCACCTCTCAATGATACAAGAGACAAGAGGTATCTTACGAAGCATCTCTGTCTCAACTACTAGCGAGGCATCTCTGTCTCAACTACTATTATTATTATACCAAAATATTATCATTATGTCAACATTTTGGCATTCAAAATGATTGATTATTATCGAATAATGTGGTATATCGATAGTATAGGAAGTCAAAGAGCCTTGTATTGCCCACCATGGGGCGAAATAAGGCTCTTTTATTTTTCGCGAGGTTTTTTCATGACAAAAACAATTCCCCAAACGCCGCAAGGCAAAATTCCTGCGGCACCTCAGAAGCGTAGAAGAAAAAAGTTCTATCGCATGAAGTTTATTGATTCTTCGGATGTCATTTGCATCGCGAACAACTTTTACTCCTGCAACGAACTTTCCGCGCATTCGAATCGTGACCGTTCTGCCTTCATTCAGATTTGGATGATGGAGTCTGGTCGTAAACCGCATCTCGTTTGGACAGGATATCCGCGTGACCTTGAGACGTTTATGAAAACGAAGTTCAAGGCTGTCCTGAAATACAACTACTACATCACCAAGAATACTTTCTGCCGTCCTGCTCGTACGGAAGGCAATATCTTTACCTACAACAACATCGTTATTGATATTGATGACCACGAGTCCAGCAGCGGAATGGTTGCTTGGGAGAAGGATGTTTTGAAAACCGAACTGCTTTATGCTGCAGACGGAGAACTTCTTGATGTGGAAATCCCTCCCATCTCCGCTATCGTGGATACGGGTCGTGGTTTGCAGGTATGGTATTCCTTTGACGGCATCGCAGCTAAGAACAAGAAAGCGTATCGTCTGGTGACGGAAGCCATCATCGATAAGGTCCAGCAAGTCTGTGAGAAAATTCATGATGAGCACCCTGAATTTGTGATGAAGGTGGATGTTGCTGCCAGCAAGAATGCAGCAGGTCTTGTTCGTCTGCCGGGGACCACCAATGCGAAGACCAAGAATGTATCTGAGATTGTCTACTTCAATGAGGAGATGAAAAATCGTAAGTTCTTTGGTCAGGATGGCTTGTCTTCTGTGCTTTCCTTCTCCGCATTGGCTACACCTGACTCCACCATCAAAGCGAGCAAGAAGAAAAAGAATAAAGTACCCGTGACGAAGGACGGTAAGCCTGTGCCTACCTGTGTCGTGGCGGATGCTCTGGAACGGTTGTTTGAACTGCGCGACTACAGCAAGGTCCCCGCAACCGGAATTCGCGACCTGCTCCTGTACATCTACTTCAATACGATTTTCCAGCATCGTGGTCCTGCGATTGCGATGAAGAAAACCATCTGGCTGAATTCCAAGTTTGCAAATCCCCTGTCGGAAACAGAACTGGACAATGCTGTTGGACATATTCCATCCAAGCTGAGCGAAGTCGTCTGTACGGATGGCACGACCTCGTATGTGCCGGGTTACATTCTCCCTTACAGCTACATCATCGAGACCCTACAGATTACTGCTGCGGAACTCAAACAAATTAAGCTGACTGTTCCCAAAGCAATCGCCAAGAATACCACCAAGAAAAAGAACGCCCGCGCAGTGAAGGAAAAGAATCTTCTTGAAGAGCGCAACGCTGTTCGTATCATGCACATCAACAATCCGGAACTCTCTATCACTGAGTTGGCGGCACGCTTCCATCGTACCAGAAAATGGGCTTCCAATTGCGTAAACTCCGCGTTCGAAGGAGTCATGGCTGGCGCTGTGTATGTACGCGGCCGCATCAGTAAAATGTCTTCAATTCCTGAACTTGCTCAGAAAGCTGTCACGACTGTCAAAGAGAGTGTTGAGAAAATCAAGGAAGCAATAGCACCGCGTTCACTGGATTCACCGGATGTGACGATACACTATGTAAGACTTCCAATCCCGATTCCACCCATCTGGTTTGATGACCACAATGTGCAGGTCTGCGTTCTCTGAGTCTTTGGATTGAGTGTTTCATCGTTCGAAATCCTTCTACACTTTTTGGCTTTTGACTGATTTCGAATATTGTGCTTGAGTGTAACCGCACGAAGATTAATATATGTTTATTAGCGGCGCAGCAGCGCGGCGTTTGCGCCAGCGCGTTCCTGTGCCCGCGTCGCTGCCCCGACTCAGTGCAACGAGCAGTAGCCGAACCTCGCGAACGAGGTGGCATGCGTCGCTTTTAAGAAACGGATTTCTTAAGAGTATTCCTCCTTAACAGCAGTAGTTGCATATAAGAAACAGCTCCCCAGCTTAAGGAAACTCTACTCTTTTAGGGAAGCAGTATACTTCAGAATGCACAAACTTTCAGAGTAGAAGCAGTTCTTCAGAGCAGCTCAAGCGTAAAAGCCCAACAGCATTGCAACAGTTTCAGAACGCATCGCAATGTGCAAGGGACGTTCTTCTTCGGCCAAAGCTCTTCATGGCAGCCACTTCTGCATGGGTTACGAGAAGCTGTCCGATAGCAGTGCTCAGAAAAGCCATACCCAGACAAGCGATTGACCAACAGAGCGAAATGTGGTATAATATAAATAACAGTGAAAGGAGCGTTCTATGACGAAAGACAATGCCGACTACGGTTTGTATGTGCATTATGTCCGGTCTGCGATTCCTAAATGTCATGGTTATCAGGAGCTTCACGCCCATAGCGAAGCATCGTTTCGTGATGCAGTAAATAAAGTGGATGACTTTGTGGAAACAGCGAAAGGATACGGCAGACAAGCATTTGCTATAACAGACCACGGGAACCAGATGCGATTGTATCAGGGTATCAAAGCAAGAACGAAGGACGAGAAAAAGAACCTCGAAGCCGTATTGCAGGAAGCGAATGTCCCTGAGGATGAAATCCATAAGATTCTCAAATCGATTGGTGATACAGACAGTATCCGCTATCCAACCGATAAGATGTGGCCTTATGTGAAGAAATACTGCAAGCTGTTTTTAAAAGCAGCAGAGAAGAGCATCCAGTTTGTGCCGGGTATGGAAGCCTATTTCCAGCCGGAAAAGGTCGAGGGGAATCGTGATTCATTCCACCTGATTCTCTACGCAAAGGATTGGAATGGACAGAAAACCCTGTTCAAACTCGAAAACCTTGCACAGCTGAATAAGAGCCCAAAAGGTAAATGGAACGGTCAGGAAACAGGCGGATTACCGCGTATGACATGGGCTGACTTGGAACGCTTCGTTGGCCCCGGAACAGAAGGACACGGACATTTGATTGCGACGAGCGCCTGTGTCGGTGGGTATATCCCCTACCTGATTCTTCGTCCATGGTATATTGCCGATAAGCAGCACGCGATTTCGATGGCGCTGGCAAAGCTGGGTGATGCTTACACGGAAGAAGATGTCAAACAGGCAGAACAAGACCTCGTGGATGCAAAGGAAAAAGCAACAAAGGCAAAAGCTGACCTGCGTGACCTAAAAAAACTGAGCGGAAAAGACTACGAAAAGAAAAAAGCTCAGCTTGAAAAGAAAATTGAAAAGCTGAAAGCTGTTGTCGGTGACTTTGAAAACGGAACTGAACAGTCAACAGTTCTGGACGAGAACATCGATGAAAACGATAAGAATGCAAAAAAGCGGGCTGACCTGAAAAAAGCGGTAATTACTTTAAGGGCGGTTATCGAAGAACAGGAAAAAGCAGAGCAACTCATTGCTCGTGAAGCAGAAATCAAGGCAGAAGCAGAACAAGCGCCGAAACGCCTTGCCTGTGCAAAAGAACGGTTAGCTGAGGTTGAAAAAGGTGCGCGGCCCTACATCAAACAGATGGGAAAATACCGTGCATTGGAAGCTGAAAAAGTCGATTCAGAACAGGCATATCAGGATGCTGTGACAGCAGCTAAACGGATGGAATCCATCTTTGGTCATGAAAACTTCTACATTGAATTGCAGAACCATGGTATTGCGTCAGAAGACTACGCACGACCCTATCTGTATCGCTTAATTAAAGAAACCGGGATTGAGCCGACAGTAGCCAATGATGTGCATTTCAAAACGAAAGATGATGTGCGAAAACGGAATCTGATTGCATCGCTTCGGTTTAATACACCGTTGGCAGAAAAGGAAACTGAAGAAGGCTTAACAGAATTATACTTCAAATCTGATGAGGAAATGAAGGCGCTGGCAAAGCCTGATGATGCGATTTGGCAAAGGGGCATGGAGAACACAGCCGTGATTGCCAGAAGCTGTAATGTGTATTACAGCTACGGAATGCACTTACCTGAGTTCGATGCTCATGCAGCAGGATGTGAGACAGCCCTTGAATACCTCGATAAGTTTTGCCGGAAAATGATTCCGCAGAAATATCCGAAACGCGATATGCCGGATGACAAGTACGCAGAGCTTATGAAAACTGTCGATGAGCGCTTGAAATACGAGCTGTCTGTCATTGAAAAAATGGGCTACAGCTCTTATATCGCAATCGTCCAAGACTTCATTTTCTACGGAAGAAAGATTGGTGGAGAAGCGGCAATCGGGCCGGGTCGTGGTTCAGCGGCTGGTTCTATCGTCTGCTATCTTGCAGACATTACAGACATTGACCCTCTTCGCTATGACTTGATTTTCGAACGATTTTTGAACCCGGAACGCGTATCGATGCCGGATATCGACACTGACCTCGCTCCGTTTGTGCGAGGGAAAGTTATCAATTATGTCGCAAACAAATACGCGTACAAAGACCCCTACCCTGTCGATGAACTTCGCAGTACCGTCTGCAACATCGTCACGGAGGGAAAGCTTGCCGCAAAAGCTGCTGTAAGAAATGTTGCCCGTATCACGGATGTTCCGTTAGATACTGCCGACATGGTAGCGAAAATGATACCGGCAAAGCCGAAAATGACCATCAAGAAGGCAATGGAAGAAAATCCTGACCTTGCGACACAATACAAAAACAATCTTACGGTAAAGCATCTGCTGGACGATGCAATGCTCGTGGAGGGTATCCCCGTTCAGACCGGTGTTCACGCCGCTGGTGTCATCATCGCAGATAAACCTGTCTCTGAATATGCTCCCCTGCTCTGGAATGACGAAAAGAATTGCTGGGTCATTGAGAGCGATATGGTTGAGTGCGAGAAAACCCTCGGATTGCTGAAAATGGATTTCCTTGGTCTTGAAAACTTGGATATCTTGAACCTTGCTCTCAAATACATTAAGACGACCAAAAAGGTTGCTGTTCATTTTCACGACATCAACAAAGCGGATGACTTGAATGTTATAAGAGATATCTATGCCTGTGGTCGTACGAATGGTGTTTTCCAGTTCGAAAGCGATGGCATTAAGAAAGCACTTACGGGATTCAATCCGACTTCGATTGACGATGTGATTCTTATGAACGCTGCATATCGTCCCGGCCCGATGGATTCTATTCCTGAAATCACAGAAGTCAAGAACGGAACGGAAAAGCCGAACTATATCATTCCGCAGATGGAACAGATTCTTGGCAAGACCTATGGCAGCGCTATTTATCAGGAACAAATCATGCAGTTGTTCCAGCTTGTCGGGTTTAGCCTTGGTGAGGCTGATGTGATACGCAGAGCCATGTCCAAGAAACACCTTGATGAAATCGAGGCCGCAAAAGATAAATTTGTGTCCGGCATGATTGAGCAAGGCGGTAAACCCGCTGATGTGGAGAAGTTCTGGATTCGTTTGCTTGCGTTTGCTTCCTATGCATTCAATAAAAGCCATGCAGCAGCATACAGTATCGTCTCCTACTATACGGCATTTCTTAAATATTATTTCCCGTGCGAATATCTCTCTGCGCAGTTGAGTTATACGCCGGAAAAATTGAAGCTGTTTCTGTCTGACCTGAAATATGCAGGACTTACACTCCTTCAACCCGATATCAATTCCGGTGTTCCGAACTTTGCTCCGATGCCGGGAAACAACAAGCAGATTCGTTTTGGCATCAAGGCTATAAAGGGTGTTTCTGCAGCAGCACAAATCATTTACGATTTGCGGGATACGAAAAAATCTAACCCTAACGCACATCATCTTGGCCCCTGTAAAGACTATAAAGATTTCATTGTTCGCTCTATTGTATATGGCGTAGATATGGGTGTATGTACCGCTCTGGTTCGTGCCGGTGCATTGGATTGCCTTATGCAGGACGGCGAGACACGCAGACAATTTGACGAAGCGCTTGCTCCTGCTTGCGAAAGCTGTAAAAAGGCAATGAAGTCTGCCATAAAAGAGGACGAAACTCTTGCGGGAGATAATCTTTATCGTCATCTTATGGATAGTTGGGGATTGCCGGATGAATGTATCCAGCAAAAAGAAGAATACGACATTGACACAAAACTCGGATACGAACTCGAACTGTTAGGGGCTTATGTCTCCGGTACTCCTGTTCAGCCTTACCTGTCTGTCATCACAAAATCCGTAAACAGAGACAGAGCAATCGGTGAACTTACCCTTAACGACAGGGGCAGAACGGACATCGCAGGGCGTATCCGCGACTTCAAAATCATTTACAGAAAATCAGACCACGCTCCTATGGCAAAATTCATGCTGGATGACGAAACGGATTCCATTTCGTGTGTTGCTTTTACGGGAGCATATGCGACATTCGGATATCTGCTGAAAGACGGCGCGGTTGTATCACTCAGTGGAACTCCCAAATTTGAAACCAACGATGATGGTGATACTATCGTTCGCAAAGAATACCGCGTGAAAACCGTTAAAAATCTTCTTCCGGAATAAAAAAAGACCGTTCCTCTTTTCGAGGAGCGGTCTTTTTTATGCGTTTCTATGAGTTATTGCGCCTGCGTGTCAGAGGGCTGCTGGGGCTGCTGCGTGGCAGTTTCATGCACAGGAGCCTGATAGGTAGGCTGAGGATTTGCAGGCTGCTGAGGCTGCGCATTGGGGTTCTGGTAGCGCATATTGGGAGCCTGCTGAGGTTCCGCTGAGGGCTGAGTATAAGTGGTTTGAGTGCTCTTTTGTTCTGCTTTACGGTTATCGTATTTGACCTTCAACTGGTCATAAGAGTAACCGTCCTGCGGAATGCCGAGATACTGGTAGTTGCCCAAACCGAGAATCATGTTGAAGATGGGGCTGACGAGAACCAGACCAATCGTGAAACCAATACCCTGACCAAAAGCAACCGCTTTCTTGTACTGGGTGATGACGTTAATGACTACACCGGCAATGACGAGCAGTGTGCCGAGCAGCGGGATAAAGCCGAGCAGGCCAAGAACGAGCGGGACCAAAAAGAGCCAGCCGTTACCCCAATAAATCTTGAACGCGATGTAAGACTTATAGAACGGAACGATAGATGCCCAACCCGGCTGATTGGCTTTCGTGAAGATTTTCCAGTTCGCGACGATGTTGATGACGAAGAATGCCAGAACGAGCAGCCAGATGGTAGTGAACTACTCGGCAATTGAATTGCCGAGCATCAAACGGAGAGGTTTGACGCTCGATTCTCCAAGAGCCTAGTCCTT
>ENA-ORIC01002093-ORIC01002093.1-human-gut-metagenome-genome-assembly--contig:-NODE-2093-length-17157-cov-8.842330_pt1 | contig 17157 bp, 15 predicted proteins | sample MGYA00243023_ERZ508732 | MGnify/ENA primary metagenome ERZ508732 (study PRJEB26277, sample SAMN04329767) | human gut metagenome | biome: human-associated habitat | host: Homo sapiens | place: USA...
AGCGTCTTTAGGCGCTGGCCGGTAACAGAGGCTTATAGCCTCAGAGCAAACCACCCGTTAGACGGGTGGTGGTGATTTATGGTAAGGAATGAACAGAGGGAGAAAATGTTATGAAGAAAAATGTGATCGTAGGACAGTCCGGAGGTCCCACCGCGGTGATCAATGCAAGCCTTGCCGGTGTCTATAAGACAGCAAAGGATATGGGGGCGGATACCATATACGGTATGCGTTACGGCATCCAGGGTCTTTTGGAGAAAAAGATAGTAGATCTTGGAGAGAAAATACGTAACGATATGGATGTGGAACTTCTGAAGAGAACCCCGGCATCTTTCCTGGGCTCCTGCCGCTATAAGCTGCCGGAGAGCAGTGAAGATAAAGCTATCTATGAGAAAATATTTGCAATTCTGGAAGAACTGGAGATTACGGCATTTTTCTATATCGGTGGCAATGATTCCATGGATACCATAAAAAAGCTTTCCGATTATGCCCAGACAGTTGGCAGCCCGATCCGTTTTATCGGTGTGCCCAAGACGATCGATAATGACCTGGAGGGTACGGATCATACGCCCGGTTACGGCAGCGCTGCAAAATATATTGCCACCGTTACCAAGGAACTGGTACGTGATGGTCTGATCTATGAGATGCAGAGCGTGACGGTCATCGAAATCATGGGAAGAAATGCCGGCTGGCTGACCGGTGCGGCAGTACTTGCCAAGAGTGAAGACTGCGAAGGTCCGGATCTGATCTATCTGCCGGAGGTTCCTTTCGATGTGGATGTTTTTCTGGAAAAAGTAAAGAAACTGGTAGCTGAGAAACAGTCCATCGTCATCGCTGTATCGGAAGGTATCAAGACGGCAGACGGCAGATATGTCTGCGAATTGTCCGCACACTCGGACAAGACCGATTCCTTCGGTCATGTGCAGTTATCCGGTACCGGTAAATATCTGTCCGACCTGATCATCGAGAAATTAGGCTGCAAGTCCAGAGCTATCGAACTGTCTACCCTGCAACGCTGTGCAGGACATCTGACCTCCCGTGTGGATATCACCGAGGCTTATCAGGTAGGCGGTACTGCGGTAAAAGCAGCTTTTGAGGGCAAGACCGGTCAGATGGTGATCCTGAAAAGAGTATCCCAGGATCCCTATATCTGCACCACGGATCTCTACGATGTGCATAAGGTAGCAAATCTGGAGAAAAAGGTTCCCCGTTTCTGGATTACGGAAGAGGGAGATTACGTGACAGCAGAGATGAAGAACTATATCGAGCCTCTGATACAGGCGGAACTGACCCCAATCATGATCACAGGCCAGCCCAGACATATTATTATCGATGATCTGCCGGATATAAAGTAAGCAAGTATAGATAGAACAAATTGGATACAAAGGAGGTGGGAACATGCCGAAAGACAGGAAGAGAAAAAACATGCTGATCATAGCATGTATCATGCTCTTTGCGATTTTATTTACGCTTGTTCCCTCCTTTTCTTTTTCTGTGACTGCAGCCAGAAGGAACACAGGATCGGTGGCGGAAGAGTACGTCAGGTATCAGTCCAGGCTTCAGAATATAGAGAAGATCACGGATCTGGAGGAAAACGGATTTCGTTTGTTAGAGGATCAGGTATTTGCCATGCCGCTTCAGAAAGTGCCGGAGGATACGCCGGAGGAGGCAGTGGATGAAGTCTGGTTCTATGCGGCATTGGACAAGCAGTACCACAGACTGGCAGTTTTTCTCGCAGATGATAATGGACAGATCCTGTACAAGACGGACCAGCTGGAGGCAAATTACTGCTATCCGGGGGAACTACGGCAGCCCATAGAGAAGCTTGCATCGGTATCTTTTCAGGATGTGGACAATGACAGCGATACGGATATTATTCTGATTGCCCAGTGCCATAATGACAGAGGAGATTACCAGGAGAAATCTTATAAAGTGGGAGATGTTCTGTTCCAGGAGAATGGCAGCTTTTACAGAGACTATCGGATCTCGGACAAGATCAACCGCTTTGATATGAATAAAAATCCGGCGTGTATTCTGAACTTCGTACGCGACGGACGTTCCACAGAATTTCTCTATACTGCGGAGACATACGGAGAACTGCTCAGCCATAATTTCCGGGTGATCGAGGAACAAAGCTATACCCGTAATTTTGAAAAGCTGGGGAAAATGAAGGTAGTGCCCGGAGTATACCGGATGGCGGAATATGATGTGTTTATGATCTACCTGATCGACGAGCAGGGAAATATTGTGTGGAGCTTCCAACCTATGGAGGATTATGACAATCTCTATGCGCTGAAGGGAATCCAGGGGAAGGATCTGGACGGCGATGGGTTCAAGGACCTGGTGGTATTTGCAAAATACAGTTACGAGGGAGATTTGGGGGAACTGTTGGTAGATACCGTGTGCACCGTGTATTATCAGCGGACTGCCGGATTTGAAAAAGACAAAGATTTTACCGCAAATTATGAATGTACGGAGGAGGACACTTTAGAGGCACTGGTTGGGAAGATACGTGCCTACTGGGGGTGGCAGACATAATGATAAAAATATTGATTGTGGATGATGAAAAGCCGATCTGTGATCTGATCGATCTGAATCTGTCGGCAGCAGGATATTTTTGCAAAAGCGTACAGGACGGCATGAAAGCAATCGAATGCATCGAGAGAGAAAAATTTGATCTGATCTTGCTGGATATTATGCTTCCCGGAGTGGATGGCTTTGACATCATGGAATATATCAGACCTTTGAAGATCCCGGTGATCTTCATTACAGCCAGGGGAGATGTGAAGGACCGGGTAAAGGGGCTACGGCTTGGTGCAGAGGATTATCTGGTGAAGCCCTTTGATGTCGTGGAACTTCTGGCGAGAGTGGAGGTCGTATTACGCAGATTCCATAAGACGGGAGCACAGTTGTCCGCCGGTGATGTGGTGGTGGATATGGATGCCAGAATGGTGACCAAGGCAGGAATGCCCGTGGTGCTGACCAATAAGGAGTATGGACTTTTGGTGTTGTTTATCCAGAACAAAAATATTGCCCTGTTCAAGGAAAATCTGTATGAAAAAGTGTGGGGCGAAGAGTATGACGGAGATAGCAGAACCTTAGAACTTCATGTGCAGCGCCTGCGCAAGAAGATGGGATGGGAGCGTCAGCTGGTGGCGGTCTATAAGGTGGGATACCGGCTGGAGATCGCATGACACGGAGTTGGTAAAAGGAGAGATGTATGAAATTTTCCTGGAAAATACTGTTTTGTACGATGTTGATCATGGCAGCGGCATGCGGAGCAAGCGGTTATTTTTTTGTAAATTATGTGTTTCAGACCTCCATGGAGCGTGAGACCAGACAGGCACTTGATGAAAGTAGTATTTTGAGGTTCGCTTTTGAGACGGCAGCTTTAAATATCCCGTCCAAATATGATGTGCTTCCGGACGGAACGGTGGAACAGATCGGAGTATACCTGGAGAATAGTGGACAGCACGGCAACAGATTGCTGCGGATCAGTGATGAGAACGGTAAGGTGTTGTATTCCAGCGAAGGGTTTACCGGGGATACTTCTCTGTGGGAAGAGCACGGAGAAAATACGAGAGTATACCGGGTATTGCAGTCTGGGGATTCCTATTATATCCAGACACAGACCAGGATCAATGTGTCCGACCGTCTGCTGACGTTAGAGACCATGAAAAATGTAACTGCGGTATATACGGAGAGGACGGAAGGATTCCGGATGTATCGTCAGGTTACGGTGATCGTATTGTTGTGCAGTGGAGCGGTCATGACGCTGATTGCCTGTTGGCTGACCAGACCTATCAGACTTTTGACCCGTGCCACCGGCAAAATGGCGGAGGGAGAATATAGCTATCGCGCGGAGCAGATCAGTAATGATGAAATGGGACAGCTGACCGCGGATTTCAACCATATGGCAGAAGCGCTGGAGCAGAATATTCAGAATTTGGAAAATGAAGTCAGAGCCAGAGAAGATTTTATTGCCGCATTTTCCCATGAACTGAAGACACCGCTGACTGCCATGATCGGTTATGCGGATATGCTGCGTTCCCGTAAATTGGATGATGAGAAGCATTTTTTGTGTGCCAATTATATCTATACAGAGGGAAAACGCCTGGAGACTATGGCACTCAGACTGTTGGACATCATTGTGACCAGGCGTAAGGAGATCGATCGTAAGACCACGAATGTCTCCGGTATTTTCTCGTATCTGCAGGAAATCTATGATGAGACAAAGAACCCGGAAGATGGCAGAGTGAAGGTTGACATCTGCTGGAAAAAGGGAGAACTCTATGCCGAGGAGAACCTGTTGAAGACTGTTTTGATCAATCTGACCGATAATGCCATCAAAGCCTCCGAGGAGGGGCAGACCGTGGAGATCACAGGAAGGCGCATGGAGAACGGTTATTATTTTCAGGTGCGGGATGAAGGAATCGGTATCCCCGAGGAAGAACTTCAAAAGATCACGGAAGCTTTTTATATGGTGGATAAATCCAGATCCAGGGCTCATAACGGAGCGGGACTGGGGCTTGCACTGTGTACCGCTATTCTGGAACTGCATCACAGCCGCCTGAAGGTCGAGAGTACACTGGGTTTTGGAAGCTGCATGAGCTTTCTGATTCCGGACGAGGGGGTGAACGCGGATGAATAGATGGAAGAGCTGTTCTTTGGGCTTTGCGGTAGCAGTTGTGGTCATTCTTGCGGCTCTGTGGGGTCCGGAATGGATCGCGGCCAGAAGGGATGAGAGACTCTTAAACAGTATTACCACAGAGGCAGTGGAAGGAGCGGAAGGATATCGTTACCGCATGAGCAGCAATCAGAAGCTGTATCTTTTGGGAAGATGTCTGAGCAGCCAGACCCTGCCGGAGAGTGAACTGCGGTTTCTGACCAGAGTGGACAATGAGGCAGGAAACTACGGAGAAATGACGGGTACCTATGCGTTTGTGGAGAATCGTCAGCAGCCGGGAGAGGGACAGATTCAGGAGGAAGCGGTATATGAGGCATGCAACAGAGAGATTCAGACCCTGAAGGAGCAGGGAATTCTTCCCGGGGAAGTAAAGGAAGTGTCGGAAGACTCTTACGAAGCGGTGATCTGCTCAGCCATCGATGTGCTGGAGCCGAGAAATAATCTCTCTGTATGGAAAATCAGCATGTCTACGGACGTAAGGAATGCGGATAAGAGCAACCGCTTTCTGGATATATATCTGGATGCGGATACCGGCAAAATCTATGAATTCTATGTCCGGACCGGACAGCAATGGGATGACATCGATACGGATGCCATGATCGACCGGTATGCGGAATATCTGGAACTGACCGGTCTTGAAAAAAATGAGGATCAAAATCCGCTGTTGGAGACGACACCGTATTTTGCCAAGTATACTTTCCCGGGGGAGGAGGAAGGCAGTACCACGGTGACCATCGGTTACTATGAAGGAATTCGTGAGCTTTTCCTCAAAGTAGGAAGATAGAAAAATAAAATACGTAAAGATTTTTTACAAAAAAAGATTAAAATCACTACTTGACGTTAGCACACTAAAGCGGTAATATAAATAAAAATTAAATACAGCGGTAAGAAAACCATTGATGTGGAGATAAAAACAGTTCGTGCACTTACAGAGAGACCGGATGCTGAGAAAGGTTGGAACGCAGGTTGTTAAATGGACCACGGAGGGCGCAGTCAAAGAGGACACACAGAATCCTAAGACCTCAAGTATTCTGCGACGTGAGGGCATACGTCAGTTGCCGGGGATATGTTGGTATCCTGTAAGAGCACAAGCAATTGTGAAGCAAGGTGGCACCGCGGGAAGTGTAAATGACCCGTCCTTGACAGAAGCAGATTCTGTCATGGGCGGTTTTTTTGTACCTTTTCAGAGCCTATGGCGAGATAGCCTCAATGAGTAAAAGGAAGCCTCAAAGAGGCGATTTTACGAATGGAGGCGCTGAAAAGGTGTGAGCAGAAATAATTTTAAGGAGGAGTACCGGAATGAAGATCACACCCACACTGGAAGAATGTAAAAACATTGCAGCAGAGGGGGACTATGGCGTGATCCCCATAAGCACAGAGCTGTATGCGGATATGACCACACCCATCGAAGTGCTGCGCATCTTAAAAAAGGTCAGCGGTCATGTCTATCTGCTGGAAAGCGCGGAGGCGGATAAGCGATGGGGACGATATTCCTTTTTAGGCTATGATCCTTTGCTTGAGATCACCTGCTATAACGGTATGACCACAATAAAATCGGAACTGACCAGCCGGACGGATTCCGGAGATGTCAGAGGGATCATCCGCAGCGTCATGGAAGAGAATAAAAGTCCCAAGCTTCCGGGGCTGCCTTCCTTTACCGGAGGTCTTGTAGGATATTTTTCCTATGACTATATCAAATACAGCGAACCGACCCTGCGACTGGATGCGAAGGACGAGGAAGGCTTCCAGGATGTGAACCTGATGCTGTTCCACAAGGTCATCGCTTTTGACAACTACAGACAGAAGCTGATCCTGATCCTGAATATCAAGACCGATGATCTGGAGATCAATTATCATAGGGCGGAGCGGGAACTGAACAACATGAAGGAGCTATTGCTGAATGGGGAAAAGGCAGAGCATATTCCCTGTAAGCTCCGGACAGACTTTCAACCACTGTTCAACGAAGCAGCCTATTGCAGCATGGTCGAGAAAGCCAAGCATTACATCAGAGAGGGAGATATTTTTCAGGTGGTATTATCCAATCGCCTGGAGGCGGAGATGGAAGGAAGCCTCTTAGATGCTTACCGGGTACTGCGCACGACAAATCCTTCCCCATACATGTTCTATTTCTCCGGAAGTGATGGTGAGATCGTGGGAGCCAGCCCGGAGACATTAGTAAAGTTAGAGGACGGCGTGTTACATACCTTCCCTTTAGCCGGAACGAGACCAAGAGGTGCCACCGAGGAAGCGGACAAGGCGCTGGAGGCAGAGCTTTTAGCAGATGAGAAGGAACGCTCCGAACACAATATGTTAGTGGATCTGGGACGGAATGATATCGGCAAGATCAGCCGGATCGGCACCGTGGAAGTGGAAAAGTATATGTCCATTGAGAGATATTCTCATGTCATGCACATCGGATCCACGGTAAGAGGAGTGATCAGAGAGGATGCGGATGCTCTGGATGCGGTGGATGCCATCCTCCCCGCAGGAACTCTGTCGGGAGCCCCGAAGCTGCGGGCATGCGAGATCATCAATGAACTGGAAGACAATAAGAGAGGTATCTACGGCGGAGCCATCGGCTACATTTCCTTTACCGGAAATCTGGATACCTGCATTGCCATCAGACTTGCTTTTTCCAAGAATGGAAAAGTATTCGTAAGATCCGGCGCCGGTATTGTGGCGGACAGCGTTCCGGAGAAGGAATACAGAGAATGTATCCAGAAGGCAGCAGCTGTAAAACAGGCTCTTTGGAAAGCACAGGAGGGAATGGAAGCATGATATTACTGATCGATAACTACGACAGCTTTTCCTATAACGTATTCCAGCTGGTAGGAAGTGTGAACCCGGATATCCGGGTGATCCGCAATGATGAATGCAGCGTGGATGAGATCCGCGCCATGAATCCCTCCCACATCATATTATCGCCGGGACCCGGCAGACCGGACAAAGCAGGTGTCTGTGAAAATGTGATCCGGGAACTTGGGGGCAGGATCCCTATTTTGGGAATCTGTCTCGGACATCAGGCAATCTGCGAAGTGGCGGGGGCTACCGTTACCTACGCATCCCACCTGATGCATGGAAAACAGTCCCTGGCAACATTAGATACAGACAGCGTGTTGTTCCGGGGAATGAAAAAGGTCATCACTGTGGCAAGATATCATTCCCTGGTAGCGGATCCGCAGACGATTCCCGCAGAATTGAAAGTTACCGCAGTTACCGAAGATGGCGAAGTCATGGCGGTAGAACAGACGGAAAAACAGATCTACGGAGTACAATTCCATCCGGAATCCGTACTGACACCGGACGGACGACAGATTATCGTTAATTTTTTACAGACACGGAAGGGAGAAGGCAGAAATATGATTAAAGAAGCTGTAGCTAAGCTGGTAAAAAATGAGAACATCGGATACGATATGGCAAAAACCGTTATGGATGAGATCATGAGCGGGGAAGCCAGCGATATTTTAAAAAGCGCTTACTTAACAGCGTTAAGCCAGAAGGGTGAGACCATCGAAGAGATCACCGGCTCCGCAGAAGAGATGCGGAAATTCGGCAGAAAGCTGGGCGCAGATGTAGAAGCGCTGGAGATCGTGGGAACCGGCGGTGACGGCTCCAATTCCTTCAATATCTCCACCACGGCATCCATCGTGATCTCAGCAGCGGGTGTACCGGTAGCCAAGCACGGCAACCGCGCAGCCAGCTCCAAATCCGGTGCGGCAGACTGCCTGGAAGCACTGGGGGTGAATATCACCATAGAGCCGGAGCAGAGCAAGAAGCTGTTAGAAGAGATCGGCATCTGCTTCCTCTTTGCACAGAAATATCACACTGCCATGAAATATGTGGGTCCCATCCGCAAGGAACTGGGCATCCGTACAATTTTCAATATCTTAGGACCGTTAGCGAACCCGGCAGGACCGGTATATCAGATCATGGGTGTGTACGATGAAAGCCTGCTGCCTTCCATGGCAAAGGTATTGTCCAATCTTGGAGTCAAGAGAGGCATGGTAGTCTACGGACAGGACAGACTGGACGAAATCTCCGCCAGTGCGCCTACCGCAGTCTGTGAGATCGACAACGGCACCTTCAAAAATTATGTGATCACACCAGAAGATTTTGGACTGGTAAGATGCACGAAGGAGGACCTGGCAGGCGGCACTCCCCAGGAGAACGCAGAGATCACCAGAGCTATCTTAAATGGGGAAAAAGGACCCAAGCGTAACGCGGTACTGTTGAATGCGGCAGCAGCCCTCTATGTGGCCGGTAAGGCAGACAGCATGGCTGACGGTGTGAAGTTGGCAGAGAAGGTCATCGACACAGGCCTTGCAAAGGCACAGCTCGAGCGCTTTATCAAGCTGAGCAATGCATGATAAAGTGTTACGAGTACTTTTGACCTGCGGCACAAGGATTCTGAATTTAGATTATGAAACAACGGAAAGGCAGGATGAATGGATGATACTGGATACTATAGCAGCCTCTGCAAAGGAGCGGGTGGCAGCAGCCAAAGAAGCACTGCCTCTTGCAGAACAGATCGCCAGGGCAAGAGAGTTAGACAGTAATACGGGATTTCCTTTTGAACAGGCACTGGCAAAGAAGAGGATGAGCTTTATCTGCGAGGTGAAAAAGGCGTCGCCCTCCAAGGGACTGATCGCACCGGAATTTCCTTATGTGCAGATCGCAAAGGAATACGAAGCAGCAGGAGCGGATGCAATCTCGGTACTGACGGAACCGGCATATTTTCAGGGGAAGAATGAATATCTGTCGAAGATCCGGCAGACGGTACAGATCCCTCTGCTGCGAAAAGATTTCACAGTGGACGAATACATGATCTACGAGGCAAAAAATATCGAAGCGGATGCAGTGCTCCTGATCTGCGCGATTCTCTCTCCCATGCAGCTGTCGGAATACGCGGGGATTGCCAGAGAACTTGGCCTGTCGGCACTGGTGGAAGCCCATGACGAGAAGGAAGTGGAGATGGCGCTTGCAGCCGGCGCAAGGATCGTCGGTGTCAATAACCGGAATCTGAAAGATTTTACGGTGGATATCCATAATTCCGTGCGGCTGCGGGAACTGGTGCCGGAGAACATCCTCTTCGTATCTGAAAGCGGCATGAAGACGAGGCAGGACATCGAGGAATTGGAGCAGAACGGTACCAATGCTGTTCTCATCGGAGAGACGCTGATGCGAAGCGCGGATAAGAAAGAGGTATTGCAGGAGCTTCGCGGACAGTGTGAAAAATAAATTTTTCACACGCAAATTTGTGCCTACGGCAAGGTACTAAAGTACCTGAAAGTTTGCAGGTCATAGAAAGGTTGTAAATGGTATGAAAGTAAAAATGTGTGGTCTCTATCGTCCGGAGGATATTGCTTATGCCAATGAGGTGCAGCCGGATTATGTGGGTTTTGTATTTTATGAAAAGAGTCACCGGGCGGTTACGAAGGAGCAGGCAGCCGAATATCGCAAAAAGCTTCTGCCGGGAATCCGGACGGTGGGGGTGTTTGTGAATGAGGATCCGAAGAACATCATAGAACTGCTGGAGGAAGGTATTCTGGATGTGGCACAGCTTCACGGGGATGAGACGGAAGAGGATATCCAGTATCTGCAGGCGGTGTGCCACAAGCCGGTGATCAAGGCGGTCAAAGTAAGAGACCGGTATGATGTGGAAGCCTGGCTGGACAGCAGTGCGGACTATCTGTTATTCGATAACGGAATGGGATCGGGACAGGCGTTTGACTGGAGTGTTCTTGGTGGGATCGACAGAGAGTTTTTCCTGGCAGGAGGATTGCAGGCGGAGAATCTCACCGAAGCCATGGAAGCGGTAAGACCTTACGCGGTAGACTTAAGCTCCGGCATCGAGAGTGACCGGAAAAAAGATCCGGAGAAGATGCGCCGGATCATGGAACTGGTAGAGCGTTATCGGAACAATCCGCAGGCATCAAAGTCGGGGGCTTTTGAGCCCGACATCAATAGATAAAGAATTATAAATCAGAAATCAAAATGAAAATCAGGAATAAAAATCAGAATGAAAGAAAAGAGGAGGAACACATGAGCAAAGGACGTTACGGAATCCACGGAGGACAATATATCTCCGAGACATTGATGAATGAACTGATCCATCTGGAGGAGTGCTATGAGCATTATAAGAAGGATCCGGAATTCAATGCGGAACTAAATAAGCTGTTGAATGAATATGCCGGTCGCCCCTCTCTGCTGTACTATGCGGAGAAGATGACCAAGGATCTGGGCGGCGCGAAGATCTATTTAAAGAGAGAGGACTTAAACCACACCGGCTCCCACAAGATCAACAATGCACTTGGACAGGCACTGCTGGCAAAGAAGATGGGGAAGACCCGTCTGATCGCAGAGACAGGTGCCGGACAGCACGGTGTGGCTACCGCAACGGCAGCAGCCTTTTTAGGGATGGAATGTGAGATCTTCATGGGAAAAGAAGATACCGACAGACAGGCGCTGAACGTTTATCGTATGGAACTCCTCGGAGCCAAGGTACATCCCGTGACTTCCGGTACCATGACCTTGAAGGATGCCGTCAATGAGACTATGAGAGAGTGGTCCAACCGCGTAGCGGACACCCATTATATACTGGGGTCCGTTATGGGACCGCATCCTTTCCCCATGATCGTAAGAGATTTTCAGAGTGTCATCAGTCAGGAAGCAAAAGAGCAGATCCTGAAGGCAGAAGGAAAGCTTCCGGCAGCCGTGGTAGCCTGTGTGGGCGGCGGCAGCAATGCCATGGGTGCGTTTTACAACTTTATTGAGGATAAGGATGTAGAACTCATCGGCTGTGAGGCAGCAGGCAAAGGCGTGGATACGGCACTGACCGCAGCTACGATTGCGACGGGATCCTTAGGAATCTTCCATGGCATGAAATCCTATTTCTGTCAGGATGAGTATGGACAGATCGCTCCCGTATATTCCATTTCCGCAGGACTGGATTATCCCGGTATCGGGCCGGAGCATGCTTATCTGCATGACATCGGCAGAGCGCAGTATGTGCCCATCACGGATGATGAAGCAGTGGATGCTTTTGAATATCTGGCAAGAACCGAGGGAATTATCTGCGCCATTGAGAGTGCCCATGCGGTAGCACAGGTGCGTAAGATCGCAAAGAATTACAGCCCGGATCAGAGCATTATCGTATGTCTGTCCGGAAGAGGTGACAAGGATGTGGCAGCCATCGCGAGATACCGCGGTGTGGATATTCATGACTGATGACCGACTTACGTGCAGGGGCTGTGAAATGCTTTGGGCAGTCCGTTCTCCTGCAGACAAAAGATGAAAACAGGAAAGATAGAAGAAATTAGAATAGAAGAGATAGAAGAAATGGAGACAGATACGATGAGTAAATTAGAAAAAGTATTTGATACACCCAATAAAAAAGCATTCATCGGCTTCCTTACCGCAGGAGACCCGGATGCGGACAGCACTGTACAATTCATCCTGGAGATGGAGAAAGCAGGCGCGGATCTCATAGAGATTGGTATTCCCTTTTCCGATCCTACAGCAGAAGGTGTGGTGATCCAGGAAGCAAATATCCGCTCTCTTGGTAACGGCATGACAACGGACGGCGTGTTTGAGATCGTGCAGAGGGTGCGGGAGCAGTCGGAGATCCCCCTGGCGTTTATGACTTATGTAAATCCCGTATTCCATTATGGGTATGAGAAATTTTTTACAAAGTGTGAGGAACTGGGCATCAGCGCTATCATTATTCCCGATGTACCGTATGAAGAGAAGGCAGAGGTGGAGGCTCCCGCTAAAGCCCATGGCGTGAAGGTGATCTCCATGATCGCACCCACTTCCGAGAGCCGTATCCGCCAGATCGCATCGGAGGCGGAAGGATTCATCTATGTGGCAAGCTCCATGGGTGTCACCGGTGTGCGCAGTGAGATCAAGACTGATCTGCCCGTCATCGTGGAAAGCATCCGCACTGTGACTGACGTTCCCTGTGCTATCGGTTTCGGCATCAGTACTCACGAGCAGGCCAAAGCTATGGCATCCATATCCGATGGAGCCATTGTCGGAAGCGCCATCGTGAAGATCATTGCAAAGTATGGCAAAGACGCAGCTCCTTACATCGGAGAATATGTGAAGAACATGAAAGACGCCGTAGCAGAGGCTTAAATAAGATTACGCAGAATAGAATATAAGAGAGTGATAGGAAAGCCGGAGTGGTCGAAAAGACTGCTCCGGTTTTTGCATCTGAAAATAAAAAGAGAGGGAAATGATGCAAGTATGATGCACCCGTATGCTATGGTTTGATAAATTGGTAATCACAGGCGAGGAGGAAGGCTGGGGTATGAAAAAAAACAAAAAACGTTGGCAGGGGATAAGCCTGAGCGGGGTGATTTTAGTGTGCACATTTCTTGCTGCCTGCACTGGAGAAGCACAGGAGACTGTGACGGAAACAGCGGATGAAGCAGAGGGAGAAACGACGGCAGTTACAGGGGACCTTTCGATTCCTAATGATTTTGGGTATGAAACGGCAAGGGAGGCAGCATTTTTAAAGGCTGTGGACACATTGGAAACCACAGGTATCCTTCCAGATGGAAGGTATTGTTACGTGGGGAATCCGGAAAATTTTAATGAAGATAAGAAAAAGGCGTATCCGAATAAATCGGCAATCTATGATGTTGACGAAGATGGGGAAGAAGAGCTGATCTTGGGAGTAGAAGGAACCTGTACGGCTGACATGGCGGATTACGTGTATGGCTATTCGGAAACGGATGACACTTTTTATTTAGAATATGATGGAGTTTTTGGATGTAGTTTTTATGAAGGCGGAATTGTTTGCACACCGGTATCCCACTCTGTCTTCATGTATGATGATGACTTCTGGCCTTATGAGATCTACCGCTATAACCCGCAGGAGAAAAAATATGAATATTATGCGTGTGCAGAAGAAATTGTTGCAGGACAACTGGAAGGCTATGAAGAAATTTTTGCAGAATATGACAAAGATGGCGACGGCAAGGTTTATTTCACTGATGTGGAAGGCGAAGGCTACTATATGGATGAACAACAATATACAAAGTGGCGGGAGACAATCCTGCGGGGAGAGAAAATAAATATATATTGAGAAACAGGGCACAATTTTGTTGGTGAAATAGAATGTTTATGGTAAAATTAATATAGTATAGATTCGGATAGATAAACTGATTGAAGAGGCAAATAAATCATAAGCAGGAGGTTCTTATTACAGATGAAGCAGAAAATATTAAATAAATTGAACCTTGGCGAAGATCATGAGCGAGAATGTAAGCTGGCAACAGGTGGACTTCCTGAGAGCATATGGGAGACTTATTCTTCTTTTGCTAATACTAATGGTGGTACTATTTTGCTTGGAATTAGGGAACACAGGGATTCTTTTACGATTGAGGGACTGACGGAAAAGCAGATTATTAAATATCAGAAAGATTTTTGGAGTGTTTTGAATGATAAAAATAAGGTATCCAAGAACATTCTGTTGAATCATCATGTACAGGTTGTCGAAGTAGAGGATAAAAAGATACTTAGAATAGATGTTCCGGCAGCAGACAGACATGATAAGCCGGTTTATATCGGAACGGATCCCATGAGAGGTACTTATAAAAGAGATTACGAAGGAGACTTTCTTTGTACGGAAGAGGCAGTCCGGGCAATGTTTGCAGATCAGAGAGATGTATCTGGGGACGTGGAAGTGCTGGATGAGTTTGGGCTGGATGTGCTGAATCAGGATACGATAAAGGGTTATAGGATTCTTTTTGAACAGCTCCACGGTGGACACCCTTGGAATTCACTTGAAAATGATGAATTCCTTATGAAACTAAGAGCTGTAGCAAAGAATAAGAATGGTGCATTATCTCCGACAATAGCCGGACTATTATTCTTTGGAGAGGCTTATCATATTACTGAGATCCTTCCAAATTATTTTCTGGATTATCGGGAAGAATGTGATGATAAAGCAATACGCTGGCTTTTTCGGATCCACTCTAATGAAGGTGACTGGAGCGGTAATATATATGATTTCTTCTGTAAGGTACGTACAAGAATGGATGATGAGGTAGCTGTTCCGTTTGTGAATAGAAGGGATGGATACAGGATAGACAGAGTTGATGTGCATGATGCATTGGAAGAAGCGTTGGCAAATGCGTTGGCACATGCCAATTATTATGGCAGACGAGGAATCATTGTTGTTAAAAATGGAAAAGAACTTAGTATTTCCAATCCCGGGACTATCAGGGTGACGAAAGAGGAATTCTATGCTGGTGGCAATAGCGACCCACGAAATCCGAATATCTTAAAGATGTTTGGTTTTGTAAATGTTGGTGAGCGTGCCGGAAGTGGTGTCGATAAGATTATGACTGCATGGGCAGAACAAAATTGGAAAAAACCGGAATTTGATTTCTCAGAGCGCAGTGACAGGGTAACATTAAAGCTCGAAGTTGGACAAGTGGTATATATTCCGGGAGCTGCTGATATAAGGAATACAACGGAGAACAGGGGAAACAGGATTACAAAAGAAATGTCGAAGGAAGACAGGATACTGGATTATATTCGGCAGAATGGAAGTATTTCTTCACAAGAGGCTGCTGATATAGGAGGTTATAAGTCGAAGACAGGAGCAAGAAAATTGCTTGATAAGATGATAGAAAAAGATTTGATTAAGAAGACTGGAAATGGACCGGCAACTAAATATGTGATTTAGGAGTCACAGTACTACTTATCGAACACTTTATTGAACACTATCGGACACTTTTCGAGTTATTGGATACAAAGTGTTCAATAAGTAACCGGTAGTGACCATTTATCGGACACTTATTAGTATAGGCTGAATAAAGGTAATTTCTGCAGACCATCTCATGTATTACCATTTAACACCTTATTATACTGACAGAGTATCGCAGATATTTAGTAATGAAGTCCATATCGCTTATGGAGTTCTCAAGTGATATTAAGACTTTTCTTACAAATTATCAGAGAGAGTTAGGTTTGATAGATTGATATTATAGATACTTTACTGCTGGAAGTGGACAAAAGATTTTATTTGAAGTGTTTGCGATTGCCAATAGCAGGGAGGATGCACCGGAGAAGAGAACATTCCATGAAAAGTATACTTTGAAAGCAAGAGAATATGGGTATGACGATAAATATTATCTTGTGTTGGCGGATGCAAAGGATGAAAAAATATTTTGTAGCAGTATGAGCTCGTGATTGATATTGCGCTTGCAGATAAACTTAGATTTTGATATTAGGAGAAAATGTCATGGAGAATAATATTATATATCATTATTGTACAGTAGAAACATTTTTAAATATTATAAAAAATCATACTTTGCGTTTGTCGGACTTATGTAGTTCAAATGATAAAGCAGAGATGAAGATTTTACTTGGTGACTTGGAAAATGAAATACTAAATCAGTATAGGAAACGGAAAGATTTTTTAAAAAGTGTAATATATGGTATGGATATAGACGAGGCTTTTGAGTTTATACTTAAAAGGTTGATTTATAAAATGGATAATAATATAAATCAAATGTTGTTTGGAATATGTTTTTCAGAGAAAGGAGATCTATTAGGACAGTGGAGAGAATATGCGGATAAAGGAACAGGGATTGCAATAGGATTCAATATAGAATGGCTTCTAAAGTTAGGTAATAATAAATCGTTTAAATTCTCAAAAGTCAGTTATGACTACTCAAAAGATAGTACTTTAATAAAAGAGCATGCAGCTAGAATTTACAGTGAAATGATTCAAACAATAGAAAATGGAGGGACAAAAAAACTTATTGATGAATCTAGCAACTTGCCCTATATGATATATTTGCAGAAAGAATGCTTGTTTTTTGAATCGGTTTTTCAAAAAGGAAAAGAATACAAAAGTGAAGAAGAATGGCGTTTAATATTAGACGATGAAGAGACACGAAAAGATTATCCGGAATGGGATATTTATTATAATTGGAAAAATAAGGATTTGAGGTTTGGCGAAGAAGAAATTTATAGCTTGATACCGAATGGAATGGAATTTATGGTGAAAAATGGAAGAATTATTCCATTTTTAGATTTGAAAATTGATTTTGATAAAAGTAATCTTCCTATAGAAGAAGTTATTATTGGACCAAATTGTAAAGTTAATATTTTGGATATATATCATTTGCTACAATTTTATGGATTTAATGGAGAAAAAATAAAAATAGAAAAATCCAAATCATCATATCGCATATGAAATTATGACTGACAGTTTGGATATAAAGTGAGCATACTCACAACAATAGACTTTTTTAGGAGTGACGCTGTAACATCTGTGATAAAAGAAGTAATGGCCGAGGAAATAATCATGGTGCTGAAATTATATAGAAATTGTATAAAAATCACACAAAATTTTGTTGACAAAAGAGTGCGGCATATGTATAATAAGTCAGTGTGTGAATCAACACATCGTAGGAGACTTGTGTTTTCTACGCAACATATTGCATAGGAGT
>ENA-ORIC01002099-ORIC01002099.1-human-gut-metagenome-genome-assembly--contig:-NODE-2099-length-17117-cov-3.429049_pt1 | contig 17117 bp, 16 predicted proteins | sample MGYA00243023_ERZ508732 | MGnify/ENA primary metagenome ERZ508732 (study PRJEB26277, sample SAMN04329767) | human gut metagenome | biome: human-associated habitat | host: Homo sapiens | place: USA...
CAGCTTTTCCTGCAGCAAGAGCATCCTCTTTGGAAGCATCTTTTGCAATGCTGACAACACCCTTTGTCTTGCCGTTAATCTGTACTGCAATTTCAACTTCATCATCTTCCATTGCATCTTTATCATACTCCGGCCATCTTTCTGCAAATACAGAAGTATCATGACCAAGCTCGCTCCACAGTTCTTCTGCAATATGTGGTGCAAATGGAGCAAGAAGAAGCACATAAGTTTCAAGTGTCTTCTTATCTACGCCGCCCTTCTTGGAAAGGTCGATCAGTTTGTTATTGTATTCCATGAATCCTGAAATTACAGTATTTAAGCTGAAGCTTTCCAGTCTCTGGGTGATATCATATACCAGTTTATGACGAATCTTAACCAGTTCTTTGGTCTCAGCAACATCTGCATCCTTCTGGCTCATTACAAGATTCCATAATCTGGTAATGAAACGGTATACACCATCGATTCCACGATCATCCCACTCAGAATCCAATTCCGGTGGTCCAACAAACAGCTCATATAATCTTAAGGAATCACAGCCGTAGTCACGAACCAGATCATCCGGTGAGACGACATTTCCTTTAGATTTACTCATCTTGATACCATTCTTACCGGTAATCATACCCTGATTAAACAGTTTGGTAAATGGCTCATCAAAGTCAATTACTCCGATATCATATAAGAATTTGGTATAGAAACGGGAATACAGAAGATGCAGTACTGCATGCTCTACTCCACCGATATACATATCAACCGGAAGATATTTATCTGCTTTCTCGCGGCTTACTAATTCATCTTTGTTCTTGTTATCTACATAACGTAAGAAATACCAGGATGAACCTGCCCACTGAGGCATGGTATTGGTCTCACGTTTTGCAGGCTTACCACAGCAAGGACATGTGGTATTTACCCACTCCGTAATATCTGCCAACGGTGATTCTCCGGTACCTGTCGGCTGATAAGATTCAACCTCCGGTAACAGTAATGGAAGCTCTTCTTCCGGAACCGGAACTGCTCCACAATCCGGACAATGTACGATTGGAATTGGCTCGCCCCAGTAACGCTGGCGGGAGAATACCCAGTCTCTTAATTTATAGTTGGTTGTCTTCTTACCAAAACCCATCTTTTCAATCATTTCCGGAGCTTCTTTCTTAAGAACGGATGACTCCATTCCATTCCAGTCACCAGAATTAATCATAATACCTTTTGCTTCGGTATAAGCTTCGGTCATATTTTCAATTTCCTTACCATCTTTGGCAATAACCTGGATGATTGGAATATTGAATTTCTTTGCAAATTCAAAGTCACGGTCATCATGTGCAGGAACACACATAATTGCTCCGGTACCATAATCAGCTAATACATAATCAGAAAGCCAGATTGGAACCTTTGCACCATTCAGCGGATTGATTGCATAAGAACCGGTAAATACACCAGTCTTTTCTTTATCCTGCAAACGATCTACAGAAGATTTCAGGGATGACTGATAGATATAATCCTCTACTGCAGCTCTTGTCTCATCGGTTGCAAGCTCTTTTGCCAAAGCATGCTCCGGTGCAAGTACCATGAAGGTTGCTCCGTGAAGAGTATCCGGTCTTGTGGTATAAACAGTAATCTCTTTATCGCTTCCATCCACCTTAAAGTTGACTTCTGCTCCATTACTCTTACCAATCCAGTCAGTCTGCATTTTCTTAACCTTTTCCGGCCAGTCAAGCTTATCAAGGTCTGCAAGAAGACGGTCAGCATATTTGGTAATCTTAAGCATCCACTGCTTTAAGTTCTTCTTGGTAACATCAGCACCACAACGCTCACATTTACCATTTACAACTTCTTCATTGGCAAGACCAGTCTTACAGGATGGACACCAGTTAATTGGCATCTCTTTCTCATAAGCAAGTCCAGCTTTAAACATTTTTACAAAAATCCACTGTGTCCATTTGTAGAATTCAGGATCGGTGGTATTTACTTCCATATCCCAGTCATAGATTGCAGCAATTTCCTGAATCTGACGCTTGATATTCCTGATATTTTCAGCGGTAGATTTTTCTGGATGAACACCCATCTTAATTGCGTAGTTCTCTGCCGGAAGACCAAATGCATCCCATCCCATCGGGTGAATGACATAATATCCATGCATAAGCTTATAGCGGCTCCATACATCAGATATTACATAGCCTCTCCAGTGACCTACATGGAGTCCGTTTCCGGATGGGTATGGAAACATATCCAGACAATAGTATTTCGGCTTCTTGCCATCATTTACGTTAATTGGCTTATCTTCCCAGACTTTACGCCATTTCTGCTCTACCGCTCTGTGATTATACGGTACTGTTGTTTGTGACATCTTCAATTCCTCCTAATTTAAACAGCTTTCGTCCATAAAATAAGGACATGCTGATAGAATGCCTTTTTAGAGACTTATACTCATAAAATTCTATCACATGCCCTCAATTTGTCAAGGAAAAATGGTATTTGTATCAATTGTAAGAATCCGGTCTATCGGACAAATGCTCTTCCCTTTTCCGTCTGTGCCTTCAAAATATTTCGAGCTTGCCGATTCAAACAGCACATAGATATTGCCGTCTGCATAATTAATTTCTTCGGAACATGGTGGCATTTCCACCTTAAGTTCCGGTGTCCGCGGCTTTGTATCCATTACATCTACATTCTGGTAAATCTTTAAATAGGATGAATTGCTTCTTCCATAGGATGTGCTTAAATACACTCTGTCCTGTTCATCAAAAGCAATTCCCTGCACCTTTTCCGGTATCTGGTAGCGCTGCTGTTCCATCAGTTCTCCATCCTGATATTTATAAGAAATCATAATGGATTTGAATAAGGCATTGTGTGTTGCTACCCAGAGAATTCCATCATGCCAGGTAATGCAGGATGGCATATTCGCTACACGGTATTCTTCAAACATTCCGGTGGCATCCACAAAAATCTTCGGTTTGGACTCTGCAATCTTTTTTATATAACTGTAACTAAGCCGCTCCAAAGACCTCGTATCCGAATGGCAGATCCAGACATTTCTTCCATCGTAGGTAAGTCCTCCAAGATGGCTGTTCTTTTTCATGCCAAGAGTAACCATATATTCTCCGGTCTCTTTGTCAAAGATATAAAGGGCTCCAAGGCTTTCCGAATCATCCGTATTATATGCTGTAATCATATAATAATCTTCGGTAATACAGATTCCCTGCGGACACTGGTTGTCCGTGGATGTCATATTCTGTGCATAATCCTGTTCCCTGGTGGATGGCATTCCCGGAATATTTACATCATAGGCAAAGCTGAATCCACAATCCTTTAACATCCGGTCATTTCCGCTCATCTGTGATGCCGTGGAATATGGATACATTTCCACGCTGTAAGAAGAATCAATCTTCTTGGTCCATTTTGCGTATAAAGATACGTCTCCGAAATTATCAATGTTTATCTCTGTAATCTTATTCTGATAACTGCTTTCGGTATACCAGCCAGCGAAATTATATCCCGGTTTTTCCGGTATATCAAGGGTTAGAGGAAGTTCTTCTATAATATAGTTATAAGTCAAATCAGAAGAAGGAATTCCACCATTTAAGTAATAGGTGATATCATAATTGGCATCTTCCGGCTCCATGCTGTAATAAAGAGAGGTAGTGATTGGCAGAGAACGAAGTGCTTTTGCTTCTGAAAACTGCGAATTATCGAAAAACAGCGCAATAATCAAAACAATTGCAAAAAAAGTTCTTTTCTTTCCCATGTCACCACCACCTCTCTTTCGTCATCCGTTTGTCTTAACAGATATTTTTTCCCATTACACTTATCTCACTACACTATTTATCTTCTTCTGAAGCAAGCTTGGATGCCCGTTCTTCCATCTGTACCTTTGCGACTTCCTCCGGTGCCTGTTCGTATCTGGCAAACTGGTAGGAGAAATCTCCGCTTCCCTGTGTCATGGAACGAAGTCTTGTGCCATAACCATATAATTCAATATAAGGAATATCCGCTAAAATCTCGGTGGTTCCTTTGTTATCCGGTGTCATGCCAAGAACTCTTGCCCGCTTCTTATTTAAATCTCCCATTACATCTCCGGTATAAACGTCTGGTAATGTAATCTTAAGGCTGGCAATCGGTTCTAAAAGCACCGGCTTTGCTTCTAAGATTCCTTTCTTTAAGGCTTCTCTTGCAGCAACCTTAAATGCCATTTCCGAAGAATCTACTGCATGATAGGAACCGTCATAAAGCACTGCCTTGATACCAAGTACCGGATATGCCGCCAAAGGTCCTTTCTGCACGCCCTCCTGAAGCCCTTTTTCTACTGCAGGGAAGAAATTCTTCGGAACCGCTCCGCCAACCACTTCCTGCGAGAACTCATAGGCTTCCTCAAGATTTCCCGATGGTGAAAAACGCATCTTTACATGTCCATACTGGCCATGTACACCAGACTGTTTCTTATATTTATATTCCACATCTGAGGTTCCTCGGATGGTTTCACGGAATGCAACCTTCGGACGGCTCAGTTCAATCTCTACTTTATACTTATTCTTTAAGGTTTCTACCAGAACCTCCAACTGCTGTTCCCCGATACCATAAATCAGTGTCTGGTGATTAGCACTGTCATTTACCGTCTTAATGGTTAAGTCTTCCTGCATGATTTTCTGCAGTGCCTGGGAAATTTTATCTTCATCACCTTTATTCTTTGCTTTATATCTCATGCCGGTATATGGCTCTGAAATACTTGTCCGGATAAAGAGTATCGGATTGGCTCTTGTAGACAGGGAATCGGTTGTCATAGCTCCGGAAAGCTTTGCTAATGCTCCGATATCTCCGGCATGAAGCTCCGGTACTTCCTGTGGCTTGCTGCCGCACATTACATAGAGCTTTCCAATCCTGCCTTCTGTATCCCGATGATGATTAAAAAGCAAATCATCGGTTTTTAACACACCGGAATTTACTTTTATCAGAGAATATTTTCCAATAAACGGGTCTACAATTGTTTTAAAAATATATGCTGATTTTGGCTTTGAGAAATCATAATCTGCGGAATATACTTCATTGCTCTTGGCATTAATTCCGGTACAGGAACGTTTATCCGGGCTTGGGAAGTATTTTATAATGTCATCTAACAAGGTATACATACCCTGTGCAAGAATGCTGGAACCCATGGAAACCGGAACCATGCTGGCATCCGCCACATTAACGCGAAGTGCCTGACGTATTTCGTTTTCTGAGAATTCATCACCATTAAAATACCGCTCCATAAATTCTTCACTGGTTTCTGCTACCGCTTCCATCAGGGCATCGGTACAGATTCCAAGGTTATTCTGGCTGTATTCCGGAATCTCACATTCTACTACTTCACCCTTATCATTCCATCTCTGGGCACTCTTACGAACCACATTGATATAGCCTACAAATTTCTCGTTTTCACGAATCGGCAGATGGAATGGAGCAATCCGCTTGCCATATAACTGCTGTAAATCTTCTACTACCTGCCGGAAGCTTGCATTATCAATATCCATCTCCGTAACAAATATCATTCTAGGAAGATTGTATTTCTCGCAGATGTCCCAGGCTTTCTTCGTACCGACTTCAATTCCGTTCTTGCCGGATACCACGATAATTGCTGCATCTGCGGCACTGACTGCTTCTTCCACTTCACCGACAAAGTCAAAATATCCCGGAGTATCTAAGAAATTAATCTTGGTATTATCCCAGATAACCGGAACAACCGAAGTATGGATGGAAAACTGTCTTTTGATTTCTTCTTTATCAAAATCACTGATAGTATTTCCATCAGAAATCTTTCCCATACGGGTTGTCATGCCGGATAAATATGCCATTGCTTCCACCAGACTGGTCTTTCCCGCTCCACCATGTCCTAAAAGCACGACGTTTCTGATTCTGTCCGTTGTAAATACTTCCATATATCATTCCTCCTGTACTATAGATTTATGTATATATTTTACTAAATCAAGTTATTTTCTTCAACCATATTATGTATTATACACAACATTTATGAATGAATTGTAAATGTGTAGTAAACATTTTGCACTATTTTTGATCATTTTATTGTGAAATTTTATATTTTCGCACGTTAAACTTTAACGCTTTAAAGTATTGACATTGTATTCTGATTCCGTTATAGTATACATGCACCACCGGAGAGATACGGTTGCATTCCGTTTCTTCTCATATTATAATAGTCCGGTCAGGTGACATTTTTTAAGTGAGGATTATAAATTATGATTATTGTTATGAAACCATCCGCTCTTCCACAGGATGTAGATAAAATTGTAGATGCAGTGGAAAAAGAAGGCTTAAAAACACATCTTTCCCATGGGGAAGAAGTTACAATCATCGGAGTTGTCGGTGATAAAACCAAATTAGATATTCAGCGCATTGAAGCCAGCCCTGAAGTAGAAAAGGTAGTTCCGATTACCGAAAGCTACAAGCTAGCCAATAAAAAGTTCCACCCACAGCCAACCAGTTTCAAGGTTAAGGATACCGTAATCGGTCCTGATACCATGACAATTATGGCAGGTCCCTGTGCCGTTGAAACAGAAGAACAGCTTCTTTGCATTGCCCGTGCAGTCAAGAAGGCAGGAGCAACCATTCTTCGTGGTGGTGCTTACAAACCTCGTACTTCCCCATACTCTTTCCAGGGTCTTGAGGAAGAAGGTTTAAAATATATGAAGACCGCTTCTGATGAAACAGGTCTTGCAACCATTTGTGAAGTAACCAGTGCACATGCCGTAGAATCTGCTGTAAAATATGTCAGCATGCTTCAGGTCGGTGCCAGAAATATGCAGAACTTCGAATTATTAAAAGAAGTTGGCCGTGCCGGTCTTCCTGTCTTATTAAAGAGAGGTCTGTCTGCTACGATTGATGAATGGTTGAATGCAGCAGAATATATTATCTCTTCCGGAAGTCCAAACGTTGCTTTATGTGAACGTGGTATCCGTACTTTCGAGACTTCCACCAGAAATACCTTAGACTTAAGTGCAGTATGTGTCTTAAAGGAACGTACCCATCTTCCGGTCATCGTTGACCCAAGCCATGCAACCGGTGTCCGCTCTTTCGTTGAGCCGCTTGCTAAAGCCGGTATTGCCTGCGGTGCCGATGGTCTGATGATTGAAGTACATAATGACCCTGCACATGCACTTTCCGATGGTCCGCAGTCTCTGAACTTCGAACAGTTCGATTCTGTTATGGAACATATCAAACCATATATTTCCTTAAGCGGAAGGAGCTTAATGTAACATGGACTTTAAGAAAATCGGTTTTATTGGTCTTGGTCTTATCGGCGGTTCGCTGGCTAAGACCATAAAACGCATTTACCCGGAAACAGAACTGATTGCCACATCCGGTCATCTTTCTACCATAACTGCAGCTTTTGAGGACCATACTATTTCCAATGATACGCTGCTTGCAATGAAAGATTTCTCCGACTGTGATATTATCTTTCTCTGCTGTCCGGTACAGAAAAATATTGAATACATAAAAGAATTAAAGCCCTTTTTGAAAAAGGGCTGTATTCTTTCTGATGTAGGAAGTGTCAAAGGGGATATTCATGAAAGTATTACAGCCCTTGAGTTAGAATCCTTTTTTATTGGCGGACATCCTATGGCAGGTTCTGAAAAGACCGGCTATCAGGCTGCAACCGCCTATTTATTGGAAAATGCTTATTATATTTTAACCCCGACTGCCAAAACTGATACCACAGTACTTCATGCGTTCCGGGATTATATTGCATCCTTAGGCTCAGTTCCTATGATTATGGATGCGAAAACCCATGACCATGCAACCGCTTCTATCAGTCATCTGCCGCATATTATTGCAGCAAGTCTTGTGAATCTGATTCGTGAAACCGATGATGAAAATGAGACGATGAAGACGATTGCAGCAGGCGGATTTAAAGATATTACAAGAATTGCATCCTCTTCTCCTGTAATGTGGCAACATATCTGTGCCTCTAACCGGGAGCAGATTTTAACACTCATTGACCGCTATACGGAAGAATTAAATACCATGCGTAGTCTGATTGCTGAAAGAAAAGAAAAGGAAATCTATGATTTCTTCTCTCATGCCAAGGATTACCGGGATTCTATCACCATTACTTCTTCCGGTCCATTGCGTAAAGTCTTTGAATGTTATTGTGATCTGATTGATGAAGCCGGTGGAATTGCAACCATTGCTACGATTCTTGCCAGCAACAATATCAGTATTAAAAATATTGGAATTATCCATAACCGTGAATTTGAAAACGGTGTACTTCGTATTGAATTATATGAAGAAGAAGCACTTAACTGTGCCATTGCACTGCTTCGCAAATATCATTATACAGTTTATGAACGATAATATTTAGATAAAATATTGACAATATTTCAGAATGCATCCAGAAAGGATTTTATTATGCAGATCAAAAAAGCCCATGCCTTACATGGAGAAATAAATATTCCGGGAGACAAATCTATTTCCCATCGTGCAATTATGTTTGGTTCGCTTTCCAACGGCACAACCGAAATCACCAATTTCTTAGAGGGTGCCGACTGTCTTTCTACGATTTCCTGCTTTCAGGAAATGGGCATTAAAATTGAGCAGAAAAAAAACTGTGTACTTGTCCATGGAAAAGGATTACACGGTCTAAAGGAGCCACAGCATATCTTAGACGCGGGGAACAGCGGAACTACTACCCGGCTGATTTCTGGTATCTTAGCCGGTAATCCATTTGTCAGCCAGTTAGATGGGGATGATTCCCTTCGCACCCGTCCCATGAAGCGTATCATGGAACCGCTTCGTCTCATGCAGGCAGATATCGAAAGTTTAAAGGATAACAACTGTGTTCCTTTAAAAATAACCGGACATGAATTACATGCCATTGATTATACTTCCAAGGTTGCATCTGCCCAGGTAAAATCCTGTATACTTTTAGCCGGCTTATATGCAGACGGAATTACCAGCGTAACGGAACCGGTACTCTCCCGCAACCACACAGAACTAATGCTTCGCTCGTTCGGCGCTAAAGTCACCTCCGAAGGAACAACTGCATCCATTGCACCGGATCCTGTTTTAAACGGACAGAAAGTGGAAGTTCCTGGAGATATTTCTTCGGCAGCCTATTTTATTGCGGCAGCGTTACTTACTCCTGGTTCCGAAGTCTTAATCCGCAATGTTGGAGTCAATCCCACAAGAGACGGCATCTTAAAAGTTGCCAAAGCAATGGGCGGCTCCATCGAACGGCTGAATCCAAGAACTGCATCCGGTGAGCCGGTCTGCGACCTTCTGGTAAAAGGCAGTTCACTTCATGGTACCGTGGTGGAAGGGGAACTCATCCCGACTTTAATCGATGAAATCCCTGTGATTGCTGTTATGGCAGCCTTTGCAGAAGGAATCACCATTATCCGGGATGCTGCAGAACTTAAGGTAAAGGAAACCGACCGTATTCTTACGGTAACAGAAAACTTAAAGTTATTAGGCTGTGATGTTACCCCAACGGATGATGGCATGATTATTCACGGCGGAAAGACCTTACACTCCGCAGCCATTGATGCAGGACTTGATCACCGGATTGCTATGAGCTTTGCCATTGCTGCGTTAAATATTGATGGCGGTATCGAATTAGAGCATTCCGAAATTGCAGAGGTTTCTTACCCTGATTTCTACAAAGATTTAGAAAAATTATCTATGTAAATCATATGTCAGATTATAAATCCACTTAAAAAAGCACCAAATCTGCTACAGGCAGTTTTGAAAACATCAAACCGCTTTCAGCCCTTTATTTTCAAGGGTTAAAAGCGGTTTTCATCAACACATTTTATTCTGTAACTCAGTTTTTCTTTTAGACATCATTGAAAATCTGATAAATATCAATTTTTAATGCATCGGTATCTGACATTCCAACAAATACACAGCCATATTTATAGGTTCCGTCCCCCTTCGGGTCACATCTGACAATCTCAAGTACCGCATCAATGACCTCTTTCGTCCAGATCTGAATCTTGGTATCATAGTAGGTTCCAACTTTCAAATTCTGGTCAGAAACAAATCCGATTCCGGAACGTGAAATATCAGTAACTACCACATGAATAAATTTTAAAGTAGTAATATCATCCTGATCCAGACGTTCCAGCTGAACAGATACATCTAAATCCAATCGTTTATGTTTTCTTCTCTCGTCCATAGTCCTCTCCTTCTATCAAGATTAAAGCTAATAAAATTATTTTATCCTATATTTCGAATTCTGACAATAAGAAATTATTTTATCAGCATAGCATCCCCTATGTGTCTGGTTCGCTTTAATATCTTTCTTTTATAAGCACATTTATCATTTTACCACAGGCTGTCAAGATTAACAATCGTCGTATCATGGGTCATTGGAACTATTTGCACTGTTCTAAAATACCCTTGATTTCCTGTAACTTGACAGCTCCGATTCCTTTAATCGTTCCGATTTTCTCCAGAATCTTGTCTGTGTCGATTGTCGGAGTTGCTTTCTTTCCCTGATTGAAGCCCTCACTTCTGGCTTTCTCTACCCTGTCCTCGACATAGTGTACCAGTTGCTCGTCCGTCATTTTCCGCATTTTGACAGCTTTATCATGTATCTTGTTCTCGTCCTCTGTCCTGCGGCAGCTTCTCGTTTTTCCCATAGCTTAGTCCTCCTCGTCTTTGATATTCTCCAGCATGGTAATAGCTTTTCTCATTGCAATGTGCAGCTTAGTGGTATCGTACTGACTTTCGTTATATGTTTCATAATCTCTCGGGGAACACACATAGTCCTGCGGAAGCCAACCTCTTTTTATGTGTTCCAGAGTTTCTATAACATCTGATTTACTCATACTGTCAAGAGCTTCTATATCGTCCTTATCATATTCCGTCACTGTATATGTCTTAGGCATTTTTCTTCCTCCTGTAATTCTGAATTGTCTAATTCGTTGCCGATAACTTCACAATCTTCCGAAAATCCATTCAAATCAGAAAATGTAAAATAACTGTCGTGATAACAAATGTTTCTGCTTAATGCCCAGCAATGATTTGTAGTGTCAAAAAACACCTTGTATTCGCCATTTACAGTCGAAATAAAACCGCCTATTTTTACAATATCGTTCTCCCAAATCAGCTTGCCATTCTTGTCCTTTAAGCCTGTGCATTGGCAGAGAGTCTTAGAATCGCACGCCCATTTACTTCTGTCTTTTTCCTCTATTGCACATCTATCTCCTTGTAGTGCTATAAGTAATCCGGTACGCCATATAGAGTTGCAATCTTTTGCTTTGAATAAATATCTTTCCATATCTCCTCACTTTCTGCTGCGGCAGCTTCTTGTTTTTCCCATAGTCACGCCTCCTGTATTTTCTTGATGTGCAGCACATAATATTTAACACCCGGCTCTGCTCCCCATTCCGGGTTGCCGGTTCCTTTTGTAAGTGTGCATGTTGCTTTCGCCTGTCTGGAGCTTCTGGAATATCCGTTCCTGAATATAATTTCCTTTTCAGGCGGTGTTGTGTCGCCTACTCCGTCTATGCCTCGAAATAGCCACTGGCACCCGAACACACTTTCAAACCTTGAATCGTAGTACGGTTTTATTTCCCGGTATTCTTCCGTCTTTTCTCCAGACAAAATCATGTCATACCATTTTTTCTTAATCGGCAGTACCAGCATCTTCATCATCTCCTTTATCCTGTTTGCCAGATAATTTATTTATATCGTCTGTCGGGCAGAAAAACCACATCATTATCAGCAGTGCAATCCACATTGAACCATAGTTGAATCTGCTTATATTCCCTCGTATTAAAATCATAAGTCCACATATAAACCATGGCAAACAATTCCAGTGCTTGTAATAATATGCTTTCAGCCGTTTCCTGATTTTTCTCATGCGTCGCTCCTATTCCTCCCAGAACTGTTCTGCTTTGAATCTATCGCCCATATCCATGAAATAATCAAACAGAAATTCTCTCTGCTTCTTTGTTAGCTCTTTTATGTTTGTGACAATATAGCCGCCGGTTCCAGACGGATTGTGTATCAGGCAATAGCCTTTTACCTGTGCCAGAAAATCACGATACAATCTCATTTCTCCTGTACCCAGATTTTCTTTTCTCCATGCTCTGTATTCTGTTTCAAAGCCTTTCTTCTCGCAGATTTCCTCTGCTGATTCTTCATGCTCTCCGAACGGACTTTCTGTAAATTCTCCGGTTGGAGATAGCCAGCCGAACTCCTTTTCTTCAACTTCTTTAGGTTTCTTATCGGTTCCCGGCAAGATTCCATTGTTGAGATTTTCCATGTGTTTTCGCAGTTTGTCTGTATCAATTTCACGACTGGTTATCTCCTCATAATTAAGGGGCTTGCCGTCCTTTCCGTCTTTCAGCATTACCATACGGCAGGTTCCCCACTCCATTTCAGCAAATCCCAAATTGAAGCACTCCATGACATAAAACAGTCCAATCTTAATTTCAGGATTTCTTATTATCTCCACCATGTCTATAAAATTCTTGTCTGCCAGTGCCTCCCATACCAGATGAAAATAGTAAACGATATTCTTCTCAAATGATTCGCACCTGCCACCAGAGTTGATATTTACCGTAGTGTCGCAGTAATCATTCTTGCAGTGGTGTTTACATTCTGTGTTTTTGCATTTTACTTTTCTTGCCATAGTCGCCTCCTACTTCTCCGGGAATTGATATACGATATTCTTTCTGTATGTCGCCGGTCTTTGTGCTTGTGCCGACTGATCGAAAAATTCATTTGTGTAACATTCTTCCTCGTATGCTCCGCAGAAATCTTTCAAGACCGCCAGACACCTTTCCTTGCTGTCATACTCTGCGATTTCTTCAAGGCAGCCGTCGGAAATGCAGATTGTGTGTCTGACGGTTTCCTGCTTGCCTTTCTTGCTGATGTCCTCGTTATACTCCAGTGCATTAAAAGCTCTACCGAACCACAACACCCTCTCTTTGTTCTGTGATACTATAATCATTCTGATTCCTCCTTTAGCATGGACCGCCCTCTGCCCCATGAAACGCTCCGGCTGGGTATAGCCAGTCCCCTTTTACATAAATATCATCTGTTGTGAACTCTCCTGTGATAAGGCTCCTGATAGCCTCTTTGTCGCCATGATATACGCAGGATTCCGTATCTCCGACAAATTCATCAAGATTACATTTGTTATCAAGCGTGAACCCCAAAACATTTTCATCATTTCGCAGTGCTTCAAAATCCTCTGGGTATAATTCCCTAATTCCAGCAAACAGCTTTGGTGTTGAGAAAATGCACATAGCACAACTACACCGATTCCAGCCGGCTCTATAACATGGGTGTGGATTTACCTTGTGCCGCTTCAAAACCTCCCAGACATCTTTCTCCGAATAGTCTATTACTGGTCGCCACTGGTGGACTGTCCGTTTCAGTTTCTTTTCAGCATTGGTTCTGTGTATCTCAATCTCATTATATTTTGACCTGCCGGAAGATTCGCCCCTGCGTTCTCCAGACACAACCAGTATCCTTACGCCTTGTCTCGTCTTTTCAAGGTTTGCTGTCACACTATCCTGAACAGCTGCTTTTAGGTTTCCACTACACCAGCGTCCCTGATGTGTTCCGCCCTTTGCAGGGAACTTGTGACGCTTGCCTCCGATTTCTTCCAGTTTATTCAGCGAATCCATGTTTGCCATGACGCTATCCGCAACCATTATTTTCAGGTATGCACTACACCACCTTGTACGCAAGTCCGCTGTCTTTGCCGGAAACTTCTGTCTACAACCGTACTCTTTCAGTTTCTCCTCCATGTCGTCTATGGAGCTTTCCTTTATCGCTTTGCACTCCAGATATTTCTTGGACGGCTTACATTGTATGATTTCGCCAGTGTCCGGCTCGCACCATTCAACCGGTTCGCTGGTTCCTATCCGGTACAGCTCCCCGAAAAATCCGTTTACTCTCCATGATAACCGGAGCGGTACATTTTCAGCCTCCGCAAACGCTCTTACATAGTTTTGAGTACATCTCCAGTCCATTCTACGGCTTGGGTGTCCTCCGTCTATATCGTGGTGCCAGAACTCTATCCTATCTTTCGGAACCCCAAGCTCCAGCAATTTGTAGTAGCAAGCTATGCTGTCCTTTCCTCCAGATAACAGTATTGCTATGAGGTCGTATTCTTCCAGAGGTAGTAAACTGTCAAGGTATATGCTCTTGAAATGCTCAGTGTCTTGTCGCCCCGGAACTCTTGGCTTGATTCTTACACCCATTCCATAAATAGGAGTGTCCGGTTTTCCATGAACGACCGGAGTATCTTTCGTGCAATCAGAATCTTTTATATATTCCTCCGGGAATAAATTCATCTGTCCTTTCATTTTCGCCTCCTGATAAATGCAAAGCTCCGCTTTTATACGGAGCCTTGCGGTTGTAGCGGCATAAAGCCGCTGATTGTCTGATTATGAGATTTTGGAAATCTGGAAGCAGACCGGCACACGATACGAATTAGACGCATACCAGTTGCCGGCATACCCACCGTCGCCCACACTGCACGCAAGCGTCGAATAGCCGCTCCCGACAGAAGCCAACCAATACACTCTTGTATCTCCGTCCTCGTCCACTCTGATTCTGTTTCTTGCGTCCTTGTAATAATCAAGCTGCTTATACAGCCCCTTATCTCCGTAGCAGTTATCCTCGTCGAATACCTCTGACGCAGCCGGTAAGAACAGTTTTGTTGTGTATGTACCGCAGTTGCCGTCTTTGTCTTTCCACTCTCTGTCTACATCACTAATAACTGCCTGTAAGTCCTCCGGCAGCAATCCCCAGATTGTAGAATCAATGTAACCTCTGATGTCAGAATCAGGATAGCCGCCCTTGTTGGTGTCCTGTTCGTTCCATTCAACTTCTCCACCGATAAAGTTTCTGGTTTCAAATCTCACATACTGGTCCGTCACATCTGTTACCACAAACTCTGCCGGTGTGCCGTCTGTAAGCTCGCAGGAAACTGTTGCTCCAACCTCTATCGGGATAATGCCTTTCTTAATCTTCTCTGCCAGTTCCTCCCAGTTCATCTTGCGGTGCTGTTTTACAGTTCTGATAAAGTCAATGCTGCCCTCCTGTTTGTCCTCTGCTTCTGTTGCCGGTTCCTCGCTGTCGCAACTGCACTTGCAATTCATGTGTTCCGGGAACGGTCTTAATCTCTCTACCGGAATAGCTGTTACTCCTATCTGGATTCCCTTGTGGTTCTCGGCGTATTCAAGGAACGCCTCACGCTCTCTCTGGATAAGGTCATCTTTACCGACAACCTCCATGCTGATACCTCTTGTTTTGATTTTGAGTTTGCTCATTTTGTTTTCCTCCTGAAATTTGATTGTGATATATTTAGGTCCGGCGGCTTTATACCACCGGAGTACCTACTGCGTGATGTTCTCTGTTTCTCCAGCAAAGCAGTTGCCGCAATACCGGTAGAACATAGCTCCGTCATTTTTGCCTACTGTTTCAAATGTGGCGTATGTCGCCTGATACTTCCCTGTTTTCTGATTCATCATGTGGCTGTGCGGTTCGCCTACCTGCAACAACGACTGTGTGAGTGTCCTCGGCGGTAGAATATTCAGAAAATAATCGTAGACATCTTCGCCTACAATATCGCCCGGCTTGCAGTATGCTCCCCAGTCTGTATTTTCTCTGCTATGCTCGTCTGCGTACTTTTCCCAGCCCTTGATTGTCTTGATTTCCGTATTTGTCGTTAAATTCATCTTCCCAACGCTTCCTTTCGCAAATTGTGATAATGTCTGGTACATGGTGTCCATTCAGAACATTCAGGGCTTGCAGCTCTGTTATTCCGCACCGATTCTGTAATTCAATCCGTAGCTCTCGCCGCTCCCTGATGTCCTGATTGCCATAATCTGGCAGGGCTTTCAACCGCTTCTGGTACTCATATACAATTTGCCTTGTCAAAAGCTCTGCCATGACTGATACCTCCTATGCTGTTTCCTCCAGCTTTTCCAGTTCTTTGATAACTCTGCTTAATGCGTACTTGGCATTTGCTGTAAGCTGTCTCTGCCAGCAGCCGTTTTTCGGCGACCACTTGAATCCGTTACCTTTCAGAATATCTCTGACCTTATCCTCCGGCTTGCCCTCAAAGAAAAGTTGCAAACGCATGATGTCCGCATTCTCTACCACCTTGCAGAACTTGTTTTCTGCTTCCTGATTGCCCTTTTCCTTTGCGGCTCTCAAACTGTTTAAGCGGCTCTCAATCCTCTTGATATTGGCGTTGTTGTTCTGGAGTGCGTATGACGGATAGCCGATTCTTCCGCAGAAATCCGGTTCCCTGAAATTCTTAATCTGGTCGTCAGAGTAGCCCATATCCTTTAACTGCTCGTCGCCTTTGGCTGTATCTTTCAGCTTTACCGCCTTATTGACCGCTTTCATCATTTCCTGATTTTCTTTCAGGCTCTCCAGCTTTTCTTCCAGAAGTTCGATTGCCTGTGCGTCCCCGGATAAAATCGGCTGTTCCATTGGCAGCAGATGTTCTATCTTTGTGGCGTAGTTCTCCAGATACTTCCAATCGTTCATCAGGGTTTCTCTGCGGCTGTTCTGCTTTTCCTTTTTTCTTACCGGAAAATTACCGGCTCCGGAAATCAGGATTGACGGACAGCTTGCTTCGTTTCTGTAATAGGCATTGAAATACTCTGCCAGCTTGCGGCTGTATCTCTCTGCCATGTGCTGTGCTTTTTCTGCAAGGTTCGGTTTCTTCTCCTTGATTTTCTCTACTGTGTCATAAACTCTGTTTACCATGTTCTGGTACTCTGATGTAGCACTTCCGGCTACATATCCGCTCATTGAATTAGCTTCTTTTGCGGCTCTTGCTGTAAGCTCGTTGATTGTGAAAAACAGTCTTTCCATTGTGATTCCTCCTGTGATTTGAATATCTATGCTTTCTCACTGGTTGCCCTCCAGTGGTAGCAGCTTTGGTTCTTTTCTCTGTGCTTCCCTGATGATTGTGTCCCGGAACTCTCTAAGCGTCCGGTTCTCTTTCCAGAGGTCGCTATTTTCTTTTCTGGCTTCTCCCAGAGATTCAATCAACTTTCCTCTTTCCTCCACCAGTGAGTACAGAATGTCGATTGCTTCCGTTCCCCATACCTCGTAGATATAGGCGATTTGCTGTGTGCCTATGATTG
>ENA-ORIC01002100-ORIC01002100.1-human-gut-metagenome-genome-assembly--contig:-NODE-2100-length-17116-cov-5.292740_pt1 | contig 17116 bp, 16 predicted proteins | sample MGYA00243023_ERZ508732 | MGnify/ENA primary metagenome ERZ508732 (study PRJEB26277, sample SAMN04329767) | human gut metagenome | biome: human-associated habitat | host: Homo sapiens | place: USA...
CTTGATATAAATATGGAAGAAGTTTATGTCTGTGCCAAGTATGATGATAAACGGAATGATTTTGCTGTTTCGTTTTATGAAAAAGGTCTGTGCACTTTGCCGGAGAATCAAGGGCATGGAGCCTTCTGCATCATGATGGAAATAATGTTAGGCGAAGGGCTTTCTTACCGGTATGTTTCAAAAATAGAGTGGACCGACAGGCTGGAAGAAGGCATGTTCCCCCTTCCTGCTCTCCGTGGATATATTGTAAAAACATTAAAAGATAACGGAAAGGAAGTGCTTGAGAACCCTAAAGATGTTTTTGTTTCCTATCAATTGGATCCGGAAGAAAACGATGAGCTACGGTATGATGTGGCTATCGGCAGCACCAACTTCTCCAACTTGGTTTCACAATATTATGAAAACAATACAACTCTCTTTGATAAAATAAATCATTATGGATCACAAGCTGTGTTTCTGGCGTTTCCATACAACAATATAAGCGCAGAACATCAGAAAACAGTTTTGGACTTCAGATATGCATTGGAAGATAGGATTGAGAAAGAAATTCTGGATACCGACGGATTAGGCCTACTATTGGGTGGTGCAATAGGAACTTGTTGCTGCTATATGGACTTTCTGCTCTATGACGTTAAAGGCTTTATAGAAAAGGTCTTGCCGGTATTGCGTGAATATCCGCAATATTCGTTCTACCTTTCCGATTTTCGGCAGCACTGCCAATTAATAAGATTGACTGATGCAGAAATGGAAGATTGCTAATAAGGTCAAGATAACAGCTTAACGCTGTTCCTCACCAAACCATTATCAACCATAAAACGTAGAAATATGTACGAAGAATTTTTAGAAAAAAGCCTCAATAGCAAGAGGCAAGCAGTAGATGATACTTTTATTGCTAAATATGCTGATTTGTCTTATCCCGAACTGAATACTTTATGGCAGGAGGTCGGGTTAGGAAGTTTTTGTAATGGGCTGTTTAAGCTCATCAATCCATCCGATTATCAGGATGTGATAAACTCCTGTTTTGAAAAGGAGGATGACCAATCATTTCTACCATTCATGTGTACGGCTTTCGGCGATCTCTTTGCCTATGTAAAGAATCCGAGACTGAATAATTACGTCGTTTATCTGAATGTCAGATACGGAACATATTTAATACTTCCTGCCAATCTTCGTGCGATTTTTAATAAGGTAATGGTAAATGAAAGTTTCTTGAAAGGCTGGTTTGATTTAGAAAATTATCCTGTAATACAGGAGAAACTCGGAACTCCAGACTATGACGAGTGTTTCGGATATTCTCTACTTTTGGCTTTGGGAGGAAGTGAGGATATTGAAAACATCAAGATAGTCAAGACCATTCCGTACATAGACATTTGTACCCAAACAATCGGCGAATTTGAAGTTGCAGATAAATGGTGAATATAGAATAGGTTGATAACGAAGCAGGATAACGGCAAGCCGTTCCCTGCTGAACCATGTTTGCCCTGCATGGGCAACAACTATAGGGTGTAAGTCCCGAACGAGCCTTGATAGTGGGAATCGTTAGCTTCAGGCAAGGGTGTCCACCGTGAGGGGAATCCGAAGGAAGCCGTCGGCAAATCCTCGGTCTGACGAACAGAAACCGGATATAAGGCATGACGTATGTGGGCGAGACTGCATGTCAAGTCGAAGCCCTAAACTATCCGGACATACGTATTGTAAATCCGGCAGATATATGAGGAGAAAGTTGTTGCTCTTAACGGGGGAGGTCTCCCGGACACGTATTCGTAACAGGCGTGGTTGAAACAAGATTTATCGGGAGAAGTCAGCCGATTCCATAGTAGTTCCGACTGCGGAACGAAGGGATGAACATTAGACGGTCTGATAGCCATAAATTAAGGAAATGCGTTGAAAGCCGCCAACTCCACAAGGAGGCTTCGTACTAAGGGTATGTCGGAAACAAGGAGGATAGTACAGAGTGCCGAGTATGACCTTGCATTTATGGATGTGGACGACCAATTGTAGAACGTAATAATAAAGGTAAGTATGCTTGAAGATATACTTAGTGCCGAAAACATGAGAGCCGCCTATCAACGTGTCGTTTCCAATAAAGGTGCGGCAGGTATTGACGGTATGGGAGTGGATGAACTCCACGCCCACTTATGCGAGAACTGGGCTGGGATTAGAGACCAGCTACGGCAAGGTACTTATATGCCCTCCGCAGTCCGTAAGGTGGAGATACCGAAGCCCAACGGGGGTAAACGTATGCTGGGCATACCTACCGTGACCGACCGCTTAATCCAGCAGGCAATCGCCCAAAAGTTAAGCGTGATGTATGACGGGAATTTTAGTGACAGCAGCTTTGGCTTTCGTCCGCAGCGTTCTGCCCACCAAGCCGTGGAACGAGCCTTATACTATCTGAATAATGGCAGTAACAAGGTTGTCGAACTTGACTTGGAGAAATTCTTTGACCGTGTGAACCATGACAAACTGATGTCCGTTCTCTACGAGCGTGTCTCGGATAAGATTCTGTTGAAGCTAATCCGCAGATACCTGCAAGCAGGCATAATGGAGGGAGGTGTGGCAAGTCCCCGTACAGAGGGCACACCGCAGGGTTCACCGCTGAGTCCCGTCCTGTCAAACATACTGCTCGATAAACTGGATAAGGAACTGGAACGGCGAAAACTCCGTTCTGTCCGCTATGCGGACGATTGCAGTATCTATGTATCCAGCACACGGTCGGCAGAGAGAGTGTTGCAAAGTATCACGACATACTTGGAAGAGAAATTACTCCTGAAAGTAAACCGTGAGAAAAGCAAGGTGAGCCGTCCCAAAGAAAGCCAACTGCTTGGTTTCAGCTTTTGGTGTATGGCAAAAGGCAAATGGGCTGCGTGTGTCGCCTCGAAGCCTAAAGTACGGCTAAAGGAGAAAATACGCAGAATAACCAAACGCAACCGTGGTGTCAGCGTCCGACAGATAACTGAGGAACTCCGCATGGCTACCTATGGATGGATAAACTACTTCCGTGTAGCCAATTGCCACAAGTTTCTTCGCCGCATGGATGAAAGAATAAGAAATCGGCTGCGTGCCTATATCTGGAAGCAATGGCAGTTCATCCGTACCCGTAAGAGGAAATTGCGCAAGTTCGGAGTACCCGAATGGTCTCTGCATAAGATTGCGAACACCCGAAAGGGTCCCACACGCATGGCGTTAATACTGAATACGGTACTTACTGACAAATACTTGCGGAACATGGGTTTTGCTCCCATGCTCGAATATTACGAGAAGAATACAACATGTCTAATGAACCGCCGTGTACCGAACGGTACGCACGGTGGTGTGAGAGGTCGAAACGGGAAATAATCCCGTTTCTCCTACTCGATTCTTATCGGCATCTACTTGGGACTGAAAGCGGCGGTGTATCTGATAGAGTATGCGGTACGGCATTCGGAGTAAAACGATAACATAACAAACAGACAAAGGATATGAAAGCGAACAGAAAATGCCCGGTGTTGCCTCTTCTACTGACAGGGATAGTGGCGGTATTCTCCCTGTACGGCTGTTCTGCCACACGGGGAGTGGAAAAGGTGTCGTGCCACATCGAATACGACACGGTGGTGACGGCGGAGGAACTGAATATGGACGTAGAGAACCCGATATGGACGGCACGCAGCCCACGCGGTTATCTCCGCGATACGGAGGAGGTAACGGACGTCATACGGGATGACGTGAATTTGATCTGCCGTTATGTATTCTACTGGAAAAAGCGGCTCGCCAAAGTTTATGTTTACGATTGGACGGAAGAAGGAACTCCATTAAAATATATCCAGTTCCGGTACTTGGGCTGTCCCGACTTACCGGCAGAGTCCAGAGCCGAGGAGTACATGATCTATCCCGTTTTTTCGACAAAGCTCAGGACTTACTACTATGACAAGGACGGGAACATAACCGGGATGACAGACGACCTCCATCTCTCAGGTTTCCGCCTGTGTCCCCGTCAGGTATTGTACATCGGCGACCGATATACCCGGCGGTGCAGGAGCCGGAAGAACGCTGAAAGCCGTGTCGTCCCCCACCAGTCCCCCGCCGAGCCTAAGCGGTGGCGCTATTTCTTTTGGGACAGGAAAGGAAACAGATGGATGCTCATCATAAACGATGCCACGGGGAAGGTAATCAGTAAGAAAAAAACATACTGACAGTAAACTGACGGTCGGATGATGCGGCACGGAAGATTTTACGACTAAAGATAAACGAGCGATTATGGATATACACAGAATATTAGGATATTTATTTTATAAGACAGAACGTCTGACCTGGATGATGGACACAAGGATGTATTCATGGCACACGCCGTTGATATTAAGCATTATCTTGACCATTTACAGCGCAGACATCGCATTGGCTTGCCTTATGACTGCGGAAAATATTCCCATTCATCCGTACAATGGTTTAGCCGATACCATCGTGTGGGGATTCGGCATCTGGTGTGCCATCCTATGGATTGCCTTACATGCGTATTACCATCATAAAAGGAGGTATCTGAAAATAAGGCAAGACAAGTCATATGAACAGTGCAGCAGTATCTGGGCTGTACTGTTCCTGATATTGCCGCTTGTCATTCTGATTGTGCTGGGGCATATCGCTGACGGTGAAATGATATGACAATCCATACATTATACCACTGACCTGTGTGAGATTTTCAATCTGCTCCCACTTCGTCATATTCTGATTCTTCATACCTGGTTTCATATATGACATCCAAAATCCTGCCTGTTTCCCCGTCGATGCTGTAACGGGCGTATTTTCTGTAAAAAGGAGATACAGGGTTTGCTTCCGGTCCCTTCTCAAAGTCGAGATTAATATCCGCAAGCCAAATTTTCGTATTTTCATCATAACTCAATTTGAAAGAAAAGCGGACACCACTGGGGGATATTCTACGCGATTTTCCTTCTTTCAAATCAATCATCTTTTCTTCCGCTAAAATAGACAAAACATCATAGGGCGAAACATCTCCATATATGTTATCTTGATTGATTTGCTCCTTGACATCTCCATTCTCGTCATACGAACTCCAAAGCCCAACTGCCAAATTTGCCAACCTGTGCTTGATAATTGCAATGTCTCCATTTTCCCAATAAAACAGATAATACCATTCGTAAGATGGAAACGAAGGGAATATCTGAGCCTGTGCCAAATATTTATTATCAGTCTCAATACGTAAATCTTCTATATAGAAAGCCCATCCTTCTTTTACGAAATGCACAGACCGGGACTTTTCAAAAAGGTCAGGAGTTATTCTTGTGTTCAGGATGACATTGGGATATTCACCAGCATGGATATTCTGCGCATGACATACCGCCATGATAACGGTTGTCATAATGAGCATAACGAACATTTTTCTCCATCCATACATTACACCACTGACCTGTATGACATTTTCAATCTGCTCCCACTTCGTCATATTCTGATTCTTCATACCTGGTTTCATACACGACATCCAGAACCCTGCCTGTTTCCCCGTCAATCCTGTAACAGGCGTATTTTCTGGAAAAAGGAGAGACAGGGTTTGCTTCCGGTTCTTTCTCAAAATCGAGATTAATATCCGCAAGCCATATTCTTGTCTTTTCATTATAATTTAAATTGAAAGAAAATTCAAATCCTTCTGATGACGCTCTACGTGATTTTCCTTCTGACAAGGAAATAACTTTTTCTCTCTCCAGTATGGACAATATATCCTGTGGAGATACTCTGCCGAATTTTTTACTGTAATCAACCTGTTCGGATATATTGCCGTTTTCATCAAAAAAAGTCTGGATTCCCACCGGCAGATTTGCCACACACTCTACGATCATTGAAAGTCTGCCGTTGCTCCAATACCTTACATAATACTGAGAGTAGGACGGTGACAATGAAAGGACATGTCCGCAAGCCATTTCCCTATCAGTCAAATCCCGTATATCCAACATATAGAACATCCATCCATCTTTTTCGAAAACCGCCTGCAGAAATCTGCCTGAAAAGGTATCAGCTTCCAATCGGGTGTCCAATATCACATCGGGATATTCCCTCTCACTGGAATAACCGTCCACAGGAACAAGCAAGATTGCTGCCATGACCTCCATGAACAAGGCGGCATATCCTTTAATCCTGTTTATGAATTCCGTATCCATACATCTCTTCATTTATTTGTCTTATAACTGACCTTCAATTCAGCTATCAATCCTGTATTCATACATTCTGTCTCAGTCGTAATAAAAACGGTAAATGCCTATAATTGATACTAAAATACTAAAATGGCGAGAGCGAAGGCAAAACGACAGTGTGAAATATGTATAAATAATCATAAAATGCAACTTTAATATAAGTATATGACTTCTGCTTCAAAAGAAAGAAGCTATATTTATAGAGAAACAGACTGAACCATTAAATTGAATGAATAACATGGTGCCTAAGATTTATTATTTGAATGAAGCATCCACTACAGGTATCTGTATATTGCTCGTATTGAAGTTATTGTTTCCCGAAATCATAGCCGGGACTTGGTTTGTGAGTGCGGTCATTATATTGATGGCCATCATTCTTTATTATGAAATGAACAGAAAAAAAGAGCAGCGCCCCTTATTGTACACCATGCAGAGGGAACTATTTCTGACTCCTTTTCTCTGGTTTTATTATTATTATGAGAAAGCGCTGTTTATAGTCGCCATATTGTGCTTCTTCACCGATTCCGACGATTCGCCTCTGGTTATGTTCATGCCTTTTATTCTCGGCATATATATCGGATTGAAGGTCGCTGTCAATCTGATTGAATATGCAATACAGAAAAACAGGAAGTTAAGTTAGAGAACAATGAAAATCAAGGAATATGATACCGATGAGCTGCTGATGATAGCCAACAATGTTACCGGAGAATATCCGGAAAAGAAGGTCAGGCAGGCGAAAGAGGAACTGTACCGGCGCGGTGTAGATGACAAGGTGATAGCCGACATCATGGAAGAGAAAGAGGAAGCCTTCATGAGAAGGCTGGATGCCGCCGCCCTTGCGGAACAGGCACGGCTCGACAAAGAAAGAGAGAAGAACAGGAATGTCAGTTACCGGTGGTGGGAACTGATACCGATGTTCCTGTTCGCCCCATTTTATATGTCCTATGGAATGAGGCGTCTTCCAGGTATCATTGTTCTACTGCCTGTCCACCTACTAAGCTGGACTCCTGTTGACTTCAGCGATATGTTCAGGGAACTGAGAAGGCTGAAGGAGGAAAAATATGACCTGAAATTCAAGCAACGGCTTACAGCACTGATTGCAGGAGACCTGATCTATTTTACCGGAGTATGGTATTACTTTATCAGTCCCAATCTATAATCCTACCAGAAAAAACTGTATTTCACTTATAAGAACATACACCCCATTTCTACAATACAATAAAACCGTGCATTGATTTTTGTCAGGATTTGGAACAATAGTCCAGCGACTCCACGCTACTTTTGCCGGAAAACCATTATAAACCATTAAAACAGAGAAAGATGAAGCTGAAAATTACAGAATCGGTGCTTGCGGAGGCATACAGGGCAAAAGTGTGCAGGGAACGGATGGAAGAACTGGCGGAGAGCATACGGAAGTCGGTGAAGGAACGACACTCGCTGCCAAAGATGAGAATACGGCTGGCGGAGTACGGCAATGACACGGAGCTGATGCTGACGGCAGTGAGCGCACTGCGAAAGGATAAGGAAGCACCGTCGGCAAGGGACAGGGATTTCAGGGCATGGATGCTTATGCTGTGCCGCTCACGCGAGTATGAAGTGATCTGCTACATGTGCAATGAACTGACGGATGCATGGGAACGGAAATACCGGACACGGGAAATGCTGGTGCTGTGTGACGTGCTGCATACACTGAAAGGCCATGCACGCACAAACGAGATGACAAACAGGGTATGCGACTATTTCTTCAGGGAAAGACGCAACAAGCTGTATGGTAGGAATTTCCGCATAGAGGAAAAGGATATGGCATACGCCGAGAGCAGGCTGCCGGAACTGGACAAGGCGGTATTCCGCATGACAGTGAACCACTACAGCCACCGCACATTCGTGGCGGAAGAACTTGCCGGACTGTGCGGCATAGGGTATTCGCTGATGCGGCGCAAGTTCAAAACATACTACGGCACGGGGCCATCGGAGTGGCTGCGCCGGGAGCGGATAAGGCGCATAGAGGAGGATATGGAATACCGGGTGGAACTGCCGCTGAAGGAAGTGGCCGAGCGCAACGCCTTCGGCTCGGCAAGCAATTTTGCGGACTTCTGCCAGAAGCAGACCGGAATGAGTCCGTGCGAACTGAAAGCCATAGGACATGAGAAATGGGAGAAGCGCAGGATGGATTTCTGGAACCAATAAAAACGCGCACTGATTTTTATCAGAATCTGGAACATCCCTTCGGAAAGGTTCCACTAACTTACCGCCTAAAAAACAATCCGAAAATACATGAACAACAATACATTTTCAAGATGGAAGGAATCCCTCCATCTGAAAATCCTGTCGGGCTATCTCATACTGGGACTGCTCGTACTGGGCATCATCACGGCCGTATGGTACGAAAAGCAGGTATTTGAGCAGGCGGAGGCTGAGGAACGCAGCCTGCTCATGCAGCGTGCTGCCGCCAGCGAAGCATACCGGGGACTGATCACACTGTTTCTGGACAATGACCGCGCGATGCTGTGGGACGACTCGGACATGGATACATACGACCGGCGGGAATCGCGCACGATGGAGGTGATAGACCGGCTGAAAGGCTACTACGGAGAGCCGGTGCAGACGGCAAGGATAGACACGGTAGTAAGGCTGCTGCACGAGAAACGCAGGCTGATCGAGCGGATGGTGGATATGCCGACCACGACGTACCGCATGGACAGCTTGCTGGAACGCCACCTGCCCGGACTGGAGCAGACGGCATCGGTACGGACAACGACAGTGACGGAACGCACCGAACCGGAAGAGGAAAAGAAACGGGGCGGGCTGTTCGGCCTGTTCCGCAAGAAAAAGAAAGAAGAACCGACACGCACGACCACACGGGTGAGCACGACGCCCAACACCCGGCACATTGCGGAGATGCGGCGGTTTGAGGAAGAGATGCGTACGGCACTGGCAGAGCAGGAACAGGCATTCTCCCATCTGTCGGACTCACTGAAAATACGCAACAGCATACTGAACCGGAACCTTTCGCGGCTGATACGGGAAATCGGACAGGACGAGACGGAACGCATGGAAGAAAGGCACATGCGGGTGGCTGAACTGAGAGAGACGGCATTCGTACTGATATGCGGCATATCGGCGGCAGGTATCCTGTGTGCGGTGCTGCTGTATGCAGTAGTCCGGAGGGACATCCGCCGCCGCACCAGAGACAGGAAACAGCGCGAGGAACTGATAGAGAGCCTGCGCCGGTCGGTCCGGGAGAATGAAGAGCTGATAAAAAGCAGACAGAACATCATGCAGACGGTGACGCACGACCTGCGCTCACCGCTGACCGCCATCCGCGGCAATGCGGAACTGATACTGAAGGACGGGAACCGGGAGACAACGGCGCTGCACGCGGAGCATATACGGCAGTCGGCAGAGCGTATGGGGTCACTGATGGAGAACCTGCTGGACTACTACCGCATAGACAACGGAAAGGAGACCGTCAGGGTGAAGCCGTTCAGACTGGCGGGAGTGGCGGAAACGCTGGAAACGGAGTTTGCCGCACGGATGGAAGAGAAACGGCTGGAGTTCAAAGTGAACAACGCCGCTGACGAGGTGGTCATGGGCGACAGGAACCTGATACTGCGTATCGGCAGCAACCTGCTGTCGAACGCACTGAAGTTTACGGAACGCGGGGGCGTGACACTGACCGCCCTGTATGCCGGAGGGAAATTCACGCTTGCGGTGGAAGATACCGGAGGAGGAATAGACAAGGACAAACGGGAACAGATATTCAAGCCGTTCGAGCGGCTGAGCAATGCCGCCACGCAGGACGGCTTCGGGCTGGGACTGTCGATAGTGAAAAGCCTTGCGGAACTGATGGAGGGCAGCATATCGGTGGAGAACATACGGAACACGGGCAGCCGCTTCAGCGTGGTGCTGCCGCTGCCCCAGGCGGAGAAAGCCGATGAGACAGGCCGCAAGGCAGCAGCGAGGCGGACAAGACTGGGCGGATGTTCGGTGTTGTCGCTGGACAACGACGGCATCATACTGGGGATGATACACGACATATTCGTGCAGAACGGGGTGCATTGCGACACCTGCACGAGCACGGGGGAAATGGCGGAGAAGCTGCGCGAGGGACACTATGACCTGCTGACCACGGACCTGAAAATGCAGGACGCAAGCGGCTACGAGGTGCTGGAACTGCTCCGCACGTCGGACATAGGCAACTCACGCACCATCCCCGTGATGGTGGTGACCGGCTCGAAAAGCATCACGAAAGAGGAGCTGGCAGGCGCGGGCTTCGGCTCGGTGCTGTACAAGCCGTTCTCCATCGACGAACTGCTGGCAGCCGCGGAAGAATGCATCGGTGAGGACAGCACCCCACGCATAGACCTCGGCCCGCTGTTTGCATACGGCGACAAGCGGCAGAGGCTGGAATGTCTGGTCAGGGAGACGGAGAAGGAAATGGCCGCCATACGGGAGGAAGCGGAAAGGTGTGACAGGGACAGGCTGGACTACTGGATACACCATATCCGCAGCTCGTGGATGCTGATACATGCCGAAGGGCCGCTGCAGGAGCTGTATGACGTGCTCCACGGAAACGGGACGGCAGAAGAAATCAGGGAGTATGCCCGAAAGGTAACCGGTCAGGGCGAAACCATCATCCGGCTCGCCCGAAAGGAAATGGAGAGAACGGTATGGGAAGAATAATAGTGATAGAAGACAACCCGGTATTTCGCGACCATGTCTGCGGAATGCTGGAGAAGGCAGGCTACAAGACCCGCACGGCATACGACTGTGCCGGGGCACGGAGGCTGCTGGAGGAACTGGACGAAGAGGACATCATCGTGTCGGACCTGCGTCTGCCCGACGGGGAATGTACGGAAGTGCTGGAGCGGATGCGGGAAGCGGGTATCAGAAACCCGTTTGTCATCATGACCGACTATGCGCAGGTCGCGTCGGCGGTCAGCTCCATGAGACTGGGAGCCGAGGACTATATCCCCAAGACCCTGCTGCAGGAAAAGCTGCTTCCGAGGATAAGAGAACTGGTACGCAAAACGGAAAGAAGGCATACCGTGCCCATACTGGAGCGCAGAAGTGCCGCATTCCGGACAATCGACCGCCGTATTTCACTGGTAGCCCCGACGGATATAGGAGTGCTGATACTTGGAGAAAACGGTACGGGAAAGGAACATATAGCAGAAAAGATACATGCGCAGAGTACCCGACAGAAAGGTCCGTTTGTCGCGATAGACTGCGGCATGCTGACACGGGAGCTGGCGGCATCCGAGCTGTTCGGATACGAGAAAGGCGCATTTACGGGAGCCATAACCGGAAAGAAGGGCTGCATGGCGGAAGCTGACGGCGGTACGCTGTTTCTGGACGAGGTGGGCAACCTGCCCGCTGAGGTACAGCAGAAACTGCTGCGTGCACTGCAGACCAAATGCTACCGTCCGACGGGCTGCACCCGCGAGCGGAAAGCGGACGTGCGCATCGTGGCGGCGACCAACGAGAATCTGGAGAAGGCAGTGGAGGAAGGACGTTTCCGGCGGGATCTGTATCACCGCCTGAAGGAGTTCGTCATCAAGATACCGCCGTTGCGGGAATGCCGGGAGGACATACTGCCCCTTGCGGAGTTTTTCCGGGAGCTTGCCAACGAGGAACTGGGACGGCATACGGAAGGATTCGACAAGGAGGCGGAAAAGGAACTCATGAGGCGGATGTGGGCAGGAAATGTGAGGGAACTGAAACAGACGGTGCGTTCCGCCGTCCTGCTGACGGAAGGAAGGCTGATAGGAGCCGACAGGCTGGAAGCGGAAAGTACGGCACAGGCAGGCAGCTCCCTGCTGCTGAAAGACGGGAATGAGGAAAGGGAACGCATCGTGCGGGCGCTGGCGCAGGCGGACGGGAACCGCGAAATGGCTGCCGGACTGCTGGGCATCAGCCGCACGACATTGTACAACAAGATGAAAGAATACGGTATCATGCAGAAAAAGAGCGAAAAATGAGAAAATCTTGACTGAAAATCCTATCTTTGCACGAACATAGGAGAAAAACGGTACGGAGAAACACGGTTTCCCGTACCGACTAAGATATAGTATAGAATAAGACCGCAAGGCGTTTCTGGTGAAAATCTGGAAAATTTGAAGACAGGATACGATTGCGCGATGCTTATGCTATGCCTTGGCATAGCGTGCATTTGCGTGATTCCTGTCAGGCTTTCCAGAGCCGTCACCAGAAGTAGCGTAATTTGCACGCTACTTTTTTATATACGGTTTCCGGTCGCAACAGAATGACCGCTATGGCAAAAGTCCGATTACTCGCCGTCCTGACAATGGACGGCTGTCCGGCAGAAACGACTTCACTGTGCGGACAATGGCTCGGTTCCGACAAGTACGGGATAGGTGCGCTGAAAGAAGACGCCATCTGTATCCTGAAAGAAGACACGTCCCTGACCCTCCTCTCCAACCGGACCGAACAGACCGACGACTCCCTGAACTATCTGATAGAAGCCACCGAAAAGACGGCAGGCATCATCAACGGCATGATGCGTATGCGCCTTGTGGATGAAATCATCCTCTACCTGCTTCCCGTCATAGCGGGAAACGGCAGCAGGCTGTTTCAGGGCTCACTGCCCGAAAGCGAATGGACATGCACGGAGAGCAAACGGTGGAAAGACAACATAATACGGATAACCTATGGTCGGAAAACACCTCGCCAGCCGGTGGTTGTGTTCAAGAAATGAACATTTTCAAGAGCTTCCGACGTTCAAAATGTGAACACACGTTCAGATTCTGAACAAAAATTGAGGCGTCGGGAAAAGCTCCCAAAAATATTTTCGGTAAATATTTAGCTGAATATCAGCGTGATATATCCATGCAAAAAGAAAAACACTCCCGCAGGACCGCAATTTGTCCCATAGTTTTATGTGCGCACACTTCAAACCAAGTGTAATAACATAAAACTGAAAGGAAAATGGAATACCTCATATTGACAGAAACTGAATTTTTCGGTCTTATAAACGGGAGCGATGAAACAGCCGGTCTGAATGCCGCATACAACCGTTTTGTCAGGGCGGTTGTGGAACTGATGCATGACAGCGATACGGACGGGGCGAAGATTGCGCTGGCGTATGCCGAAAACGAACTGCAATACCACCACACGCAGTACATTGCGGGTGTGAGAAACCATACCGCCCTGTTTGTCCGCAAAGCCTTGTCTTTCATACGCAAGATGCAGAAACATATCCCCTCCAACCGCCCGCAGGTGCCGCCACTATCCACAACCATCCACTCCGAATGCGAAAAGAAAAATGAAATGCCTGTCAATGCCCCTTCCATGCGCTGGACGGGCAGTATGGCTGAACTGGTGGAGCTGATTTACGGGCTGGATGCCATGAAGCTGGTAAACGAGGGTGAAACGGGTATCAAGGAACTGCTGGACGGCTTCTGCAAGGTGTTCGGCATGGAAATAAAAGAGAGCCAGTGTTACAATACCTATGCGGACATCAAGCGGCGGAAGAACGAGAGCCGCACCTATTTCTTCGACAAGGCTGCGGAGAAATTGAACCGGCGGATGCAGGAGGACGAGGAACGGGAGCGGATGCGGAAAAGATAACGAGAAAATGAGGCATGGGCGTCATAGTCTGCAAAAAATTGCTTACCTTTGCAGAAACAATTATAATACAATAGATTATGGCATTAGAAATTAAACCTATTCCGGTACTTCGCGGCAAGGCGGCGGAGCGTTTCGTGGAAGAAGCGGACAGGAACGCCAGAGAAAGGCGCGGTTCCATAGACTTCACGAAGCAGGTGGAAAAGATGCGTGCTATCCTGAAACGCTCCAGACTGTACAATATAGATAAGGAGGGATAGGACGGTATGCTGGAGTATTGTGAGTTCCGTGAGCTGAATGAAGACGTGCTGCGCGAATGCGGCGGCTTCTTGTGCAAGGACAGGGATATAACCGAGTTCTTCACGAGAGAGTATGCGGATTATGCCTACCAGCTTTTGGGAAAGTCCTACTGCTTTGTGGAGCAGGACAAGCACCGCATCGTCGGAGCTTTCACCGTAGCCAATTCGAGTATCCGTGCAGACCTGCTCCCGAACAGCCGGCGCAACAGGCTCAACCGTAACATCCCCAACGAGAAACGCCGTCCCCAATATCCTGCGGTGCTGGTGGGGCAGCTTGCCGTCAGTGACGGCTATATGGGACAGCGTATCGGCGATGAGATACTGGATGCCATCAAGTCATGGTTCATCGAACCATTGAACAAAACCGGATGCCGCTATATAGTGGTGGATGCCCTGAACAATCCGAAGATATTTGATTTTTATCAGCGGAACGGCTTCAAGTTCCTGTTTTCCACAGAGGAAGAGGAATGGACTTTCCTGCACGGCAGGAGAACGGCGGAAGACCAATCAGCCATGCAGCCCATGCACACCCGGCTGATGTACTTTGACCTGATACTGCTGCGTACCCGATAAGAAGAAACTGTAGAACGTATCTCCCATGCAATTTGCGGTCTATTTTGCATGGGAGTTTCTATATCGTGAAAATGGCAAAGAAAAAGAAAAGACATAACGGACACTATTGTAAAATATGCGGCTGCCGCAAGTCCAACGAGAGCTTTACGGGCAAAGGACACGCACGGCATATCTGTAAGGAATGCCAGTCGCTTCCGAAAGACGAGCAGGCGGACATGATGCGCTGTAACGAAGTGGAGCGTGCCGCATTCCGTTTCCCTATGAGGCGGCAGGATTGGGAACTGCTGGAAAAATATGCCAAGAAATACAAGGACAGGGAGTCCGGACAGTTCGCACAGGAAATGCTTGACATGAAACGCGGCAATTATGCACCGGAAGCGGATGATGAAGAGGCGGATGAATTGTCTGGCAAAATCTACGAAATCGAAGAAACTCCCTTTTCGGATTTGGATGAAGACAACCGTATTGCCGTTGAAGAACTGCTGGAGGACAATATCAACGAGTTCATGATACACAAGGACTATATCCCGGAAGAAAAGGACTTGCAGGATATAGCGGATTGGGTATTGAAAGAAACCAACGCTGCGTTTTATCTGAAAGTCGTCCCTAATGACGCATACCGCAAGCTCATAGACGATACCATCCGGAAGCTGGTCAGGGAATGGAAAGACGACGGTATGGAAATAAAGACCTATACCGAATCGCTTACGGTCATGGAAACCGAACGGCTTATAATCAGAAAAATCACCCGCAAGGACATGGGTGCATTACTCGCCCTTATGAGCAAGCCGGAAGTCATGTACGCATGGGAACACGGATTTGAAAAGAAGGAAGTGCACCAATGGCTGAACCGCCAGCTTACCCGTTACCGTAAGGACGGATACGGGTATTTTGCCGTCATATTAAAGGAAAACAATAAGTTTATCGGACAGGCAGGCTTAATGAAAAGCGTGATTGACGGGAATAATACCGTGGAACTCGGCTACATGCTGGACAATGTGTATTGGCATCATGGTTATGCAACGGAAGCCGCCCGAAGATGCCTGCAACATGCTTTTGAGGAATTGGGATTACAGGAAGTCTGTTGCAGCATCCGTCCCGAAAACTCGCCTTCCCTCCGTGTGGCAGAAGCCATCGGAATGATACCCTGCGGCAGCCACACCATTGTATATAATGGAAAGGAAATGCCCCATCTGTTATATAAAGCAGAAAATATAATTGACAAAAAAGAAAATCCGTAACAGTCAGTGCTACGGATTTTCCTTTTTTCGCCTGCGACGCGTTACTTGTTCTGCAAGAGGTATTGCAGTTCGGGGTCGGACTGGATGCGCTGCAACTCGTCGGCGACAATCTGCCGGACCTTGGCACGGATGCGGTTGTAGTTCTCCTGAATCATCTCCTTCATGCGGTCGTTGCCGTCGGCATCGGTAAAGTCCGTGATGACGGGAATAGGCTTGTAAGCCTGTTCCTCACGCTTGACCTTTTCGGCATCCACCACAATCTCGCAATGGAAAATCTTCTGCTCGATACGCTCGTTGAAGTTGTCGGCGACCGCCCCGACGAACATGCCCTGCGTGAGCGTGGAAATCTTGCTCGCCGGGATAAGGCTCTCCATCTGCGTGTTAATGGAGGTGGACTTGTCCTCGCGGTTAATGGTGATGCTCTGCCGCTTCTGCAAGATTTTACCGAAACGTTCGGACAGGGTCTTGGCGGTCTCGCCGACCACCTGCCCGGAGAAGACGTTGCCGACGGTGTTCATCACCACGGCGGCCTCCTTGTCGCCGTAGTCGCGCTTGAGCTGCGAGAAGTCCTGAAAGCCCAGCAGGGTGGAAACCTTGTTGCTCCGGGCGGTGGCAATCAGGTTGTCCAGTCCCTTGAAGTAAATCGTGGGCAGCTCGTCGATGATAATGGAGGACTTGAGCCTGCCCTTCTTGTTCACGAGCTTTACGATGCGCGAGTTGTACAGCCCCAACGCCGCCCCGTAGATGTTCTGGCGGTCGGGATTGTTGCCCACGCAAAGGATTTTCGGCTCGTCGGGGTTGTTTATGTCGAGCGTGAACTCACTGTCGGACATGACCCAGTAGAGCTGCGGGGAAATCATGCGCGAGAGCGGAATCTTCGCCGAGGCTATCTGTCCGGCGAGCTGTTCCATCGCTCCGCCCTGCCATGCGTCCATGAACGGGGAAAGGTAGTTTTCCAGTTCGGGGTAGCTGGTCAGAATGGGAAACACGTCCTCGTAGCGGCGGTTGAGCAGCTCGATGGCATGGGGAAAGGTGCAATACTTGCCGTCTTTGTAAATCCTTAAAAACCAAATCACTGCGGCAAACAGGATAATCGGCGACTCCACGAAGAAGTCGCCCTGCTTTTGCACATCGGGTAAGTCAAGGGCATTACTGCCCCCTTCTCCCCTAAGAACCGTACGTGAGAGTTTCCCCTCATACGGCTCAAGCAACTCAATATTTCTATTTGTTGTTAGAA
>ENA-ORIC01002104-ORIC01002104.1-human-gut-metagenome-genome-assembly--contig:-NODE-2104-length-17097-cov-3.215276_pt1 | contig 17097 bp, 14 predicted proteins | sample MGYA00243023_ERZ508732 | MGnify/ENA primary metagenome ERZ508732 (study PRJEB26277, sample SAMN04329767) | human gut metagenome | biome: human-associated habitat | host: Homo sapiens | place: USA...
GATCGCCATCGGTTCGGTGATGACGTTCCTGATGAACAAGATACTCATCACCTACCATGCCGCCCACGAGACGGCGGCCACCGCCTTCGGCGCGTACTTCAAGCTGAATTCCTTTATCTTCATGCCCGTCTTCGGTATGAACAACGGCGTGGTGCCCATCGTCGCCTATAACTACGGCGCCCGGAACCGCAAGCGCATGGTGGAGACCATCAAGCGCGGCGCGCTGTACGCCTCCATCATCATGGTCTTCGGCACCGTCCTCTTCTGGGTCATCCCCGGCCCTCTGCTGAAGATATTTGACGCCACCGACACCATGCTCTCCGTGGGCATACCCGCCCTGCGGATCATCTCCATCAGCTTCTGCATGGCCGGCGCGTGCATCGCCCTGGGCGCCTCCTTCCAGGCGCTGGGCAGATCCCTGTACTCCATGATCACCTCCATCGTCCGCCAGCTGGTGTTCCTGATCCCCATCGCCTACGTGCTGGCCCGGTACGGCGCCTCCGTGGGCAACAGCGACCTGGTGTGGTGGAGCTACCCCATCGCGGAGGTATTCTCCCTGACGCTGACGCTGTTCTTCTTCCGCCATCTGTACAAGACCGTCATCGCCCAGCTGCCCGAGGGCCGCGAATAAGAAAAACGGAACTAAACCCCGCCGCGCTCCGTCTTAGTGGATAGAGGGCGGGCCCATCGCCCTCCCCGCCCCCGGGCGGTGTATATACACAAACAAATAGAGACAGAAAAGGAGGCACGACCCCCATGAAGAAGCTTTTGGCATTTATCCTGGCCCTGGCCTGCGCCCTGTCGCTGATGGCCTGCGGCAAAAAGAACAACGACGACAAGCCCGACCCCGATCCCGCGCCGGACCCCCAGCCCACCGTCACCACCGCCGAATTTACCCACGGCTATGTAGACATGAAGCTGGAGCTGCCGGAGGGCTGGAGCTGGGAGCAGGTGTCCGACAACGGCACCGACAAGACCGAGGGCATCCGCTTCTACAAGACCGATGACCCCACCGTCAGCTACACGCTGCTGTGCTGGACGGGAGGCTACGGCATCTGCGGCACCGGCGTCACCAGTGAGGAGATCACCCTTGCCAACGGCATGAAGGTCTGGCAGCACACGGAGGAGAACACGGAAAAGGGCACCATGGTCATGGCGGACATCTTTTTTGAGGACGTACCGGGCAGCTATGTGGCTTCCCCCTCCGAGACCATGACCACCGAGGTGTGGAACGCCAACCGCGATGCGCTGCTGTCCATTCTGGGCACCGCCCAGATCGGCCGCAAGAGCGTCAGCCAGCAGGCCGCCATCGACGCGGCCAAGGCCCAGTACACCGGCGCGTACGATCAGGTGTACGCCACCTATGACGTCACCTCCGGCGCGTGGACAGTGAGCTTCAGCAAAAGCGCCGCCGGCGCAAAGACCGACCGTCTGGTGGTGGATGCCGCCGGAAAGGTCATGGCCGCCGGAAAGTAACCGAAAACAGCCGAAAACCGCCGCAGCTGCGGCGGTTTTTGCTTTGCGTGCTTGACAACCACCCTGAAACGTGCTATTCTTTTCCTGATACAGGCGATGACGGGCGTGGCGGCCCTGAGCCGCGGGAGGAAATGCCCGCCGGAAGCCCCGTTACCGGCAGAAGAGTGTGGAAGTATCCAAATTCAGGTGGAACCACGGACTATGTTTAGTTCGCCCTGAGCCTTACCGGCTCAGGGCGTTTTTTTGTTGCCAAAACACTTCATATAGGAGGAACCTCACCATGAAAAACACCGAAAAAACGATGGACAAGATCGTCGCCCTCTGCAAAAACCGCGGCATCATCTTTGCCGGCAGCGAGATCTACGGCGGCCTGGCCAACACCTGGGACTACGGCCCCCTGGGCGTGGAGCTGAAGAACAACATCAAGAAGGCATGGTGGAAAAAGTTCGTGCAGGAGAACCCCTACAACGTGGGACAGGACGCAGCCATCCTCATGAACCCCCAGACGTGGGTGGCCAGCGGCCATCTGGCCGGCTTCTCCGATCCCTTGATGGACTGCAAGGAGTGCAAGGAGCGCTTCCGCGCCGATAAGCTCATCGAGGACTGGTGCCACGAGAACAGCTTTGAGCTCAGCAAGCCCATCGACGCCTTCTCCCAGCAGGAGATGAAGGACTTTGTGGAGGAGCACAACCTCCCCTGCCCCAGCTGCGGCAAGCACAACTTCACCGACATCCGCCAGTTCAACCTGATGTTCAAGACGTTCCAGGGCGTCACCGAGGACGCCAAGAACACCGTCTATCTCCGTCCCGAGACGGCCCAGGGCATCTTCACCAACTTTGTGAACACCCAGCGCACCACCCGCCGCAAGCTGCCCTTCGGCGTCTGCCAGATCGGCAAGTCCTTCCGCAACGAGATCACCCCGGGCAACTTCATCTTCCGCGTCCGCGAGTTCGAGCAGATGGAGCTGGAGTTCTTCTGCAAGCCCGGCACCGATCTGGAGTGGTTCAACTACTGGCGCACCTTCTGCCACAACTGGCTGCTGGGCATCGGCCTGAAGGACGAGAATCTGCGGCTGCGTGACCACGACCCCGAGGAGCTGTGCTTCTACTCCAAGGCCACCACGGACTTCGAGTTCCTGTTCCCCTTCGGCTGGGGCGAGCTGTGGGGCGTGGCCGACCGCACCGACTACGACCTGACCCAGCACCAGACCGTGTCCGGCAAGGACCTGACCTACTTCGACCCCGAGACCAACGAGCGCTACATCCCCTACGTGGTCGAGCCCTCTCTGGGCGTGGAGCGCAGCGTCCTGGCCGTGCTGGTGGACGCCTACGACGAGGAGGTCGTGGACGCGGAGAAGAACGACGTCCGCGTGGTGCTTCACCTGCACCCGGCCCTGGCCCCCTACAAGGCCGCCATCCTGCCCCTGAGCAAGAAGCTCTCCGAGCCCGCCCGCAAGATCTACGAGGACCTGTCCAAGGAGTGGATGCTGGACTTCGACGAGACCGGTTCCATCGGCAAGCGCTACCGCCGCGAGGACGAGGTGGGCACTCCCTTCTGCATCACCGTGGACTTCGACACCGTGGGCGACGCGGAGAAGGCCGGCGACAACTGCGTCACCGTCCGCGAGCGCGACACCATGGAGCAGGTGCGTATCCCCATCAGTGAGCTGAAGGCCTATCTGGCCGAGAAGCTGGCCTATTAAGCGTAAAAAAAGAAAGCCCCGCGGGGCTTTCTTTTTTTGCTCACATATCCACGATCTGCAATTCGCTCTCGTCCACCTTATGCATGTCCTTCTTGTTCATCATGTCGTACATACAGGGCACCACGAACAGCGTCATCAGCGTGGCGTACAGCAGTCCGCCGATACAGACCACGGCGATGGGCTGCATCAGCGCCGAGCCGGCGTTTTTCGCCGTGGCGGTGACGATCAGGCCCAAAATCGTGGTCAGACTGGTCATCAGGATCGGCCGCAGGCGGGTCACGCCCGCGTCGATGATCGCCTCCCGGCGCTCCATGCCGGACAGCCGCTGCTGGTTGATGTAATCCACCAGCACGATACCGTTGTTGACGATGATGCCCACCAGCATCACAAAGCCGATCAGGCTGATGACAGATACCTCGATCCCCGCGATCAGCAGGGCCAGGAAGCCGCCGGTAAAGGCCAGCGGGATGGTAAACATGACGATGAACGGGGACTTCAGTGACTGGAACTGTGCCACCATGATGAAGTACACCAGCACCACGCCCAGCAGCAGCATCAGCAGCAGCTGGCTCATGGCCTCCATGATCTGCTCGTTCTCTCCGTTGAATTCCGCGGTGACACCCTCCGGCAGCGTCAGACCGCTGACGGCCTGCTGCGCCGCGGAGGTCACGTGGGTGACGTTGTAGCCATCGGCGATGGCGGCGGTCACGGTAACGCACCGGCGCTGCTGGTCACGGGAGATGGTGTTCATGGACACCGTCTCCGTCACGGTGGCCACATCGCCCAGCTTGAAGGTCTTGTCCTCCTCGCTGTCCCCGGTCAGCTGCCCCGCGGCGCTGCTGCCGGTCATGCCTGAGGTGCTGCCGGTCATGGCGGAGGACGCGCTGCTCTCCGCCGACAACTCCAGCTCCAGCAGGTTCTCCCGCTTGAGGACGCTGCCCTCCGCCGCGTCCACGGTCAGGTCCATGTCCTCGCTGTCCAGCGTCACATCAGAGACGCTGGCGCTGCTCTGCAGCGCCGCGGCGATCTGCATATACACCTGGGCCACGGTCAGACCCTTCTCCGCCGCCGCCTTCCGGTCGATGGTCACCTGCAGCGCCGGGGCCGAGGCGTCCAGTCCGTCGCTGACCTCACCGACGCCCTCCACCTGCTCCAGCCGCTTGGCGATGGTCCGGGCGCTGCTCTGCAGGTCCGCCATATCGCTGCCGAACACCTGCAGCGACACGCCGCTGCCGGTCATATAGCTCATCATACCGCTCATCACGCCGCTGGCCGTCACCTCACAGGGCAGGTCGGCACACAGCGTCTCGATCTCCTTCCCCGCCACAGAGCCGAAGGTCCCCTCCGGCATGGTGATGTAGCCCTCCACGTCATAGCTGCCGCCGGAGGTGCCGCCCATGGCGCCGCCCATGTTCAGGCCGCCCATGGTGCCGCCGCCCATCATAAAGCCGGCGTCCTGCACGTCGTCCACAGTCATCACCCGCTCCAGCACCTCGTCGGCCAGCCGTACCGCCTCCTCGCGAGAGGTGTCCTCCGGCATGGTGATGGTCAGGGACAGGTTGTTCATATCCATCTCCGGCATAAAGGTAAAGCCGCGGCGCAGGCACGCGCCGGCACTGGTCACCAGCAGCACCAGCGACAGCAGCAGCACGCCGGCCTTGTGGTCCAGCGAAAAAGCGATGGCCTTCCGATAGGCGGGATAGACCTTGTCCAGCAGGCCCGGCTTCTGCACCATGGGCCGGCGCAGCATACCGCTGGCCATCGCCGGCACCAGTGTCAGTGCCACCAGCAGGCTGGCCAGCAGCGAGTAGGTGATGGTCAGCGCCAGATCGGTGAACAGCTGGCGGGTCAGGCCCTCTACGAACACGATGGGCGCGAACACGCACACGGTGGTCAGGGTAGAGGCCGTCACCGCGCCCAGCACCTGGCCCGCGCCGGACACCGCCGCCTGAATGATGGTGGCGCCCTTGGCCCGCAGGCGGTAGATATTCTCAATGACCACCACGGAGTTATCCACCAGCATACCCACCGCCACGGCCAGACCGCTCAGGGAGATCATGTTGATGGTCACGCCGGTGAAGTACATAAGTACGATGGCAAAGATCACGCTGACGGGGATAGATACCAGCGTGATGACCGTTGGCCGCCAATCCCGCAGGAACAGGTACAGAATGACCACGGAGAACAGCGCGCCCCACAGCAGCGACGAGGTGATGGTCTCCACGATCAGGTAGATATAGTCGCCCTGGTCCATCAGCGGCGCGAAGGACAATCCCTCGTACTGGCCCTCCAGCTCCTCGAACCGTGCGCTGATGTTATTGGACACCTCCGCCGTGGCGTAGTTGGACTGCTTGGTAAAGGTGATGAGAATGCCGTTGTCGCCGTTGACCTTGGTGTACAGCTCCCCGGCGTTGTCCGTGACCACCACGGTGGCGATGTCGCCCAGGGTCACCGGCTCGATGCCGTCCATGCCCAGGTCCAGCAGCACCATATCCTCCAGCTCCTGGCGGGAGGACACGTTCTCGCCCACGGATACCATGTATTTCACGCCGCTGTCGTCCTCAATGTACCCGGCAGGCATGGCGAAATTCTGTGCCGTCAGCAGCTGGCTGACGGCGGAGATGGACAGCATCCCGCCCACGTCCGTCTGGTCGGCGATGGACTTGTACGCCTCGTTGATCTGGTCCATGCCGGCCTCGATCTGGGTCATGGCCTCATCCAGCTGTATCTGCGCCTCCGTCAGCTGGGTAATGCCGTTGATCAGGGAGAGCGTCAGGTCATAGACCTCACTGGTGACCTCCCGCTTCAGCTCGCCGCTTTCCAGATCCTGCATCAGCTTATCCAGCGTCGCGTTCAGCCGTTCCAGCGTCTTTTTCAGCTGTTCCAGCTCCTCCTGCCCGGGCACGGTGATGGGCGGCTCACCGGGATTCGGATCCGGGTCTGGCCCCGGGATCTGGCCCCGGGCCTCCTTCAGATATTCGTACAGCTTATCCACCGCCGCGCCCGCCTTGGCCGCCGCGCCGGCGGCAATGGCCTCCTTGGCCTCATCCAGCTGTGCCTGCCCCTTTTCCACCTGGTCCTTGGCCTTCTGCAGATCCAGCTTCCTCTTGTTCAGTTCGGTACGCACCGCATCCGCCAGCTTCTCCGACAGGGCGTCCAGCTTTGCCTCGTCCAGGATCACATGGGCCTCCCGGGTCACGGCGCCGCTGACCGAAATGCTGGCCACGCCGGACACGCCCTCCAGCTTGGGGGACAGCTCTCCGGTGACGAAATCGCTGAGCGCGTACACGTCCATGTCCTCCCGGGACACGGCGGCCACCATCACCGGCAGCATGGAGGGATTGATCTTCAGCACATAGGGGGCGGAGACGGTGTCGTCCCAGCTGCCCTGCAATACGGAGATCTTCTGCTGGATGTCCACACTGATGGTGTCCATATTGGCGCCGTCCTCGAACTCCAGTATGACCATAGATACGCTGTCCTGGCTGGTGGAGGTGACGGTCTTGATCTTATCCAGCGTAGCCATGGACTGCTCCACCGGCCTGGTGATGGACTGCTCGATGGACTCCGGGCTGGCGCCGGGATCAGAAGTGACGATGATGACATAGGGAAAGTCCATGTTGGGCAGCAGATCCGGTGTCATTTTCAGATACGCCACCACGCCCAGCACGATAATGCCCAGCACCGTCACAAAGATCGTCAGCGGTTTTTTCACGCTGAAGCCGGCCATATCCGTCCCTCCTTCTTCCGCCTGCAGCGCCCACGCACCCAGGGTAAAACTGTAATAATGTGTAAGTGTACCATCCCCGCCGCCGACTTGCAAGCGGAACGGCGCAGAATTCACGAAAGCGTTACAAATACAGGGTTTTTTCAGAAAAATAGTTCGGAGTTCGTAGTATTCTTTGCGCCGTCTTTACGCGTCCGGACGATGAAAAACGCGGACGCACCTGCGTCCGCGTTTTTCGCAAATAAGAAAGAGAAAAGGGAAGAAAACAGCAAAATCAGCCGGTGCCCCGTTACAGCAGCGTGCACAGCAGGCGCAGCTCGGCGGCCAGCCACACCGGCATCAGCATGGCGGTGACACGGCACACGGGGTTGATGTTCCCCGTCAGCAGGCACACCAGCGTGAACGCCAGAATAACCGCGATCACAACAGCGGCGACCGCCTTTGCCGGGGAAGTCTTGGTTTTCGTGTTTGTCATAGGGAACAACTCCTTTCTGTATTGTGGCCAAATCATACCACAAAGGTTGGTGCTTGTAAAATTGATTATTCTACGGTATAATATAGACATAAACTATAATTTGGAGAGCCGCCTATGACCAACCAGGACATCGAGACCTTTTTCGCCGTGCTGGACCACGGCACCATGACCGCCGCCGCCGAGGCGCTGTACATCACCCAGCCGTCCCTGTCCGCCCGGCTGAAGTCGCTGGAGGACCAGGTGGGCGCGCCCCTGTTCCACCGCGGCAAGGGCCAGCGCCGCATCACCCTGACGGATGCGGGCCAGCACTTCCTGCCTCTGGCCCGCCGGTGGCAGAACCTGCTCTCGGAGACGCAGACCTTCGCCGCCGCGGAAAAGCGTGAGTTTCTCCACGTCATCGCCGCCTACACCGCCAACCAGTACATCCTGCCCCCGGTGTACCAGCGGTTTCTGGAGCGTTAGCTGCCGGTGAACCTGTGGGTGGAGTCCATGCGGACGGACCAGGCGGTGTCCGCCGTGGCCCGGGGCGACGCGGACATGGCCATCGTGGACGGCGCATTGCACTACGATCTGCAGATCGAAGCCAAACCCCTGTTCCGCGAGGGCTTCTTCCTTGTGGTGCCCAAAACGGTGGCGCTGACGGAGCCGGTGGAGGCCACCACCCTGCACGTGCAGGACGAGATACTCATCTACGGCCAGCCGGAGATACAGCAGTGGCACGACTACTGGTACGGCGTGGATGCCCGCCCCCTGCTGTACACCGACACGCCCCAGCTGGCCGAGACCCTGCCCGCCTGCGGCAAGCGCTGGAGCATCATCCCCGCCGGCGCGACCGAGCCCTATCTGCGGATGTTCAGCAACGTGCAGGTGCTGCGCCTGGCCCACCCGCCGGCGGAGCGCACCTTCTACCTGGTCACGCCCAAGGGCCGCGCCCTCTCCGCCGCCGCGGAGACACTGCTGAAGGACCTGCGGGTGCAGATACAGGATCTGGAGGGCATCACCTGGTATTGAGCAGCGAAAGAGACACACCCTTCGGTGTGTCTCTTTCTGTCGTTTTGTGTCGAATACCGTCCTATCCCCGCCGCAGCTGGCCCCGGATCAACCGCGTCACCGCGTCTGCCAGCCACCCGATGGCCGGCAGGCGCTCCATGGCCTGTCCGTAGATACGCCGGGCGTCCGGCACCTCCCGGTCGCTTCCGGTGAACAGACACACCGGCAGCACGCCCCGCAGCCGCAGGGCCGCGGCCTCCGCCGCCGTGTCGTCCACGCCGCGCTTCCCGGTGTAGGCCCATCCGCCCAGGCCGTTGGGTATCCGCTGGTCGTCGTTGGGGCTGGCGTCCGAGAGCACCAGCAGCAGCGACTGCTCGCTGCGCCGCTGCCGCAGCAGCCAGCCCATGGCCCGCAGGGCCAGCCCGTCCCGGTTCCACCCCGCGGCCACATAGTCGAATACCCCCTCGTTCTGCTCCGGATGGTCATAGTCCCGCAGCACCCGCAGCACCGTGCAGCCGCTGACGGAGCAAAACGCCGTCACCCGCACGGGGATACGGCACCGGCTCAGGCTCTCCGCGATGAGATACGCCTGTGTGGCCAGCTTCTCCTGCTGCCGGTTCTGCGAGGCCGAGCCGTCCAGCAGCAGGTCCACGGACAGCTCTCCGGGCTGCTGGGGGGTGGGGCGGGAGAACACCCGCTCGTCCCCCAGCGCCCCGGCGCGCCAGGCCAGCTCCGGCCGCAGCCTCCCGGCGCGGCCCGTACCGCCCTCGTCCTCCGCCCGCAGCAGCAGCGTGTTCTGCAGCTTCTGCGTCAGCTGTGCGATGGCCAGCTTGTTTTCCACCAGATGCTCCCGGTAATACGCCCGGTTCTTCTCCCGCTGCTGCCGGAAGTGGGCCGCGTCCCAGGCCGCCTCCGGCGCGGGCGCGCGGCCCACCGGTTCGCCGCGGGTAAAGTGCAGCCGGCAGTTCTTGTGCACACCGGTGCACAGGGTGCGCTCCGCCTCGCTGAGCTGCCCCGGCGTCAGCATGGACGCGCCGAAGCAGTCCTCCACATACCGCCGCAGGATCGGCTCCGGCGTCCGGCCCTGCAAAAAGCTGAACAGCGTCTGCTTCTGCAGACCGCCGCTGCCGCCGGGCGCGTCGTGTGACAGCGCCCGCAGGGCGTTGGGCCGCACAAAGTGCACGCCGCCGCTTTTGTCCCGCTTTCGGCCTACCCACGCCGCCCACTGGCGGTCGTCGGCGGCCCGGCGGGCGCGGCGGAACCAGGTGTACAGCACGCGCTCCGTCCGCTGGATCAGCTGCGCCTCCGTGCTGTCCCCCGGCGCGGCCAGCTCGTCCAGCAACGGTGACAGGGCAGGGTCCTCCGGCTGTTCCAGCACGCGGCAGGCCCAGGCCCGGCGCACGGCGTCCCCGTTCATGCCCTCGGCCACCGGCGTCTGCGCCAGCAGCCGGCGGGCATAGTCCCGCCGCAGCGCCGGCAGCAGCGGCCGTTCCGCCGCGCCGCGGGCGAACACCGCCCCCTCCAGCACCAGGAAGAATATGTCCGTGTACAGTGCCTCCTGCGCCGACCGGTGAAACTCGTTCAGCAGCGGCCGGAACCGGTCAAAGTCGTAATACCGGCAGGCCAGACCCAGCACCGTATTGCCGTACAGCTCGGCATCCCCCGCCCGGTCGAAGGTCAGCAGCTCCGGCTTGCGGGCATAGTCCCCCCAGCCGTTCCACACCTGATTTTCCGCCCGGCGCGTCTCTCTGTCCTGTCTGTCCATATCAGTCGAACAGCTTGTCCCGGGTGGCGTCCCTGGGCAGGCGCGCCCACACCGCGTCCGCCACCAGCTGGCGCTCAAAGGGCTCAAAGGCCTTGTTGATGATGCCCAGGTCCAGCGCCTGCCCGGAGGGTATCCCCTTCTCGATCAGGTGCAGTGCCGCCAGCAGTCCCCGCAGGTCCAGCGCCTTGGTGGATATCTCGCCGCTGTCGCACTTGGTCCGCAGGTCCCGGAACAGCGCCGTCAGCTGCTCGGCCCACTCCCGCTTCAGGGTGGGGAAGCTGCGGCGCAGCAGCTTCTGCAAATTCTCGTCGGAGATCACCGGCATATCCACCACCACGAACCGGCTCACCAGCGCCTCGTTCAGCTCACGGGTGCCGGCGTAGCCGTAGTTCATGGTGCCGATGAACCGCGCCGCATCGTCCAGCTGTATGCGCTCATACCCCGGCACATCGATGACGCGCCGGTGGTCCAGCGTGGCGTGCAGCACGGCCAGCGCCTCGTTCTTTGCCATGTTCACCTCGTCCAGCACGCCGAAGCCGCCCAGCCGCGCGCAGGCGCACACCGGTCCCTCCCGGAACACCACCTGCCCGTCCTTCAGCGTGTCCGCGCCGATCAGGGCCGCCGCGTCCACGTTCACATACATGGACACGTCCCACACCGGCCGTCCGAACAGCGCCGCCAGGTCCTCCGCCAGCACGTTCTTGCCGGTGGCCTTCGGCCCCGCCAGCAGCAGGTGCTCGCCGCACAGCAGTGCCGCCGCCGCGCTCTCCCATACCTCCCTGCCGTAGTAGAGATACTTCGGCACGGGCACGCGCTCCTGTGCCTCCGGCGTCAGGGGGTGGGCCTCACGGAAGCGCTGCACCTCCTCCAGCAGGCCGCTGTCCACGCCCTCGTCCCGCAATTCCTTCCAAATATCCATAGACTCGCCTCATTTCATCTCCGGATGATGCCAAATTATACTCCCGCCGCCCGCTAAGTGTCCGTTAAGGATGTGCGGTCCGTTCCCTTTGTCATATCCGCCCGCGTTCCGCCATATAGATAGAGCACAACGGCATGGGAGTGTTGCGTTATGCGAGACGATCTGGAGCAGCGGGCCAAAGAGCTGGCCCTGTACATGATAGAGAACCGGACCACCGTCCGCGCCGCCGCCAAGAAGTTCGGCGTCAGCAAATCCACCGTACACAAGGACCTGTCCGAGCGTCTGGCCCTGTGCGACCGGGCGCTGTACACGCAGGTAAAGGCCATACTGGACGAAAACCGTTCCCAGCGGCACATCCGCGGCGGAATGGCCACGCGCCGCAAGTATAAGGGGATATGAAAAAAGGGACGGCGCCGCCGTCCCTTTTCCCGTGCAAACCAAAACGGACACCCTTGCGGATGTCCGTTGCGTTTGGTCATTAGCCAATGTTGTTCAGCTTCAGCGTCAGCGCGCTCTTCTTGTGGGCCGCGTTGTTCTTGTGCAGCAGACCCTTTGCAGCAGCCTTGTCGATCGCCTTGACCGCCACCTTGTAAGTGCCCTCGGCCTCGGTGCGATTGCCTTCAACGGCAGCAGCCTCGAACTTCTTGATAGCAGTCTTCAGTGCGGACTTATTGGCTTTGTTGCGAGCATTTCTCGTCTCTGCCACCAGAACACGCTTCTTAGCAGACTTGATATTCGGCAAACCAAACACCTCCCCGACTTGAATTTTTTGTGCAGCGAAAATATACACTTCCACGCAGGATGATATTTTAGCATCTTTGCCTGAAAAATGCAAGACTTTTTTGCAATTTCCGCGGCAGTTTTTGTATAAAAGCGATTTCACCGGCCATGCTACCCAAAAGCCACAATATTTTGTGTTCAGAAGGGAGCGTTGACCACTACTATGAACCTCTCGCGTACCGATCTGGCCGTGGAAACAGCGGAGGCGCTGCCCACCGGCCGGGATATGTTTGCCCCCGGCACCGGCGTCACCAAGTCCGAATGTCTCCTGTGCGGCTGCCCCGTCACCCGCATCCATGTCCGTACCCCGGCGGGCGCCCGGGCCATCGGTAAGCCCGAGGGCCGCTATATCACCATCGACCTGCGCCCCGCCCTGTCCCGTCAGGAGGCGCTGACCGGTCGGGCCGCCCTCTGTCTGTGCCGCGAGCTCCGCGCCCTGCTGCCGCCGCCATCGGAGGGTCCCGCCCTGGTGGTGGGCCTGGGCAACGACGCCATGACCCCCGACGCCGTGGGGGCGGCGGCGCTGGAGCACCTGCTGGTCACGCGGCACATGGTCCGTTCCATGCCCCGGCAGTTCGGCGCGCTGACGCCGGTGGCGGCCCTGGCCACCGGCGTGCTGGCCCGCACGGGGGTGGAGACGCTGGAGCTGATCCGCGGCGCGGCGGACCGCCTGCACCCCTCGGTGGTCATCGCCATCGACGCGCTGGCCGCCCGCAGCCGTCACCGGCTGTGTGCCACCGTGCAGCTGGGGGACACGGGCCTGATCCCCGGCAGCGGCGTAGGCAATCACCGCAAGGCAGTCAACGCCCGGACGCTTGGCGTGCCGGTCATCGCCCTGGGCGTCCCCACGGTCATCGACGGCGCGGCCCTCTGCGGCGGCGAGGACGCCCCGCCCACCGGACTGTTCGTCACGCCCCAGGACATCGACCGCCGCGTCCGTGAGCTGGGCCGGCTCATCGGCTATGGCGTCACCCTGGCGCTCCAGCCCGGCCTGACGCCGGAGGATGCAGCGGCCCTGCTGGGATAGCCCTTGCAAAATCCTCCCCGACGCGGTACAATAGGGCATCAAAACTTCGGAACGGGAGGTATCGCACATGGAATTCAACCCCCAGATACAGCTGGCCGGCCTGCTGGAATGGATGGCCGAGCAGATGAATGCCTGCCACGGCAAAACCGCCGTCATCGGCATCTCCGGCGGCAAGGACAGCTCCACCGTGGCCGCCCTGGCCGTGGCCGCCTATGGCCGCGAAAACGTCCTCGGCGTCCTCATGCCCGACGGCGTCCAGCCGGACATCGACTACTCCCAGGCACTGGTGGAGCACCTGGACCTGCCCCACACCACCATCAACATCCACGACGCCGTTCAGGGCGTGCTGAACGAGATGGAGAAGGCGGGCCTGACCCCCAGCCGCCAGACAAAGGTCAATCTGCCCAGCCGCGTCCGCATGGCCACCCTGTACGCCGTGGCCCAGTCCGTAGAGGGCGGCATCGTCATCAACACCAGCAACCTCAGCGAGGACTGGGTGGGCTACTGCACCATCTACGGCGACAGCGCCGGCGCCTTCTCCCCCCTGGGGATGTACACCACCGAGGAGGTCGTCGCCCTGGGCCGCCAGTTGGGCCTGCCGGAGAAGTTCCTCATCAAGCCGCCGTCCGACGGCCTCACCGGCCTGACCGACGAGGACAATCTGGGTTTCCCCTATCACGCGGTGAACGAGTACGTCCGCCGCGGCGTGGTGGACCCGGCCATCAAGGAGCGCATCGACGCCCTGCATCGTGCCAGCCGCTTCAAATTCCAGACCCTGCCGGTCTACCACAACGGCCTGCCCATGGCGCTGACCGATGAGACCGATTATTATAACTGAGTCCCGTTTCCTTTTGTGCGCCTTTTTTCTCTCCGTCTTTTGAGAATACAGGGCTTTGGATCCTTCCGGAACACAAAGGCAAACCGTGACTGACGCAAACGTATACAAAAGAGCGCATAAGCAGCACATGCAGAGGACAACCAGGCAAACGCTGCGTAAACCAAAAAGCAAGCAAACATACGTTGCCGAAAGCGAAAAAAAAGCAGAAACACCCCGGCCATTGGGCCGGGGTGTTTCCGTGTGTTTGTGTTAGGAGAGAGAGAAAATCACATCAGGAAGTGTTGTTCCTTTGGATGATGCTATAATACCCTCTAATTTTGGCCGAATCTTGAAGCGGCCATGAACAATTTGTGAATTCTGCCTTTTACGCCGCGTTTTTTCCACAGCAGACAGCCCATTTCACTGAAACTTTCTGCTCTCGGCCACAGCCATCTGGTCGCAGCGGTTGTTTTTTTCATTCTCCGCGTGGCCCTTCACCCAGTGGCAGCGCACCTCGTGAATATCGGTCAGCGCCAGCAGCTGCTCCCACAGGTCCGGGTTCAGCGCCGGCTTTTTGTCGCTCTTCACCCAGCCCCGCTGCTGCCAGCTTCTGGCCCAGCCCTTTTCCAGCGCGTCGATGACGTACTTGCTGTCGCTGTACAGCTCCACCACGCACGGCTCCTTCAAAAGCCGCAGCGCCTCGATGACGGCGGTCAGCTCCATGCGGTTGTTGGTGGTCTGGGCCGCGCCGCCGGAGAGCGCCTTCTCCGCACCCTTGTAGCTGAGTATCGCCCCCCAGCCGCCCGGGCCGGGATTGCCGGAGCAGGCCCCGTCGGTGTAGATCGTAACGGTTCTCATATATCCTTCCTTCACTCCACCCCAACGACGCGCACGGTCCCGTCCTGCACGGTAAAGCGCACGTTCTTTCCTGCGTAAGCCATGCCGTATACGCGGTCGGGGTCGTCCTGATACCGGGGCCGCGGGTCGGCGGCCAGGGCGCTCAGCAGCCCGTGGCGCTGTCCGCTGTCAAACCGCGCCAGCAGCTCCGGGGGAAAGTCCACCGTCAGCACCGCGCCGGCATCGCCGCCGGTAAAGCCGCCGGCGGCGTCGGGATAGCTGTCCGCGTAGGCCAGATAGGGTTTGATGTCCACGATGGGTGTTCCGCTGACCATATCCGCGCCGCGGACATACAGCACCGGACCCTCCGGCTCGTCCAGGGCCACGCGCTCCAGCTCCACGGCGGAGAGCCCGAGGCTGTTAGGCCGGAAGGGCGAACGGGTGGCGAACACGCCCACGCGCTCGTTGCCGCCCAGCCGGGGCGGCCGCACCGTGGGCGACCAGCCCTGCCGCAGCGCCCGGTCAAACTGCCAGATCAGCCAGATGTGTGAAAAGCCCTCCAGGCCCCGCACCGCATCCACGTCCCGGAAGGGCTTTTCGAACACGATGCGTCCGGGGCTGTCGGCAATGCCGCTCTGCCGCGGCACGCCGAACTTCTCCGCAAAGGGCGTCTCTATCCGCGCGATGATGTCCAGCCCGGAGCCGTTCACAGCGGGGCCTCCTCCAACGCGGGCTGCTCCTTCTCCTCAGGATCGGCCAGGGCCAGAGAGATGACCCGGTCGCCCTCCTCCTTGAAGCGCATGACGATGACGCCCTGGGTGGCACGTCCCGCCACACGGATATTTTCCACAGGTGTGCGGATCAGGATGCCCGCCGCCGTCACCAGCAGCAGGTCCTCCGTGCCATCCACCACCTTCATGCCCACCACCGGGCCGGTCTTGTCTGTGACCATGTAGTTGCGGATACCCATGCCGCCGCGGTTGGTGATGCGGTACTCCTCAATAGGCGTCCGCTTGCCGTAGCCGTTCTCGGTGATGGACAGCACGGTCTTGTCCGCGTCGGCGCGGGCGGCGCCGATGACATAGTCGCCCTCCCGCAGGCGGATGCCCCGGACACCCACGGCCACGCGCCCCATGGCGCGCACGTCCGTCTCGTCGAAGCACACCGCCTGCCCGTCGTGGGTGGCGATGAGCATACGGTCATGCCCCCGCGTCTCCGTCACGGAGATCAGCTGGTCGCCCTCGTCCAGCGTCAGGGCGCGGATGCCGTTGTTCCGCAGGTTCTTCAGGGCGCTGACCTCCAGCCGCTTCACGGTGCCGTCGCGGGTGGTCATGAACAGGTACAGCTCCTCGTCGCCCGTCTCGCGGAAGTGGAGCATGGCCTGCACCCGCTCGCCCGTCTCCACCTGAATGATGTTGACGATGTTCACGCCCTTGGCGGCCTTGCCGCTCTCGGGGATCTGATAGCCCTTCTTGCGGTAGACCTTGCCGGTGTCGGTAAAGAACAGAATATAGTCGTGGGTAGACGCGGTGAACACGTCCACCACCGTGTCCTCCTCACGGGTGGTGATGCCCTTCTTGCCCATGCCGCCCTTGCTCTGGGCGGCGTATTCGCTGACCGGCGTGCGCTTGATATAGCCGTTCTCCGTCAGGGTGAAGACGCACTGCTCCTCCTCGATCAGGTCCTCGATGTCCAGCTCGTCCTCCACGTCCTGGATCTCGGTCTTGCGGTCGTCGCCGAACTTGTCGGCAATGGCGGTCAGCTCCTCCTTGAGGATGGACTTCACCAGTCCCTCGTCGCTGAGGATACGCAGGAAGTAGGCGATCTTCTCCTCCAGCTCCTTGTACTCGGTCTGGAGCTTCTCCCGGTCAAGACCCTGCAGCGCCTTCAGGCGCATATCCAGAATGGCCTGGGCCTGCACGTCGTCCAGCCCGAAGCGCTGCATCAAGTTCTCCTTGGCGTTGTCGTAGCTGCTGCGGATGATCTTGATGACCTCGTCGATGTTGTCCTGGGCAATCAGCAGGCCCTCCAGCAGGTGGGCGCGCTCCTGGGCCTTTTTCAGGTCGAAGCGGGTCCGGCGGATGATGATCTCCTCCTGGAATTTCAGGTACTCGTCGATGATGTGCCGCAGGGACAGTATTTTCGGCTGCCGCTGGTTTTCCACAAGCGCCAGCATATTGATGGCAAAGGTGGTCTGGAGCTGGGTCTGGGCGAACAGGCGGTTCAGCACTACCTGGGGATTGGCATCGCGCTTCAGCTCGATGACCATTCGCATACCGTTGCGGTCGGACTCGTCCCGGATGTCGGAGATACCCTCCAGGCGCTTGTCCTCTACCTGGTCGGCGATGGCCTTGATGAGCATCCGCTTGTTCACCTGATAGGGCAGCTCCGTGATGATGATACGGGTGCGGCCGTTGTTGAACTCCTCAAACTCATGCCGGGCACGGACCATGAGCCTGCCCCGGCCCGTGGCGTAGGCGGCGCGGATGCCGCTGCGGCCCATGATGATGCCGCGGGTAGGGAAGTCGGGTCCCTTCACATGCTCCATCAGGTCGCTGAGCGTGGCGTCCGGGTTATCCAGC
>ENA-ORIC01002105-ORIC01002105.1-human-gut-metagenome-genome-assembly--contig:-NODE-2105-length-17092-cov-4.732177_pt1 | contig 17092 bp, 15 predicted proteins | sample MGYA00243023_ERZ508732 | MGnify/ENA primary metagenome ERZ508732 (study PRJEB26277, sample SAMN04329767) | human gut metagenome | biome: human-associated habitat | host: Homo sapiens | place: USA...
GGGCGTTTGTGTCGTGTCTTGTTTTTCTTTTTTTTTTTTTTTTTTTGTTGGGGGGGGGGGGGGGTGTTTTTTTTTTTTTTTTTCCTTCCCCCCCCCCCCCCCCCCTGCAAGCTGACAAATGGCAGAATCATTCACTCGTGACTTAACCGGAGCGGCGCTCGCTTATATAGGCGACGCGGCGCTCGAGGTGCTTGTCAGGAGATATCTTGTCGGACTTGGCGTGAACGGGAGCGGTAAGCTTAACGGTATGGCGCTTGGGTTCGTGAAGGCTACGGCGCAGAGCGCGGCGGTTGAGAAGCTGCTTCCGTTGCTCGATGAAGAGGAAGAGTATATGTATAAGCGCGGGAGGAACGCGAGCGGGATTTCGGCGCCTAAGAGCGCGTCTGCCGGGGAGTACAGGCGTGCTACCGGGATGGAGGCTCTGTTCGGGTATCTGGAGCTCGCGGGGAAGCGGGAGCGTATGGAGGAGCTGTTTTTCGCGGCTTACGCGGATATTATAGCGGAGCTTGACGCGGCGCATCCGAATCATGTCAGATTTACGGAGGTAAAGAACAAATGATAAAAGTAATGTCGGTTTTCGGCACAAGGCCGGAGGCTATAAAGATGTGCCCGCTCGTGAAGGAGCTTGAGAGGGCGGATGGGATAGAGAGCGTCGTGTGCGTCACGGCGCAGCACAGGGAGATGCTTGACAGCGCTCTTGAGTATTTTGGCGTGAAGCCTGAGTATGATCTCAATATCATGAAGCGCGGGCAGACTCTGTCGTCGATCACGGCGGATGTCATACTCGGGCTTGAGGGTGTGCTCGCGGAGGCGAGACCGGATATCGTGCTTGTCCACGGGGACACTACGACGAGCTTCGCGGCGGCGCTCGCGGCGTTTTACGCGAAGATACCGGTCGGACACGTCGAGGCGGGGCTTCGTACTTATGACAGGTATTCTCCGTATCCGGAGGAGGTCAACCGGAACCTGACGTCGAAGCTCGCGACGCTGCATTTCGCGCCGACTGAGCTCAACCGCTCGAATCTCGCGAAGGAGGGAATAACCGAGGGCGTTTATGTCACGGGAAACACTGCGCTTGACGCGTTCAGATATACTGTACATCCGGGATACGTCTTTGCCGACGAAAAGCTTCGCGGGCTTGATTTCGTGAGGAAGAAGGTCGTCGCGCTGACGGCGCACAGGCGTGAGAATCAGTCGGGCGGCATCGAGCATATCTGCCGTGCCGTTCTTGAGCTCACAGAGCGCCATCCGGAGCTTCAGTTCGTTTATCCGGTGCATCTCAGTCCCGCGGTGCGGAATGTCGTTTTCCCGCTCCTTGACGGCAAGCCCGGAATAACTCTCACCGATCCGGTCGATGTAGCGGATATGCACAACCTCATCGCGAAGTCGTTCTTCATCATGACCGATTCCGGCGGAATACAGGAGGAGGCTCCGTCCTTCCATAAGCCGGTGCTCGTCCTGAGAACCGAGACCGAGCGTCCGGAGGCAGTCGCGGCGGGGACCGTCAAGGTCATCGGCACCGATACGGAGCGCGTCGTGGACGAGGCTGAGCGGCTCATCTCGGATAAGGTCGAGTACGATCGCATGGCGGCGGCGGTGAACCCGTACGGAGACGGACACGCGTCCGAGAGAATTGTTGACGCTATACGCGGATATTTCGCGGGAAATAGGTGAGCGTTATCACCGCGGCACTTTAGCGTGCTAAAAACTTTTCTCTGAATTGACAAATGCTTGTGCAATTTGATAGTTGACAAAAGCGCCGCGCGGTGCTATAATATATCCATCAAAACACAAAACGAGGAACAAAACCATGACAGGCCGTATTTTCGCAGCTGCATATTGGAACTATTACTTTTACTTTACCGGAAAAAGTAATAGTGATTTCTGCTGCGCAAAGACGAGATGTCATTGAGGCAATAAAAGCCCGGTACATATAACTCGAAGCCTCGCGGTAAAATCACCGCGAGGCTTCTTTTTTCAGAATAACGCCGGACGGTGGGAGACACAGATGATTTTGTGCAATGAAATTTACCAAATTAAAAATCACAAGGAGAAAAAGAAAATGGTAGTAGTAGTCAAGAATCAGGCAAGCGACGCGAAGCTCGCGTCTCTCATATCCTTCCTCGAGGATCAGAATCTCACCGTCCACACAGTCCGCGGCAAATATCAGACAGTCCTGGGTCTTATAGGAGACACCAGCGCCGTTGACATAGACACAATCGCCGGTCTCGATATCGTCGAGTCGGTCAAGCGCATCAGTGAACCGTACAAGAGCGCGAACAGAAAATTCCATCCGGATGACACTATCGTTACCGTTCCGTCGGCGAACGGCGACGTGAGGATCGGCGAGGGCTTCACTTTCATCGCCGGCCCCTGCTCGATCGAGAGCGAGGAGCAGATAATCGAGGTCGCCGAGGCGGTCAAGAAGTCCGGCGCGAACATTCTCCGCGGCGGCGCGTTCAAGCCCCGCACCTCTCCGTACGCTTTCCAGGGACTCAGAAATGAGGGCATAAAGCTCCTTCTCGAAGCAAAGAAGGCGACCGGTCTTCCGATTATCACCGAGATCATGGACGAGCGTCACCTCGACCTCTTCGGAGATGTCGACATAATCCAGGTCGGCGCGCGCAATATGCAGAACTTCGAGCTTCTCAAGGAGCTCGGCAAGACGAAGAAGCCGATCCTCCTGAAGCGCGGCCTCGCGAACACCATACAGGAGCTCCTCATGAGCGCCGAGTACATCATGGCGGGCGGCAATGAACAGGTCATCCTCTGCGAGCGCGGCATCCGCACCTTCGAGACCTGCACGAGAAACACACTTGATATCTCCGCGGTTCCGGTACTTCACGAGCTCACTCACCTTCCCGTCATCGTCGACCCGAGCCACGCCTGCGGTATCGCGAGACTCGTCGAGCCGATGGCTATGGCTGCGGCGGCGTGCGGCGCGAACGGCGTCATGATCGAGGTCCACAACAACCCCGCGAAGGCGCTCTGCGACGGTCCCCAGTCGCTCACTCCCGCTCAGTTCGACGAGACGGTAAAGAAGGTCAAGAGAGTATACGCCGCTGCTACCGAGCAGTGATTGGCAAAATCCCGCAAAAGTAAAAAGAAAAGAAGAGAAAGAAATATCTGCCGCGGGCGTCAGCTCGCGGCAGATTGTTTTTCAGATGTCTCTTGTCAGAATAAATCTCCCGAAGCACTCGGGTCTGTGAAAGTCAGGCTCCGGCGTGCCTATGTGCGCCCATGAACCGTAGGTGTCCGGATGGCGGTAACTTCCGCACTTATAGAAGTTTCCGGCGAAATATGTACTCTCGTCGACCTCTTCGATTCCGAAAACCTTTTTCAGAACCGTGAGCGGCACGAACTCGAAAAGCTCCCAATGATCGTCCGCGACGACAGATCTGACCTCGAACGGCGCGATACCCATGTCAACGAGAGAGATGCGCGGAGCTCGTCCTCTGCCGTATGCCGTGAGGATCGCAGGAACAGAGTTTGACTCGATGTTGATATATCCGTTCTCAGACGCGTCTGCGCCGTGCATGGTGAAGAAGAACTCGAGACAGCTGTCAAGATAGACCGGCTCGTTGAGGCGCGTGTACCTCGCCTCAGGGTCCTTCTCGAAGCTGAAAAGATGTGCGTAGAGTCCCTCACGCTCGTCTCCAGTCTTCGCGTAGGCGAGGGAAGCGTATGAGACCGGTCTGAACTCGCTGTTCCACGGGAAGTCCGCTATCTCCGCCTCTGGGAGTGACGTCCAGTCAATGTCCGCGGTGTCTGTGATTTTTACCTTGTATTCTGACATTTGTTTTGTCCTTTCTTTTGCCGTGACCGGCTCTTTTTTATTTTGTCCAGTTCCTGAAATACGCCGCCGGGGCGACGCCTGTATATTGCCTGAAGCATCTCGAAAAATAGCTGTAGTCGTTGAAGCCGACTGCGCGGGCTATATGCGAGATCGGCTCCTCGCTGTCCCGGAACTCCTGCGCCGCGCGGTTTATCCTGTATTCACGCAGGTACGCGGAGAAGGTGCAGCAGAAATTCTGCCTGAACAGCCGGTAGAAGTTCCTGTGCCCGTAGCCGAGCGCGTTTCCGACGTCGTCCGCCGTCAGCTCCTCCGCGTAATGCGCGTCTATGTACTTTGTTACGTCGCGGATGAAGACGAGATCATGGTCGGACGGTGCCGCGGCTTCATCGATATGCTCCGCCAGCACCGACAGCAGACCGTATATTCCGGAAAATATCCGTCCCTCGCTGCCCGCCGTTCCCGACGTGAGATACGCGCCGTGCGCCTCGCGGAGACCAGTGAATATCCTGCCAAACTCATCTCCCGCCGTACTACCGCCGCGCAGGACAGGGGAGAACCGCCGCGTGCCGTTCGTGACGTCAGAGATCAGCTTGGCGATAAGGCTGCTGCCGGGCACCGGTCTGAACGCCGCGAGACCTATCATAAGGCAGTCGTATCTGACCGACTCACCGGGGAGCAGCCAGCCGCTGTGTGTGTCATACGGGTTCACGATCAGGCTGTCTCCCGCGCGCAGCTCAAGGAGCGAGTCGTTTATCAGCGCGCGGAGCGTTCCTTCGCGGATATACAGCACCTCTGTCGACTCGTGATTATGCGGTGAAAAGAGCGCCCTCGCTCCAGGCAGCTGACGCGGGAACGGGCAAGGCTGACGGTCGGTGTAGGCACCGCCGTATTCCCGTATCGAGATCGATATGACGCCGAAATTGTCGTACCGCTTGTGATCATATTCGTAATTCATCATATCACCCCTTGCCCATACACATATTCTATCACGGATAGAAAGTTTTGTCAAGAGTAAACCCTGATTTAAGGGTTGTTTTCGCAGAGAAAAGCCCATAAATCCAAGCCTTTTTCTGCGAAAACCCAAATTATTCAGTGTTTCACCAGAGATAAAATGAAAAAGAGACCGCGACGGCGGTCTCTCAGGATTATTTCGCTATCGGGTAGCATACCTCTGTGACGAACTCGTCCGGGTTTGAGGTTTCGTGCGGGCTCACGTGATATATGTTGAACATATTCCCCGCGAAGGAATATCCATTCTCGCGCACCCACTTCGCGACCGCGGCGTTCGCCTCGCCGATCTTCGCGTAGGAGCCCTTGTGCACCACGGTGGCACAGGTCACCGCGGGGATTGTCCTGAACTTCACGTGCTCGGTGTCCGGATAATGACCAGTCACCGTCTTGCGCGCTTCGATATCGACGTCGGTCTCCTTGAACTCCCCGTCGTGGAAGACGACACTGCAAAGGCACGGGTCTGCCGGGACGATATTCATTCCGGCGGTCTCCGATACGAGGACGCTCCAGATCATCCCCTCGTGCTCGTATGACGGGATGGTCATGCGCACAGTCGCGGCGTAGCTCTCCGGGAAGGTTTTTTCTGTTACCGTATAATTCATATTATTTTCCTCTCTCAGGTGATTTCCTGCGTTGAGGCTCTCAAGCGCCGACGTGACCGCGCTGAGCTTCGCGGCGGCACGACTGTATTCACGGTACAGCTCCTCGCGCCGGGCAATATACATCGTCTCTATGTAATGCGTGTCGTCGCTCCGCTCGATTATCTCGCGTATCGCCGAAACGCCGAAGCCTATGTCGCGCAGAGCGGTTATCCTCATCGCCAGCCCGAGCTGTTCCTCGGAATAGTAGCGGTACCCGCTGAAGCGGTCGACCTCGACCGGGACGAGAAGCCCGTTCTCGTCGTAGTGGCGCAGCATACGCACGCTGATCATCGACAGTTTTGAGAAGTCTCCTATTTTAAGCATTTGTCCAACCTCCGAAGGCACGAATTGTGATCACATATATATTATAGCACCTGACACCATGTGAGAGTCAATAGCTTTCCGGAAATTTTTTTGAAAAAAGTGATCGGCACGGTATATTGACAGCCGGGCGGCGTTGTGGTATAATGTGATAAGCGATTCAAAAGAGAGGTGGTCAGAAATGGTCTATTACGAGCCGAATGACGCGCTCGTCGCGAGATACCCGGGCGGCAGCTTCGGTATCAATCTGTATGAGTTCAGCACCGAGCACTTTTTCAGCGCCGAGGACGGAATGCCGCATTCGAGCATCGGGGTGATCACGCACGGAGTTGTCACTATTAAAAGCGCGTACGCGAAGGTCGATATCCCGACCGGAGGTATTTTCTACATATCCGCTGACGAAAAATACACCTCGACGTGGACTGGAGCCCCGGACGTTGTCTTCTGTGGACTTCACGCGTGGCCGCCGCTTGACAGGATGTCGGAGAGCGGATGCTTCGCCATATCCGAGATCAGGAACGACGGGGACATCGACGCGGTCGGATTTTTCGAAGATGTCTGTGATCTTCTGACAGAAGGTTCTCCGGCAAGTCAGATGCGTGCCTCCGCGATGTATTTCGACCTCGTGAGCCGGATCATTGACCGCCTGACTCCCGGAAAGGACCGGCATCTGCCGGAAGCGCTCAAGACAGTCATCGATTTATATTGACACGGATTACGCCGCGGACATGAGCGTCCCAGAGCTCTCCGCGACGTTCCATCTGAGCGAGTCCACCGTCTATCGCCTGTTCCGCGAGTCGCTCGGGACGACGCCAGTGAGCTACCGCAACGATGTCAGGATTGACCGGTCGCTGAAGCTTCTGCGCGACGGGCACTCCATCGAGGAGACCGCGTCGGAGGTCGGATTCAAATCCGCCGTGTATTTCCGCACCGCGTTCATAAAGCGAACCGGAATGACTCCCGGCGAGTACAGGAAGAGCCTCAAAGGAATACGATAATATATGACAAAAGCCGACGCAGCGTCAACCGCGTCGGCTTTTTGAGCCATATTCAGTAATTGTCAGAGCACCTTCGAGAGGAAATCCTTCGTTCTCTGGTGAACCGGGTGCGCGAAGAACTCGGCGGGAGTGTTCTCCTCGAGTATCTTGCCCTCGTCTATGAAGAGGATACGCTTGCCGACCTCTCTCGCGAAGCCCATCTCGTGCGTCACGCAGACCATCGTCATGCCCTCGAGCGCGAGCTGCTTCATCAGGTCGAGCACCTCGCCGACCATCTCGGGGTCGAGCGCCGACGTCGGCTCGTCAAAGAGGATAACTTCCGGATTCATCGCGAGCGCTCTGACTATCGCCACACGCTGCTTCTGTCCGCCGGAAAGGGTCGACGGGTAAACGTCAGCCTTGTCCTCGAGACCTATTCTCGCGAGCAGCTTCATCGCGTTGTCGTGCGCCTCAGTGATTATCTGCTGCTTCGTCTTCTCCGGCTTCTGTCCGCCGAAGAGGCTCTTCCACTTCGCTTTTCTGAGCTCCTGAAGCCCGATATGGACCGGAGCCAGCATTATATTCTGGATGACCGTCTTATTGTTGAAGAGATTGAACTGCTGGAACACCATTCCCATCTTGCGGCGGTGAACGTTTATATCGACCTTCATATCGGCGATATCGACGCCGTCGAAGATTATCTGACCGCCGGTCGGGTCTTCCATGCAGTTGAGACAGCGGAGGAACGTCGACTTTCCGCTTCCGGACGGGCCGATAACACAGACGATATCGCCCTTGTTTATAGTGACGCTGATACCCTTCAGAACCTCGAGGTCGCCGAAGCTCTTTTTCAGGTCTATGACGTCTATCAATTTTTCATTCTTTTTTTCAGCTGCGTCTGTCACTGCGCTTCAGCCCCCTTTCCATCAGCTTTATGCCGAACGATATCACGAGTATCATGAGTATATAGATTATCGCCATAACGAGGTACGGCACCATGAACTCATACGAGTTTGTACCGATATAGTTGAACGCCACATAGAGGTCGGTCGCGCCGACGAAAGACACAACGGACGTTTCCTTGATGAGCGCGATGAACTCGTTGCCGAGCGTCGGAAGAATATTCTTCACCGCCTGCGGAATGACGATCTTCATCATCGTGGTAGCGAATGAAAGACCGACCGCGCGTCCGGCCTCCATCTGCCCGCCGTCGACAGACTGTATGCCGGAACGCATTATCTCAGAGATATACGCGCCGGAGTTCAGTCCGAACACTATGACCGATACCTTGACGCCGGACATATTGACGCCGATCAGCGGGAGCATGACATAGTAGAAGAGCAGCAGCTGCGCCACCATAGGCGTGCCGCGGAAGAAGCTCACGTACACCGAGCATATGCCGTTCAGCACCCTCGGAAGCGTTTTATATTTCGGCACGACCCTGACCGTCGCGATCAGCGTACCGATGACTATTCCTATGACAAGACCGAGCACCGCGATGATGACCGTATTTTTAAGACCGGTCAGCACCTGCGTGTAGCCATTCGAGTTTATGAACACGTCAAGGAATTTGTCGAGCTTGCGGAAGAACGATATCTTCATCAGATTCTCGTTCGTTATCACCGCGAGAAGTAATTGAGACATTTATTGATTCCCTTATAACAAGCTATCCCGCCTAAAAAAGCGGGATAGCGCAATTTTCTTTCGGTCGGTCAGGCGAGCTTATTGAACGCCGCGGTGATTGCAGCCGCAGGCGCGGAGTCAATGACCACATAGTCAATGTTGCCGTTGATGATATCCTGAACAGCGAGCGAACCGTTCTTATAGCCGGTGCAGGTGACAGGGAATCCGGCGAAGCCCCAGTCAGCGTCGCCCTGGACATAGAACTGACCGGTAGTGCCGTTCTGGACGCCGATCTTCTTGGAAGAATCCATAGCGGAAAGAATAGCCTCGACATCCTCCTTGGTCTTGCATGCGTCGAAAGTGGTGTCGTCAGCCTTGACAATCAGCTTCTGGGAAGCGTTGTAGTAGGACTTCGAGAAAGTGACATACTCCTCGCGGTCCGGCTTCACGGTCAGACCCGCCATAGCGATGTCGCACTTATGCTGACCGACAGAGAGGCAGACAGCGTCGAAATCCATGTTGTTGATGACAAGCTCAACGCCGAGCTCCTTCGCGAGCAGGTCAGCGATCTCCATGTCGATACCGACATACTTGTCGCCGTCCATATACTCGAAAGGCTCAAAGCCCGCGTTGGTCGAGACAACGAGCTGATCCTTCGACTCGTCGAGGGTTGCGGAAGTCACAGGATTCGGAGTGCCGTCGCCGAAGTAATTGTTGCAGATCTTGTCGAAAGTGCCGTCGCTCATGATCTTGTCGATGAACGCGTTCACCTTTTCGAGAAGCTCAGGCTGAGCCTTATCGATGCCGTAAGCGTACTCCTCAGCCGTGAGGTCAATGTCGATGACCTTAACGCCGACGGACTTGCCGCCGCAGGATGCGAGACAAACCGCAAGCATTGCAGCCGCGATAATCAGGGAAAGAACTTTTTTCATTGCTTTTTATCTCCTTAAGACATAAATTATTGATGCATATATATTACACCAAAATGCATAAAAATGCAATAGCCAAAATTCACGGAATTCCTTATCTTTCGATGCGATATTTTGTGCCCTTAGGCGTATCCTCCAAAATTACGCCTTTTTCAAGCAATTCCGCGCGTATTTTGTCCGCCTCAGCGTAATTTTTCGACTTCTTCGCGGCGGCTCTTCTCTCGATCGCGTCCTCGATCTCATGAATAAATTCATCGCCGGCTGAATTTTTTTCGGGCATCAGACCCATGAGCTCGCAAAGCTCGGTCAGGGTATTTCCGACATATTCAACGTCAGCCCTCGAAGCCCCCGCGCCGATCAGCTCATTCGCCTGACGCACAAGCTCGAATATCGCTCCGACACCGCCCGCCGTATTCAGGTCGTCGTCCATCTCGGACACGAACTTCTCACGCAGCGCGTCCGTCTGCGCCTTCGCCTCAGCCGTCTGAGGTCCATCCGGCGCCTTCTCAAGGTAGAAACCTATATTCTCAAGGCAATTCCAGAGACGCTCCAGCGCGCTCTTCGACTGCTCGATGATCTCCGCCGAGAAATTGATCGGGCTGCGGTACTGCGCGCTCAGGATAAAGAACCTTATCACCGGATACCCGTACTTCTCCGCCACGTCGCGCACAGTGAAGAAATTGCCGAGCGACTTCGACATCTTCGTATTATTCACGTTGATATAACCATTATGCAGCCAATACTTAGCGAAAGGCTTCCCGGTGCAGCACTCCGACTGCGCGATCTCATTCTCATGATGCGGGAATATCAGATCCTGTCCGCCGCAATGTATATCAATCGACTCCCCAAGGTATCTCAGCACCATAGCCGAGCACTCAATATGCCATCCCGGACGCCCCTTGCCCCACGGGCTGTCCCAATACGGCTCCCCCGGCTTCGCCGCCTTCCAGAGCGCAAAATCCAGCGCGTCCTCCTTCTTCTCCGACACGTCAATACGCGCGCCCTTCTCAAGGTCATCAATCGGCATATGCGACAGCTTTCCGTACTCTTTGAAACTCAGCGTGCGGAAGTATACGTCACTCCCCATATCATTTACCTTTACCGGGTAAGCATGTCCCTTCTCAATGAGCGTCGAAACAATACTGATTATCTCATCAATATTCTCAGTAGCCCGCGGATGCACCGTAGCCGGACGTATCCCAAGCCCCTGCGCGTCCTTGAAATACTCCGCAATATACCGCTCAGCAACCTCCTTGACAGTAGTCCCCTCCTCATTCGCGCGCTTTATCATCTTATCGTCAATATCCGTAAAATTCTGCACGAACCTCACGTCATACCCGCGCCACTCAAGATACCTCCGCAGCATATCAAACACCACAAAGCATCTCGCGTTCCCTATATGGAAGAAATTATAAACAGTCGGTCCGCACGCGTACATCTTCACGGTCTTCCCGTCAAGCGGGACAAACTCATCCTTCGTTCTTGTAAGTGTGTTATACAGCTTCATTTTTTGTTCTCCTTATTTGTTTGTTTGCGGGGGAGGGAAAAACCTTTTCAAAGGTTTTTCCCGCCCCCCCCCCCCCTCCTTTTACCAAACTTTATACAACAGATGTATGAAGGCGGAGCACAGAGGCGGAATTTATACTTACTGATTATTCTCGCGGGACGCCTTCTCGAGCGCCTCTATGCGCAGGTTCAGCTTGCACAGCTCCTGCGCCACGGGGTCCGGAATGTGAACCTGGTCAAGGTCGCACTCGACCACCTTCTGATTGTTGCGGCGCACAACTCGCGCCGGAATGCCCACCGCCGTCGAATTATCCGGTATCTCGGACAACACCACCGCGTTCGCCGCAATCTTCGAATTGTCGCCTATCTTCATAGGTCCCAGCACCTTAGCGCCCGAACCCACCATCACATTATTACCAAGCGTCGGATGCCGCTTCCCCGTATGCTTTCCTGTACCGCCAAGCGTCACACCCTGATACAGCGTACAATTATCGCCGATCTCAGTCGTCTCGCCGATCACCACCCCGCTCCCGTGGTCAATGAACAGCCCGCGCCCGATCTTCGCTCCCGGATGAATCTCTATCCCGGTGAGGAAACGCGCCCCCTGACTTATCATCCTCGCCGCGAAGAACTTCTTCCTCTCATACAGCGAATGCGACAGCCTGTACGCCAGCACCGCGTGAAACCCCGAATAAAGCAGCATAACCTCAAGATCACTCTTAGCCGCCGGGTCACGGTCGCGTATCACATGAATATCCGTCGCGATCTCCTCTTTAGCCTTCTTAAGTGTCTCTCCGATCTCTCCGAGGTCTATATTCAGCCTGAATTCCATTTATTTCACCCTTTCTGCAAGTCCGCTCCGCGAAAACAAAAAGCCCTTACGCCACACCAAACGTATGACAATAAAGGCGAATATACCGCGGTCCCACTCTAATTTGTTCTCAGTGAGCGCCGACGCCGATATTACGGAACCCATGACGCTCCGCCCCGATAACGCAGGGCACGCGTGCCGGACTGAGGGCAGCGCCTTTCATCCGACCGGCTCACGGACGCACTCCGCCGTCTCACCCCGCACCGCGCTCTCACCACCCATTAAATAGGGCGCGTATCTCTGCGCCGTCTCCGGCGTCGCGAAGCTGTCCCGGCATCCTTCCGCTCACAGCCTTATAACCTGTTATAGTAATATTATATTACATCCCGCCCGATTTGTAAACACCTTTTCCGCAAAAAATCCGCTCACCACGAATATTCAGCACTCTGCACAAATCGAGGACAGCTGTTTCAGTGCAAAACTGCCATATGAAAACCGGAGCCCCCGATACACGGGAGCCCCGGAATCCGTTTTTGCCGTTATGACCGGAAATTTATTCGACCGTCACCGATTTCGCGAGATTTCTCGGCTTATCGACGTCACAGCCGCGCGCGACCGACGTATAGTACGCGAGCAGCTGAAGCGCCGACACCGCCGGAAGGAACGCCAGCTCGGACCTGATCTCAGGCAGAACGATCGTCAGGTCAGCCTCCTCCACCGGAGCGTCGGACACCGCTATGACCATAGCGCCGCGCGCCTTCACCTCACGGATGTTGCTCCGCATCTTCCCGCGGAGCTCCGGCACGGTGCAGAGCGCCACAACCGGTGTGCCGGGGACTATCAGGGATATCGTCCCGTGCTTCAGCTCACCGGCGGCGTACGCCTCGCTGTGGATATAGGAGATCTCCTTGAGCTTCAGCGAGCCCTCGGCGGCAAGACAGCTGTCCGCGCCGCGACCTATGAAGAACAGATCCTCCGCCGTCTTTATTCTTTCAGCCGCCGCGCGTATCTCGTCAGCGCGGGCGATCATCTCATCCACAGCCTTCGGGGCGCGCTCGTACAGCTCTCTGACGAACGCGGACGCGCCCGGTTCCGACATCCTGCCGCGCAGCAGCGCGAGCTTCACGGCGAAAAGCGAGAGCAGGGACGTCTGAACCGTATAAGCCTTCGTGCTCGCGACGGCGATCTCCGGTCCCGCGAGAGTATAGAGAACGCTGTCCGCCTCACGGGCTATCGACGATCCGGTCACGTTAACGACAGCGAGCGTGTGCGCGCCCTTTGCCTTCGCGAGCCTCAGCGCCGCCAGCGAGTCCGCGGTCTCTCCCGATTGCGAGATTATCACGACAAGATCATCGGCGCCGATTATCGGGTCGTTGTATCTGAACTCAGAGGCGACATCGACAACGGTCGGTATACGCGCGAATCTCTCGATGAGCACCTTCGCGATGAGTCCTGCGTGCATTGCGGTTCCGCAGGCGACGATATGGAGACAGGAGATATTCCTCAGAACGCCGTCGTCGATGCCGTCGCCCTCAAAGCAGGGGAGACCATCCTTTATCCGTGAGCGCAGAGTCTTTGACATCGCCTCCGGCTCCTCGTGTATCTCTTTGAGCATGAAGTGCGCGTATCCGCCGCGCTCCGCCGCCTCGACGTCCCATGTCGCGGTTTTCTTTTCCTTTTTCACTTCCGCGCCGTCTTTTGTTATGACGACGTCTTTTTCGCCCACGCGGGCGATTTCTCCCTCGGCGAGCTCAAAGTAGTCCTTTGTCGAGCCGAGTATCGCCGTTATGTCTGAAGCGATGAAATTCCCGGTCTTCCCGAGCCCGATTATCAGCGGCGAGTCCTTCCGCACCGCCCAGATATGCTCCGGGTCGTCGGCGAACAGGATGCCGAAGGCATATGAGCCGGTGACGCGCGAGATCAGTCTCGCTATCGCCTTTGCGGGGTCACGCATTTCCTCCTTATAGCAGTGGTCGAGCAGCTTTGCCGCCACCTCTGTGTCGGTGTCGCTCACGAACGTGTAGCCGAGAGCGGCGAGCTCGCTTTTCAGCTCCGCGTGGTTCTCGATGATCCCGTTATGAACGAGCATCAGAGACGCGGTGCCGTGCGGATGCGAGTTGATATCGGTCGGAGCGCCGTGCGTCGCCCATCTCGTATGTCCGATGCCGCAGTGCGAACCGTCCTTTTCCGGGACGCCCGCGAGCTTTTCCTCGACATTTCTGAGCCGTCCCGCCGCCTTGACGCAGTGAAGACCGCCGTCTCTGTCGAAGAACGCGACCCCCGCGGAGTCGTAGCCCCTGTACTCAAGCGCCTCGAGACCCTTCATGAGGTGCGCGACCGAGTTCTCTTTTCCGATATATCCGATTATTCCACACATATTGTTATCCATCCTTCTGTAAATTAATAATTTACGGAAAGCTGTATCATGTCAGACGGAGCTGTCAGCTCCGATATAGCCGCGGTGTAAAACCGCAAACCGTATTTTACAAGAACGCATCGCGTTCAGGGAATTCCGACCGTCCCTTTGTTCCGCGGTCGCCCGCGGGTTTTGCTTACGGTCTGACGACGCTTCCGCGCCGGAAAAACATCCGCCGAATATTTCGATGATTTTTCTCCTCGTCGACATTTCACGTATTGGAAATGTCCGGGCGCTTATGTGCTTTTTCGATTTTTCTTTCCCTTATCTCCTGATGTCAGTCTCCCTCTTTTAATTGTAGCTGTCGAGCTGGCGCGCGAGCTTTTCCGCCGTTTCCTCGGCTATACGCTCTATCTTCCCGGAATCGTCCCCCTCCGCCATCACGCGGATCAGCGGCTCCGTACCGGACGGACGCGCGATCAGCCTTCCGCTGTCGCCTATCTCCTTTTTCGCGTCCTCGATGATCGACTTGACCTCGTAGTCGGTATAGAACGCGACCTTCTTTTCGGACGTGCAGGGAATATTGACGATAAACTGCGGGTAGCGGGTCATGACCTTCGCCGCCTCGCTGAGCTTCTCACCGGTTCGCTTCAGCTGCGAGAGTATCTGCACCGCCGTGAGCTGACCGTCGCCGGTCGTCGAGAAATCGCGGAATATGATGTGTCCGGACTGCTCTCCGCCGAGGTAGTAATCCTCAAGCAGCATCTCCTCGAGCACGTATCTGTCCCCGACCTTTGTCGCGACGAAACGGATGTCGTTGTCAGCGCAGAATTTCGTGAAGCCGAAGTTTGTCATTATCGTGCCGACGACTGTGTTCTTCCCGAGCTTGCCGCGCGCCTTCATGTCGAGAGCGGCTATCGCCATTATCATGTCTCCGTCGACATCCTTGCCCTCGTCGTCTATGCAGAGGCATCTGTCGGCGTCGCCGTCGAACGCTATTCCGGCGTCGAGTTTGTTCGCGAGGACATATTCACGGAGGCTCTCAAGGTGAGTCGAACCGCAGTTATTATTGATATTCGTGCCGTTCGGCTCGTCGTGCAGCATATGGCAGGTCGCGCCGAGTCCCTCGAACAGCAGCTTCGCCGTGCGGCTCGCCGAACCGTTCGCACAGTCGAGAGCGATGTTCATGCCGTCGAGCGAATAGAGAGCGGTGCTCTTCAGATGATCAATGTAGTCCTTGACGGCGTTCTGCGCCCGTGTGACGCGGCCGATGTTTTCGGGCGTCGCCATCTTCGTCTCCGGCTTTCCGTCGAGCACGACCGACTCTATGCGCTCCTCGAGCTCATCCTCGAGCTTGTAGCCGTCCTCGTTGAATATCTTGATTCCGTTGAACTCGTACGGGTTGTGCGACGCGGAGATCATGACTCCGGCGTGAGCCTTGTATTTGCCGACGAGATAAGCGACCGCGGGTGTCGGGACAACCCCGAGATCAATAACGTCCGCGCCTACCGAGCAGAGACCGGCGGTCAGCGCGCTCGCGAGCATTTCCGAGGAAATACGGGTATCCATGCCGACAAGAACCGTCGGATAATAGCGCCTTCCGCTCGAGAGAACCTCCGCCGCGGCGCGTCCGATCTGCATCGCGCGCTCACAGGTCAGCTCTTCGTTGGCGATCCCGCGCACTCCGTCGGTTCCGAATAATCTTCCCATGTAATTATGTCTTCCTTTCGTTCAGTGTTTCGTGACAATGCTGTCCGGTCCCTTGAAGATTGAGTTTTCAGGTATGACGCCGCGGACTCTCGAGAGAGGGTAAACGGTGCTGTTTCTTCCGATAACAGAGCCGGGGCAGAGAACGCTGTTGCATCCGACCTCGACGTGGTCGCCGAGCATCGCGCCGAGCTTCTTTCTTCCGGTCTCGCATTGTTCGGTTCCGGACTTTACGACGACCGGCGTCTTGTCGCTCTTGACATTTGATGTCACGGCTCCCGCGCCCATGTGCGACTTGTATCCGAGGACCGAGTCGCCTACATAGTTGAAATGCGGCACCTGAACACCGTCAAAGAGGACACAGTTCTTCAGCTCGCATGAGTTGCCGACGACGGCGCCCTTTCCTACGATCGCCGAACCCCGTATGAACGCACAGTGGCGCACCTCGGCTCCGGAATCGATTATGCAGGGACCGCATATATAGGCGGTCGGCGCGATGGTCGCGTCCTTCGCTATGAAGACGCCGTTTCCGCAGTTTTCGAATAATGCCGGGTCGAGCGAGCTTCCGAGGCTGATTATGAATTCCTTCAGCCGGTCGAGCACATCCCACGGGCAGACCGAATCGCGGAAGAGGTCGGCGGCGAGTGTGTGGCTCAGGTCGAAAAGATCTTTGGTTGATGGAATGGTTCCTTTCATATATATCTATATCTCCTTTCAACAGATTTCCGCGTGGTGGCGGATATTATACATTATATCATATGGCGAATGATAAATCAATGCGACATAATTTCAATGATGTTAATTATTAGACGGCGGCGGACGGATAATGTGTATGAAGCGTGAACACCGACGGAAAATTGGAAATATGATATAGTAGAAAACGGATGGGGAAAAATAATTTCGAAAAAATTCGAAAAACCCCTTGACAAATCGCGGCAAGTATGGTATAATATTAAAGCTGTGAGCGAGAGAGCAAAGCAATCGAGCGAAACGGTAGAGTTCGCAAGCGCGTCGAAAAAAGAATTTCAAGAATTTTTCAAAAACCTCTTGACAAACGGCTTAAGATATGATATAATATAAAAGTCGCGTCAAGAACGGAAGCAAGAGCTTCTGGAATGGCTTCGAAAAAAAACTTAAAAAACTTTTTCAAAACCTCTTGACAAACTCGAGAAGATACGATATAATATAAAGGTCGCGTAAAGCGAAGGGCAAGAGAGATTGACATCGTCGATGTGAGCAGAGCTTCCTTGAAAAGGAACCTCCTCAAATCAACCGATAAGATCAACCTGAACTTCGACAAACACCGAGCGGTTCGAAAAAAAGTTGAAAAAACTTTTAAAAACCCCTTGACAAACGCTCCGAGATATGGTATAATATCTAAGTCGCGTGTGAAGCGACGGTGAGCTTCTTAAAA